>Ga0224508_10004230_pt1 | contig 11760 bp, 9 predicted proteins | sample SF_Jan12_sed_USG_4_FD_170157 | JGI IMG/M metagenome (GOLD analysis project Ga0224508, IMG submission 170157) | Sediment microbial communities from San Francisco Bay, California, United States - SF_Jan12_sed_USGS_21 | ecosystem: Environmental > Aquatic > Marine > Sediment | place: USA: California...
AGGGCGGGCCATGAACTGGCCGCTATAGATGAGCGGCACCAGGGTCAGGGGCTTTCGCGCGTCGCTGTCCATGGTGACCAGCGCCAGGATGAATTCGTTGAACGAGGTCATGAACTGAAAAATGACTACCACGGAAAGGGCCGGCCAGCTCAGCGGCAAGAAGATGCGCCAATAAATGCCGAAGCGCGAACAACCATCGACGATCGCCGCCTCCTCGATCTCCCGCGGCAGGTTGTTGAAGAAGCTTCTCAGAATGATGATGGCAAAGGGCGTGCCGAGCGCCGTGTAGGGAAGGATCAGACCGAGATAGCTGTCGAACAGGCCGAGCGCCTTGTTGATCTGGAAGATCGGCACGATCAGGGTCGGGATCGGCAGCATGAGGGTCAGGATTAAAAGGTAGAACCAGATCTCCTTGGCGGGAAAGCGCATGCGCGCGAACGCATAGGCCGCGAGGGAGGCGAACAAGACCACCAACGCGACCGAGCCGACGGTAATCACCAGGCTGTTTACGAAGTGGCGAAGAATCGGGGCGTCTTGAAAGACGGTGACGAAGTTCGAGACGCTGACGCCTGCGATCAGAAGGCCGCCGAAAGGCGGAGCTCGCTGGTCGGCCGGCATGAAGGAAACGGCGAGCATCATCAGAACCGGCACCAGCCAGATGAAGGTCAGCACGAGGATCGCGAGGAAGCCTACGGTCTTGGCGCGTCGGCTCGTCAGCATCCCGCTCCCCCCTAACGCACCAGTGAAAAGCGGGCGCCCAGCACGCGCACCTGAAACAGGCTGAGGCCAAGGGCGAGCAACAGGAGGACGACCGATAGCGCCGACGCATAGCCCATGCTCTGCAGCTTGAAGGCCTGCAGGAAGATGTAGTTCGGCAGCGTCTCGGTGGCGTGGTTCGGGCCGCCGCCGGTCATGATGTAGACCAGCGGGAAGGTTTGCAGCGTGCCGATGATGCCAAGCAGGATCAGGGTCAGATGCACGTGCTTCAGCATTGGCCAGACGATGTGGCGGATCGTCTGCCATGTGTCGGCGCCCTCGACCTTGGCCGAGTCGAGGATCTCGTCCGGGATTTCCTGTAGGCCGGCGATATAAAGCAGCATCGAGAAGCCAGTCCACTGCCAGACATTGACCACGATGACCGAGAAGATCGCGATCTTGGTGTCGGCGAGAAACGGCGTCATCAGAAAGCCAAACCCGGTCGCCAGGCCGGCATCGGACAAGAGCCCGCCGAACGGGTTGTAGATGCGCTGCCAGACGATTCCGATGACCACCGGCGAGACGATCGCCGGTACGTAGAAGACGGCTCGAAAGAAGGTCTGGAAGGGAATGCCCGAGGTCAGAACGAGGGCGATCAGAAAGCCGAGAAACATCTGCGGGAAGATGGTCAGGAACGCCCAGTAGACGGCGTTTCGTAGCGCCAGCCAGAACGCGGCGTCGCTGGTAAACATACGGATATAGTTGTCGAACAGGACGAACACGGCCTGATTGACGCCATCCCAGGCAAACAGGCTGGCATAGAAGATGTAGAAGGCCGGATACAGAACGAAGACCAGAAAGGGCAGCAAGGCCGGCAGGATGAACAGGAGACCCTGCCGTTCCTGCGCGGGTCGTGGCGAGGATGCGGGCATGATACTGCATTAGCGGGACCGGGAGCGTCACGGCCGGCACGCCGCAACACGCTCCCTTTCCCGCTTCCTGCTAGATCACTTCGAAATGCTGTCGTAGGCGTCTTGCACCATCTGCATACCTTCCTCCGGCGTCTTGTCGCCGGCGGCAACAGCAGCCAGGGCGTCCTCCAGGCCCTGCTTGACCGCGGGATCGCGAAGTTGGCGGGCATATTTGACCGTCGGCAGCCACTCCTCGGTGAAAAGGTCCCAGACCGCCTTTTGGTTCTCTGTCTCGAAGCTCGCGGGCGTCAGGCCGATGAACGCAGGCAGATCGTTGAAGGTATTGATCAGTTCCTGGGCGCCGGCCCCACCGATCCAATCGGTCAACACCTTGCACGCCGCCTCGGGGTCCTTCGCATCCTTGGTGATGCCGATCATCACGTCGATGCCGCCAAGGAGATCCTCCGGCGGCTCGCCCTTCCCGGTCACATCGGGAAAGCGCACCGGGGCAAAGCCCGAGAGACCTTTGGAAAGCGGCGGCGGATTGGGACGGGTCGCCTGCTGCTGCCACCAAGCCCCCATCGGAAAGAGGGCCGCCCGGCCGGCTTCGATCAGCTCCATCGATCCGGGATAGGCGGAAAGGCCGAGCGCGCCCGGCTGGATGATCTGATCGTCGAACAACCGCTTCCACCAGGTCATCGCTTCGACGAAGGGCGCGTCCGTGAAGTTCGCCTGGCCCAGCTCCGCCTCGTAGATCAGGCCCGGCGCCACATTGTGGATGAGCTGCATATAGACGTCCCGCCGAAGCCATCCATCGGTGGCGCCGACCATAAGCGGCGCTGTGCCGGCCGGTCCGACTGTCTCCGCCAGCACCTTCAGCTCGTCATAGGTCTTGGGAGGCTCGAGGCCTGCGTCCTCCAAAACCGGGATCGTGTACCAGAGATTGATCGTCTGGGTGAGCACCGGCAGACCGTAGTAGTTCTCATCCCCATCGGGATTGCCCAGCCGAAGCTGGTCGACCGCAAGAGGGAAAAACTTGGATTGCCAGTCATCTCCCCAAACCGACGCAGCACAGTCTTGGGCTGGAGCAAGGAAATCCCGGTATTGCTGGGTCAGTGCTCCAGGCTCGAGGCCGATCAGATCCGGGACGGAACCGCCAGTAGCCCTGGTCTGCAGGTCGACGATATAGTCCGGATAGTTGAAGATCTGCGACTCGATCTTGATGCCGGGATGTGCGGCCTCGGTCGCCGCGATCATTTTCTCCGTGGTTTCGACGATCGGACTCCATGACCGGAATGTGACGGTCTGATCAGCACCTGCAGCGGGCGCTAATTGCCCGAAGATGCCCACGGCAGCCAAGAACGTCGACGTCGTCAATAGAGATTTATTCATCATTTTTGCCTCCCTCCTTGCTTGAAATCAGCGCTGTTTTCCCAAGCGCTCTGTCAGTCGAACCGAGGTGCGGGCAGATCCGCGACATCCTCAGGCGACAAAGGGTGCACGCCGCCCAGTGCTTCAGCGGCCCAGACTGTCTTGGCGTAAGCCTCCACCACTTCCAGGCGATGATAGGCCTCACGCACGTCACCGCCGACGGCGATCGCACCGTGATTTTGCAGCAAGAACGCATTGTGCGATTTGCAGAACGGTGCGATTGCGGCCGCGAGCTTGGGTGAGGACGGCCTGCCATAAGGCACCAGCGCGACATCGCCGATGGTGGCGATCAGCTCCGGCAGTATGTCCTTGGGCAGGCGACGTCCTGCAGCGGCGAACGCCGTGCTGAAGATCGGATGACCATGAGCGATGCCGCCCACGCCAGGGCGCTGCCGGTAGAACTCCAAATGCATGAAGCGTTCCGAGGTCGGCATGTCCTCGCCTTCGAGGATCTCGCCGTCCATATCGAGACGCAGCAGGCTGTCCGCGGTGACCTCGCCCTTGTTGACGCCGGACGGCGTGACCCAGATGCTGCGCTCATCGGCACGCGCGCTGACATTGCCTTCGGTGCCGGCAACCAGGCCCTTTGCCGCCATGAAATGGCAGTATTTGACGATCTCTTGTCTTATCGCTTCGACCATTTTTCTCCACCAACTATCGTCAATCAGCAATTAGCTTGGCGGCCGTCCCCAAAATGGGTGTCGCTGACATGTGTCGTTGCGTTGGTTCGTCAGCAGGCGCCAAGTCGAGATGACTTTTCTTATCCCTTCATATGAAACTCTTTCATTTTCTGACGCTGTCAATCCAACCATATCGTTGTTGGTTCGAGGCAAGGCCGTCATTTGGTAATCCTAGTCAAGAGATAAACTGCTCTCAGAATGGCCAATGGAGGAATTGGAGAGTGACCAGAAAGCACTGCTTATGTCTCCTCGACGACCACCAGGACATGAGCGGTCACTTCAGAAATCACGATCGTCAGGATATCATCGGAGAAGGTCCAATCCGCGGAGGTCGTATCTCCGAACAGCTTGACGTCGCCTGGCTCGACGGTGAGGACGATTTCGAGTTTCACGAGACGCGCCGGCAGAAGTTCGGCGATCGGCGACATCACCTCATCACGCACGCTGCTAACCAGATGGACCAATGTGCGGCCGTTTTGGCGAAAGGCGGTCATCGCGAGGTGCCGTGGAGCGTTGAGCAGTCGGATGGGCGGCCGATGCCCGGCCGCCCAGGTGGCTGCGGCGGCGATCAGCTGGCGATGGTCTTCGACACCGAGTTCGAGATAACGGACACCGATTGACGGTGCGAGATAGACGGCGCGGCCTTTTTCCATCCGTTGCGTCAGCGCGACCGGCTGGATCGGCTCGTCGCCGAGTGGTCCATAGTGCACGACCGCACCACCGAGGAGATCGGCGACAGGACTGGCGCCGGCCGCTTGGACCTTGACTTGCAACCCGCCGGTCGGCACCCGCTTTCCGGCTGGGATAGCGATCGGCAGATCGTGATCGCTCCGCATCCGCATGTAGCTGTCGGCCTGGTAATCCTGACCACCGGGTGCGTAGGCGATGCCGAAGAGTGATCCAAGATTGTCCTCGGTAGGCAGGCCCGTCTCGTCGTGGAGCGCCGCTTCGTAGCTTCCGACCAGGCCGCCTCCCGCGGCCACGAAGGACCGGATCGCTGCTTTGGCTTCAACCGAAAGGCAGGATGCGTTCGGCAGGATCAGGACCTCATAGTCAGCCAGCCGATCGGCGAGGTCGTCTTCGGTGAGGATGTCGAAGAGGATGTGCGCCTGCAGCAGCGCCTTGGCGAATCCCTTCAGCTCGCCGAGATGGCTGGGCTTGCCGTCGACATGGTCGAAACGCCGATAGGTGCTTGGCGAGTATAGCAGCGCTGCGAACTTGACGCTTTCTCTAGAGCCGAGAAACAGCGCCAGCGCTTCCGCTTCGGCAAAGAGGCCGTAGACACGGTCCCAGGCTTCCTGGTCGACCCGGTCCGGATAGTAGCGGGCGAAGAGCGGAGCACCGCTATTGGCGAGCACGTCGGCGACCGAGAGGCGAAGCTCGGCTTCCGGCAGGCCGTAGAGATCGAAGGGGCTCTGCGCCATCATGCCGAGGACGAGGCAAGGCTTATCCACAGCGATCGACCGAACATAGCGAAGACAGACCCCGTACCACCAAAGGGGCTCGTTCACGCTTCGCCGGTAGAGTTCGATATGGACGAGATCGCCGATCGCAGCGGTTCGGCGCATGTCGTCGCCATGGGCCATCGGTACCTGCCAGGACACACCGAAGCGCTGCCAGTAGAAGCTGGTGCGCGGGGCGATACCGGAAAGCGCCATCGGTTCACGCTGCAAGCAGGCGAGCGGAAAGGCGCCTTGAAAGAAGACACAGCGATCTTCGGTCTTGGCGAGATCGTAAAGCTCCTGGCGCCAGGCCGCGATTTCGGCATAGCGCCAATCGAGGAAACGCTGGAAGTTCGGATCATCCCAGGCTTCCTTCAGCGGCAGCTCCATTTGGTGCTCAGCTGCGTATTTCTCACGGCAATATCGGCAACTGCACCAGCTCTGAAAGCTGGGCTCGTCGAAATAGAAGCCGTCGATGTCGTAGCGATCGCCGATCTCGGTGACGATGTCGGCAAGATGGGCGCGATAGGGGCTGTTCGGGCACATGGCGACCGATGTGTAGTCGTCATCCCAGCTCGTGATCTCGCCATCGGCTTTGCGCTGCGCCCAATCGGGATGGGCGACATAGAGATCGCGCCCACCCCAGATCGAGGCGACATAGGCGATCACCTTTTGGCCGTGGCCGCGCGCCGCATCGATGGTTTCCTGCAGCAGATCGCGGCCGTTAAGGCCGGGATAGGCCAGCGTCGTCTTGCTTGGATAGAAGGCAGTACCCCCCGGATAGTAGCCGGTCGCGAACACGCAAAGCAGATTGACATGGCCGCGCGCGGTCTCGTCGACGATCGCCTTGACGTCGATGGTCGCGACATCCGATGCCGGGAACTCCAGCGTTACCGCGCGGAGCGGCTCTTGCCACCAGGCCATTAGGCTTCGCCGCACCAATCGATCGCCATCTCCGCCAACGCCTTGGCGCAGGCGATGACCTGCTCGAACTCGACATATTCGTCAGCGCTGTGGATGCGACCGCCGGCCGGGCCGAACAGCACGGTCGGCGTATCGCCATAGAGAATGGGGAGGCGAAGATCCGAGCCGCCGCCACCGCGGATCGCGGGCGCAGCACCGGTAACCGTCGCCGCGGCCTTGGCAAGGCTTTTGATCATCGGATGATCGCTCGGGATTTCAGCTGATTCGAACCAGAGGCCGAACCAGTCGAGCTTGAGGGGGTGATCCTTCAGCCAGGGATCTTTTGCCGACCATTCGTCGAGATAAGCGCGAAAACCATCCTTGATGACGTGGATGTCCTCACCCGGCAGGCATTCGATGGTGCCTTCCAGCACAGCCTGTTCCGGCACTGTCGATGGCCACTCGCCTGCTTGGAATTTGCAGATGCCGGTCGGTACCTTGGTGTTGTAGATGCCGTCGTATAGGGGGTGGCTTGCCGACGATTCGCGCATGATCGAATAGGCCTCGACCGCGTTGAACACCTCGATCGCCTTGGTGATCGGGCTGATCAACTCGTGCTTGTACTCGGTACCGCCGGACTGACCGGGCACGGTGATGCGGAAGAACTGAGCGCCACGGCCGGAGATCGCCATCTCGTCGAGGCCGGTCGGCTCGGTGAAAATGCAGGCATCGCCGATGTGACCGCGCAGCACGGCAGCAAGCGTGCCATTACCGCCCGCTTCCTCGTCGACCACGCTCACCACCAGGACGTCGCCGTTCAGCTTGACACCGGCTCGCATCAGGGCCTCGGTCGCGATGATGTTGCTGACCACACCTGCCTTCATATCGCAGGCCCCGCGGCCATAGACGCGCCCATCTTCGACATGGCCGCTCCAGGGCGAGCGGGTCCAGGTCTCCTCAGGTCCGGTCGGCACGACGTCGACATGGCCGGCGAGCAGCAGGGAGCGGCCGCCGCCTTTCCCCTTTAGCGTGCCCACCACGTTCGGCCGGTCCCGATAGCTTTCTCCTGTCGGCACATAGGCGGGATGCGCCTCCAGCTCCTCATCCGACGGCGTCCAAACATCGACATCGAGACCGAGCGTTCGCAGCCTTTCTTCGACGATCTTCTGACAGGCCTTTTCGTCACCTTCAAGCGATGGCGTCTGCACCAAGGTCTGGAGCAGCGTGAGCGCATCATTACGAAGGCTTTCGATCGCGTCGTTCACCGCCTGCCTTGCCGCCATGACTTCCTCCTAAGTGGTATGACCACCACATAAATTGACCTATCGAATCCCAAAAAAAAACCTACGGCTTGTCGCTATGACGTGATCAGAAGCTGAAGCGTTTGCGAACCAAGTGACGTGGACATTCCACTATCCTCCCTTGACCGCGCCGAAGGTCAGCGCGGAGACGAAATGGCGCCGGACGATCAGGCCGAAGACCACCACCGGCAGCGTGCCCAAAGTCGCGGTTGCGAACATCGGACCCCATTTGATGCCGGAATGGGTCATGAAAAAGCCGATCGTCGTCGGCATGGTTCTGGACTGGAGCGAGGTCAGGAAAAAGGCCAGGCTGAACTCGTTCCAGACACCGATGAAGATCAGGATCGAGGTTGCGGCGAGGCCTCCCATCATGAGCGGCAGCGTGATCTTGAGGAAGGCTTGAAAGCGGGTGCAGCCATCGATCATCGCCGCTTCCTCGAGGTCGGCCGGGATCGCCTGAACGAAGCCGCGCAGCATCCAGATCGCGTAGGGGATGTTCCAAAGGAGATAGACAAGGATCAGGAAGATATGGGTGTCGTAGAGGCCGAGCGATTGCGCGACAAAGAATAGCGCGAAGACGATTGAAATGCCGGGCACCATCTGCAGGCCGAGAAAGGCGAAGGCGGCCGCCTCCTTTAGGCGAAAGTCGAAGCGCGCAAACGCATAGGTCGCAGGTACCGCCACCAGCATGGTCAGGAAGGTGCTGGCGATCGCGATGATCGCGCTGTTTTGCATGTAGAACAGGATGTTGAGGTCGCTAAAGATGTTCGAGAAGTTCTCGAAGGTCGGCTTGAAGTCAAGCCAGACCGGCGGGTAGGCGAACGTTTCGAGGCGCGATTTGAACGCTGTCGAGACCATGAAGAGATAGGGAAAGAGAAAGCCTGCGACGATCAGGAAGGTGAAGAGATCGAGCAGGCCGTTGCCGAGGCGGGCCATGGTTGTGCGTCCGGCCATCGCTCAGGCCTGAAACATGACGCGCTGGCGAAGACGGACCAGCAGCAGGGTCGAGGCGACGATCATCACGATCAGCATGACGCTTGCCGCCGAGCCACGGCCGACGTCTTCAGCAAGCATGGTCGTCCGGTAAATATAGAGCGGCAAGGTGGTGGTCGCCGTGCCGGGACCGCCGCCGAACATGGCAAAAATCACATCGAAGATTCTGAGCACATCCATGAAGCGCAGCACCAGCGCCGTCAGGATCAGCGGCAGCAGCATCGGCAGGGTGATGTGCCGAAACGCCTGCCAGTTCGAGGCGCCATCGACCTTGGCGGCCTCATAGGCCTCGACCGGCAGGGTTTGGAGGCCCGCAAGAAGGATCAAGATGAAAAACGGCGTCCATTCCCAGATATCGACCAGAATGACGGCCATGAGTGCCAGTTCGCGCCCGCCCCAATTCAGCTTCACGCCGGCAAGCGTCTCGATGCCGAAATTGATCAGCCCGTCATGGGAGAAGTAGAGCCGGGCGATCATGCCGACCATCGCCGGCATCAACACGATCGGGATGATGAGAGCAGCCGTGTAGACCGAGCGAAGACGCATCTGGCGGTTCAGGAGGAGGGCGATGCCGAGACCGAGGACGAGTTCGGGGACGAGCGTGCCGAGCACGTAGATGCCGGTCAGCCTCGCTGCCGGCCAGAATGTGCTGCTCGGGTCAAACAGCAGCCAGCGGAAATTCTCAAGGCCAACGGGCACGCCCTGATCGAAGGGCTGGCCAAAGGTGAGGTCAGTCAGGCTGAGCTGGATCAGCCAGAACAGGCTGTAGGCGGCAAGCACGAACACCACCGCGAAGGCGGGCGTGATGAGAAGGAGCGGCGCCCTGCTGGTTCCTCTCGATGTCATGACGATGGTCGCATGCGGCGCCCTCTGCTCGCTCGTTGGCAGAGGGCGCGTCTGCTCACTTGCCGAGCAGGTCTTCGGCTTGCGCCTGCATGCTGGTGACCGCTTCGTCGACCGGGATCTCGCCGATGAAGGCGCGTGCACCATCGGTGCCCATGATGTCGCTGAACTGCCCCCATTCCGGAAGCGGCAGCACGACGCCGAGGCCCTTTTCGTTGAGCGCTGCCGCCTGCTTCAACGTATCGAGCGTGGCGCCGTAATAGGGCAGCTCGGCCTGAAGGGCACTGTCGCCGAGCGAAGAGCTGCGGGACGGAATGCCGCCATTGGCAAGATAGTCGTCCTGGGTGCCTCGTCCGGTCAGATAGGTGATCAGCGCCCAGGTCGCATCCTTGTTCTCGGATGCCGCCGTCATGCCGAGACCCCAGCCCCAAACGCCAGAGAAGGCGCCAGCAGGGCCCGCAGGCAACGGCGCATAACCGACATTGCCGGCAACCAGGGATTTGTCCGGATTCTCGACCTCGGGTGCTGCTGCGGACGCCTCGACCATCATCGCCGCCTTGCCGAGCATGAAGGCGTCCCACGCCTCGGGGAAGGAATAGGACTCGACACCGACCGGCGCATGCTCGGCGAGTTTCCGCATGTAGTCGAGCGAGGCAGCCGTGCCTGGCGCCGTGAGATCAGGCTTGCCGGTTTCCGGGTCGACCATGCGTCCGTCGAACGGAAAGAGGAAGATCGACCAGGTATAGGTGAACTCCCAGCCGAGGCGAGCACGGAACGAGACACCGTTCACATTGTCCTCGTTGTCGTCGAAGAAGGCGGCGGTCTCAAGCAGTTCGTCATAGGTCGACGGCACGCTCAGCCCATGCTTCTCGAACAGGTCCTTTCGGTAGAACAAGAACACCGTCTCACCGGCGAATGGGATGGCGTAATGCTGGCCATCCCAGAGGAACATGTCGCTGTAGGCTGGCAAAATATCGGCATAGTCGAACCAGTCCGGCGTTTTCTCCGGATCGTTCAGCCAGGGCTCCAGCGGCTCGATATAGCCGGCACTGGCGACTTTCGGATTGCGCTCGATCGCGGTCATCACCGCATCATAGCTGGTGGTGCCTGACGAGACTTCGAGTGTCAGCTTCTGGCCGAGCTGGCCTTCCTCCATCTCATCGAGGGTAACCTTGATGCCGGTCGCCTCTTCGAACGCTGGGATCATCGTTTTGAAGGCTTCGACCGAGGGATGCGAGGCGACTGCAACCACCACCTCCTTGCCCTCATTGGCCGCGCGAACGTTCTCGGCCCAGGCATCGAAGTCCTGGGCTTGTCCTATGGATGTCCAAGTTCCAAGAGTAAGGGCTCCAATAGCTGCAACCGTCCTGAACATCGTCATCAGATGCCTCCCCTATCAGCTTGTTGTTTTTCTTGGGCGACTCGGCGGTCGACCAATCTATCTTCATGAATCATCGTGATTATAACACGCGGCTTGATAGTATTGTACCCGGCTAGATAAGGCTTTTCTGATTGCAGCGATCCTTGATGCGGACCAAGCATTGATAGGTCGAAAGAAAGATGAACACGTCTGGACAAGGTGCAATTGGCGAGATAGTGAGATGGTCATATGCCTACTGGCGGTTCACCATTCCAGGGTCAACGCGCTGAGGCTTTGCGACCAGCATGGCCAAGCTGGATACCGGACAATCGCTGTGTCCGTGAGATGAGTTGACGCGGAATAAGTATCTCCATAAAGCCTTCACGAGCTCAGTGTCAGATCATCGATGACGCGGCCATGCCAACAAGGAAGGCCTCCACTTCCGTTCTGGCCAGCTCCGGGTCTTCGTCTTTGATTGCGTCTGCGATCTTCGAGAGCCGGTCGTGGAAGTGCTGCCGCACCAGATTGGCGACCGGGGCCTGGTCCATCTCGCCGTCAAAATTGTTGGATCGCCGAGCATTGACGATTTGCTCGAACGCCCAGAGAAGGAATCCGTTGCCGGCCTCTTGATAATAGAGACGCGCGAAGGCGTAAATTTCTTCTTTGAATTGCAGCCAGGTCGGGGCTGTAAGGATGCGCGCGAGCGATGCATCGAGATCGCGACGGAAGGCCTTAGTTGGTGCTTCGGCAGCGCGGGCAGCGATGCTGGGCTCGATCAGGAGCCGCGCTTCGAGCGTTTCGAGGAAGTCATGGGACCGTTCCGGCGACATGTCGACGGCCGCATCCCCGAGTTCGATGATCTGCGGCGCGCGTTCGGAGAGATAAGTGCCACTGCCGATCTTCCGCTCGACCAGCCCTTCTTTTTGGAGCATCAAGAGCGCGTCTCGAACCTGGGTGCGCGATGCGCCCTTCATCTCCGCAAGCTTGCGCTCATTGGGAATACGCGCGCCAGGCGCTATCTCTCCCGACCGTATGAGATCGCGCAGCTCATGGTAGACGCGATCCGATGCTCCCTGAGACATGCGTTATCTTTCGCGATTTGCTGATGAATTGGTTGACCAATCTCACATTTTTCCAAATTGTCCAAGTCTCGATAGCAATTGGTCGGAAGCATTGCCGTTTTAACCCCAAGAAATCGAA
>Ga0224508_10004231_pt1 | contig 11758 bp, 12 predicted proteins | sample SF_Jan12_sed_USG_4_FD_170157 | JGI IMG/M metagenome (GOLD analysis project Ga0224508, IMG submission 170157) | Sediment microbial communities from San Francisco Bay, California, United States - SF_Jan12_sed_USGS_21 | ecosystem: Environmental > Aquatic > Marine > Sediment | place: USA...
AGGATGCCGAACAGCATCGAGGCGAGTGTCACCGAGAACAGCGCGAAGAACATCTCCTCGCGCCTGTAGAAGGCCGCCAGGCTGGACCCGGCGATCAGCAAACCGAAATATCCGAGAACGAAAGGTGACATGGCCTATCTCCTCACTTCGGATGCATCAGCCGCGGATTGGCCAGGATGGCCCCGATATCCGCCAGCATGTTGAGGATGATGTAGACCGCGGCAAAGACCACGCCGCAGGCCTGCACGACCGGCATGTCGCGCACGGTCACCGCGTCGACGAAGTATTGGCCCATGCCCGGATAGGCGAAGATCACCTCGACGACGACCACGCCAACTACCAGATAGGCCAGGTTGATCGCCACCACGTTGATGATCGGCGCGATCGCGTTCGGCGCCGCGTGCTTGCGGATGATGGTCATCATCTTGACGCCCTTGAGCTCGGCGGTCTCGACATAGGCCGAGTCCATGATGTTCAGGATCGCCGCCCGGGTCATGCGCATCATGTGCGCCAAGACCACGACCACCAGGGTGGCCGCTGGCAGCGCGATCAACTGGATGTTCTGGAACGACCAGACCGGGTCCGAGGGGATGATCGGTGGCCCGTCGCCGATACCCAACAGCAGCGCGAAGAAGAAGATGAAGAGATAGCCGATGAAGAATTCGGGCATCGAGATCGCAGCCAGCGAGACGATGTTGATCATCTGGTCCGGCAACTTGTTGCGGAAGAAGACCGCGACCATGCCCAGACCGACCGAGATCGGCACCGCGAAGATTGCCGCCACGACCGCCAGGAAAAGCGTATTGGAGAGCCGCTTGAAGAGCTGGTCGTTGACGCTGCTGCGGTTGGCCCAGCTCTCGCCGAAGTCACCCGTCACGACGCCACCGAGCCAATCGAAGTACCGGGTTATAACCGGCTGGTCGAGGCCCAAATCCTTGCGGATGTTCGCAACCGCCTCGGGTGTCGCGCTTTGGCCGAGGAAGTTTCGCGCGAAGTCGCCCGGCAGAAGCTCGACGCCGATGAACAGCAGCGCCGAGATGGCCAGGATCAGCAGGACGCCGATCCCGACCCGCTGAAGCAAAAGCGATACGACCGGATTCATCCCAGGCCCTCCCCTGTTATTTTTTGCCCCGAAACGAGGACGGGCGGCAGGTCACCCCGCCGCCCGGTCTTGCATTCTTATGCGAACCAGGTCCTTAGGCCGATAAAGCCGTTGGACATGCCGCCCGCTGGGTCGGTGAGCTGGCCCTGGACCTTGTTGACCGATGCATCGATGAAGTCGTTGAACATCGGCAGGATCAGGCCACCCTCGTCGCGAAGCATGAGACCCATATCGGTATAGATCTCCTTGCGGCGCGTCAGATCCAGCTCGGCCCGCGCCTCGAGCAGCATCTTGTCGAAGGCCGGGACCTTCCAGCGCGTATCGTTCCAGTCGGCGCTGGAATAGTAAGCCACCGAATACATCTGATCCTGGGTCGGCCGACCGCCCCAGTAGGAGACGCTGAAGGGCTGCACATTCCAGACATTCGACCAGTAGCCGTCCTGAGGCTCGCGCTTGACCTGAAGCGGGATACCCGCCGTGTTGCAGGTCTGCTGGAACAGCACCGCCGCGTCCTCGGCGCCGCCGAAGGCAGCATTCGAGGTGCGCAACACGATCGGCGAGCCATCGTGGCCGGATTCCTTGTAGTGGAACGCCGCCTTGTCGAGGTCGAACTCGCGCTGCGGGATCTCCTCCGGGAACAGCGCATAGGCGCCATTGATCGGAAAGTCGTTGCCGACGCTGCCATAGCCGCGCAGGATCTTGTCGACCAATTCCTCGCGGTTGACCGCGTATTTCAGCGCCAGGCGCAGATCGTTGTTGTCGAAGGGCGCGGTGTCGATATGGCTGATGAACACATAGTGGCCGCGGCCCGAGATGTTGTTGATCGAGAGGTTCGGGGCCCGCTTCAACAGATCGACCGTTTTCGGATCGACGCGGTTGATCACGTGGCACTTGCCCGAGGTCAGCGCCGCAACGCGCGCCGTGGTGTCGTTGATCACCAAGACCTCGACACTGTCATACCAACCGACATTGCCGTCGTTCCAATGGCCGTCGATCCGGGTCGCGACATGGCGCACGCCCGGTTCGTTGACCTCGATCTTGTAAGGACCGGTGCCGATGCCGGCGCCTGGTTCATCCACGCCACCATTCGGCTGAATTACCAGGTGATAGTCCGACAACAGGAACGGAAGATCGGCATTGCCCGCGTCAAGCTCGACCAGCAGGTTGTCGCCATCGGCGCGGAAGTTCGAGCCAACCGTCTTCATGATGCCGAGCGCACCCGATTCCGAGCTTTCGTCCGAGTGCCGCTTCAGCGAGGCGACAACGTCGTCGATGGTCATTTCCTTGCCGTTGTGGAAGGTGACGCCCTTGCGGATCTTGAACGACCAGGTCTTGGCATCCGACGAGGCTTCCCAGCTTTCCGCCAGCAACGGCTGCGCCGAACCGTCGTTCGGGTCGGTATAGACCAGGGTCTCACCCCAGTTGCGGCCGAAGTTCAGCGGCACCTGGCTGGCCCAGGCCGCGGGGTCGAGGCTGTCGGTCGACGACCCGCCCTGGTTGCCAATGATAAAATGCCCGCCCCTTTGCGGGTTCGCCATCGCGGTGCCGGACAAGAGCTGGCTGGCCAACGGCGCCGCCACGCCCAAGGCCGCCGCGCGGCCCATGAAGTCGCGGCGGCTCAAGCCACCCTCCACCACCTTGAGACTGAGGTCTTTGAGTTCGCGTGACATTGTTAGTTTTCCTCCCTGTGGAATTGTTTTGATTAACCTTCACTTTGACCCCCTGCCGGAAGAGTAGCAACGACTAAATACGACCAATTTTGGACCGAACTTACCGCAATCGCGTGTTCCACGGCCGGTTGACCCTGGACCGTCGACGGCGAAGCCGGACCGGAACCATCGCGCGACCATTGACTGGAACCGACAGCCACGCGATTGTCGCGTCTCCTGACAAAAACGCGACAACCTGCCTGGCCAATGCCCTCGGACAAGACCGACCTCACGACAGTCGCTTTCCTGCTGTTGCGCGATTTCTCGATGATGAGCGTGGTCAGCGGCGTCGAGCCCCTGCGCGCCGCGAACCGGCTGTCCGGCAAGACGAGCTACGAGTGGCGCTTCTACAGCGATGACGGCGAGCCGATCAGCGCCTCGAACGGGATGATCGTCAACGTCGCCGGGAGCATAAACGATATCGCGGAAGCCACTGCAAATATTGACTTTTTGTTCGTTTGCGCCGGGATAGATCCGAACCCGCCGAACCGGTCGCGGCTGCATTCGGCCCTGCGCCAATGCGCCCGTGCGCCGATGGTGCTGGGCTCGCTATCCTCCGGCACGTTCATCCTGGCCCGCGCCGGTCTGTTGGAGGGCTATCGCTGCACCGTCCATTGGGAGTTTCAGCCCGCCTTCGATGAGGAGTTCCCCGAACTTGAAAGCTCGCCCGGCCTCTATGTCATCGACCGCGACCGCTGGACCGGTTCGGGCGGCGTCGCCGGGACCGACATGATGCTCTACCTGATCGAGCGCGATCATGGGCCGAAACTCTCGCGGGCCGTGGCCAATTGGTTCCAGATCGACCGGATCCGGAACGCCGCGATCCATCAGCGGTCGGGCCAACTCGACCGGATGGAGACGTTGCCGACGCCGCTGCAAAAAGCGATCGAGCTGATGATGGCCAATGTCGAGACGCCGCTGAGGATGGAGGAGGTGGCCGAGATGTCCGGGCTGCGCCTGCGCCGGATGGAGCGGATGTTCAAATCCAACCTGAACACCTCGCCGGCGCATTTTCATCGGGGCATCCGCCTGGAGAAAGCGCGGGAATTGCTGTTGCACACTAATCTATCGACGCTGGAGATCGGGGTCCTGACGGGTTTTTCGTCGAGTTCGCATTTCGCCATGGCCTACCAGAAGCACTATGGTATGCGGCCGACCGACGCGCGGCGGCCGCCGGGCAGTGCCGCGCCCGCGCGAGCGCGCGCATGACGAGAGGGGGAGACGAATGACCAAACCGCGGGTGATCTGCACGCGCAAATGGCCGGAAAGCGTTGAGGCCGAGCTGCGGGCGCGTTTCGACGTGACGCTGAACGAAGCCGACGAGGCGATGAGCGCTGACGAGCTGCGCCTCGCCCTGGACGAATACGACGCGGTCTGCCCGACGGTGACCGATAAGGTGGACGCCGCGGTTCTGGCGAACCCGAAGCGCGTCAAGATGCTTGGCCAATTCGGGGTGGGGTTCAACAATATCGACACCGAGGCCGCGAAGGCGGCGGGGCTGGTGGTGACGAACACGCCCGCTGTCCTGACCGATGCTACAGCCGACATGGCGCTGACCCTGCTTCTGAACGTCGCCCGGCGGACCTATGAAGGCGAGACGATGCTGCGCGCGGGCGAATGGACCGGCTGGCGGCCGACCCAGCTGATGGGCACGTCGCCCCAGGGCAAGGTGCTGGGGATCATCGGCATGGGGCGCATCGGCAAAGCGATGGCCAAACGCTGCCACCATGCGCTGGATATGGAGATCGTTTTCTACGATGCCTTCCCGGTCGAGGATCCAGGCGTGCCGGCAAGGCAGCTCGACAGCATCGAGGCGGTTCTCGAGGCCGCCGATTTCGTCTCGATCCACACGACCGGGGGCGGCGACAATATTCACCTGATCAATGCCGCACGCCTGGAACGGATGAAGCCGACGGCAATTCTGATCAATACCGCGCGCGGCGACATCGTCGACGAGGCGGCGCTGACCGAAGCGCTGAAGACAGGCGGAATCGCGGGCGCAGGCTTGGACGTGTTCGAGCGAGAACCCGCGATCACCGCTGCGCTGAGGACGATGAAGAATGTCTGCGTGCTACCGCATCTGGGCAGCGCGACGCGCGAGACGCGGGTCGCCATGGGGATGACAGTGGTCGAGAACCTGACCGCCTTTTTCGACGGCCGCGAGCCGCCAAACCGGGTCGTGTGACAACGCCTAAGGGATATGTGCCGGTCGCCTCGCCGGCGGCCTGGCTATGACGGTCATTTCCGGCATTGTCGGCCAAGCCTTCGACGCGCATCCCTGCGCGGCCGCGATCTTGGGCGCCGAGGGCGAAGTCGTGCACGCGAATTCGGCTTGGCGCTCGCTGTGCAAAGGGAATAGCGGCGCGGCCCCGCAGGACGTCGCGGCGGTGATCCGGGCCTGCCTGGCATCGGCGCCGGGTTCGGCGCGCGACTGGCGCCAAGGCACCGCGTCAGGTGAGTGTCAGGTCAGGCGCTTCGGCCTGCCCGAGGGGTCGCGCCATCTGGTGACGGTGATCGGCCAGCGGCGGGAGCCGAGCCCGGCGTCGCGAACCGCGTCCACGACCTGGCGGCCCTGGTCCGGACCTCGAACGAGCCGATCATGAGCTACGATCTGGAGGGTCGGATCGTGACATGGAACCAGGCGGCGGCCGATCTTTACGGCTACAGCGCGGACGAGATCATCGGTCAGTCGATGGAGGTGCTGTATCCTGACGACTGGCCCTTTGGCGTCCTCCATTACCGGGATCTGATCCTGGCCGGCGAGCTCGAAGAGTGCGAGGTCATCCACAAGACCAAGCAAGGCGACCTGCGCCATGTCGCGGTGACCGCGGCGCCGGTTCTCGACGCCGATGGGGCGGTCACCTCGATTTCAAACTTTCACCGCGACGTCACCCAGGCCAAGGCGGCGGAGGAGAATCTTCAGGTTCTGACGCGCGAGCTGAGCCACCGGACCAAGAACCTCTTGGCCGTGGTCGCAGCGATCGAGCGCCAAACCGCGCAGGGATCGAAGACGATCGACGAATTTCACGACAAGTTCTCGAACCGGATCCAATCGCTGGTCGAATCCGATCGGTTGCTGTCCGAAATAGGCTGGGCGCCGGTAAAATTCGATCATCTGGCGCGCGCCCAACTTGCGGTTTTTGCGGCGGACCCGGAGAACGCCGCGGATATCAGCGGGCCCGACATCACCCTGTTGCCGCAGGCGGTGCAGCTTATCGGGCTGAGCTTGCACGAGTTGGGGACCAATGCCGTGAAATACGGCGCGTTGAGCGGTTGCGGCGGGCATATCCGGCTGAGTTGGGGGATCGAAGCGGGATCCCTGAAGATCACTTGGACTGAGATTAGCACAGGAATCGAGGGCCCGCCCGAGCATACCGGGATGGGCCATCAGGTCGTCACCAATTTGGCTGCCCGCAGCCTGGAAGCAGAGGCGGTGCTGGATTTTGCGCCCGGGTCGCTGACTTGGGAAATTACGATCCCGTCCAAATTCTTTCAGTAATAGCGCGCCACGACCGATCATCAATCGTGCTGGAAACCGTCACGATTCTTCACGGAAACTAGGCTTTTTGGGGCTTGCGAATTAGACGGCCGGCGCGGACCCTGCGCCCGGCCGCAAGGAGCTTCCCATGTACCGGATCGTGACCGGCGACAAAGCCTATTCGAGTTGGAGCCTGAGAGGCTGGCTTTTGCTGGCCGCGTTCGACCTGCCATTCGAGGATATGCCGGTGAGGATGTATGATCCGGCCTTCGAAGTTTTGAAGGCCGAGAAGGCCCCGGCCCGCACGCTGCCGATCCTGGAATGGGAGGAGGATGGCACGACCAAGCGTGTCTGGGACACGATGGCGATCGCCGAGACCCTGCACGAGCGCCATCCGGGGGCCGGCATCTGGCCTGACGATCCGGATCACCGGGCCGTCGCCCGCTCGGTCGCGGCCGAGATGCATTCCAGCTTCGCCGCGCTGCGCGGAGCCTGCCCGATGAACCTGCATCGCGCGCCTGCCCCCCTGGAAGCGCCGCCCGAGGGGCTGGACGCGGATGTAGCGCGCATCGCGGCCCTATGGTCCTGGGCGGTTGCCCAAACCGGCGGGCCGTGGCTCGGGGGCGCGGCGTTCTCGGCGGCGGATGTCTTCTATGCGCCGGTCGCCTTCCGGTTCCAGGAATATGCGCTTTCGGGGCCGGGGACCGGTGCTTATATCGCACGTCTGTTGGAGCACTCGGCGGTGCAGCAATGGATCGCGCTCGCCATGGCCGATCCGCGGCGGCTGAGCCTCTACGACCGGGAATGAGGTGCGGCCAGGTCGGCTGGAGCCGGCCGCGTGGTCAACCCTGTTGGCTGGCGGCGATCGCAGCGGCGAGCTCGTCCTTCAGCATCCCGATCTCCTCGATCCCGACCGAGACGCGGATGAAGCCCTCGGTGATGCCCAGCGCCGTGCGGCCTTCCTCGGTCAGCCCGCGATGCGAACTCGACGCAGGATGCGAGAGCGTGGTCGCCACGTCGCCAAGCGTCGGCGCGAAGGGGATGTGCTCGGCGGCGCGCAGGAACCGGTTGACCGTGGCGCGGCCGCCGGCCAGCCGGAAGCTGACCATCGTGCCCCCCTGCCCGCCCAGCAGCCCGGCCGCGCGGTTGTGGTCCGGGTGGTCCGGCCGCCCGGGATAGAGCACGGCCTCGACACCCGGTTGGCCGGCCAAGTGATCGGCCAGCACCGCCGCATTCGCTTGGGCCCTGTCGAAGCGCAGATCGAACGAGTTCAAGCCCCGCTCGGCCAGCCAGCAATCGAACGGGCTGGGTGTCATGCCCCAGGTCACGACCACGTCGTAAAGCCGGCCGGCGATCTCCGGATCACAGGCCGCCGCATAGCCCAGCGTCACGTCGGAATGCCCGCCCAGCATCTTGGTCACCGAGTGGATCACGAAATCCGCGCCGTGCCGGAACGGCTGGTAGAGCCGGGGCGTTGTGAAGGTGTTATCGACCGCCAATGGCACCCCGGCCGCGCGGCAGGCGGCCCCGATCACCTCCATATCGGCGACCCTGAGCGTCGGATTCGAGACAACCTCGACCAGCGCCAGCCGCGTCTCGGGCCGGATCGCAGCGGCGAAAGCCTTGCCGTCCGTCGGATCGGCTAGTGTGACCTCGATGCCCATCCGTGGCAGCTCATCGCGCAGCAGCCGAAGCGTGCGGCCATAGAGCTGGTTGCCCGCGACCAGGTGATCGCCCTCGCGCAACACGGCCTGGCAGACCGCCGCGACCGCGGCCATGCCCGAGGCGGTGACGACGCCCGCCCCGGCGCCACCCTCGGCGCCTTCCATCCAATCCAGTTTCTCGGCCAGGACGGTCCAGTTGGGATGGCCCTCGCGACCATAGGTATAGCCTTCGGCCCGGCCCTCGTATTGTGCGTCCAGCGCATCCGCGTCCGCGCTCGCATAGACGACCGAGGGCCAGATCGGCGTCACCACGGGCCGCGAGCCGGTCTTCGGCAGGCGCCCGGACCCCGAGCCCCGGCGCACGACCGAGCGATGGTCCTTCGACATTGGCGCTCCCTTTTCCGCTGGACGGCTGCGGATTGAACCCGGAAGATCAGGTGCCGTCAATCGGGCGGGAAAGGCCGGAGTGCGACATGAGGGAATCCCGGTCGAAATCCGCCTCGATCGCGGTGCTGATCGTCTGCGAAATCGCGGTCCTTTCACTTTGGTTCTCGGCCGCCGCCGTGCTGCCCGACATGGCGCGCGAGGCGGAGCTCGAGCCCGGAGACCTGGCATGGTCGTCGACCGCCGTGCAATTGGGTTTTGGCTTCGGCGCTATCGGCTATGCGGTGCTGAGCCTGGCCGACCGGCACGACCCGCGCCATGTGTTCTTGATCTCGGCGCTGATCGGCGCGGCGGCCAACCTGGCGATCATCGCCGCACCGATCGGCGGCTGGCAGGCAATCGCCCTGCGCGCGGCGACCGGTGCCGCCATGGCCGGCGTCTACCCGGTCGGCATGAAGATCGCGGCGGGCTGGGGGCGTGATGATCGGGCCCTTCTGATGGGCCTGCTGATCGCGGCGCTGACCATCGGCTCGGGCAGCCCGCATCTGATTTCGCTGATGGGCGGCGCAGATTGGCGGCTGACGATCTGGGCCAGCACGGGGCTGGCGGTGATTGGCGGGGTTGGAATTCTGTGGGCGGGCCTGGGTCCGTTTCACGCCCGGGCGCCGAGGCTCGACTTCGGCGCCGTCGCGCTGGTTTGGCGCGACCCCCGCATCCGCCTCGCGGTCGCCGGCTATCTGGGCCACATGTGGGAGCTTTATGCCTTCTGGGCCTGGGTCGGGGTGTTCGCCGGCCTCTCCTTCGGGCTGGCGGGCGCGGAAGGGGCGCAGGACTTCGCCAAGCTCACTGCCTTCATTGCGATCATCCTGGGCGGGATCGCCTCGGTGCCGGCGGGCTGGCTGGCCGACCGGATCGGGCGCGCCAAGGTCGCCATGGCCTGTCTGATCGGCAGCGGCGGCGCGGCGCTCGCCTCCGCCGCCGTGTTCGGTGGGCCGGTCTGGCTGATGTTCGCGGTGCTGATCCTCTGGGGCACGGCGCTGGTCCCTGACTCCGCGCTCTATTCCACGATGGTGGCCGATGCGGCCCCACCCGAGCGGGCCGGATCGCTGTTGACCTTCCAAACCGCGCTGGGGTTTCTGCTGACCGCGATCACGGTCCAGGCGATGCCCTGGTTCGCGGCGCTGACCGGGTGGCAATGGGCCCTGGCCGCGATGGCGCTGGGCCCCGCCGTGGGCATCCGCGCGATGCAGCTGTTGATGAGGCTGAGATGATGCCGGAAGACATGATCGCGCTGGTGAAAGCTTATTTCACCGCCGTCGATGCCAAGGACCTGCCCGGCATCCTGGCGACGATGACGCCCGATTGCCGCTTCACGGTCGAGACCCACGGGGTCGTGCTGGACTCGCGGGCCGAGATCGAAGCGATGTTCGCCCGGCTCTGGCGCCATCACCGGCAGGTGCGCCACGACCTCTTCACCTTCGTTGCCGACCCGGACTTAGCACGGATCGCGGCCCAGTTCCAGGTCGAGAACCGATTGTCGGACGGCACGCTGGTGCACAAGTCCAACTGCAACTTCTTCCGGTTGCGCCGGGGGCTTTTCGCCGAGATCAATGTCTATATGGCGGGTGAGAATACCCTGCGCGCCGACGACACGCCCACAATAGATTGATCGGCCTGGCCTAATTGTAGCTGACCACCTCGAACTCGATCCCGTCATCGTCGTCAAAGTAGAACCTGCGGCCGGGCTCGTAATCCGCGTGGCTCCTGGGCGTGAGACCCGCCGCCTTCACACGGCGCTCGGCCTCGTCCAGATCGTCGACGACGATGCCGATATGATTGAGCCCGCCGCGGGTCCAGTAGCTCTCGCGCGCCGGTGCGTCCTGGTCGGGATGGGCATAGACCGCGATATAGCTGTCGTCGCCGCCCACATGGACGGTCAGCCCGTCATGGATCGCGTCCCCCTGCCAGCGGATCTTCCAGTCGAACAGCTCGCACAGCATCTGCGCGGTCTGTAGTGGATCGCTGACGGTGACATTGACATGTTCGAGCATCGCTTGGGCCATTCAGGGCCTCCGTTCTTGAGTTTTTCGGCGTCGCGCCGTCCAGTTGACCGGCGGGTTGCGCGAATGTAGGGGCTCAACCTAACTTGAGGTCAAGGGCGCGGGGCGAATTTTTCTTGGAGGGGCGATGACCGACAAATTGCTCTCGATCGGAGAGGTCGCCGCGCGCACCGGGCTCGCGGTCTCGGCGATCCGGTTCTACGAGGAAAAAGGTCTCGTGAAGCCGGTCCGGACCACCGCTGGTCAACGGCAGTTCCATCGCACAGATATCCGGCGGCTCTCGTTTGCCATGATCGCCCAGCAGTTCGGGTTCACGATCACCCAGATTGCCGAGGTGCTGGGGACCCTGCCCGACGGGCGGGCGCCGACGAAGCGCGACTGGGCGCGGATCGGCCGGGCATTTCAGGACGATCTGGATGCGAAGATCAGAACGCTCACGCGGCTGCGTGACAACCTGGATGGCTGTATCGGCTGCGGTTGCTTGTCGCTCAGGCGCTGCGCGCTCTACAACCCCAAAGACCGAGCGCGCGTCCACGGGGCGGGGCCACGTTTCCTTATGGGGGACGATCCTGAACCGCGTGGCTCAAAACCAAGTGGGGCCGGAAGCTGAACGGAAACGGCCCGGCGGATTGCCGCCGGGCCGCATGTTTCTAGGCTGAAGCGCCCTCGGCTCAGTCGATCCCCAACAGATCGGCCAGCGCGTCGGCGATCGACGGGGTCGGATCCTTGACCGCATCCTCGAGTGCGGCGTCCTCAACCGCCTGGGCTTCAACAGCCGCCTGCTGGGCAGCCTCGGCCGCAGCCGCAGCGGCAGCAGCCGCAGCCGCCGCCTCCTGAGCGGCCGGGTCATTAGCCACCGCCGCAGCCGCCGCTGCTTCCGCCTCGGCCGCCGCCGCTTCCGCCGCAGCCGCCAGATCGGGGTCGTTTGGAGCTGCCGCTGCCGCAGCCGCAGCGGCAGCAGCCGCTTCCGCGGCCGCCTGAGCGGCCGGATCATTAGCTACCGCCGCAGCCGCCGCCGCTTCCGCCTCGGCCTGGGCCGCCGCCGCGTCCGCCTCGGCCGTCGCCGCCGCCTCGTCGGCAGCAGTCGACGCCTCGCGCGCCGCGCCGAAAGCGACTGCCGTGCCTACCGCCGAATGCGCAGGCGCATTCTCCTTCGCCGGATCAGCCGCGTGCGCCGCGTTGCCGCGCCCGAGCCCGGATGCGGTCGCGCCGTGGCCGCGGCCATTCGAAGCCCCATGGCCCCGGCCGTTGCTGCCTGCGGCCTCACCGGCACTGGCGCTCGCGCCACCGCCCTGGCCGCCGCCCTGGCCGCCGCCACCTTGGCCACCGCCACCGCCCTGGCCGCCGCCACCGCCTTGGCC
>Ga0224508_10004232_pt1 | contig 11756 bp, 7 predicted proteins | sample SF_Jan12_sed_USG_4_FD_170157 | JGI IMG/M metagenome (GOLD analysis project Ga0224508, IMG submission 170157) | Sediment microbial communities from San Francisco Bay, California, United States - SF_Jan12_sed_USGS_21 | ecosystem: Environmental > Aquatic > Marine > Sediment | place: USA: California...
TAGCTTCGAACAATCGCGAGCATCTCGTTGGGATCGTCGATCCACGCGAGTCGCGCGGAGAACATCTTTGGGTGGCCTTCGTCGAAAGCAATAACGGCCTTCGTATCCGTGCCTCGTCCGGCGTACCTCAGAACCGGGATCTTGTTGTTGTTCGCCGCGGCGACAAGTCGCATTGGTCCACTCTGGACTTGCAGGCCTCTGTCCTTCAAGAATACAACGAGTGGAATCTTCTTCCGCTGCCACTGGCTCAGTTTTCCTCCGTTCTCGATCACAAAGCTGATTGTCTTATCGACTTCACCTTTGATCAGTTCGCTGACGTGCAGTTTCACGAAGTGACGATCAAGCGTTGCATCGTAGTTATCCTTATAGTCGCGCTCACCTAGTTTCACCAGTACCAAGTCTTCAATCGTGCCGCGAACAATCACATCGCTGTCGGAAGTCATCCATTCCAGCGAATCAATGCTCAGGCTGCTGGCGCGATGCCAATCTGTTGGAACTTGCTGTTCGGCCGCGAATTTGGCCTTAGCTGCTTCAAACCCAATCAGCTCGGAGAACATACTTTCGATGTCTTTCCCGATGCGCGATTTGACTCCTCCTTCGGCAGACCACTTTTCGGCGACTGTTGACAATGGGTAGTGATCCAATGGAACCGTGAGCATGGAGTCGTACCCGGTAAATGCGCGTCGGTCTGGTTCTCGTAGCAAGTAACTCTGGCTTCGTTTACCGCGTTGCCTTGTGTCCAAGTCCTGCCTGACTTTGGCAAGAATTGCTTGAGGCCCCTCGACTCGCCTCAAGCCAGTCGCATCGAAGGAAACAACGTACGCGGTGTCAGCCCCCAAATCAATCATGTTCTTACAGATCATGGGGCAGCGCGAGTAGAAGTAGTCGTGCGTTTGCCGATTGAAGTCGAATTGGCTTTGAACGAGAAAGAACAACCCTTCATGGCCTTCATGCTTTAATTTGGCATACGGCTCCTTATTAGTAATGACGAAGCAAACTTTGTCCCCCGCCTGACCTGCGATCCTGGTCCCCGTTCGCACTGTGACCTGATGAAATCTGGTGTAGCTGTCGCCGGGATTGAGCGCGACAACACTCTCGACCGGACCCCGAATGATCACATCGGCGCGCGCGATCATCCACTGCAGACTGTCTCGGTGTGACGTGACGGGTTGGCCATTCGTCGCAGAGCAAAGGAAGCTCAGCAAGAATGGCAGTAGACCGCAAAGAATGCGAATCGGTTTCATAGTTCTCGAATCTGGAGGTCGGGAGTCTGACGAGTTTTCGCCGCGCGGTTCATTGTCATTATGACGTGACTATCGTGCGACCTCAAAATTAGTCTGTCGCCAGCGAGTTAATCACGTCCAATTGGCTTAGGACGTGACTTTGAACGGACTTACGAAACCGGCGATACCATTGGCAAAGCTCTGGATTGCAGGCTGTTGGCATTGAACTTTGTGGGCTATCTGCCATCTCGGCGATGTGCAAACAGACTAGGTCGAGGACTGCCGAGTTTCGGTAATAGGAGGTGTGAATCAGTTCGTCGCCTTTCATCAAATGGCTGACTTCTGTGGCTACCTCTCCCACACCGATTCCTTTCATGGCTAGTTGGCCGATATAGGGGCGAATTTTGGGGATTAAGTTTTGTGCCGACTTATCTGCTGTATGAACCAATTGTTGGTTAAGCGCCGCGGGTATGGGAAGATAGGCCTCGGTCGGGCCCCAAATTGGCCCGACTGATACGTCATCCACGAGTGCCCCAGGACGATTGTTGCCTTGCATCGTACGCGTCAAGACTGATGAGATGTTCTTGTTGCCCCAGCGAATTAGCAAACGGTTGATCCAGGGAAACAAGAACAAGTTAGCCATCTTGCCGAATTCGGCAATTCTCGATGTTTCGATCCGATAGTACGGAATGTCAGAATTGAATGTAAAGGGAGTGAGCAGGCTAATTTTCAATCCGACGGTCGCCTTCAAGCCACTGATGGCTTCGTCGTCTTTCGACCAGAGTCCCAGCCAGCGATGTCCGTACTGATTCATCGCCTCGCGTTCGACGCGCTTGTCGCGCTTAAGCCAAAGGACTTCTCGACGGACTCGCAAAAGCCGCGCGCCAAAGTAGACCAACGGTGTCAGCAAAGCGCCACCGACAGCCGCGGCTGCAACCGCGCCGAGAATCACAAGTGGATGTGTGATTCCTGTCTGCTCGGCGGGATCGGATCGAAGTCGATACAGGGCAAGAATCCACAGTGGAGCCGACGCCGCAAAAACGTACAAGACGAACAGGAATATCGCGACTATGACCGCAGGAATGCCACTCCCCATTGCGCGGTATTTGATAAAGGGCGTTCCGAACGTCGTCCAGCTTGTGAGGTGATTCAACGGAGTGTTGCGTCGGACGGACTCTTTCAAAGCGACCCAAACGGCCGAGCCACCGTGGCTGTGGGCAAGGATATGGTAAGGTTGGGCGCGGCTCTCGTACTGCTGCAACCACCCATAAAGCTCGATGCCAGCTTTATAACGCGCCCACTCGGTATTCTCGCCTGACCAGCCAAACAGTGGTTGATTTGCTGGCATCTTGACTTCGGCCGGCAGTCTCTCCTCCAATGCGCGCCAAGTCGGACTGCCTCTTTGCCACCATGCGGTTCCCGATTCGTCATCCGAAGCCGCAAAGGTTCCGTGAATCGTGAGAACGAGATGCGGAGTGCTCATTATTGCTCGGACTTGTCATCGCCCGACTTGGCAGCCTCAAAGTCGCCGGCCGTGACGATGACGAATCGTTTCGGATCAATGTGTTTCTTCAGTGCAGCGTGAACGTCTTCTGTCGTCAACGACTGGACCTTCTTTTCAAAGTCTGAGTAGTACTCCATCGTGCGGCCCACATACGACGTGCTGTTCAGCGTCGAAACAAGCGACGTGTCACTGCTGCGGCTGATCGTTTGACGTTGCAAATAACCTTGTTGGGCACGTTTCAATTCTTCTTCAGTTACGCCTTTTTTCAAGAGTAAATCTAGTTCCTCTGCAATGGCTTTTTCAACTTTTGGCGTATTTACCGGATTAGAAATCGCGCCGATCGTCAGGCTTGCTCGCTTATCTTGTGCTTCAGCACGCAAGCCAGAAAAGACTCCGTAGGAAAGCCCTTCTTTCTGCCGCACGCGATCGCCAAGCCGGGATGCCAGCGATCCGCCACCAAAAATATAGTTTCCAATAATCAGCGCCGGATAGTCCTTGTTTGAATCCGACATGCCGAAGACAAACCCGGAAAAGTACGCAGCGTTCGCCTTATCGGGCGTCAGGATCTCTTTCTTTCCACCTGGAGCATCCGTAAAAGCGACGATCGGCACTCTGGTGTAAGATTGTTTAGCATTCCAATCAGCGAGCATTTCTTCCAAAAGCGGCGTCACTTCGCCCGCGTCAAAATCGCCAACAATCGAGATCTGACCGGCGTGCGAGCCGAGATATTCGGCGTACAGCTTCTTTATCTGATCGGCTGAGACATCGCGATAACGGTCGATTTCCTCGGCGATGGTCGGAATGTACCGGACCGAGTCCATCGGATAAGGCGACACTTTACGCCGCAACTCGTTGATCGCCAGTTGCTGAGGATCAGTAAGCAGTTGTTCGTACTGAGCGAGCTGTTCGCGCCTATAAAGTTCGAGTTCTTCGGTCGGCAATGTAGGCTCGCGAAGAATTTGCTTCAACAACGACAAGGCGATCGGCAGGTTCGGTCGCTTGGTTTGAATTTGAAAAGAGGCTGAGCCAAGCGAACCGCTACCTCGGAGCGTAATGACGTTCTTATCCAGTTGATCCTGGATCTGTTGTCGGGACAAGTTTTTTGTGCCCCGAGTCATCAGCGGCGCTAAGACGTTACACGATGTCTCCATGCCCTTCAAGTTCTCGGCATTCCCATAACGCAAAGTCACGATCATGTTCACAATTTCGCCGCGCGTCTTCTTCGCGAGCAATGCAAGTTGGATCCCTTCGCCAACGGTTTCCCGAGTCGTCCGGGATTCAATGTTTTCCGGTGAAGGATCGAACTGTTCGCCGGCTGCAATAACTTCGCGACCCTTGTAGTTTTTGACGAGTTCTTGGACGTCCGGAGTTTCCGGGATCCTTACTCTTTCGGATGTTTCGGACGGAATGAACAGGCCGACCGTACGATTGTTTCTTTGGCAATACTTGGCCGCAACTTCCTGAACATCCGCTGGCGTTACTTTCTCGATTCGATCACGATAAAGAAAATACAAACGCCAGTCACCTTGCGCCGCCCAATTGCTCAGTGAAATGGCCAACCTTCCAGAATTCGCAAGTTCTTGCTCACGCGCCTTGAGGATCTGTTGTTTCGCGCGTTCGGTTTCTTCCTCGGTGACTCCTTTGGCACCGATCTTCTCGACTTCATGCAGGAGAGTCTTGCGGACATCTTCCAGATCGCCGCCTTCGCGTACTTCTGCTTCGAGCATCATTAGGCCTGGATCGTGAAACGCGTAGGAGTATCCTGACATGGAGGCGGCTTTCTTGGTTTCGATCAGCGACTTATAAAGTCTGCCGCCGGGCTCCATTGCGAGCAGATAACTCAATACGCGGACGGCCGCGAAATCCTCGTGAGCACTTGCCGGAATGTGGTAAGCCACACCGACGATGCTAACTTCACCTACTCGCCGCAGCACGACTGTGCGCTCGCCATCCTGCGCGGGTTCAATCGTGTAAGTTTGATCCAATTCACGCTCTGGCTTCTCTAATGCACCGAAGTATTTCTGTGTGTATTCAAGCGCTTTCGTCTCATCGAATTTTCCAGCGATGATCAGCATCGCGTTGTCCGGTTGATAATGACGTCGGTAAAACGATCGCAGCTTTGGAATGGGCACGCGCTCGATATCACTGCGATTTCCAATGGTTGACTTGCCGTAGTTATGCCACTCGAAGGCGGCCGCATGAATTCGTTGTGACAACACGCGGCTGGGCGAGTTTTCACCACGCTCAAATTCGTTTCGCACAACTGTCATTTCCGACGCAAGGTCCTCCCCTTTGATGTAACTGTTGACCATCCGATCGGCTTCCATGCGAAGCGCGAATTCTAGGTTCTCGTCGCTCGCGGGCAATGTTTCATAGTAATTCGTGCGATCGGTCCAAGTCGTACCGTTAAAAACCGCGCCCCGTTCTTTCATCTGCTTGTCAAGTTCCGGGTGAGTAGGGGTTCCCTTGAACAGCATGTGCTCGAGCAAGTGAGCCATTCCCGCCTCGCCATATCCTTCGTGCCGTGAACCAACAAAGATGGTGAGGTTTACGGTCACCGTCGGTTTCGACGAATCAGGAAAAAGCAGCACCTGCAAGCCATTGTCCAATCGATATTCGGTAATTCCTTCGACCTCGGCGAGCTTCTGGGGTCCTTTGGCCATAGTCGTGGTGAATCCAATCACAGAAAGAGTCATGAAAAACAACGGGACGACTAGAAACAAGCGGCGCGGCATATCACATTCCTTTCGCAACGCAAAACTACAGAAAGACAATCAACTGCCCCAATGATCTGATGTTTGTCCTGATGTGTCAATTCAGGACTGCAAATGAAGACTATTCCCGGGTGTGATGTAATTCAGAATCCCAAGAGTCCATTAGAGCGATGTCAGCAACGCGGGCATAACTCGCTTCAATTTTTTGTGGTCGTATGGCACAATCAACGCTTTGCCAATTGGAGTAGCACGGATGCCGTTTGCGGAACAGTCTACACTTTGTGATCACTGGTTATACTGCGGCGATAATCTTGCCGTTCTGCTCGACGAGTTGGCTGATGATTCGGTGGATCTGATCTACCTCGATCCGCCCTTTAAGAGCGATCGAGATTACAACGCGACGGACCGTCGCAAAAACGGGTTGCAACGAAAAGAGAAAGTTCGAGCGTTTCGAGACACATGGCTATGGGACACAAATGCCGAAGCGGATTTTCAGTCGACTGTTGACCGCGGCGGCGAGATTGCTAAGGCGTTAAAATCCTTTCGCATGTTGCTCGGCGAAACGGACATGTTGGCGTATTTGTCCATGATGGCTCCTCGGCTGTTGGAGCTGCATCGCGTCTTGAAGTCAACGGGGACTATCTATCTTCATTGCGATCCAAGTGCGAGCCATTGTCTCAAGTTGCTGATGGATGTTATCTTTGGTATCGAGAACATGCGTAATGAAATCGTGTGGTGCTATCGTGGTGGAGGCGTTCCGAAGAAGGACTTTGCTCGCAAGCATGACATTATTCTTCGTTATTCAAAGTCGGACGATTATTACTTCGATGTCGACTCGGTGCGGATTCCTTATTCGGAAGACGTGACGAACAGCTTGCCGAGCCGTTATGACAAGTCGTATCGAGCGAACAAAGTTTACAAAGGCTATCGGCCAAATCCGCGTGGCAAGCATCCGGAGGATTGGTGGCCGATTCAAATGATATTGCCGTCCTCCGGTGAAAGACTAGGGTATCCAACCCAAAAGCCGATCGGGTTGCTGGAGCGAATCATCAATGCCAGCAGCAAGCCCGGCGACGTTGTGCTCGATCCGTTCTGTGGAAGCGGTACGACGTTAATTGCTTCGATGCAGCTTGGGCGCTCGTCGATCGGTATCGATGTCTCGCCGCTAGCGATTGAGTGTACCGAGCAAAGGACGGACGAGGAGCGGCAGAAACAGTAGCTGGAGTTGCAAAAATTCCCTGGCAGGCTCAAACGCTAGCTTGCTTCGGCAATCAACAGACATTGCCCTAAGAAACCCAATTTTGGTATCACTCGCCCTCCCAAAAGTACGATGGGTCTCCGAGCCCGTCGGTGTGCGGCATCGATCACGTTTCGTGGTCATTCCACGTGCCATTTTAGAAGGAAGTGAAAGATGAATCTTAAGCCGAAAGTCAGGCCGTTGTGGCAGCGACTTATCATCGTACCCGCGTTGTCATTTCTTATGGCGTGGAAGTTCTTGCGATTGCCGTACGGTTTCTTTCCAAGATCGATCCGGTCCATCATTCAACATTGGACTTACGATATGTTCCTGGTCATCATTCGAACAGGAGTGACCAAGGCGCCGGTAGATCAGACTTGTGAATTGAAACACCCCGCCAGCTACCGTCCGCTGGTCGACGTTAATCCGAAGTTTCGACTTGATGAATCCGACATCAAATCGTTTTACGACAACGGATTCGTTGGTCCGTTCGATGCCTATTCGTTGGACGAAGTAAAGAAGCTCCGCGAAATCGCCATCGCAGCTCAGCACACGGTATCGCAAACCTACGGCTGGAACACGCCGCGCGATCGCCACTTCGAAACGCCTGAAATGGTCGACATGATGCGAAAGCCGGAGGTGACCGAACGGCTCGCCCAGTTGCTCGGTCCCGACTTGCTAGTTTGGCGGTCGCAGTATTTTTACAAGATGGCGGGCGCCGAGCGAATTCAATGGCATCAGGCGAGCACGTTCATGGTGGAAGACTATCTTGACCCGGCGATCTTCCCGGCCGACCGAAGCGAGCTATTTCAAATCACCGCATGGGTAGCCATCGACGAGGCAACGACCGAAAACGGCTGCTTGGAATTCGCGTGCGGAACACACGACAAGATTCGAAACATCCGCTTCGGCGGCGAGGAAGGATTCTACGAATCAAGGTTCACGCTGGAGTTCGACGAGCAAAACGCGCGAGTCGCGCAGGTTCCTGCCAAGCCTGGACAGGTAGTCTTGTTTACCGAACGCTGCATCCACGGTTCGCCGCCGAACAGCACGAACACCGACCGGCTCGCCTTCAACTTCCGAGTCATCCCGGCGAACATCGCGGTCTACACGGACAAGAAGTACTACCGCAGCGTCTACAACGGCGGCAAGTACCATCTAGACAACTGGGGCGTCCTCCCGATCCGTGGCGAGGACAAGTATCAACTGAGCAGGACTTGGAATCCGCCAGCCGCTACATCATCTCCTACAAGGTCGAACCTACCAAAAGCAGCGTGACGCTCATTCGCACAGGCGAATCGGGTGCCACTGCTGGCTTGTCCAGCAGTGTTTGACTTGTCGCACCAACGTACAATGTTGGAAGCCGAAATGGAATTCTCTTTTCCTTTACTTTTTTCTTTTGTGAACCCTCGCCTTTGACTTGGGTCCACGGCCGAAGGTTGTCGTCACGGGTTGGGGCGAGGCTCCTCGGGATCAATTCAGTTGTCGATGGCGCAAATGTTTCACGTTGCGGTTACAGCACGCCAGAAGTGAGTCTGGTTACCCTGAACGCCGTCCAGGCCATGTGGGGAGTTCATCCCGCGAGGCTCTTGCCGAGATTCGTAACAATGTGAAGGGATGCCAGTCTTTCAAAAAAAATGGCAGTCACAGGCCAGGGGAGACCTGTGATCCAATTTACACAAAAGAATAAATCTGGCATGTTTTCCCCTACTCGTACATTGACCATTGAGAACTCGCACCCAAAATGCTAACTACGTAATTACCGTTTTGCGCATCAGACCAGGCTCATTGTTCCGCAATCACTCGATGAAAACTGCAATTGAATAACAACCATTGCAAATGCCCTTTGAAGCGTTAAAATGTCAAAACACTTCGGAAAAATCCTGTGATTTCGCGGGGATTTGGGATACTTTGACTCTGACCAACGGGGACGTAGCTCAATTGGGAGAGCACCGGCTTTGCAAGCCGGGGGTTGAGGGTTCGAGCCCCTTCGTCTCCATTACTCATAACCACCGCCGAATGCTGAAGTTAGCATACCTGCCTGCGTAGGGCAGTGCGGCCTAAAGATCAGTTGCGAAAGGGTAGTACTACCCCTTTCTGATCAAAAGGAGCACTGCATGACAACACGCATTCCTAAATACAGGCATCACAAGGGTAGCGGCCAAGCGCTTGTTCAAATTGACGGCACGCGCATCTACCTCGGCAAATACGGCACCGCAGAAAGCCGAGAGAAGTTCCGCAGGACTATTGCCGAGTGGTTGAATTCAAAGCCCCAGGTTTCGCATCCCACTCCGAATGGGCAGACAGCAACAGGCGTTTCAATCAACGAACTCATTCTCGCCTATTGGCAACACGCCGAGAGCTACTATGTCAAAGACGGCAAGCCCACCAAGGAGTTGGAGTGCATGCGGGACGCTTTATGGCCGCTGCGACACTTGTACGGCAATATGGCAGCTGCCGACTTCGGCCCTAAGTCGCTGAAGGTCGTGCGTCAGTTCATGATTGATGAGCAGGACTTGTCTCGAGGTGTCGTCAATCATCGCATCAGCAGATTGAAACGTGTGTTTAAGTGGGCGGTGGCCGAGGAACTGGTTTCATCCACGGTGTATCACGGCTTGCAGGCCGTTTCGGGTCTTCGCTTTGGTCGCACCAAGGCGCGAGAGACCGAACCGATAAAGCCCGTTGCCGACGAGCATGTTGACGCCTTGCTGCCATTTCTAACGCCCCAATTGTCGGCCATGGTTCAAGTGCAACGGCTGTGTGGAATGCGGCCATGCGAAGTCACTGTCATGCGGCCATGCGAAATCGTCACCAGCGCGGACGTGTGGACCTACGAACCCGAAAGCCACAAGAATGAGTGGCGTGGCAGCGTAAGACAAATCCCGATTGGTCCCAAAGCACAACGCATTCTTGAACCATACCTGAAACGCGACAGCGCGAGCTATTTGTTCCGTCCCGACGAATCTGAGGCATGGCGACGCGAACATCAACTTGCTGAAGGCAGTAATCGAAAAACACCGATTTACCCTTGCGAGCTCCGAGCCCGCGCCAAGGCAAAGGCCGCTCGTCATCATTCTAAGCAGACCCAAAACACCCACTACAAAACTTCATCTTACCGACGGGCGATCAGCTACGGATTAGCACGGGCAAAAAAAGCGGGCGTGATTATTCCGCATTGGCATCCAAACCAACTGCGTCATAGTCGCGGAACGGAAGTAAGGAAGTCATACGGAGTTGAAGCAGCCCAGGTCATCCTCGGTCACGCGAAAGCTGATGTCACGCAGGTTTACGCCGAGAAAAACTTGGCGCTGGCCAAACGAATCGCAAAGGAAAGTGGGTGACGTCCAAGCCATTCGCCTTGTAACGCCAAGCAAGAACGCGAACATCAGCATGTTTCACTCGTGCGGTTATAACATGCAGCGATCACTTCATTCGTTGCGCGTATGAGCGTGCAAGTTTCGCTGATTGATCTTCAATTCGTTCGCGGTGCAAATCCAAGACGAAACGGGTCAAGCTGATTTTCAATATCGCTTCCCAATGCACGAAGAAGGCGATAGCCAAATGTGTGTCAAGGCCCCAGTCCCGAGATCACCTTCGACGTCCCTCAGCAAAAAAATAATTTCAAGGGATTGGGTTTTAATACGAACCATAACTCGCATTGGTGGGCGGCGTTGCAAAAATAGGTTGGTCCCAGTGGGTGAATTGTTTTTTCCCTTTTTTCAAAAAGCTGATCATCTTTCTATTGCCGTCAGAATTAAAAAAAGAAATGATGGCAGGCCCTGTAGGAATTGCCTTCGCGATTTGTTGCTTTGGCACGACTGAAAAAATGCTGAACAGAGACGGACACTCCCAACATGAAATCCGAACTTCGTGAGTATCTCTGCGATGTGCTGATCAGTGTTCATCGTGACTACTCTGCGGCGCTTCGCTGGAACAACAAACATCCGGTGACCACGTTGGCCGAAAAGGTTCGTCCAGACGTCATTCGACGGCATCATGCGGCTGTCACTTTGGAGGAAGCCAATCCGTTTGCTGACACAGCCGAAGAGGTCATTCCTCGCCGTGAGAATTGGCAAGCGGTGTTCATGACTGCCAACGCTGCCAGGACGCGACAGCGGATCGCGCTTGTGGTTCCCTCGGCAGAAAGCAAGTCGCTGCCGATGCTGCAAACGCTCGTTTATCTCGCAGAGGAGGCGAGCAAAAAACTCGACGGTGCGCGCGACCTGCCTGACGATTTACCGGTTCCGATTTTTGCGACGCTAAGCGACATCATGCGCGAATTTCCTGCGGCGAATCGGAATAATCCAGCGCAAGCTTTGCGGGAAGCTTTGAGTGTCGTTTTCCAACGCGATTATTCGGGATCACGTGATCGCTCTCAAGTTCCCGAGTATCTGATGAAATGCCTTGACTTTAAAGGCACTTGGTTGGTTCTCGATGCAATCGATGAAGGCGAAAACCTCGATGCGTTGCTTTGTCTTCTTGACGCCCTCGATGAATTACCGTGTAACGCGATGATTACGTCGTGGAAACTCCAGTTCCAGATGATTCGCGAACGGTACGGATTTGATGAGTTCGCAATTCCGGCTTTAACGCCGGAGCAGATACAGCGATTCACGGACTGTTACCACGTTCGGGCCCCATTCGACGGAAGCTCAGTCGATTTTGTTGAGCACGACCCATCATGCGGCGGAAGATCAGTCGATTTTTTTGAGCACGACCCATCATGCGAAGTTCTGGCGGGCGACCCGTTCGTCTTGGCCTTGATTTGCGCACTTAAGAGTCGCTTTGGCAAGCCACTGAAAGTCACGCGCAGCGACGTGTACCAACAGACGTTCCAAGTTCTACACCGAGCGTCCGATCCTTACGTGAAGTCAATAAGCGAGCTGATGCTCAAGTGCTTTCTCGAGAATCCGCGTGTTGTCAGTCTATCGGCCGATCGAATTGAAAAAGAGTTGACCACAAGTTGGCGGCGGGCGCATCCTGACGCGGACACCGGCAGTATCCGCCAGTTTTTAGATAAACTTTGCACGGACCGGTTTTTGATTAGGTCCTCGGATCACTCGTATTACCGCACCGCA
>Ga0224508_10004233_pt1 | contig 11753 bp, 10 predicted proteins | sample SF_Jan12_sed_USG_4_FD_170157 | JGI IMG/M metagenome (GOLD analysis project Ga0224508, IMG submission 170157) | Sediment microbial communities from San Francisco Bay, California, United States - SF_Jan12_sed_USGS_21 | ecosystem: Environmental > Aquatic > Marine > Sediment | place: USA...
CAGCCACGTCGATGAAGACATCGATGTGCAGCTTGAACGCGGCGGAAAACAGATCAACGCGAAGATTCGCGTCGCCGACCTGCATAGCATCACGCCGGATGAATACCTGGAATTCGGTGACGCGATCGTCAACCGCCTGTCCTACCAGCAGGCGCGCCATTACAACCGGCCGGCAGAAGGCGTGTATGTCGCGAATCCGGGCTACCTGTTGTCGCGGGCCGCAATTCCCCGCGGCGCCGTGATTGTCGAGATGGCGGGCGATGCCATTGTCAGTCTCGATGACTTCGAGGCAGCACTCGACAAGCTGGCTGACGGCGAACGTGCACTGGTTCGTTACGTCACCATGGAAAATCCACAGAACTCTATCGTGCGGCTGTTCGAAATGGACCGCGTGTGGTTCCCGCTGCGCCGTTGCGCCCGCGATGATGCACTCGGTGTCTGGCCGTGCCGCGATCTTCCGGCGGGCCCCGACCCGAAACCGGCAGAGTCGGGCAGCACGCGCCTGACGCGTTACCAGGACCCGATTGTGCAATCCATTGCGCCTTCCCTGGTGGTCGTGACCTTCGATCTGCCGTACACGCTTTCGGGTGTTGCTGAACGCCATTACTATGGCACCGGGTTAATCGTCGACAAGGAACGCGGCTATGTCCTGGTCGACCGCAACACGGTCCCGATAGCGATCGGTGACGTCTCCGTCACGTTTGCAGGCTCCCTGGAAGTAAAGGGCAAGGTCGAGCAACTGCATCCATTACACAACTACGCAATCGTCTCCTACGACCCGGAGAGTATTGGCAGCACGCCCGTGCAGGAGGCCAGGTTCGACACGAGCACGCTGCGTCCGGGCGACGATGTCTGGGTCGTTGGCATCAAGGGCGATCATCAGCTCGTGCACCAGCACAGCACAGTGTCGTCGGTGGACCCGCTGATGCTGCCACTGTCACGCACGCTGCGTTTTCGCGATTCGAATATCGAAGGCATATCGCTCGTTAACGCGCCGGGCGATGTAGACGGAGTGCTGGTTAACAGGAAAGGCGAAGTCCGGGCTACATGGTCGAGTTTCGCCATCCAGGCTGGCGGCGATTCGGCACAGTTCAATCGGGGTGTCGGGTCGGAAGTCGCCGAGCAGTTCGTCGACATCGTTCGCGAAGGCAAGCCGTTCTACTCTCTCGAAGCGGAGTTCGTCTATGCGCCATTGTTTGCGGCGCGCAAGATGGGTGTCGACGAGGAGTGGGTCGGCCGCCTCGAGGAAAACAATCCCGTTCGACGTCGCGCATTGAGTATTACTCGTCTTGTGGCCGGTACGCCGGCTTCGGAAGTGTTGAATAACGGCGACATGGTTCTGGCCATCGACGACAAAGTCGTTACGTCATTCCGCGAGCTCGAGCACGCCGTACAGAAGCCCGAAGTGACAGTTACGGTGTGGCGTAACGGGGAGGCACTCGAGATCCCGGTGCGCACCGCGGCACTCGACGGCATGGGTATTGATCGCGCGATTTCCTGGGCGGGGGCGCTCATCCAGGATCCGCATCGGGCCATGGCGGCGCAGCGCGGCGTATCGACCGAGGGTGTCTACATCGCCTACTTCAGCTACGGTTCGCCGGCAACACGCTACGGTCTCTGGGCAGGCCGCCGGGTCGTGGAGGTCAACGATACGCCGACACCCAACCTGCAGGCGTTCATCGATGCGGTCAAGGACATCGGCCACCGTGAATCCGTGCGGCTCAAGACGGTAACGTGGAACGAGACGGCCGAGGTGATTACACTTAAACTCGACAACCAGTATTGGCCGGCCTACGAAATCCGGCGCACTGACAATGGCTGGAGGCGCATCGATCTTGGATCGTAAGGGCAACTACATCTTACAGGCAGCGTTGCTGTTCGCAGCGTTTGTATCTTGTGGTGTTGCCAGTGCACAGACCTTTTACAAGTACCGCGGCGAGAATGGAGAGTGGATCTATTCGGACCGGTTGCCTGCTGACGAGCGCCCGGTTGAGTCACGGTCCGTCAGCCCGCGATTCGAGCCTGGCGAGCTTACGGTCACACACACGTTCACGGGCGATGGGCTCAGGTTTTTAGTCCGTAACCGCTTTCACGCGCCTATGCAGGTGGCAATCGATTTCGACAGTATCGTCGGCGTAGAGTATCCGCATCCCGATCACGACCTGCTCTGGCTGGTGCCAGCGCGCAGCGAGACTGTCGTTCTTGACCTCGCATTGCTGTCAGACCTGGCCACGCCGTCGGTGCAGTATCGTTTTATTTATCTTCCTGGTGACCCGGCTGCAACCCATGCCAGCGACGCCAGTTATCGTGTGCCGTACTCGCTGGGTAACAGGTTTCCCATCACCCAGGCGTTTCCGGACACGCTAACCCACCGGACCCGCGACAGCCTGTATGCCGTCGATCTCGAGATGCCGGTGGGCACCGATATCGTTGCGGCTCGCAGCGGCATCGTCTTCGATGTCTCGAGCACCAATTTCAAAGGTGGCACGGATGCCGACCAGTACGCCAACCTGGCCAATTTCGTGCGCATCCTGCACGACGACGGCACCTATGCCGTGTATGCGCACCTCAACTGGAATTCGATTCGAGTTAGGCCTGGAGAGCGTGTGCAGGCCGGCCAGTACATAGCGGATTCCGGCAATACGGGTTTCTCGAGCGGCCCGCATCTGCACTTCGCCGTGCAGAAGAACATGGGCATGCGTGTCGATTCCCTGCCCGTCGCATTTCGGGGGGCAAATGCAGCCCAGGTAAGGCCGACCACGGGCCAGCTGCTGACAGCACATCCCTGATGGCGTTTGACCTCGACCAGTTCATCGCGGATTGCGCGGCTGCCCTCAACGACACTGCGCCGACAAAAGCCGTCCGGGAAACCGTTGCACGGGCGGTCGCTGACCCCGCGAGCCTGCTGCAGGTGCTCGGCGAGCCGACCCGCGGACAAATTCAACGCCTGCATGTCTCCGACGAACTCACGGTCCTGAATGTCATCTGGGCACCACGCATGACCTTGATGCCCCACAACCACAACATGTGGGCGACCATCGGCGTGTACGGCGGGCGGGAAGACAACATCTTCTGGCGCCGCCTGCCCGAGGACAGCAAAGGTCGCATCGAAGCTGCCGGCGCGAAGTCGCTCGGTCCGGCCGACGTGCGGCCGCTTGGCGACGACATCATCCATTCCGTTACCAATCCAACCGGTAAGCTGACGGGCGCGATCCACGTTTACGGCGGGGATTTTTTCAGCACGGCACGTAGTGAGTGGAATCCCGAGAACCTCGAAGAGCGACCGTACGACATCGACAAGAACGTGAAGTTCTTCGAGGACGCCAATCGTGTGCTCGAGGGGCAGGGCTAGCTTGGCCGCGAACTACGACTTCCTGTACTCGGCGTCGCTATTCCTGGCGTTGGTGGCAAGCGGCATTGGCTCGTTCTTCTTCGATTATTTTCTCGTCATGCGAGTACTGCGCAGGCCTGTGAACAAGCGCTTATCCCGGTTCGCCTACTACTGTGGTTCGATAGCTGTTGTCAGCGGTATTTTCTCGGTCACGATACACCTGGTATTCGGGCATGGCACGACCGCGGACGAGCCCATGGAAATCGGGGAATTCCTTATCCATCACAAAGCCTACTGGGTGGTCGCGGTGCTAACGTTGCTGGCGTTTCTCGGACCCGCCATCGCCGACCCGGAACGGTGAAAGCAACACTCCGAATCTAGCGGGATTCGGCGAGCTGACCTGCCAGCGCCTCCCAGGACGTAACCGGCAATTCACAGTGCGTGCCGACGCACCGGTAAGCGACAGTTTCACCATCCACAGGTTTGCGATCGGCGAGGGCGCCTGGAAGGCCGGTCTCATCCTCGGGAATAGCGAATACGAGGCGGCGCGGCGCGTAGACTTTCGCGGCCGAGTCGCGCCAGCGGCCTACCTCATCGGCGGCACCACGAACTACGACGATCTCCGGGTGCTGCAGGTATTCCTCGAGGGCCGCGAGCAGGCTCACGTGCCCGTGCGGGTACTCATCGACCGCCCGCCAACCGGCCCTCAGGGTGTTCTCGGCCGCCGCGAGGTAGTCGGTATCGCCGAGCAGGAAGCCCAGGCGTTGCAATGCGAACGCGGCAATGCCATTGCCCGAGGGAACAGCTTCGTCGGCCAGGGGTTTCGATCGGTGGATCAGTTGTTCGCTGTCATTGGCCGTGAACCAGAAGCCCCCGTTGTCCTTGTCCTCGAAGTGTTCGAGCAACAGGTCGGCCAGTTGCCCGGCAAACTCGAGATGGGCCGAATTCCAGCGCGACTGCAACAGTTCGAGCACGGCGTCGAGTAGAAACGCGTGATCATCGAGGTAGGCTGCAAAGCGCGCTTGCCCGTCCTTGAAGCTGGCGAGCAGGCGGCCGTCCTGGATAAGTTCCCGTCGCAGGAAGTCGACGGCGTCTGTCGCGGCATCAATGAGATCGGGCCGCTCAAGTGCACGACCGGCGATCGCCAGTCCCCGGATCGCCAGCGCGTTCCAGGACGTTAGCTGCTTCTCGTCCCGGCCGGGAGCAACGCGGGTAACGCGCCGGTCCAGCAAGCGCTGCTTCGCGCGCTCGATTGCCTCGGTCTCGTCCTCAGTGACCTGGGCGCGTACCGTGAGATGCCAGCGTCCTTCAAAGTTCGCCGCCTGGTCGAGGCCGAATCGGCGGGCAAAAACCTCGAAGTCATCACCGATTAGCTCGCGTGCTTCGTCCGGGTCCCACAGGTAGTACAAGCCCTCGTGGCCCTCGGAATCCGCATCGCGCGTCGCGTAAAAACCGCCGTTGGCGTCGCGCATGTCGGCGAGCATCCAGTCCGCCGTGGCATTGGCCGCAGCCACGAAGAGCGTCTCGCCGGTTGCGATAGCGGCCTGGGAATAGATCGCGAGCAACGGGCCGTTGTCGTACAGCATTTTCTCGAAGTGCGGAATCTGCCACTGCTGGTCGACAGAGTAGCGATAGAACCCACCGCCAACATGGTCGAACAGCCCACCTTCAGCCATGCGGGCAAGGGTCAGCGCGGCCATGAACAGGGCTTCGACATCGGGCTCGGCATCGTTGGCTGTCGCGCGCCAGTGGCGCAGCAGGCGATCGATCGTCGTTGGGTGCGGGAACTTCGGAGCGGAACCGAAGCCGCCGAACTCCCGATCGAAAGTCTGCTCGAACGTTGCGCGCGCCTTGGCAAAGGGTGCGTCGTCTAGGATCTTGTCGTCACCGGCCGGCGCAGGTTCTATGCGGTCGAACACGTCGAGCAGCCGCGCGCTTTGCTGGCGCACGTCGTCACGATTATCGGCGTAGTAGGACGCGATCTTCGTCAGCAGGTCACCAAAGGCCGGCATGCCGTAGCGGGCTTCATTGGGAAAGTACGTCCCGCCGAAGAATGGCCGCTGGTCGTCCCCGTCGAGAAACATCGTCAGTGGCCAGCCGCCGCCACGCTGGGTGATGAGCTGATGCGCGGTCTGGTAGATCTTGTCGACGTCGGGACGTTCCTCGCGGTCGACTTTGATGTTGATGAACAACTCGTTCATGAGGGCCGCAGTGGCGTCGTCCTCGAACGATTCGTGCGCCATGACGTGGCACCAGTGGCAAGCCGAGTAGCCCACCGACAACAGGATGGGCTTGCCGGTCTCGCGGGCGAGGGCGAATGCCTCGTCACCCCACGGGTACCAGTCGACAGGATTGTCGGCGTGCTGCAGCAGGTAGGGGCTGGTTTCTTTGGCGAGGCGATTTTGCATGGATTGCTCTATCATACCGGTCTTTGAGAATCGCAGAGCGGCCTTGAATGCTGACATATCCTGAGATCGACCCAATCATTTTCTCAATCGGCTTCGTCAAGATTCGCTGGTACGGGCTGATGTACGTGGTTGGCTTTGTACTCGCCTGGTGGCTTGCCAAGCGCCGCTGCAAGCGGGCCGACTCACCGGTTAATGCAGACCAGGTCGACGATCTCGTGTTCTATTCAATGCTGGGTGTCATTCTCGGTGGGCGTATTGGGTACGCGCTGTTCTACGGCACTGAGCAACTGTTCTCCGACCCACTCTATCTCATCAAGATTACTGAAGGCGGCATGTCGTTCCACGGCGGCCTCGTCGGTGTCATCCTGGCCATGTGGCTGCACGGCCGGAAGCTGGGTCACTCGATGTGGCGCATGACCGACTTCGTCGCGCCGTTGGTCCCGCTCGGGCTCGGGTTCGGGCGCATCGGGAATTTCATCAATGGCGAACTGTGGGGCAAACCTACTGACGTACCCTGGGCTTTCAACGTCAACGGCCAGGTGCTGCATCCCTCGATGCTCTACGAGTCCCTGCTCGAGGGCTTCGTGCTCTTCGCGATCATCTGGTGGTACACGGCCAAGCCAAGGCCGTACATGGCCCCGACCGGCCTGTTTCTGCTGTTGTACGGCGTGTTCAGGTTCATCATCGAGTTCTACCGCGTACCGGACGCTCACCTGGGCTACCTGGCACTGGACTGGGTGACCATGGGGCAGATTCTGACCGTGCCGATGATCGCCGTGGGCGCTATCATGCTGGCCATGGCTTATCGATCGAGCGGGGAGGCCAGGACCTGAATGCAGCAGTACCTGGACATGATGCAGCTCGTGCGGGACACGGGCGCGCGCAAGGAAGACCGTACCGGCACGGGGACGCTCAGCGTATTCGGCCACCAGATGCGATTCGACCTGTCGCAGGGCTTTCCGCTGGTGACCACCAAGAAGCTGCACTTGCGCTCCATCATCCACGAGTTGCTGTGGTTCCTGTCGGGCGACAGCAATATTCGTTACCTGAAGGAGAACGGCGTTTCTATCTGGGACGAGTGGGCTGACGAAAACGGCGACCTCGGTCCTGTCTACGGCGTGCAATGGCGTAGCTGGCCGACACCCGACGGCCGCAAGGTCGACCAAATCTCGCAGATCATGCAGCAGTTGAAGGAAACGCCGGATTCAAGGCGCATCATTCTCTCGGCCTGGAATGTCGCAGAGATTGAGAACATGGCATTGCCGCCTTGTCATTGCCTGTTCCAGTTCTATGTCGCTGACGGGAAGCTCTCCTGCCAGCTGTACCAGCGCAGCTGCGACATCTTCCTTGGTGTGCCGTTCAATATTGCGTCGTACGCGCTATTGACACACATGCTGGCACAGCAGGCCGACCTGGGTGTGGGAGATTTCATCTGGACCGGCGGTGATTGTCACCTTTACCTGAATCACCTCGAGCAGGCCGATGAACAGCTCGCGCGCGAGACGTTGCCCTTGCCGACGCTCGCGATCAAGCGGCGCCCGCCGAGTATCTTCGATTACACGTTCGAGGATTTCGAGATTCTCAACTACGAAGCACACCCGCACATCAAGGCGGCTGTCGCCGTCTGAGTCCCTGTCATGATCAGCATCATCGTCGCGGCGTCGATGAACAACGTCATTGGCACGCAGGGCGACTTGCCCTGGCGTCTCTCCGACGACCTGAAGCGCTTCAAAGCCATCACGATGGGCAAGCCCATTGTCATGGGCCGCAAGACCTGGGAGTCGATAGGCCGGCCGTTGCCTGGCAGGCAGAATATCGTCGTCACGCGACAGGATGGCTATGTCGCCGCAGGCTGTGACGTTGTTGCGTCACTGGACGATGCGCTGGTTGCGGCGGCGGATGTTGACGAGGTCGTTGTGATCGGTGGCAGTCAAATCTACGAACTGGCCCTGCCGATCGCGAAGCGCTTGTACCTGACCCGCGTGCACGCCGACGTTGAGGGTGATGCGTACTTCCCGGAACTGGACGAGGCGTCGTGGCTGCTGGTGAGTGACGAAGCCTGCGAGGCTGACGATCGCAACGAGTTACCGTCCTCGTTTCAGGTTTACGAGCGCGTGCAACCAGGCCAGCCGCAGACCTGAGGAAAGACCATACGCAGACGTTACGAAGGGTCTTTCTTCTTCTTCGCCTCGCGATCCGGAACGGCAACGTGAGGCGGTACGGCCAAAGCCGCCGCCTCACGTTGCATAGCCTGTCGCTTGAGCGTGTTCGGGTTCTTGCCGAAGCGACTCAGTTGCTTGTTAGCGTGGTCGATATCGACAATTCGCTTGTCATCCTTCATTGACTGACTCCCTGTTTGGCACCGTTCAGGTGGTCCTTACAGGGATAAGCGAAATCGACCGGCGAATTCCCTCACCAGGCTCCGGTTTTCTTAACGCTCTGTTCTGGCGACCTGTTCTTCCTGCTGCTGGGCAGGATCGAAGTTCGCGGCGTTCGCATTGTCATCGTCACCGTCACCCATCAGCATCGAAGCAGCGAATACGCCTAACAGGGCGCCTCCGAAACCTCCGGCGGCAGCGGCAAGTAGTGTCTGTGAGGGAGGGGGCTCGCTTGAATCATCCATTGTTATCTTCCTTATGTTGTTTGCGAATGGTGCCAATCCAGTCTAGCCCCGGAAGTCACTGGTCGCCAGTCTAGGTCTCGCAGCTTCCTGTCATTGCTACGGAAGGTGCGTTTTGTTATCAAGGTACGACTACTCCTGGACTGTCGATGACCGCATGACTCCTGCACCCACGGTGACCTCGCTGCTAGAGCAATGGCGCTCCGGAGATTCGGACGCGCTCGATCAGCTGACGCCGCTAATCTACGACGACTTGCGGCGAATCGCGGCGCGACATCTCAGGTCAGAGCGCGCCGGCCATACATTGCAGGCGACAGCCCTTGTCAACGAGGCGTTCGCTCGCCTGGCTGAGTCGGACATGGAGTTCCAGGATCGCGCTCATTTCCTGGCCATCGCGGCGAGAACGATGCGACATATCCTGACTGACTTCGGCCGCGCCCGGCGCAGCTTGAAACGTGGCGGCGGCGTCCCGCCAGTGACACTGGTAGAAGACCGGGTCGCCGATCCGGTGTCGGCCGACATCATGGATCTCGACGAGGCGCTGCAGACACTGGCGACCATTGACGAGCGCAAGTCCGATGTCCTGGTTCTGCACTATTTCGGGGGGATGACGTACGATGAGATTTCGGTGGCCGTAGGCGTGTCAGCCGCGACCGTGGATCGTGACCTGCGCCTGGCGAAGGCGTGGCTTGCGCATGAGTTGCGGCATGATTGACCTGAATCCTGAGCGCTGGTCCCGGGTCGAGGAGCTGTTCGCGCGCGCGACCGACCTCGAAGCTGGGGTGCGGACCGCCTACCTCGATGAAGCGTGTCGTGGCGATACGGAGCTGCGCGAGTACATTCTCGATTTGCTGCGCGACGATTCGTCGCTCGACGTCACTATCGAAAAAACAATCGCCGACACGGCTATTCGTGTATTCGCGAGCGGCGAGGCGCCCGCAGACGAGATGCGCGGCCAGATGATTGGTCCGTATCGGGTGGAGCGCCTGCTCGGATCCGGTGGCATGGGCATGGTGTACCTTGCGAAGCGAGCCGATCAGCAATTCGACCAGGACGTGGCGATCAAGCTAGGTCGTCACAGGCTGGTCGACCCGGACACCGTACTGCGTCTGCGCAATGAGCGGCAAATACTCGCCGACCTCGACCATCCGAATATCGCGCGGCTCTTCGATGGCGGCACGACCGACGAGGGTGTTCCGTACCTCGTCATGGAATACATCGACGGTATCCGCGTTGACACTTATTGCGATCTACATCGCCTGGATATTGCGCAGCGACTGGAGGTCTTCCAGACGATTTGCTCGGCGGTTCACTACGCGCACCAGAATCTCATAATCCATCGCGATATCAAGGCGACCAATATCCTGGTTGCGGCCGACGGTACGCCCAAGCTCCTTGATTTCGGCATCGCAAAGTTAATAGACGCGGCGGGCACTGCGACCGACGGCTTGACACGTGAGGGCGCCGTCATCATGACACCCGTCAATGCGGCGCCGGAGCAACTACTGGGTAACGCCGTTACGACGTCCACCGATGTCTATGGCCTGGGCTTGCTGTTGTATCGTTTGCTGAGTGGCTATCCAGCTCACGAGCTCGAGGGCATGACGCCTAACCAGTTCGCTCAGGTCGTATGCCAGCACGATGTCGTTAAGCCAAGTTCGCGCCTGCAGCGGGAACAACTGGTCCCGTCTCGAAGCCCCCATGATCTCGACTTGCAGACTGTCGCCAGCGATCGTCGGACGAGCGTGCCTCGACTGCAGCGCCAGCTGCGAGGCGATCTGGATACGATCGTTCTCAAGGCTCTGCGGAAAGAGCCAGAGCGGCGTTATCGATCCGCAAGCGCGCTGGCCGATGACATAAGCCTGCACAGGAAGTCACTGCCGATCGTCGCGCGCTCCGAGTCCTGGCGCTATCGCGCGGGCAAGTTCGTGCGCCGGCACTATGCCGCGGTCACGGCATCGGTCCTCGTGGTCGCGATGCTGGCGGTATTCAGCGTGGTGGTGTCGGTGCAGAACCGCAATATCGCGAGGGAACGTGATACGGCTCAAGAGGTCTCGAAGTTCCTCGAAGAGATCTTTAATGCGCAGGACCCGCGAGAAGCCCGCGGTGCGAAGATCACCGCCGATGTGCTGCTCGCAAAGGGCGCACAAGAAATAGAAGAAGACCTGGACGACAGGCCCGAGATTCAATCGACGCTGATGGGGACCATTGGTCGTGTCTACCGTAACCTGGGCGAGATTCCACAATCGATCGACATGTTGGAAAAGGCACTGGCGCAGCAAATAGACCTCTATGGTGAGGATTCGCCGATTGTCGCGGCGACCCAGAACGACCTCGCTCAATCGCTGACCCAGCGCGCCGACTATGCCCGTGCCCGAACGCTGCTGGAGTCTGCGAAGGCGATCAACACACGTGAATTCGGAGCGGTGTCGAAGCAGGTTGCGGAGAATCTGCAGAATCTGGCAAACCTGCACAATCGCAGCGGCGACCTGGACAATGCGCAGTCCTGTATCGAGGAGAGCATTGCTATCTATACGGAACTCGCCGCGAATTCCGAAACCGATGCGGAGCCCGACCCTCAGACACGCATCATGCTGGCCGCGTCAAAAGCGACGTATGCCCGAATCCTGCAGGTGAAGGGAGACTACGACCGGACAGAGGCGTTGTTGCTTGAGGCAATCGATATCGTGGCAGACACGGGGCTCGAGAACTACCCGGCTACGGCGTATTACCTGCAGAACCTCGGCGTGCTGCAGCGCACCAAGGGAGATCTGGACGCGGCCAGGGAGACGCTGGACCATGCTGTCGTCACGATCCGGCGGATCTTTGGCGACCAGCATGATCTGCTCGCCGCAACGATGGTGCAACAGGGCATCGTGTACCAATTGACCGGCGATTTTGAGAACGCGGAGCTGGTGCTGCGTGAAGCCCTGAACCTGCGCTCGGAACGACGAGGTGAACGTCACCCGTCAGTCGGTTACGTGCTGGTCATCCTGGGCATGCTGCAGCATGACATGGCAGACCTCGCGGCCGCCGAGGAGAGCCTGCGTCGTTCGCTATCAATTTTCGACGAGGCGTACGAAGGGGATCACCAGAACACGGCGTCAGCGTTGACCGAGCTCGGCGCCGTGCTGAATTCAGCCGGGAAGCCCGGCGAAGCGTTGGTGCTGTTGCAAAGAGCGCTGCAAATACGCGAGGACGATTTCGGCGCCGAGCATGAACTCTTGGCAGGCACGCGCACCGAGATCGCGGATGCCTTGACGCGCCTGGGACAGTATGACGCCGCCGAGCCCATACTGCTGGAGAGCTACGAGGTACTTCGGGATACACCGGGTCGCCGCCAGCGACGCGCGACCAAGGCGCTGGCACGGTTCTATGAATTAAGCGGATCGTC
>Ga0224508_10004234_pt1 | contig 11749 bp, 10 predicted proteins | sample SF_Jan12_sed_USG_4_FD_170157 | JGI IMG/M metagenome (GOLD analysis project Ga0224508, IMG submission 170157) | Sediment microbial communities from San Francisco Bay, California, United States - SF_Jan12_sed_USGS_21 | ecosystem: Environmental > Aquatic > Marine > Sediment | place: USA...
TATTCAAGCAAACTTGAAGAAGATCTAAAACAAAAACAGTCGGAGATTACAAATTCAAAAACCTATTCAAGCAAACTTGAAGAAGATCTAAAACAAAAAGAAAATTTCATCAATAACCTTAATGAAAATTTACTCAAAATTGAAAATAATCTCAACAAAATTAAATCCTCTCGTCCAAAATACTATTCCAATCGGTTGTGAATCACTATGAGCAGAAATAAAGACCAACCAAAGAAACAGCATAATGTTTTGATAATTGGACATAGTCCTTTACCATTTGAAAATACTCAGAAAACATTTGCACCAGGAATCAGGACTTGGCATTTCTCAAAATCTGCCAAAGAAGCAAATTGCAATGTATTGGTAATTGGAGCCAGAATTCCAAAGGCCTATGGGGAAAAATTACCGGATATTCTAAAAAAAGAAATTGAGGGAATCACCTATTATTCAGTGGAACCTTTTATTTTTGAAAATAAACAATGGCTGGAAGAAAAAATTAGAGACTTTGACCCAACTTGTATAGTTGGAGTTAATTCATATCCTTCAAGTATAGTTTCAGGATTGGAAATTAGTGTTCCTTTTTGGGCTGATCTAAATGGCGGAGTAATGGCTGAAGCCCAAGCAAAGGCCTATGTTTATAATGACAACACCTATCTTGCACATTTTTTTAAAATTGAATCAAAAATTCTTGGAAAGGCAGATGTTTTCTCAGTAGTTTCCGAATCTCAAGGATTCAGTCTAATTGGAGAGCTAGGAATTTGGGGTCGACTAAACAAAGAGACTATGGGTTACCGATTTGTTCGGGTGATGCCCAATGCTTTAGAAAAAAAATCACTAACCCATAGAAAAAAGGTCATTAGAGGAATAAAAGCAAAGGATAATGATTTTGTAGTTCTATATTCTGGAGGTTACAACACTTGGACAGATGTAAAAACACTCTTTCGCGGTCTTGAGAAAGCTATGTCAAAAAACTCTAAAATTGTTTTTGTATCAACAGGGGGTCAAATTGAAGGACATGATGAAATTACTTATCAACAATTCCAGGAGATGATCTCAACATCGAAATATAAAGATAGATTTCATCTTTGTGGTTGGGTTCCAACCCAAGATCTTCCTAACTATTATCTGGAAGCAAACATTGGAATTAACTCTGATAAATATTGTTATGAATCAATTTTAGGTGCAAGAACACGTATACTTGATTGGTTGCAAGTTCCATTAACCTTCATCTCTTCTCCCCTTTCTGAGGTAACTGATTATCTTATTAAAAATGACCTGGCGTACGGTTTCAAAGAAGGTGATGATGAGGAATTATCTGAAATTCTAGTAAAACTTGCTAACAATCCTACCGAAATTGAAATTAAAAAAGAATCTATTCAAAAAGTTGTGAATGAAGAATTTACCATCCAAAAAATTCATTCTGAGTTTAAAGAATGGATTAAAAATCCCGCCCACTCTCCAGATTATGGACTAAATTCTCCTCTAATAGAGGCATCTAAAGAAAACATCTTGGTAAAAATACCAGTAAAACAACAACTTGCTATTTTTTCATGGTCAAAAATTTCAAAAATTCTTAGATTTTTAAAATTAGAAAGATATGAAGAAAAAATAAAAAAAACTGGTGAAAATCTAGTTGTTAAAAAACCTGAAACTTTCAAGGCAAAAATTCTTGAATCAAAGATTCCAAAACTTTCTAAAAATAAAAAATATCTTGTTTCTATTTCTGTTAAAAATATCGGTACTGCAACCTGGTATACTCACTTGGAAGATCCAAATCCAGTAAATTTTTCATATGTTTGGAAAGATGTTGATGGAGAGAAAATAATTTTGAAAAATGAAGAGAGAACACCTTTACCTCACTCAGTAAAAACAAACGAAACAATAAACATGGATGTAATGATTACATCCCCAAACCAAACAGGGGATTTTCTATTGGAATTTGATTTCGTAAAAGAAAATGAATTTTGGTTTTCAGAAAGAACTTCTATTACATATAAGAAAATAATCAAAGTGAATGATGAAAAAAAAAATGATATAAGAAATTTACCTCTTGTTTCCATAATTGTTGTAACATATAACAGTGGTAAATTCATCGACAAATGTATACAATCTATTTTAAAAAATGACTATTCATCATATGAAATAATTGTTATAGATAACGCAAGTTCGGATAACACATTGGATGTTTTACAAAAATATTCAAAAAATATTCAATTAATTAAAAATAAATCCAATTTGGGATTTACCCAAGCAAATAATCTTGGTATAAAAAACTCAAAGGGGGAAATAATATTTTTATTAAATCCTGATGCTTATATTGTTGAAGATTCTATTTTAGAATTGGTTCTTCCATTTCTCGAAGATCCTCAAATAATGGTTACTGGTTCAAAAGTTCTATATCCTGAAACTGATATCATTCAGAGTGCGGGTGGAATAATACAAAAAAATGGATTAACCAACCATATCGGTTACAAGGAACCTGATAGACTTCAATATGATTTTCCTCGCTCAGTTGATTATGTTACGGGAGCTTCAATGGCTGTTAGAAGATCCTTTTTTGAGCAAGCTGGATTATTTGATCCTGTTTATTTCCCTGCTTATTATGAAGAAACAGACCGTTGTGTTAAGGCAAAAAAATTGGGATACAAAATTCTTTATTCACCAAAATCCAAGGTTTTTCACTATGAATCTACCACCTTGGGAGCTCTAAGTGAAAATTATTTGAAAATGTTTCACAAAAATAGATTCAAATTTATCTATAGGAATTTTGGTTTGAGGAAATTTTTAAGAGAATTCTTACCTGCTGAAATAAAATGGTTTTTGGTGCATTGCCCTAATAGAGAAAAAAAAATTGTAATTAAAGCTCATCTTTCTATTATATTTTCAGGAAAGACCTATTCTTCAAAGATAGAAAAATTAGTTTAGTTTTTTGAAATTTCACTCGTTTAAACTAAAAACCCATCATTAATTTGAAATTTTACCATACATATCCCCATTCATTCATAGTAGGTTCCAATTTTTCTCTTAACAAATTCCAATTTTCTTTTTTAATTCCAGATTTCCACTTTCCATTAAAATTAGTAAGGTTTTCGGGAATTTTTGAAATTAACACTTCATCATAACTCAGCTCGCATTTGTCATAAGCATTGGTAATTATTTCTCTTGGTCTTTCGCAAAAATCCTCATATTTTATTTGGAAAAAATCTTCAGTAGAAATATTGCCAGATTGTTTTTTTACTTCTTTTAATGAATTTATCCAACGATCACATATTGTCTCTATCATGGATGAAGGCATATTTCTTGTAATTGAATTTACAACATCTCTACCATCCCTAAAAATGTGAATAATTTTTGCATCAGGAAAAATCTTTTTCATATACTCTATACGAACAACATTTCTTGGATTTTTATTTAAAAATCTAGTTTTGTTTTCCATTTTTACATATCGCTGATAAGCATCACGAATTCTTACAATATCCATTTTTAAAACATCTCTTCCATATTTTGGCTCTAATCTGTTGTACTCGCTATCTTGACCTTCTACCCAATAGGGTTCCCAGACTTCTGGGGATTCTGTCCAGTTTGCCAATTCGGGGTGTATTCGAAAAGTAGAAACAAGAACTGAAGTTCCTGAATGAGGAACTCCTACAATAAAAATAGGCTTGAAAAGGTTAGCTTTTTCCCCGAAGTTTTCTCCATATTCATTGCATCTTACACTATGATATCTCTGCCTTATTTGAAGGGAATTGAATTTTACCGGTTTTTCATCTACATTATTTTTAATTTTGTTTCTGTTTTTTCTGCCTAGTAAACCCATACACAAGTAGTGAAAGATCAAAATAATAAATTATTGGATATTTGTTGAGATATGATGAGCGTAAATCATTCACTCGATTTTATAGAAAATACCATAAAAGAGGACCCAAATAATGCAGAGGCGTGGAGAATTAAAGGTGATATATTATTTTCACAATCTTCATTTTATCCATCTTTAGTTTGTTATTCTAAATCAATTGCCTGTGATCCAAATTATTTTGATGCTTGGTGTAGTAAAGGCAAAGTTAGCATTTTCCAAGATAATGCCTTAGATGCCCTACAATGTCTTGATAAAGCTATTAGTGTTAAACAAAATCCTACAGCATTCAGATTAAAATCACATGCTATTACTGCTTCAAAATCTAATCAAAATAAAATTCAAAAAATTATTGAAACTGGATTAAAAATGGAACCTGAAAATTTTGATTTACTAACCTCTCAGGCATTACATTTTAGGAATTTTGCACAAAAAGAAAAATCTGTGTCAATTTTTGAAAAAATTCTTACGATTGATCCTGATAACATTATAGCATTAATTTCATTAGAACGTTTTAAAAATCCAGTCGATTTTGATATAATTAATTACATTTGTAGAAAATTCTCTCTTGAGAAAAATAATCTAAAAGAACTAGAGTCTTTTGCTGACCAATTCTTTTTTAATTTTGATTTAATTTCTGCTGAATCTTGTTATGACTATCTAATATCATTGAAAAACCCAAACCAAAATATTTTCAAAAAAATAACAAGAATTCATTTAATGAAGAATGATATCAAACAGGCTCATGAAGGATTTGTAAATCTTCTACAAAATGATAAAAATGATTCAGATTCTTGGGTAAGATTGGGAGAAATTTACAGACGACAAAATAAAATGTTAGATGCAATAGAATGTTTTGATTCTGCATTGGAAATAATGCCTGACAATGCAGAAGCCTGGAGAAGGAAAGGTTTTGCTCAAAGCCTTAGACATGAAAATATTACTGAAGCAATAAAATGTCTTGACAAATCTTTAGAATTAGAACCATATCATCCAATGACCCTGACACAAAAATCAATGTATCTTCGTAGAGTTGGCGATAATGATGATGCCATATATTGCTTAAATTCCGCCTTGGAAATGGATTCAACGTTTATTCTGGCCTGGAAACAAAAAGCTGAAACCTTAACGAGTATGAATAATCTTGAAGGAACATTAGATTGCTATGATGAGATTCTGAAAATAGATCCTGAAGATATCATCACTTGGTATAATACTGGTGTGACAAAAGCAAGGTTTTGTGAAATTCAGTTTCAAACAGGAAAATTATTTTTTGACAAAGCCAAATATTCTCAAGCAGCTGATTGTTTCAATAAAGTTTTAAAGTTTGATCCTCTAGATAAGGAGTCAATATTACTATTTGACAAATCCAATAAAAATATCCCTTAGGGAAGGTCAAACTTTAACATTTAATTTATCAATTATCGTATCAATACCCACCTTTTCAGGCAAGGGTTTTCCAGTCCTTTCTACCGATACTCTTTTCATATTTTTACCTTTTTTTAAACCAACTATTGTGTAAAAAATTTCCACACTATCTAAACCAAAATTTTTGCACACACCTTTTGTAAATCCATTAATCAATATTTTTCTAAAAATTTTGGGATAATTTTTTAAAACTTTGCTCTCTATGTTGACTGGAATTTTACTTTGTTTTATGCTTGTATTTACATACTCACGAATATAATCAGGGTTTTGAGTTTCTAATAACTCTAAGATATGGCAATGCATTGAATCATTTATGGAATAGAGCATTTTTGATGGTTTAGTTTTATAATTTGAAATATACAAAACACTAATCTTCTTTCCAAACACGAACTTGATATTTTTTCTCCAAGCCCTTATTATCCAATTTTGTAATTGGGGTCTATGAATTTCTCTGGCATCTTTCCAATACCCTATTTGTTTTGCATGATTAGTTTTAATTACCCACGAACTTGCACTTTCAAATAAGACATTATCCTTATCAAAACTCATATCTGCAGTTCGATTATTTGGACTTGCAAAGTAAAATACAGGTTCATTAGAATTTCCAAGAGTCAGGGATTGATTTGCAAAACCACATTTCCCAATAAAAAAATCATTTTTTGTCTTTTCTAATATTTCTATTGAATACTCTAGATGATCTTGAAGCCACACATCATCATGATTCATAAATGCAATGTACTCTGTATCTGTTAGTTTTATTCCCACGGAATTTGGACCAGCCTGAGTTCCCATTCTGAGAGGTAGGTTAATGTATTGAATTCGTTTGTCGTTAAATGATTTTACAGATTTCTCGGTTTCTTGGTTACAGTTATCTCCAATTACTAGAATTTTCCAATTTGAAAATGTCTGCAAGATGACAGATCTAATAGCTACACTAAGTACATCGGGACGATTGTAAGTAGAAATCACAATGGTTACTTTGGGTTTTATTTTCATAGGAATTTTAGTAACAATGATAGAACGCTTCGTAACTCATTTGTAGTCTTTTTATTTTGAAGAATTATATCTTGTATCTCAGCTAATGAAGCCCAATAAGACATTTCAGAGTATGAAACCTTAACTTTCTCTGGCACCTCTATTATCTGATACAAACTCTTGGATTGATAAAACCGTCCCCCTTCATCGGATTGCATACATGATACTAGGACATTCTCGCCTTCAAACTTTATACTTTCATCTCTCTTTGAATTTTGAATACTAGGTCCCCACACCAATACCTCGTCTCCGCCAATAATTATTTGAGCATTTAAAAGAAATTTAAGTATGCCATCTTTCTTTTGACAATACAAAATAACTTGGCCTAAACTAAGAATATGAACTAGAGGTTGATCCCAATTAGTAACCTCTCTATCTTTTGTACTTACTCTAAATCCTTTAACTGCAAAATCAATTTCTTCATTATCAATAATAACTTCATTATTGATTTTCCATTTTCTTAATTTATCTAGATCTTTAATTTTAAAACAATACTTTTTTCGGGTTTGTAAATCTTTTAAAACTCTGTAGATTTTTGTAACGGGATCCTTTTTGTAATAAGATTCATTTAATGAAAGCTGGAGTTCATTATCTTTTCTGTCTGAACAAAAAGCAATTTGGTTTTCAGTTAACTTCTCCCAGTCACATGAAACAATCACGGATCTGGTATCCGTATTTATCAAATAATCTTCTTCGAGTAAGGCAAGAAGCTCCTTTATTTCAAACCATCTAAATCTATCATCTAAATCATTTAGTAAATATCCTCTTTGTAACCGAATTATCGAATTACGATTACTCTTATTCATGAATCCTGTTCCCTGTTCTAACTGAATATGGTCTGCAATGATTTCATAATTATCCCCAATTTCAGTAAAATATTTCAAAAATTTTGTTTTCTCTCCACCATGTACTTGTCTATAGTTACTGACAGTTGCTTGCACAGTTGGACCAATTTGAGTCCCTTTCACATTTCCGGGCTCAGTTTTTGCTTGTAGTAATATTTTTGTTTCTTGTATAATAAAGCCCAGTTCACCTACCTCTTTCTGTAAAATTATTGGCTTCTCCCAAACGATTTCATTTTTTTGCTCAGATTGGACTTCAACTCCAATTATTGAGAAATAATAATTATTTTCATGTGTAATATTTTTTGCATCAAAATTCCAATTCTTCATACTTTTAATTGGAATTTGCTCAACCTCAAGTTCACTTGCACCTCTTCTCTTAGTAATCCAAGATTTTATCTCATCTTTTCTCATTTCTGATTTTCCAGGTAATCTGTTTAAATTTATCATAGTTTTTATTTTATCCAGATCAGGTTATAGATGTAAACTAAATTTTTATTGTCATTGTAAGACGATAACATCATAACCAAACATCTTTGTAGTTTTTAAAAACTTATCCAAGAAGGCTATTTTTAAAAAATTAAAGTACTGAATAGAAATTTCTCTATCATTTGTAAAAAAGATTTTGTTTGGAGAAATAGCAAATGGTCTCAACCCAGATTTATTTTTCAAAAAGTATTCATTGGTACCTTCTGAAACACCAGGCCATGCCGCATTAAAATAATCGTCCAAAATTATAACTCCGCCTTTAACAAGTAATGATTCTCCAAGTTCAAAATCATTTAATACCACTTCTGGAGTATGACCACCATCTATACTTAATATTCTAACTTTTCCCGTCTTAGAAATAATGTCACTTGATAACAAATTAAGGGAGGAATCAGAAAAAATGTCTACCAATTCATGATTGCCATATTTTTGAATATTTTTATTGAGTATTTCATATGATCCATGACCAGATAAATCAACATTCAAGTCTTATCTTTCAAATACATCTACGCAAAAAGATCTTTCCCCTTTATTTAACATCAAATGTAAAAGAATAAACAATTTACCATGATGAACCCCAATTTCACCAACGCTTCCTGTAATTTCGATTTCATTCTGAATTTTCGATAAACTTGAAATAATAATTGCGGATAGAGGGTTTAGCCACCCTTGAACTTCATTGAATTTGCTCTTGGCATAATCTTCTTGTGACTTCAATGAAAATTGTCGTTTGTCATTATGAATTGTTTCACTTTGTGCTAAGGATATAGAATATTCAAAATGTTTTTTTACGTCATTTAGTTCAATTCCCCTCAAAAAAATTTTTTGAAGCCAAAAATCGAGATTAATATCTTGAGGTTCTTTTTTAAGAATTAGTTTAAAATAGTTTTTTAAATTATTTTTAGTGTTGTTTTTATCCAATTTCTCCATTATTATGATTGGAGACCATAATCTAGTATTGATAAATTTACCTAAAATTCCAATTTTTCACTTGGATTTTGTTAATACAAAAAAAGATTTAATGTAGAGTATCTAAATTTGGGATTTCTCACAGCTCCTGAATATACAATTTTTAAAAACATTCTTAGAAGAGCCCTTATTCAGATATAGTTATAATATAAAATTCATCCTTACAATCTGAATGCATTTTTTATTGAGTCAAATAAAACTTTCTATTTTTTAATCCTTCGTCATTTTTCTGTATTCATCGATAACTTCATTTGGGGATCCAATCATAATTTTTTTCCCATGATTTAACAATAATACTTGATCTGCCATATCGTAAATCTTATCTAAACTATGAGTAGTATACAAAATGGTTTTACCTTTTTTAATAAAGTCAGAGAATGCTTCAAAACTTTTCTCTCTAAAGATTCTGTCACCTACCGCTAAGATTTCATCGACTAGAAGAATATCTGCATCTATCTGCAAAGCCGAAGAAAATGCAAGTCTTGCTCGCATTCCTGCAGAATAATATTTTAGTTTCAATTCTGAAAATTCTCCTAGTTCTGCAAATTCTATAATGTTATCAATTTTTGATTTTAGCTCTTTTTTGGGAATTCCAATTAATAGTCCATAGTTCATAATGTTTTCTTTGGCATTAAGCTCCAAATGAAATCCTGTTCCAATTTGTAAAATTGGTGCTATTCTGCCGTTGACTTCAATGGAGCCCATGTCAGGTTCGTAAATCCCAGCAATTGTCCTAAGAAGAGTTGTTTTCCCACTCCCATTAAAGCCAATTATTGCCAACATCTGTCCTTTCTTTACTTTAACTGATATGTCATCTAAAGCAAGTATTCCTTTTTGCTTGAATTTTGAATTAAGATTTTTGATACTGGATGATTTGAAAAATTTTGATAAATTTTGCACGACAACCGAATATTCTTCCAAAATTAAATCTCCTCCACAATTCTTTCTTGAAACTTGATAAAAATCATAAAACCAACAAAAAATATTCCAATGGAAAAAGCTAAAGCATAAAGCCACTCGGATAATACCGGTACTTCTCTAAAGACTACTATTTTGTGAGCCAATTCAACAATATGTCCTACTGGGTTTATTTTGTGAATTGCAAGCAAAATTCCGCTTACATCTTTTACATACCAAATTATTGGCGTAATAAAAAACAAGGCATGTATCAGTATTCCCCATAACATTTGGATGTCTTTGACAAACACGTGAAGAACTGAGAGGATGTAGGATAAACCTAAAATCAAAATCACAAGAAGGGCCAAGACTAGCGGTAAGAAAACTATGGTCCAATTTGGAATGAAATTAAAAAATGGCATTAAACCAAAAAATACCCCAACCTCAATGAAAATAAGTAAACAAGTTGCAGCTACTGACACTACAGGAAAAAATTCCTTGTTAATTTTTACGGATTGAAGAATTCCTCTGTTTCCAGTTAGACTAGTAATTCCTCCAAGGGTACCTCTTGAGAATATGTGATATATCATTATTCCAGTTAACAAATAGATTGCAAAGTTTTCTTCGGTTCGTGATCTTATGGATGTAAACACGATGTACAACAAAATGAAGGTTAATGCTGGCTCAATTGCTGCCCATGCAAAACCAAGATAAGTTCCCTTGAATCTTATCTTTATGTTCATCATTGCAAAATGAAAAACCAAAAAACGTTTTTGCCAAAGTCCTAAAAGAGGAAAATACAATCTAAAATTTCACCAATATTTTGAACTTTAAATGATATAATATTAGAGTATGTAAGAAATCTTTGGATTTAATAAAAATTTGAATATGTAAAATCCATATTTTTTGGCTTATTTTTCAAAATTTACATTTAGGGTTTGAGCCTATAAATTTGACAAATCTGAGTTCTCGGTTGTGATCCTTTAGATTATGTAATTTTTTTGACCCTAAATTTTTAGTACATTACAGAAATAAAACAAAATCTCAGATATGAAAGATTGTTAAAGTTTTTCAGCTAAAAAATAAATTATGAAATTTGCATGATAATCATTTCATATTTAATCTTTCTTGAAATATTTACAATTTTTAGTGCGATCTTCAGATGTAACAAAAAAAATATCACAAAAAATATTTTTCTGTATGATCATACTTATATCCTAATATCATATCAAATTATACGGGTCGATGGAGAAAAAAAAGAAATTTAGTTTATTGGGAGTATCATTGGCTTCTGTTTTACTAGTATTTACTGGATTTGCATTTGCAATTGATTTTTCAGACTCTAATTCTGTTGTCCCCAATCTTGTAACTACTGCCACTGCTCATGGTGATTGGCAAAGAATAACACCTGGTACTGTAACTATTGATGCAGATAGTCCTAACACCACTGAACTCGGATTGGATACAGTTGCAAAATTACCCCCAAATGGAAAGGTAATTTTTGGCGGATTTTGTTGGCTCTATGAGGACGGTCTTAGTGGATACTGTGCAACTTCACATGCTGGCGTAAGGGATTCAATTCAAAGACCTCATGGGTGGCATCAACACAATGTTGTCATTGAACCAACTAATACTGGTAGCAGCAGCCATTGCATTGTACAAATTGATGATGATTCGCATGGAGGAACTGCAATCAATCAACTTTCCCTTAGAGTAATCACGCAAACCAGTAGCTTTGATGGAACCTTTATGGATCCACCAATGGCAATATCATTTGACATTATCCCTGATCCAAACTGTCCTGACTTGACTCCTGTGTCTCCATCCGGAGTTGGAATAGGCATTCATCAGCAAGAACCAGAACCCATAGTAAATGAGGAAGAAGGCGGCGGTGGCCAAGGTGGCGGCGGTGGCCAAGGAGGAGGTCCTAAGAAATGACCAAAATTAGCATCTTTGCAATTTCATTATTATCAATTTTGGTTTTAGGTAGTTCCTCTTTTGGAATTCAAGATTCGTTTGGAGCTCACTCTAATCCTACTATCACCGGATGGAATGTTGCTGGAAATGATGACCAGATAGATAATTTATTTGAAATTGGTGATGTAACTGCCATTATAATGACATGTGATACTAATAATCCAGTAGATACGGCTGATGCAAAATTTGGGATAGCACGTGATGGTCTTACAACAATTTTAGACACCTATACACAAACTGCAGTGACTCCGCCAGGGAC
>Ga0224508_10004235_pt1 | contig 11748 bp, 13 predicted proteins | sample SF_Jan12_sed_USG_4_FD_170157 | JGI IMG/M metagenome (GOLD analysis project Ga0224508, IMG submission 170157) | Sediment microbial communities from San Francisco Bay, California, United States - SF_Jan12_sed_USGS_21 | ecosystem: Environmental > Aquatic > Marine > Sediment | place: USA...
CACGCGTATCAGGAGACGGCAGCCGAGGTCATTGAGCGCTATGAGGGCTATATCGCTCAGTATTTGGGTGACGGCCTGCTTATCTACTTCGGCTATCCCGCCGCCCATGAAGATGATTCACAACGAGCGGTTTACACCGGATTGGAGATTCCCGAAGCCATCGCGACCCTCAATACGCGCCTGGAAGCGGACCATGGCGTGCAGCTGGCAGTGCGCATCGGGATTCATACCGGACCCGTGGTGGTGGGTGAGATGGGCGGAGGTGGCCGTCACGAGAATCTCGCCCTAGGCGAAACGCCCAATATTGCGGCCCGACTCGAAGGCTTTGCTCAGCCCAACTCGGCCGTGATCAGTCCAGTGACGGCGCAGCTCGTGCAACAATCATTCCTCTTGCAGGAACTCGGCTACCACGAGCTCAAGGGCGTGGTCGACCCCGTGATGCTGTATACGGTGATTGCCCCTCGGACGCCGGATCAGGCCGATGAGGACTCGCTTACCGGTGGATTCGACACCTTAGTGGGACGCGACGAGGAAATCGGATTGCTGCTAAGGCGCTGGGAGCAGAGTAAAGAAGGACTCGGGCAAGTCGTGTTGCTCAGTGGTGAGGCGGGTATTGGCAAGTCCTCTCTGGTCGGCGGTTTACGAAGCTACGTGAGCCAGGAGGGGATGACTCGCATCACGTTTCGCTGCTCGCCCTATCACACCAACAGCGCCCTCTATCCCATCATCGAGTACGTCCAGCAGGTACTGGGCTGGCAGCCGGAAGACCCCGTAGACACCCAGCTGACGAAACTGGAACAGGCGCTTGGGCCTAGCAGTCTGGCCCTGGAAGAGGCGGCGCCGCTGCTGGCGTCGCTGCTTTCCCTGCCGCTGCCCGAGAGACGCTATCCCCCTCTGACCTTGAGTCCCGGTCAGCAACGGCAACAGACCCAGGATGTGTTGGTGGCGTGGTTGTTGGAGGAAACCGAACGCCAGCCGGTGCTGACGGTGTGGGAAGACCTGCACTGGGCGGACCCCTCGACGCTGGAAGTGCTAGGGCTCTTTGTCGATCAGGCGCCCACGGCGCGGATGCTGCACGTGTTGACGTTTCGGCCCGAGTTTGTGCCGCCCTGGCCGACACGTTCGCATCTGACCCCCATCCCGCTCACCCGTCTGGAGCGGCCCCAAGTTGAAGCGTTGGTGATGCGTCTGGCGGGCGGCAAGACCCTGCCAGTAGAGGTGGCGGAGCACATCGTCGTCAAGACGGATGGGGTGCCACTCTACGTCGAAGAACTGACCAAGATGCTGCTTGAATCCGCGTTACTGCGAGAGGAAGGCGAGCAGTATAGGCTGACCGGGCCGCTGTCAACGTTGGCGATACCCGACACCTTGCAGGATTCGCTCATGGCCCGCTTGGATCAGATGAATAGCGCGAAAGAGGTCGCCCAATTCGGGGCAGTGCTGGGACGGGAGTTTGCCTATGAGATGCTCCAGACCATCTCCTTGCAGGACGACGAGACGTTGCAGGCGGGGCTGGCCCAGTTGGTCGAGGCCGAACTGCTCTACCAGCGGGGTCGCCCGCCACGAGCCCGATATATCTTCAAGCACGCCCTAATCCAGGATGCCGCCTATGCGTCCTTGCTCAGGAGTACCCGGCAACACCTCCACCAACGGGTAGCCCAACGGATCGAGGCGCTGTTTGCCGACCGATTAGAAGCGTATTATGGGCTGCTTGCGCACCATTACGGAGCAGCGGAGGACCTGGAAAAGGCGATGAGTTATCATCGCCGTGCCGCCGCTGCGGCCCAGCAGGTCTATGCGGTAGAGGAAGCCTTGGAGCACTATACGCAAGCCTTGGATATTGCCGTTGCGGAAGGGATCGGAGCTGAGGCCGGGTTGATCAGTGACCTGCGTATCCAACGCGGTCGGGTGTACGCTCAGACGGGCACGATTGACCGGGCACGGGCTGACTTCGAGGCCGCATTGAGCGTCGCCCGCACGGCTGGCGACCAGACCAGTGAGGTGCAGGCTCTCTATGCGCTCGGTTCCTATGGCTGGGCCACCGACTATCAGGAAGCGATTCCCCTGTTTGAAGCCGCGTTGCCACTGGCTGAAGCCCTCGACGACACCGCCAGTCGGGTCCGCATTCTCAGTCGGATGTCCATCGTCTGTACCAATCGGCTCCAGCTCGCTCAGGCGTTCGACCATGGGCGTCACGCCCTGGACCTGGCCCGTACCCTCGGAGATGAGCGGACGCTGGCGCTTGCGATGGACAGTCTTGCGGTCGCCGCGGCCTTTATTGGTGATTTCACGACATTGGATGAGATTCGCCCTCAGCTTAGTGCGATCCATCGCCGTCACGGTGATTTGTGGTATCTCCAGTTTGCGCTCTATCAGTGGTGCTATGTGCCGATCGGCCAAGGGCGGTGGGACGACGCCATCGCGCAGCTGGAGGAGGTTTTGGCGATTAATCGTCGCATCGGTGACCGGGGGAATGAGCCTATCTATGCGTCGACGCTCTGCTGGGTCCATGGGAGCCGAGGTGCATATGCGCAAGCTTTGGAGAACGGCCGGCTGGCGGTCAGCCCATCCGCAGCAGCTCGGGCATACGGAAGCACTGGGATGGAATGCGGGGTGCCTCTGGTGGGCGTTGCTCGAGACCTATGCGTTGGAGGAGGCCGCTCAGCTTCTCGAACGGGGACGAGAGGCCGCCGAAGGCACGATGGCCCTCAATCTCGTGTTACGCTGTACCGGTCCGCTCGCCTGGACCTATTGGCTCCTGGGCGACACCGAACGCGCCCAGATATTGGCCGTCCAAGCTGAGACGTTGTGCCGGCAGCTCACCGTCCCGCCGGGGCGGGCCTTTTTGCAAGGCATCCACGCCTACGTGGCTATTGCCTGGGTGCATCTGGCCAGTGGGGAAGCCGAGCGGGCGCGTCAACTCCTGACCCCGGTTCTAGCGGCAGCGGAAACGTGTGGTTGGGAAGAGGCTATCGCATACGGATCGCTTGTTGTCGGACGAAGCCTGGTGGCCTGTGGCGATGCAGACCAGGCGGAACAGACTCTCCAGCGAGCGCTTCAGGTAACTCATGATGTCAGCCTCCCTGGGGTCGCATGGAAAACACATGCAGCGCTAGCGGACTACTATCGAGGCTGCCAGCAGATGGAGGCGGCGACGCGTCACCAGGTACGGGCGCAAACGATCATGCAGCAGCTGGCCACCACTCTTGATGATGCGGCCATGCGCCAGCGGTTTCTGCACGCTGCGCGATCTCAACTTGGTGAAGGACTCTAGCCCATACGCAGGCAATATCCAATAGGAGGTTGACATGAATGCCGGTGATGCAACAGCGCGACGTGCGCAGTTACATACGATTGCGCGAGTCTATGTGACGGAAGGTCTCGCGAAGAAGAATTTTGATGCGATCCCCTACGACGACCATGTTACGTTGCGTGCTCCGCTCTGTCCCGGGGGCTCTGATGTTCCCTTGACGGGCAAGGAAAACCTCCGGCAGATATGGTGGACGCCTCTGCCGCAACTGATCGGAAACGCTCGGGTGGTTGACAGTTATGTCAATGAAGAGCTGACAGGCGTCACCTGTGAGTTTTTGCTCGATATCGTCAATCCGTCGTGCACACTGCGTATTCTGGATCGCTTCACGGTAACGACCGAGGGCAAAATCATCGAGCAAGCCAACTACTTTGACCCACGCAATGTGACCAACCCGGGCTGGCAAGAAGGCTGAGGCATGACACGAGAAGAAAAAGTCGCGGTGTCAGGTCGCGCTGTTGGTGACTACGCCACTTCAGGCATTAATTTTTTTCGGGTCCAATCAGAGCTGGACGCAGCCGTTCGTCGCAGACCATCTTGATCTCTGCTTGGCGGGTCACCCCGATGCGCTGACACTCCGTATCGATCTGTCGGAGCAACTCTAAGGGGAAGTCAGTATTGACCCGTTGTTTGGCGACGTGTCGATTGGTAAAGTAGGCTGGGACATCTTCCTCACGCTCCGCGCGTTCAGCAATGGCTTCGATGTACTCGGATTCTTTGCGTTTAGTGGACGTCTCGCTCATAGGCTCGCTGTTCCTGTAGGGTGGAATTCCAGGCTGTGACCACTCAGATATATTCGCCAAGTGTATCTTGCCGATATTCGATGACGCATGAGACGAGACGTCCCGCGACGAAGCCAAGCAGACGAAACTGCTCGGCATTATCGTTGCGTTGATCTTCCACATACGGCAGCAAAAAGAACTTGTCGAGCTGGGCAAAATCGATGTTGCGCCGCGATAAGACCTCTTGTCGTTTCGGTTCATCCCATCTATCGCAGCTACTGATTGGGCATTACATCAGCTGTCGAAATTGAAGCCATCATGCCCTACGGAGGACGAAGCGTGAAGTCGAACACACGCCGTTGCTGCCCGTCGCCCCGCGTCTGCTGAGCAGGCTGTTATTGGTCAGCGACGGCCTGTTTCAGCCTTGCGAGTGTGTCGTTCGGATCCGGCCGTATCCGCCAATCTGCCGTCACGACCGCATGGCGAATCATACCCGCCTTGTCGATAATGTATGTCGACGCGAGCGGAAGTGTCCAGCCGGCCTCCGCGCCGTTGATCTCTTCGATATCCACCTCCGCAGCCCTGTACAAGTCCCTTGTTATGTCAGAGAAATCGTGCTTGAGGCCGAACGCGTCAGCGACACGATTTCCCTCATCCCAGAGTATGGGGAAGGTGCGCCCCTCACCCGCAGGCCCGACACCCATCTGCGCGGCGACCTGTGCGAGTGGATGTTCCGCGGGCAGCGGTTTCTTCCCCGGCGTGATGGATGCGAGCTGTGCACCCATCTTACGAATCTCGGGATAGATCTCCTGGAGAGCCAACTGCTCCATATTACAGTAGGGTCACCAGAGGCCGCGATAAAAGATGAGGGCCGATGGTCCATCTGCGCGCAGTTGTGCGAGCGAGACCTGGTTTCCTGCCATGTCAGGGAGCTCGAAGTCCGGTGCCCGCTGGCCCGCCTTGAGCGCACGTTCCTCCACACCAGCGTTCTTGACCCGGAACGCTTCGTTGTCCAGGTTTGTCTTGCGGCCAATATCCGTTTCAAAGTTGACGCGAAAACCGTCCAATTTCTTTTGTAGCTCCACGGTGCTCCCCTCCCATCATTTCGCCGATACAACAGCACTGATCCAACCATCCCCCCGTTAGCCTTGCTGAATGTTGAGTGGGAAAACGGAGTCCATAATCGATGCCCCACCGTCGACGTGGATGATCTGACCCGTTATAAAGCTGGCTTCGTCCCGGCACAGCAGCATCACCGCGTTGCCGATGTCTTCTGGGGTCCCCAATCGTCTCATCGGCGTCCATCCGCTTTCGTGCCACGCCCCAATCGCATCCTGGACTTCGGTCGGCAGGATACGCAACACACTGCCTTCGACCATATTGGGGGGGCCAAAGACACCCCCAGGGCTTACACCATTGACGGCGATCCCTCGGGGTCCTAGGGCCACGGCGAAGTAGCGCACGAGCGCATCCAGGGCGGCCTTGGCCGCACCCATGCCTACCCACGGTTGCCAACTCCCAGTGCGTCCGCTAGGGGAATAGGTCACGGCAATGAGCCGACCACCGTTGGCCATCAGACGATTCGCCTCTTGCGCACCCAGCAGGAAAGCCTGAGCTTGCGAATCGATCGCCATGCGCCACTGATCAAGGGTGATATCCAGCGGAGGCTGATAGAACGTCGGCAGGTCAGGCCGCGCATTGCTCACAAAGATGTCCAGCGAACCGAACGTCTCCTGGACCTCGGCGAACATGCGACGGATGTCTTCGGGACGTGAAACGTCAGCTTGAATGATAACCCCATCGACGCCGTGCTCCCGGACCTTGGCTAGTGTATCCGTGGCCGCATCCTGGTTCTGATAATAATGCACCGCAATGTTGACGCCATGCTCAGCCAGTTTCAACGCAATGCCTCGGCCAATCCCTCGAGACCCACCTGTAATCAGTGCATGCTTTCCTGTGAGTGGCATAGCTCTTTCTCCTTATCTTGCGTGTAGCAACAGCAAACCGCAAGGCGATCGCTCCCCCCACCTGTCTGTCTCTCTAAGCGATTAACACTTGTCTCAGCATCGGCGTAGAGAGCGGGACGGATTCTCCACGAATGGGAGAGATTGTCCAGAGTACTGTCGATGTGGCGTGCAAAAAGGGATGTCGCGAGCCTGCTATGCAGCATGTTGCGTCTACTGGAGATCGTGGCTAGACAACCTCTCGGGTGGGACCCATCATAAAAAGACCATCGTCTCAAGTCAAATCGGATTTTATACAGGGGTAGCGCATTTGAATTACCCCGTTAAAAGTCTGAATCAGTTTTATAATCTGCTCAAGGGGCGTTACGCCAATCTCAGCGACCTCGGCCCAGACGCTCAGCGGCTAGTTGATCGCCTGAATGACCATGCCGTAGAAGGCGCGCGTGAAATCTACGAAGTCATGGCGTAGGCTCCACGTCCGAGGGTCCTACCCAAAGTTGAACCGGGCAGGCTCAACCGCCAATGAGCCTTGGTGGATTCCCTCTGATGGGGTTTGGAACGGGTTGCCGATTTTCTACGAAGACGAGGCAGCCTGAGCTGTTTACCATATACTTGTTCTTTGGAAATGGTATACTGATTACCATGAAAACTACCATTGATAATGCCGGAAGGCTCGTCATTCCAAAAGAAATCAGAACGCAGGCAGGTCTGACTCCGGGGACGGTGCTCGACATCCGATGGCGCGACGGGTGCATTGAGATTGAGCCTGCTCCGTTACCTGTCGAGTTGGTTCGCAAGGGACGACTGTTAGTGGCGATCCCAAGGCAAGAGGTTGATCTCTTGACAGCCGATAGCGTCGAAGAGACACGCCGGGCAATCCAGCAAGAGCGCAGTGGGCTTGCCGAGGAAACATGACGCGATTTGTCCCTGATACGAATTGCATGATCGCCGCTGTTTGTACCTGGCATGAACATCACGAGCGGGCAACTGAGGAGATCGAACATCGCTTAGAGCGAGGTGAAGCGCTGTTCGTGGCGGCTCATACTCTGGTTGAGGCCTACTCCGTTTTAACCCGACTACCGCCGCCTTATCGCTTATCGCCAGCGGATGCCCTTGCCTTGATCGAAGAGAATTTTATTGAGCCGACGAGGATTATTACCCTCGAGGCTCGGTCGTACCGTACGTTTTTGCGTCGCGTTCGCGATGAAGGCATTCATGGCGGGCGCACCTATGATGCGATCATTGCCACCTGTGCGCTAAAGGCTCGCGCCACCACTCTGTTAACCTTTAACAAATCCCATTTCCTGCCCTTCGAAGAACGTGGACTTACAATCGTTGTCCCGGGCGAGGGCGGACTAACCTAATGTAATAATCAAAGGACAACTTATCGATAGTCAAGGCTTTTAGTATACTAGGGTTGCGGCAACCTGCACTAAATCCTATAATCCGGACGCGTAGTGCTAGCGCGGCAGGCGCTCAATTCGGGCCGGTGGGAAACGCAGAGCGGGCGGGACATCATGGGCCGTATCATTGCTATATCGAACCAAAAGGGCGGGGTCGGTAAGACCACGACCACGATCAATCTCGCGGCCTGTTTGGGCGCAGCGGAAAAGCGCACCCTCCTGGTCGACCTCGATCCGCAAGCCAACAGCAGCAGTGGATTGGGTGTGAATCCGGCCGAGTGTGAGTACAGCGTGTACGACACGTTGATTAACTCGGTTGAGGGGCCGCAGGCCATCCTCGCAGATGTGGTGGACGGGGTGGATGTGCTGCCGTCGAGCCGGGCGCTGGTGGGGGCAGAGGTCGAGCTGGTGCAGCTGGTCGGCCGGGAAACGCGCTTGCGCACGGTCTTGCGTCCATTGGCGGACACCTATGATTTTATTGTGATTGACTGTCCGCCATCGCTAGGACTCCTGACCATTAACGCCCTCACAGCGGCGGATACCGTGATTGTGCCCCTGCAATGTGAATACTACGCCCTGGAAGGGCTGGGACAATTGCTGCAGGTGGTGAAGCTGGTGCGGCAACAGCTGAATCCGCTGCTCGATATTGGCGGGGTGTTGTTGACGATGTATGATGGCCGCACCTTGTTGGGCCGGCGGGTAGCGGATGAGGCGCGCCGTTATTTCGGGGACACGGTGTTTAGCACCGTGATTCCACGCAACGTTAAGCTCGGCGAGGCCCCGAGTCATGCTAAGCCGATCATTCACTACGATATCGGCTCCAGTGGCGCCGAGGCCTATCTCCGATTTACCCAGGAGCTGTTAAGCAGTGGCACGAGACGCATTGGGCAGAGGGCTGGGAGCGCTCCTTGAGGGCGTCAATGTCACTGCGGAGGCGGAGCTCACGACTCTTCCAGTGGCGCAGATCCGGCCGAATCCCCATCAACCCAGACAGCATTTTGATCCCGATCGTTTGCAGGAACTTGCCGACTCGATCCGTCAACAGGGCGTGATCCAACCGATTGTGGTGCGCCGCGACGCGGAAGGCTTTGAATTGATCGCGGGCGAGCGCCGTTTGCGGGCGGCGCAGATGGCGGGTTTCGAGATGATTCCGGCTCTGGTGAAACGGGCCGATGAGCGAGATTCGTTGGAGGTGGCGCTGCTCGAAAACCTGCAGCGTGAAGATCTCAATCCGATTGAAGAAGCGCGGGCTTACTTGCGCCTGCAGACCACCTTGCAATTGCGTCAGGAAGAGGTGGCCAAGCGGGTCGGTAAGGATCGCTCTTCGGTATCGAACGCCCTGCGGTTGCTCAAGTTACCCTCGATGTTGCAGGATGATATTGAGGCGGGCCGGTTACGCATGGGACATGCCCGGGCGCTGCTCTCGCTGGAGTCTGAGGAGACGCAGAAGGAAGTGCGCGACCGCATTGTGGCCGAGGGTCTGAGCGTGCGGGAAACCGAAGCTTTGATTCGGGCTCAGAAGCGTCGTCCGGCGGCGGCCAAACCCGCCAAACCGGCGCATCTGCAAGTGATCGAACAAACCTTGCATGAGCGCTTCGGCGCCCGCGTGGCCATTAAGCCGGGCCGCAAGCGCGGCAAAATTGAAATTAGCTACCAGGGTGAGGAGGACCTGCAGCGCTTACTAAGTCTGCTGCAGCCATAATCGGCGCCGAATTTAAGCCGCAAGCTGGCATTGATGGCCCGCATGCGGTATTATTTTTGTTCTTCTGACACCTACTCGTACTGCGTACCGCAAATTAGTGAGCAGTTAATTGCTTTGATCTGGCGGACTTTTAGGCGCTCTAAAGATAGGCGCTCTAAAGGGCGGCGCTCAAACCGCGCAAGGATTTCCGCCAGTCCGGACTAGGGGGGAATTGCATTGAACGGCACAGGGGTCGCGCGGAGATATGCCAAGGCCATGATTGACTTAGCGACGCGCGATGGGACGATCGCGGAGACCGGTGAGCAACTTCAGCAACACCGTGAGATGTTCCATGCCAATGCGAATCTCCAGTCGATGCTACGGAATCCCGGGGTGTTGGCGGAGACGAAGACGGGCCTGTTGACGAGGATTCTGGATCGAACCCAGCCCGGACTCTTAGTGCGGAATTTTATCTTATTACTGCTGAAAAACGATCGGCTGCATCATTTTGACCTGATTTGTAACCATTACGATCGGCTGGCGAACGAGAAACTAGGCCGCATCACGGCCCACGTCACGACGGCGGTTGAACTCGATGCCGGTCAATACCAGACGATCGAGCAGAGAGTCGCGGCGGTGACGCAAAAAGAAGTGCAGTTGGATACGCAGATTGATCTGTCCATTCTGGGTGGGGTGATTGTGCGCATTGATAATACCGTTCTCGACGGGAGTTTACGAGGCCGGCTCACCCGGCTGCGCCGGGAACTCGTAGGAGGGTAGAAGCACGTGGCAGAGATTAGTGCGGCTGAAATTAGTGAGATTATTAAGCAACAGATTGAGGGGTTTGGCACGGATGTTGAGATGGCCGAAACCGGCTCAGTGATCAGCGTTGGAGACGGCATTGCCCGCATTTACGGGCTGGATAAGTGCATGGCGGGCGAGCTTCTACTCTTCCCACATGAGATCTACGGCTTGGCGCTCAATTTGGAAGAGGACAACGTCGGCTCGGTGTTGCTCGGCGAGGGCCGTGAGATTAAAGAGGGTGATGAGGTCCGGCGCACCAATCGCATTATGGAAGTGCCGGTGGGCGAGGCGCTGGTTGGCCGCGTGGTAAACGCGTTGGGTCAGCCGATCGATGGCAAAGGCCCGATCAATACCGAGCACAGCAGCCCGATCGAGCGCATTGCTCCGGGCGTGATTGCCCGGAGCCCGGTGAACGAGCCGCTGCAAACCGGCCTCAAGGCGATCGATAGTATGGTGCCGATCGGCCGCGGCCAACGCGAGTTGATCATCGGCGACCGGCAGACGGGCAAAACTGCGGTGGCGCTTGATGCGATCATTAACCAACGCGAGGCGTGGGATAGTGATCCCGTTTGGCATGAGGGTCATCCCGGCGTGGTGTGTATCTATGTGGCGATTGGACAAAAGCGGTCGACCGTGGCCCAGATGGTGCGTATCCTCGAAGAGCAAGGGGCGCTGAAATATTCCATCGTGGTGGCGGCCACCGCGAGCGATCCGGCGCCGCTGCAGTATGTGGCGCCTTATTCGGGCTGCGCCATGGGTGAATATTTCCGGGATCGGTCCGGCCATGCCCTGTGCATTTACGACGATCTTTCCAAACAAGCGGCCGCGTATCGCCAGTTGTCGCTGTTGTTGCGGCGTCCGCCGGGCCGCGAAGCCTATCCGGGTGACGTCTTTTACCTGCACTCGCGGTTGTTGGAACGGGCTTCGAAGCTCAATGCGGAGCTGGGCGGCGGCTCGCTGACGGCGCTGCCGATTATTGAAACGCAGGCGGGCGACGTGTCGGCCTATATTCCCACCAACGTCATTTCGATTACGGACGGGCAGATTTATCTGGAGTCCGATTTGTTCTACTCCGGCGTGCGTCCGGCGATTAATGTCGGGTTGTCGGTGTCGCGGGTAGGTGGCGCGGCGCAGACGCGAGCCATGAAGCAAGTGGCCGGCAGCTTGCGCCTGGATCTGGCGCAATACCGGGAAATGGCAGCCTTTGCCCAGTTTGGCAGCGAGCTTGACGCGGCGACGCAATCCCAGTTGGCGCGCGGTCAGCGCATGGTGGAACTGCTGAAGCAGAATCAGTATGAGCCGCGCAGTATGGTGCAGCAAGTCGCGAGTATTTTTGCCGGTGTCAATGGGTTAATGGATGACATTCCGATTGAGCAATGCCGGGATTTCGAGCGCGAACTCAGCCAGTTCTTGGAAACGCGTCACAGCGCCCTCTGTGCGGACATTCTGGACAAAAAAGAGATCACGTCCGAGACGCAGGAGACGCTGCGTGGCGCCATTGATGAGTATAAATCGACCTTCCTCTCCAAAGTGGGAGCGGCGTAGCGATGGCGAATCTGCAGGATATTAAACGGCGCATTACCAGCGTCAAAAGCACGCAGCAGATCACCAATGCCATGAAAATGGTGTCGGCGGCGAAGCTGCAACGCGCTCAGGACCGCGTGATGGCGACGCGTCCTTACGCTCAGCGTATGGAATACGTCGTTGAGCAATTGCAGACGCGCGTGCGGTCCGGCGCTCATGACTTGTTGACCCCGCGTACCGAGGGCAAGACCCTGTTGGTCATCTTGACTTCGGATCGGGGGTTGTGCGGCGGGTTTAACTCGAACGTGCAGCGTGCGGCGCTGGAGCAAATGCGCGAGCT
>Ga0224508_10004236_pt1 | contig 11747 bp, 7 predicted proteins | sample SF_Jan12_sed_USG_4_FD_170157 | JGI IMG/M metagenome (GOLD analysis project Ga0224508, IMG submission 170157) | Sediment microbial communities from San Francisco Bay, California, United States - SF_Jan12_sed_USGS_21 | ecosystem: Environmental > Aquatic > Marine > Sediment | place: USA: California...
CGTTTGGGGTCGGCGCGCACCGGCACCGGCTTGCCGGTCTGGCGCACCTCAAGGGCGATGCGGTGTTCCACGAGGCTGCCCTTGTGGGCCGATATGGCGGTGTCAAGCTCGGCCCTGAGATCGAGCGTCTCCAGGGCAAGGCGGCTTTCCAGTTCTTCCGCGGTGGACAACGTCGCCAGGTCGTCGACAAGGAAGTTGATGCGGCGCACTTCGTCGTTGAGGACGGCAAGCACCTCCTCATCGGCTTCAAATACGCCGTCCTGAAGGCCCTCAATGTAGCCTTTCAGATTGGTCAGCGGCGTGCGCAATTCGTGCGAGAGATCGCGCAAAAGCCGGCGCCGGCCGATTTCCTGGCGTTCCAACGTGTGGGCCATGGCGTTGAAGTGCCAGGCAAGCGTACCCAGTTCGCCCTTCAGGGCCGGGGTGCGGGCGGAAAAGTCGCCGGCGGCGATGTTTTCCGTCGTCCTGGCCATCTTGGATAACGGCCTGAGAAGCGCCTTGGTCAAAAGGAACGACAGAATAAGGCCGATCGCCAAGGCAAGGCCGATGCCGAAGACCAGGCTCTTTTCCACATCCTCCACGAACATGGAGTTGAGCTTGGTCGGCGAAATGTTGAACTCCACCATCAGGCGATGGAAATAGGCGTCGGTCAGCCGCTGGAACGTCCAGTAGAGAAGCAAAGTCACGGCGCCGGCGACCGCCAGATTGGCGGCCAGGATCTGCACGAACAGGATGGGAAACACCCTTTTGCGTCGCGACCCGGCGGAAGATCCCGCGCCAATCGATCCGGCATCCGGGCCGGTGTCAGGCGGCGGCGTCATGTGTCGTCGTCATGTGGCCGGGCAATGCGATAGCCGAAACTGCGCACCGTCTGCAACAGGCCGGCGCCATCGTCTCCCAGTTTCTTGCGGATGTTGTGGATGTGGACGTCGACGGCCTTCAGGACAACGCTTTCGCCATGCGGATAGAGAATGTCGAGCAGCTCTTCGCGCGAAAAGACGACGCCGGGGCGGCGCATCAGGGCGGCCATGATCTTGAATTCGGACTGGGTGAGATGCAGCGGCTCACCGCGATAGGTAGCGCTCTTGAAGGCCCAGTCGAGCTGAATCGGATGGCTGGCGCTGATCGCTCCCTCACCCGTTTCATCCTTGTGCGGGCCTTGCTGCACCGTGGCGCCGGTGCGGCGCAGGATGGCGCCGACGCGGGCGACCAGTTCACGCGGGCTGAACGGCTTGACCATGTAATCGTCGGCACCGGCCTGAAAACCCTCGATGCGGTTGTCCTCCTCGCCGAGCGCGGTGAGCAGCAGGACCGGCAGCTGCTCGTGCTGGCGGATCTTGCGGCAGACATCGAGGCCGTCAGTGCCCGGCAGCATGATGTCGAGAACGACGAGATCGTAGCGGTGGTCGGCCAGATGCTTCAAAGCCGCCGTACCATCGCTGACGGCGTCGGTCTCAAAGCCGTTGATCGACAGATAGGACGACAGAAGATTGCGGATATTGGCGTCGTCTTCGGCGATCAATATGCGTTTTGCAGATTCGGTCATCGAGAGCCTATTGATGTCAGCACGACAGCCCGGCATTGCGTTGAATAATCAGGCATATAAGCAATATCGTGCCGATCTTAAGCACCTATGTTTCACTCAAAATCAATGCAAATAACATGGCCCTCACGCCTTTGTGTCGCGCCCTTACCCAATCCTAACCGTTTCCTTACGCCGGCAAAACAATCGGACATTAAAATTCATAATCGAGGCTGATCTGGTCGGGGCCCTGGTTGGGGTTTTGTCACAAGCTGGCATCAATGACCGTTCCGTTTCTGAATTCATCTTCAACGCGTGAGGAAACACGATGAAAAAGTTCTCTGTTGGATTGGCATCGGTTTCGATGCTGAGCCTGATCGCCGCGACGGGCGCATTGGCGCAGTCCATGTCGCATAGTTACGAAGTGACCGTTACCAACACCATGGCGAGCGAGTTGATCGCGCCGATCCTGACGACCGGCACGGATCATGACAAGGCCATCTTCAAGGACCATTACGTCACGCCGGAAGCGGAAGTGCAGGTGCTGACCGGCGACCCGGCAAAGCTTGCCGCGGCCATCGGCAAGGACGTGACGATCGCCCATGGTGAAGACGGACCTCCGGGGGTTCTGCTGGCGCCGGGCAAGTCGATCACCTTCACCGTGACGACGGAAGCCAAGGAAATCCGGCTCTTCGCCATGGTGGCGCCGACCGAGAAGCCGGACAATTACCTGACCGCCACCATCGCCCTGGAGCCCGGAATGGAAAAGGGCATGACGAAAGCCATGGACAAGGGCATGGAAACAGCGGCCATGGACAAGGCGATGCCGGCGGCGATGATGGATGACACCGTCATGATCCCGGAAGGCGGCAGCAACCTGATGGCCGGCGACAGCGACGACCGCGTTGTGCTGCTGCGCAAGCGTCTCGGCGTGATGGCGGACGGCAATGAGATGATGTTCGACGATCACCTGCGCTCCGCCGTCATGGAATACCAGAAGGGACACGGCCTGAGTCCGGACGGCGTTGTCGGCCCATCGACGCTGGCCAGCCTGAACAAGAAGATGATGGCCAAGGATACGATGGCCAAGGATACGATGGCGAAAGACACCATGGCCAAGGACACCATGGCCAAGGACACCATGATGAAGGACGGCATGTTGTCGGCCGTTCTGCATCGCTTCGATATCGGCCATGACGAGAAAACCATGGCGACGACGCCGGTCGCCGGTGAATTCGGTACGGTTTCCATCAAGAAGCTGTAAGGACCAGCCGTTACACGGGGGCGCGGCAGACATGATATATTGCGCAATCTGCCGCGCCTCTCACTGCGACGCATGAAACGGAAGGACATCCCATGACGATTTCAGCGATGACACGATCGGGCCTGCTGGCGGGCGCCCTGCTCGTCGCGACCAGCCTTGCGCCGACATCCGGCAATTCGCAAGAGACGAAATCGGCGATATTCGCCGGCGGCTGCTTCTGGTGCGTGGAATCGGACTTCGACGAGATCGACGGCGTCGTCGAGACCGTTTCAGGCTATATTGGCGGGACGCTGGAAAATCCCGGCTACAGAGAGGTTTCGGCCGGCGGCACCGGTCATTACGAGGCGGTGAAGATAACCTATGATCCGGCGAAGGTGACTTATGACGCGCTGTTGACGGCATTCTGGCATTCCGTCGACCCGACCGATGCCAGCGGCCAGTTCTGCGATCGCGGCGAGTCCTACCTGACGGCGATTTTCGCCACCGATGAGGCACAGTTGGAAAAGGCCGAAGCGACGAAGGCGGAAATCGCCAAGGACCTCGGCGCCGACATCGCCACCCCCGTCCTGAAGGCGCCGACCTTCTACCCGGCGGAAGATTATCACCAGGATTATTATACGAAGAACCCGGTGCGGTATAAATATTACCGCTACAGCTGCGGCCGCAACGCCAGGATCAAGGATCTGTGGGGCGACAAGGCGTTTCTCGGCATCAAGGATCAGATGGGCTGATTGGCGTGAGGCGTCATCACAATCTGCGGAATACACCGACTTGAGTTGTAAATCCGATTAACAGAAATATCGGTTATTTCTTTTTAACATTTGTTTTTTTACATTAGCATTCTCCCATGTTCCTGTCTTCATGCACATAGAATGCACATTTCTGCAACGGGTTCTACAGGCACTTTTTTGTTTGGCGTACGTCCCCGTCGCACACTTCTTTATACAATTGGCTTGCATACCCGTACAGGTTTGAGCCTGTGCAATATCAGCTGCAATGAAGATGGCGGTCAGAGTCGGGGCAAATCCCGACATGGCAATAAAAATTATTGCATAAATAATTTGTTTCACGTCACTCACTCCAGCTATTACAAATATAGCTATACAACGGTGGGCAATAAATTCAATCTTTCATGGACTTTAGGCGCGCCGCTGGCCATCTCGGCACTATTACGGCCGGACAGGGCGGGGCTTCTTCAAGATAAACCAGAAGAACGCCGCCGCCTGCAGGGCGATGAGGACGACGAAGGTCGTTTGATAGGCGCCGGCGACGCCCTGCCCCGGGCTCAGTGCGTCGATGGCCTCGCCGACGGCCCATTGCACGGCGAAGGATAAGGCGAACACCAGAAAATTGACGGCGGTGATCACCCGGCCGCCCAGGTGGCCGGCAAAGGCGGCTGTCAGCACCGGATAGACCAGCACGCCGGCGGTGCCGAAAAACGCATAGGCATACCAGGCATAAGGTGCGAGCGCGGCGGGGACCACGATGATCGCGAGTTGCGTGCCGGCGGTAACAACCATCCCGGCGACCGTCACCTGAAGGATCGATACACCATAATTTTGCAGGCGCTCGGTAATGGTACCAAAGGCCAGAAAGCCGGCGACCATCGCCACCGCCATGAGCGACAGGACCGATGCCGCCACGGTCGGGCTCAAGCCGGCGACATCGCGCAGCCAGGGACCGGCCCAAAGTCCCTGAATGGCGAGTGCGGTACCTATACTTGCAACACTAAAGGGGGCGATGCGCACAAATACCGGATTGGTGAAAACACCAATGACACCACGCAACTGGTCGCCGAGCGTTTCGCCGTCAGTCTGGCGTTTTTGCCCGGGAACGAAAACCGCCAGCAGCAGCGCCGCCAGCAGCGACAATCCGCACAGCCCGAAAAACAGCGCCCGCCATCCGGCGACCTGCAGCACGAATTCCGACGGGGCGCCGCCGGCCAGAGCGCCAAGCCCGCCGGCGGCGAGGTGGATGCCGTTGACGAGCGGCAGGCGGGCGGCCGGAACCGCCACCGAATAGGCCTTGAAGGCGGCCATCAGGCAGGCCGAAACGCCAAGGCCGATAAGGCCGCGGCCGATCATCAGGCTGGTCAGGTCTCCGGCCATGGCGAACAGGCCGGCGCCGGCGGCGGCGAAAAGCAGCAACACCGCTTCGACCAGCCGTGGCCCATAGCGGTCAAGCAGCACGCCAAGGGGAAGCTGGAAGGCGCCGAAGGTGAGGAAATAAATGCTGGTGAGAAGGCCGATATCGCCGGCATCGAGACCGATCTCGGCGGCCAGCTGCGGCCCGGCGACAGCATTGACGACACGAAACAGGTAGCTGAGGAAATAGCCGAAGGCGAAGGGCAGAAGAACGCGAAGTGGTATCAATTTTCCCGGCGCCTTCGCGCTTCTTTCCAAACAGGCCGCCTGTTTTGCACGCCTGCGGACGAACGCCAAGCCGGCACAGTGCTTTACCGCCTCGCCGGCAGATGCATTAATGATCCGGACATCCCCTCAAGTGGCCTTGATCGGGGATTTTTTACGCAAAATCGACAAAGGGGTGGAAATCATGGGCCGCAAGTTTGCAAATATTCTCGAAACGGTCGGCAATACGCCGGTGGTCAGGGTGGACAAGCTGGCGCCCGCCGGGATCAATCTCTTCGTCAAGATCGAGGCGTTCAATCCGCTCGGTTCGGTCAAGGACCGGCTCGCCCTTGGCGTCATCGAAGCGGCCGAGCAGTCGGGCGAGCTGAAGCCGGGACAGACGGTGATTGAGGCGACAAGCGGTAATACCGGCATCGGCCTGGCCATGGTCTGCGCCCAGAAAGGCTACCCGCTTGTCGTCACCATGGCGGAGAGCTTCAGCGTCGAACGCCGCAAGCTGATGCGCTTTCTCGGCGCGCAGGTGGTGCTGACGCCGGCCAAGGAAAAAGGCACCGGCATGGTCGCCAAAGCGATCGAACTGGCCGAGGCGAATGGCTGGTTCCTGACCCGGCAGTTCGAGAACGAGGCCAATGCCGACATGCATTCGCGCACCACGGCCCGGGAGATCGTGGATGATTTCGATGGCGAGGCGCTCGATTACTGGGTGACGGGGTTCGGCACCGGCGGCACGCTGAAGGGCGTGGCGCGGGTGCTGCAAAAGGAGCGGCCGGAGACGAAGATCATCGTCTGCGAACCGGAGATCGCGCCGATGCTGACCAGTGGCGATCCGCAAGACCGCAATCCCGACGGCTCGGCGGCGGCGAGCCACCCGTCGTTCACGCCGCATCCGATGCAGGGCTGGAGCCCCGACTTCATTCCCAAGCTGACCGGCGACGCCGTCGATATGGGCGTCATCGACCAGCTGCTGACGATTTCGAACGAGGACGCCATGCGCTGCAGCAAGAATCTGGCGCTGAAGGAAGGCATTTTCGTCGGTATTACTGCCGGCGGGTCGTTAGCCGGGGCATTGAAAGTCTGCGCGGAAGCGCCGGCAGGCTCGACGGTGCTGTGCATGTTGCCGGACACCGGCGAGCGCTATCTGACGACGCCGCTTTTCGCCGACGTCCCGGCGGAAATGACCGAGAAAGAGATGGAAATCTCGCTATCAACACCCGGTTACCACACCGAAGCAGCGGGCTGAGGACGACGATCATGCCGCGCGCCGTCACTTGACGTGCATCAAGGAGGATGGGTGCAAGCTGATGAACGATGGCGGTCAGGCCATGGCAATCGGCCGGGCCAGATTTGCGTAAGCAAAGGGGGAAGCTGTGAGCGAAACCGTCAAATATCTGCTGCCGGAGGAGAAAATCCCGGTCAGCTGGTACAACATCGCCGCCGACCTTCCCGAACCACTGGCGCCGGTCCTGCATCCGGGCACCGGCCAGCCGATCGGACCCGACGACCTGGCGCCGCTGTTCCCGATGGCGCTGATCGGACAGGAGGTCAGCGCAGAGCGCGAAATCGAGATTCCCGAACCGGTGCGCGACGTCTATCGAATGTGGCGGCCGGCGCCGCTGTACCGCGCCCGGCGTCTGGAGCAGGCGCTCGATACGCCAGCGCGGATTTATTACAAATATGAAGGCGTCAGCCCGGCCGGCAGCCACAAGCCCAATACGGCGGTCGCCCAGGCCTTCTACAACCGCGAAGAAGGCGTAACCAAGATTTCGACCGAAACGGGCGCCGGCCAATGGGGCTCGTCGCTGGCCTTTGCCGGCGCATTGTTCGGGATCGATGTCTCGGTTTTCATGGTCAATGTGAGTTTCAACCAAAAACCCTATCGCCGTGCCATGATGGAAACCTACGGCGCGCGCTGCGTCGCCTCGCCGAGCGAAGAAACCGAATCCGGCCGCGCCGTTCTAGCGGAACATCCCGATACGCCGGGCAGCCTCGGCATTGCCATATCGGAAGCCGTAGAAGTCGCGGCCAAGAACGACGACACCAAATATTCGCTGGGCAGCGTGCTCAACCACGTGCTCCTGCACCAGAGCGTCATCGGTCAGGAGGCGATTGAGCAGATGGCCATGGCGGATGACTATCCCGACATTGTCATCGGCTGCGCTGGCGGCGGCAGCAACTTTGCCGGCCTCGCCTTTCCGTTCATCGGCGCCAAGCTGCGGGGCGGCACGGCAGTGCGCGCCATCGCCGTGGAGCCGGCGGCCTGCCCGACCCTGACGCGCGGAAAATTCGCCTATGATTTCGGCGATACCGGCCATCTGACGCCGCTGGTCAGGATGCATACATTGGGTTCGACCTTCGTGCCGCCGGGATTTCATGCCGGGGGCCTGCGTTATCACGGCATGGCGCCGCTGGTCAGCCACCTGGTCGAGCTGGGCGAGATCGAGGCACGCGCCGTGCACCAGAATCCGTGCTTTGCCGCCGGTCTTGAGTTCGCCCGCACTGAGGGCATCATTCCGGCGCCGGAGGCGACCCACGCGGTCCGAGTCACTATAGACGAGGCACTGAAATGCAAGGAGGAAGGCGTTTCGCGGACGATCCTGTTCAATCTATCGGGGCATGGCCATTTCGACATGGCCGCCTATGATGCCTATCTGAGCGGCAATCTGGAAGACAAGGACTACGACCACGCCGAGCTTGACAGCGCGCTTGCCGCCCTGCCGGCGGTGGCGGCCGAATAGGTCCCATGGCAGCAATGGCGGCCGAATAGGCTGCGGGCCGGTGATCGCCTATAATACGCCAGTCCGGCGGCAGCCGGGCCGGCACCGGGAGAGTGATCATGAGTAAAAAAGTCATCGACAAAAAAACCGGTGCCAAGCGCGCCGCACAGGAGGCTGCAAAGCCCGTGAAGAGCGAGCAAACGGCCGCCGCCGACGGCACGGCGCCGAAAAAGGAAAAAATCGACAACAAATTCTACGAAACCGAACTTGCAACCCTGCAGATCGAACTGGTCAAGCTGCAGGAATGGATCAAGCATGCCGGCCTGAAGGTGGTGGTCATCTTTGAAGGCCGTGACGCGGCGGGCAAGGGCGGCGTCATCAAGCGCATCACCCAGAGCCTCAATCCGCGCATCTGCCGTGTCGTCGCGCTGGGAACGCCGACGGAACGCGAAACGAGCCAGTGGTATTTCCAGCGCTACGCGCCGCATTTGCCGGCGGCCGGCGAAATGGTGCTGTTCGACCGGTCCTGGTACAACCGCGCCGGCGTCGAACGGGTCATGGGATTCTGCAGCGATGAGGACTATCGTGAATTCCTGCGCTCCTGTCCGGAATTTGAACGCATGCTGGTGCGCTCCGGCATCATCCTGATCAAATACTGGTTCTCCGTCAGCGACGAAGAGCAGGAACGCCGCTTCCAAGGCCGCATCACCAGCCCGACAAAGCGCTGGAAATTGTCGCCGATGGACCTGGAATCACGCAAGCGCTGGATGGAATATTCCAAGGCCAAGGACGAGATGTTCGCCCATACCGACATCAAGCAGGCGCCGTGGTATGTCGTCGATGCCGACGTCAAGAAACGGGCGCGGCTGAACTGCATCCGGCATCTTTTGTCGATGATCCCCTATGAGGACCTGTCGCCCGAACCGATCGAACTGCCGCCAAGGCAGGATGCGGTCGGCTATGTCCGCCCGCCGATCTCCGATCAGACCTTCGTGCCGAAAAAATACTGATCGCCATTGCCTGATCCTTGGCGCCTGATCGAGATCAAGGCGCCGGGACCCCGTCTCGCCTAGATCGGCTGCGCAATTGACATGGTTCCGGCCGAGGCTGACTCGGCACCAGGAGGCTCGCGGCGATGACAGTCCGGCATCTGGAGCGTTTTTTCCTGCCGCGCTCGGTCGCCCTGTTCGGTGCCAGCCCCGAGCCCGACAGCGTCGGCCATACGGTAATCGCCAATCTGTGTGCCGGCGGATTCTCCGGCCCGATCTGGCCGGTCAATCCGAACCATACGGAAGTCGCCGGCCTGCCATGCTTTGCCGACGCTGCGGCGCTGCCCGAAGCGCCCGACCTGGCGGTCATCGCGACGCCGGCGGCGACAATACCGGCGATCGCCGAAGCTCTGGCGGCGCGTGGCAACCGCGCCATGCTCATATTAACGGCCGGTCTCGGTGACGGGCCGGAAAGCCTGCTCGATCGCGTTACCGTCACCGCCCGGCGCAACGACATGCGGATCCTCGGCCCAAACTGCCTCGGCGTCCTTGTGCCCGATATCGGACTCAATGCCAGCTTCGCCCAGCGCGCGCCGCTGGCCGGCAAGATCGCCTTCATCTCCCAGTCGGGCGCCGTGCTGACCTCGGTGCTGGACTGGGCGAGCAGCCGCGGGATCGGCTTTTCACACATGGTCTCGCTCGGCAACATGGCCGATGTCGATATCGGCGACATGCTCGATTACCTTGCCGGCGACACGCGCTCGCGCGCCATTCTCATGTACCTGGAAGGCATCAAGGACGCCCGCGGCTTCATGTCGGCGGCGCGGCGCGCCGCCCGCGCCAAGCCGGTCATCGCCATCAAGGCGGGCCGGCACGCGACAAGTGCCCGAGCGGCGGCGTCGCACACCGGAGCGCTGGCCGGTTCCGATGCCGTCTTTGACGCCGCATTCGAACGGGCCGGCATTTTGCGCGCCCACGACCTGCAGCATCTGTTCGACGCCGCCGAAACGCTGAGCCATGTCCGGCCGTTTCGTGGCGAGCGGCTGGCTATCATAACCAATGGCGGCGGTGCCGGAATCCTCGCCGTCGACGCGCTGGCCGATCACGGCGGGGTGCTGGCCGATCTGGCGCCGGAAACCCTGGCCCGTCTCGACGAAGCCTTGCCGGCCGGCTGGTCGGGTGGCAATCCGGTCGACATTATCGGCGATGCCGGGGCCGAGCGTTATCGCGCCGCCATGCAGGCGGTGATGGGCGATCCCAGCACCGACGCCGTTCTGGTGATGCGTTGTCCGACGGCGATCGGGTCCGGCGAGGCGGCGGCCCGGGCAGTGCTCGATGTGGTCGGCACCGAGCGGTCGCGGCACACGCATCCACGGCCCGTCCTGACCTGTTGGCTCGGCGCAGCCTCGGCGTCGAAATCGCGTTCGCTCCTCCACCAGGCCGACATCGCATCCTACGAACTGCCGGCCGAGGCGGTCGGCGGCTTCTCCCATCTGGTACGCTATTCGCGCGCCATGGAAGCGCTGATGCGCATGCCACCACAGTCGCCCGAAAACGGCGCGCCGGATCGCCAGACTGTGCAGGCGGTGATCGAGGCGGCGCTGGCCGCCGGCCGGCCGCTGCTTGATGGTGTCGACAGCAAGCGCATTCTGACGGCCTACGGCATTCCCGCCGTCGAACCGAAAATCGCTACGACGCCTGACGAGGTGGAACAGATCGCGGCCACCGTGATGGCGGCGCGGCCGGGAACGGGCTGCGTGGTCAAGATCGCCTCGCCCGACATTTCCCACAAATCCGATTCCGGTGGCGTCCGCCTCAACATTTCCAGCGCCGCCGAGGCGGCCGCCGTAGCCGCGTCGATGCAGGCACGGATCAGCGCCGAGCGGCCGGAAGCGCGCCTGACCGGTTTTACTGTCGAGCCGCTGATCCAGACCCGCCATGGCCATGAGCTCATTGCCGGCCTTGCCGATGATTCCAGCTTCGGGCGGGTGGTGCTGTTCGGCGCCGGCGGAACGGGCGTCGAAGTGGTCGATGACAAGGCGCTCGGCCTGCCGCCGCTTGACCCGCTCCTGGCCCGGCGGATGATCGAACGCACCCGTGTCTTCAAGCTTTTATCGGGATACCGGGAGCGGCCGGCGGCCGATATCGATGCAATCGTGACGGCCCTCGTGGCGCTCGCCCAGCTTGCCGCCGATTTCCCGCATATCCGCGAATTCGACATCAATCCGCTAATCGCCGACGAGACCGGCATCATCGCTCTCGACGCGCGCTGCCGGTTGGCGCCGCTTGCCCCTGAGGAGGCCCGCCGCGGTCATCCGCATTTCGCCATCCGCCCCTATCCGCGCGAATGGGAGGCGGATGCCGAAATTGCCGATTTCGGACCGATCCGCGTCCGTCCGGTCCGCCCCGAGGACGAGCACCTGACGCAGGACTTCTTCGACAAACTGACCCCGCACGACATCCGCATGCGACTGTTTGCACCGATGAAATCGTTATCGCACGCCTTTGTCGCGCGGCTGACGCAGATCGACTATGCGCGGGAAATGGCGCTCGTCGCCTTTTCACCGGATGAACGGGAAATTCTCGGCGTTTCGCGTTTAAGCGGCGATCCCGACCACGAACGGGCCGAATTCGCCGTCATCGTGCGCAGCGATCTCAAGGGTCACGGCTTGGGCTGGGAGCTGATGCAGCGGCTGATCGCCTTTGCCCGCCAGGAAGGCTTTGCCGAGCTTTTCGGCTATGTGCTCTCGGAAAACACGACGATGCTGCAATTTTGCCGCGATCTCGGATTCAAAACCGCGCTAGATATTGACGATGCGACGACCTACCGGGTCAGCCTGGCACTGACTGGGTCTACAGGGCCGGAAACGGCCGGAAACCAAACCGCTT
>Ga0224508_10004237_pt1 | contig 11747 bp, 9 predicted proteins | sample SF_Jan12_sed_USG_4_FD_170157 | JGI IMG/M metagenome (GOLD analysis project Ga0224508, IMG submission 170157) | Sediment microbial communities from San Francisco Bay, California, United States - SF_Jan12_sed_USGS_21 | ecosystem: Environmental > Aquatic > Marine > Sediment | place: USA: California...
GCGATTGAAAATGGTGCAATCGAAAGGTTTCCGGGCGACGAGACAGATATTCAATTTGTCGGGCATCCCTTCGGGGAAATCGTAATCACTCATAGCTTTGCAGACGGGACCGACGCTGTGGAAATCGCTTGGCCCGTCTACTGATGTGAAGGGCTGGTTTGGGCCGAACTGAGCCGTTCGCCAAGTTCGCGCTATAATTTCCGCTGATGAACCAAAGGAGTCGCTCGACTAAGTCCACGGGCGGCCGTCGCTTTTTTCGTATTATCTGGCACGTGCGGCGCAAATCTAAGAATTCGACAGCCTGAAGGAGTTTGCTTCATGACATCTAAAAATTTGGTGACCAAGGAAGTAGTTGGCCAAACGTGTAAGAGCATTGGCATCAGGGACTGGAGCACTCTCACAGAAATTGAAATATCTGACGATGAAGCGCGTGCGATCCTCAATGAGGTTCGAGGAGAAGCTTTTGAGGTTGGTTTAGAAGGTTTTCGCCAAGGCCTTCAGGTTGAACTTGAGCACGGTACGCGATTTCCGGACGCCAACATCACTAACAATCACCCCATCCTCACGGGACAGATCGTTCTCGCACATCTAAAGGAATCACTCCTCTACTACAAGCGAATTGCTGTTGCTGAGCTGGAAGGTGATCTTTTGAAGGCGACCAAGGCGCGCGACGCAGACAAGATACGGTCGCTCTATGAACGAATTGTATTGGCCCGCCTCGCTTTGGATCAGGCGGAGGTCGATTTCCTCAAGGAGACGTGAGATCGGGCTGCTGTCTGTATGGCTGCTCCTGGCCGTTAGCTGCCCTGAAAACCGCGCGATTCAGCGCATCCTGAATGACTGCTCCTGATGAGCTGACATTTGACTGTAGGTCGCCGAAACCCTTGTATCAAAGCGTCCGGTAAGCGCGCTAAAGCAGAACTTGGGCTAGTATTGGCTTAGAGGGCCGCTAGTGAACCCAAAGCTGACGTTCATGATTGATATGTCGCTGAACCCAACAATTCCTTAAACCATCTTGGGAGAGGCGCCATCCAATAGCCAGATTTGCTAATAGGATAGTCTGTGATCCGATTACTTTGCTGTATTGCTTTTTGGAGTCTGGCGACCGCATCCTGGGGTCAGGAAAACCCGATACCCGCTGAGGGGCGTATTCTAACTTCGGAATCGTTGGCTACTGACTATTCTGAGCAACTTAACGCTTCGGACCGACTGGCGGGGTTATCACTCCTTTGGTCGGAGGCCCGTTACAATTTTGCCAATTTTGACCTGGTGCCGGATCTGGACTGGGATGCTCATTATCGCGCCACAATTCCTCGTGTATTGGCGGCAAAATCCACGGCAGAATATTACCAAGAGCTCCGCCGTTTCTATGCTGCCCTCAAGGACGGTCATACCGGTGTATACATGCCAAAGGAGTTGCGTAATCGCTTTTCTTCCAAACCACCTGTTTACACCCGGTTGATCGAGGGGCGGGTCATGATCTATCGAGTGAACAGCAAAAAATTAGGAGCAATGGGCTTACGCGCAGGGCAGGAAATCCTGACAATTGACGGCGTTGGGGTACACGAATATGTGGCGGAAAGGGTCAGATTGTTCCAAAGTGCTTCGACACCGCAGGACCTGGATGTTCGCGTATACAGCTTCGGACTATTGGAGGGCGATGCTGAGGAAGCGGTCGAGCTGGTGGTCAGTAACGCCGCTCAGCACGAGCAAAGATTCTTGGTACCGCGCACCGGCTACGGTGATGCTGACGAGTCTGAAACTGATGCGAGTTCGTTGAGTATCCGTGATCTGGGGGACGGTATCCTGTTGCTTGATATCCGTAGTTTCAACGAGGAGTCCGTACTCGAGACTTTCACGGAGCAGTTTGAAGAGATCAGTCGGGCGGCCGGACTAATCATTGATTTGCGCATGAACGGCGGAGGGAACAGTAATATCGGCTGGGGAATTCTGGCCCAGCTGGTTGATGAACCTTTTCCAACCAGCCAGTGGAAAACGCGTCTATACCGGCCGACGTTCCGCGCCTGGTCAAGACCCGAGGCTTGGTCTTGGCATAAAGGTATTGGTAATACATTCGATCCCCACGGCCAACACTTCTATGCCGGACCTGTGGCGGCGCTCAGTGGACCCCGAACGTATTCTGCGGCCGAAGACTTCCTAGCGGCGTTCCGGCAGGCAAATCGTGGCCGAATCATCGGCCAACCTAGTGGTGGCTCGACTGGCCAACCGCTGCATTTCAGGCTTCCCGGTGGTGGCAGCGCCAGGGTGTGTACTAAGCGTGACCTTTTTGCCGATGGTACCGAGTTTGTCGGTGTCGGTGTCATACCAGACATACTCGTGCAAGACACGGTTGCTGACCTTCGCGCAGGACATGATGCCGTCGCCGCTCGGGCGAAGCGATATTTACTGGCACAGCGAACTCAATAAATACACTGCGCAAAACGTCTGCTGTTGGCCGTTAGCCGTCCCTGAGATCAGGAAATATCAGGCTTCCTGAGCGACCGCTCCTGGTGAGAGTAGACATTCGATTTTGGGTCGCCAGAACCCATGTTCCATCGTGTCCGCTAAGCGCGCTAAAGCAGAACTTGGGCTAGTATTGGCTTTGAAGGCCGCTAGTGAACCCAAAGGCGACATTCGTGTTCCGTCCGAATATGCGACTATTAGCATCGCAAAGGAATAGCGCATTATGACGGTATCGGGCACTAATTTCGGTAAGGCGGCAGAAGATTACGGCACTTTTCGGGCCGGTTTTCCTGAATCGATTTTTGATCGGCTTGCCGAGTTCCGTGTTGGACGTCCGGGTCATACTGTAGTCGATCTCGGGACTGGGACAGGAACGCTGGCGCGTGGATTTGCGCTCCGGGGCTGCGAGGTCATCGGAGTTGACCCTGATCCGCGCATGATTGATCAAGCTAGGAAGCTGGATCGCAAAAGCGAAGTCAGTATCAGATACGTGGAGGCGAAAGCGGAATCCACTGGACTGGATAGCGGCGTCGCTGATGCTGTTACGGCAGGTCAATGTTGGCACTGGTTCGATCAACCACTTGCGATTGCGGAGGTGATTCGGCTGCTTAAGCCGGGCGGTATTCTGGTTATCGCCAACTTCGATTGGTTGCCACTGGACGGGAACGTCGTCGAGGCCACGGAAGAGTTGATACTGCACTACAACCCCAACTGGCACTTTGGTGCGGGTATCGGAATGTACCCGCAGTACCTTCCGGCTCTGAGTGCGGCGGGTATTCAGAACATTCAGACGTTTTCCTATGACATAGATGTGCCCTATGCTCCAGAGGCGTGGAGAGGCCGTATTCGGGCAAGTGCAGGCGTCGCCGCATTGGATGCGGACTCAGCCCGAAAATTTGATGCGGATCTTTTGGGGTTGCTTGCCACTCGGTTTCCATCGAGCGCTCTCGCGGTTCCCCATCGCGTCTTCGCAATTGTCGCGGAGGCAGCGAACAAGTGACCGCTTTTGGCCGGAAGCCGCCAGTCGTCTGAAGTCAGGTACAATTTCCGCTGTTGACCCAAAGCCGCCATAGAATGTGGGATCAAACATCGGCATCGGGCGGATGGACCGACGAGTTTTCGAGAGAGGTTGAACGAATACGGGAACGTGCAAACTGGTTTTCGCGACGGGTAGAGATTGTACTTTTTGTTGGCTTTGGATATGGAAAAATCCAGGGGATGGCGACATGACGAAGATCGTATCCGCCATGCCCTGGATTTTATTTATCGAAACGAAGACGAATAATTATTTTTTGTTGTTGTTAAATGATACGTTTTATATTTGTCTATTCTGGCCAAAGACTTTTTCTTCTTTCAAGTTCAGCTAACACCGGCACCAGCCGCTGCTTCACTTTGGGACGAAAATGCGTATCATCGGCCTCCAGTCCTCCCCTGCCGTGGATGCATTCACCTACCGGGCCAGATGGGGGTGTAAGACCTGCGCCAAGTTCCAATAATGTTTCTGCAGTTGCAGGTCTGGGTAAGGTGCGATCCAGTAAACCAGTGCTGTCATTGGCCAGTGCCAGTCCCATGGGAGTCTGACCACAACCATTCATAACGTTGACCTCGGCCCCTTGTTCCACCAGGAAGCGGATTAGTTCGTTGGCACCCACGAATGCCGCAGCATGTAGTGCGGTCCAGCCACTGACAGTTACCGCATTCACATCCGCACCCGTCGATACCAGACGCCTGGCTATCTGCAGAGCATTTTCTTCTTCGTCAAACGTCATATCACTTCGACGTCCAATGCCCATAGCTGCCATTAACGTTGTAGCATTTCCGACCACCATGTTATCTCCTGCAGGAAGACCGAGCTGCTTTTCAAATAACTGGTTATTGATATCTGTTGTAATTAAAGGATCGGCATCATGTTCAAGTAGCATAGCCACTGCTACTTCATCCTGGGCAGCAGCGGCAAGAAAGAATGGTGTTGCATTTTGTAACGTAAACCAGGTATTCACATCGAGTCTCAAGGCATCTGGTGGGTGTTTCATACGCGCGTTGGGATCAGCACCTCTTGCCAGAAGTTCACCAACCAGGCGGTGCATATTATGGCCCGGCATCAGCTTATCGCCCATGTAGCCATATTTAAATTCTGAATTTACCTCAACGGTGTAGACATCCGAATCAGGATCCTTGATGTATTCCCGTTGTTCTTCATTGAGTATTTCATAAGGCTTGCACAGGAAACTTTCATCGGCAAAATTACACGCCATGGTTTTATCGGTAATGATCCTGCCGTGCAATATCTTGATGCCATCCCTGAGGGCATAATGTAAAGCAGACATACCGTTTCTATCGGTCACATTGGGATCGGCACCCTGTTCAAGAAAATATATAGCCAGGTCCTCATATCCCTGTGAGGCTGCCATGATCAACGGATCGCCGTCTGAGGTGGAATTGGCATTGACGTCCGCACCGTGTTCAATTAATAACCTTGCACTCTCCAGGTCACCCACACGTGCGGCAAAAAGCAAGGGATTATATCCTCCCATAGGAACAGCATGTATCGTGGAGCCTTCGTATCCCTCTATCTCCAGTGGCGTAAATTCCTCATTCAGGCGGATCGTTGAGGCATTCACGTCAGCACCATAGTCTATTAGTATCCGCATCGCTTCCGGATGACCAAACGATATGGCCCACATCAACGCGCTCTGGTTACGCCGCGGGTCCTGATAGTTGATATCGGCACCATGGTCAATCAACAGTTCCATCGCCTCGATCAACCCGGCCCAGGCCGACGTCATTAGTACCGACTCACCACTCCAGTTGGTTGCATTAGGATCCGCATCACCGTCCAACAATAACTCGACCATACCAACGCTGTGATTTTCCATGGCCAGGCTCAGTGGACTTACCCCATAGTCATTGGCGATATTGGGATCGGCGCCAGCTTTCAGTAACGCCTTAACAGACTCCACATGGTCCCGGTAGACGGCATGGGCCAGGGCAGTGGCCCCATCTGCCTCAGTGGCATTGACGTCAATGCCTCCATCGTTTAGCAGGTTTTGCATCAATGCCCAATCCTGATCGCGGGCTGCATCAATCAGCTCTAGTCCAGAATTGGCAATGGTTGACGTACTGGCACCCGAAAGCAACAAAGTGATTAGTAATGTCACCTGTTTGATTGATATTACAGGAAATGTGAAGCCTGTTCTCATAGCGTTAATCTTTCCTACTAACTAATAGTTACTGATAATTATGCTGATTTATCGAGGTCCAGTTCACCATTCGAGATTCCCAACTCTCCGCCAAAGCTCTCTGTTTCAATGCTCATCTTATTAAGCATCGCCACATGGAGATTGGAGAATGGAGTACCTTCCTCATAAAGGATATGACGGCCACTGTTCAACGTACCGCGTCCGCCACCAATTAAGGCGACAGGAACGTTCCATTGGCTATGGATATCCCCATTCCCCATACCAGCACCATATACCAGCATGGCATTATCCAGAATGGATGTACCATCAAGATCCTTGGTTGCTTCAAGTTTGGCAAGGAACTCACCAAATAATCTAGCGTGGTAAGTATTAATTTCACTTGCCATTCGGATCTTGGTTGGATTGCCCCGATGATGGGTTATGGGATGATATGGATCAGTATGGCCCAGATTGGTAAAGACCAACTCACTGTATTCACGGGCAACCATAAAGGTAAATACCCGGGTCATGTCAGTCTGAAAGGCCATGTGTAACAGGTCATACATCAGACGGGAATGTTCCTCATATTCTGGAATTCCTACCGGTCTTTGCATGTCCGGCAGTTCCATGTCTACCGTCTTCTCGGCCTTTTGGATCCTAGCTTCCACATCTCGTAATACAGTGGTGAATTCATCCAGTTTTGCCTGGTCCCTTGCACCCAGTTTCTTCTTGGTCCGGCTGAAATCTTCCATGACAAAATCCAGGATGCTCTTCTGTTCTTTCAGACGTGCCTTTCTGGCCTCTGGGTTTGTCCCAGCATCACCGAATAGCCGCTCGAAGACATCGCGAGGACGGTGAATCATGGGCATGGGTGAGGTCGGGCTGCTCCAGGAAATAGTATTGGTATAGGCCGAGCTGTAACCACCCGCTGACTGTCCAGCCAGTTCTGCGGCATTTTCAATACAGAGCTGTAAGGATTCCAGCGGGGTCTCCTTGCCAAATTGCTTGGCAATCACCTGGTCAACTGAAATACCAGCATAGATCTCACTCAGGGACTTATTGGGCTTGGAGCCGGTCAGGAACATAGTGCTACCACCGACGTGCCCACTGACACTCTCCGCGTCACCGTTGTTCAAATTACTGAGCACCAGGACCTTATCGCGGACATGTGCCCATTGTTTAACAACGTGTGACATCTCGTAATTTGCACCCGCGCCGGTTGGGCGGAATGCCTCCTTAATTATTCCATTAGGGCTATAGGTATACCCAACCCTAAGCGGCATTTTGACTGCGTTAGTATTCGCCAGCGCTGGTATCATCGAATCCAGCATTGGCAGAGCAACTGACGCCCCGAGACCGCGAAGAAATGTACGACGCGGAATCGCTTTCTTAAATATCATCATTATCCTGCCGTCCTGTTTTGAAATGGTAAGCTATTAATAATTCCTAAAACGATGGTTGAAAATCTGTAGTTATTCTGCTCTGCCTGATTCAGAATTTTTCTTACAGCCGGCATGTCGTAATGCTCCAGAGGTCTGCCCAATGCATAAGTCATCAGCTTCTGTGTAAACGCCCCGGCAAAGACTTCAGGTGTATTTAGTAATGCCTGCTGTAATTCCGCCGGACCTTCAAACTCCACACCACTGGGCAACCTGCCTTTGGCATTAATGGGTTTACCCTCATCCAGGTCACGCCATTGACCTATGGCATTATAGTTTTCCAGGCCAAAACCAATGGGGTCCATCTGGTTGTGGCAGACCGCACACGCGGGATTGGCCGGATGGATTTCCATACGCTCACGCAAGGTGAGGACTTCACCTTCTGCGCCCTTGGCATCTTCCAGGGGTGGAATATCCACGGGCGGTGGTGGAGGTGGCGCGGCAAGGATATTTTCCAGTACCCATTTACCCCTCAACACCGTTGAATTACGGTTGGGATAGGAAGTGATGGAAAGGATTCCGGCCCTTGCCAGAAGTCCACGCTGGTCTTCTCCCACTTTCACTTTGCGGAAGCGGTTGCCATAGACACCCTTGATGCCATAGTGCTTGGCCAGGCGTTCGTTAAGATAAGTATAGTCGGCCTTAAAGAGATCCATGATGGAACGGTCTTCATTGAAGATGCTGCCTACAAACAGCTTCACCTCTTCATGAAAGGCGTTACGCAGTTCCTCGTCGAAGCTGCGAAACACATCACTGTTCTTGTGTGCCGATGGTAAGTTTCTGATCAGCAGCCATTGTTCGGCAAAGTTGTTTACCAGGGATGTGGAACGGTCGTCTTCCAACATCCTTTTCACCTGGTCCTCCATGACCTTCGGGTTTCTCAACTTGCCCTGCTCGGCGAGGGTCAATAGCTCATCATCAGGAATACTGCTCCATAACATAAACGACAGCCTGGATGCCAGGGCGATATCACTCAATTCGTAATTGTCACCCGGTTGAACCCCGTCAGGGTCCGGCTCGATGCGGAACAGAAACTCTGAACTCATCAACAGGCCCTCCAGGGACTTACGCACACCTGCTTCAAACGTATCGTTGTTCTTCCTGCCTTCCCGGTAAAGTCCCATTAACGGCGCCACATCATCATCATTGACCGGCCGGCGATAGGCCAGCCGTGTCTGATTTTCCAGGATCTGTCGGGCACAGGGCTCCTCATCTCGTCTATTTTTCGGCATACAGACAAAGATCTTTTCGCGGCTGGCGGTATCACCCACGCCTTGGACCTCGAAGGGCCCGTCAATGGTCACGTTGGCAACAGCGGGCTCATGCCAGACACGTTCATACGGGACCTCGATCCTCGCGGTATTATAATTCTCATAATTTGGCGGCGGCACCACTACACCTTCCCAGGCATATCTTTCACGGAGAAACGCGACCTGCACCTTATGTGATCCCGCGGTCATAGGAAAACGGACTTTCAATGCCTCATCAGCAGTCCTTTCATATATGGATTGGGCAGGGTCTGGAGGAAGAGTATCGGACCCTTCACGCCCAAGGCCGATGCCAATATTGTCACCACCGATAGTTAGTAACTCTACGCGCTCTCCATCTACTCTGAAATCCAACCGGTTGGGTTTGGCCAGACCTGCAATCATGCCACTACCAACACCCAGTTTTTGCAGACCGACCTGGAGTTCATATATGCCATCCACCGGGAACCGGTGATCCACCGCCAGTCCGCCACGGGAACCAAATGGCAGGTCTTCACTCATACGCTCATCCTGCAGTAATTTGGGGTCAACGGTGTACTGATGACTATCCACTTCAGTATTGGGGTCACCAATGGCCAGCCGGGTCACCATCCGAGCGGCGGCCATGTATTTTTCCAACAAAACCTGAGAAACGGTTAGCAGGTCTCCCAGATTATCAAAACCACCCGAGTTATCCGGAGGTAACATGGCGGTACCATCAAAATCCACACCCAACAGGTCACGTATTGCATTGGTGTATTCGGTCCGATTCAGCCGGTGTGTGGCGATTTCCCTTCCCGAGTTGGGGTTCTCATCGGAAATCCTGTTGAGTTCAGTTTTCAGGTGCGACAGAAATGAGACATAAAAGTCTTCATCCGGACGTGGCATCCCCACCGGGGGCATCGCACGGAGAGATAATTTTCTAATTATTTTTTCCCAGACTTCAGCATCCTCACCCAAATCATTAAGATTTACTTTATCCAATAACAAGTTGGCTGTTTTTAATGCTTCATTGTGGCATGTCACACAATACCGGTTTAATGAATCCTTAAACGCATTGACGTCCTGTGCTAACAGGTTTTGACCGGTAGTTATGAGAAACAAACCAGCAATTACTATTATGATTGGTGTCTTGAAATGATGCATTACCCTTCCTTATTCGACGCCAGTTAAACGCAGTTTGTACGTCGTCAGGGTAGTCCGGACTTCATTCGTACTGATTTAAGAGAGACTTTCGACTTATCGGATTTGTCGTCAGGCTGCTTTGTATCGGTAGTATAACCGACGCTGCTCATTGATCGTATTCGTGGGTGCGGACGGCTTGCAACATCTGAAGATCCAACGACAAAGCCGGGCAATGCCCGGCTTTTTTTGTACAGGATGCACTTGTGCGGTGAGGGGCACCGCCGTTCAGAACGATGTGTCTAAGCGTCCTCCGCAACGGCTGCTTCGGCGGCCTGCTCGGTGAGCATGACGATCGCCATTGGCGCCGCATCACCGGACCTCGGACCTGCTTTGAGAATGCGCAGGTAACCACCCGGGCGTTCCTTGAACCGCGGGCCCAATTCCGCAAACAGCTTGCCGACGACTTCCTTGTCGCGCAGCCGATCGAAGGCCAGGCGACGATTCGCGACGCTGTCCTCTTTCGCAAGTGTGATCAACGGCTCTACCACGCGGCGCAATTCCTTGGCTTTGGGCAGCGTGGTCCGGATCGTCTCATGCTTCAACATCGATGCAGCCATGTTGCGAAACATGGCCTTGCGATGAGAGCTGTTGCGGCCAAGACGACGGCCGGATTTCTTGTGACGCATTGTTCTTTACCTTGTCTGTATTACGCAGGCAGTCCGAGTTCGTGTTCCGAAGGATAGGAAATTCTATCGTGTGGTCGAGGTGCCGAGCGTGGAAAACCGGACATTCGGCTAAACTAACCTTGACTGACCGCTAATGACTGCGACTTCAATCGGTGGATGCAACACCTAAGCTCTAACTATAGAGGGGAGGATGTTGTAAATGAAGCAGCGACCGAGGATTTACTACACAGAAGCAGACAAGGCGTTGATGTGGGACCGCTGGGAGAAAGGCGAGTCGCTGAACTCGATTGCCAGGCTTTTTGACCGCCACCATTCAGCGATACAGGGCGTTCTGGCCAGGACCGGCGGTATACGACCAACAGCGCGACGACGATCGCGTCTGGCACTATCGTTGTCTGAACGTGAAGAGATCTCGCGCGGTGTTGTCGCTGGTCGTTCGATCCGATCGATTGCAGCAGAACTGGGTCGAGCACCCTCGACGATCAGTCGTGAGATAACCCGCAACGGTGGCCGGCGACGGTATCGTGCCAACAAAGCTGACCAGTCAGCTTGGGATCGAGCGCACCGGCCGAAGACCTGTAAACTGGCCGAGAACCGTGCGCTGGCACACATTGTAGCGAAGAAGCTGCAGCTGCAGTGGTCACCGCGGCAGATCGCCGGGTGGCTGAAGAGCAGCTTCCCGGAGGACGAGAGCTTGCAGGTGTCACACGAGACGATCTACAAAACGCTCTTCATTCAGGCCCGCGGGGCGTTGAAGCGCGAGCTGTTGCAGCATCTGAGACGCACACGTGGCATGCGCCGTTCGCGCCATCATACGCAGAAGACAGACAACCATGGCCGCATTATGGATGCAGTATCGATCCGCGAGCGGCCTGCAGAGGTTGCAGATCGCGCCGTTCCCGGCCACTGGGAGGGCGATCTCTTGTTCGGCAGCAACAACAGCCAGATCGCGACACTGGTCGAACGCCACACGCGCTATGTGATGCTCGCTCGAGTAAAGAGCAAAGACACCGCGACGGTGATCAATGCGCTGATCAAGCAGGCACACAAGTTACCGCGGGAACTCTATAAGTCGTTGACCTGGGATCGTGGCAAAGAGATGGCTGATCACAAACGCTTCAGTCTGGCGACCGATATCGATGTCTTCTTCTGCGATCCTCAGCATCCCTGGCAACGTGGCTCAAACGAGAACACCAACGGTCTTCTGAGGCAATACTTCCCGAAGGGAATGGATCTCTCCAATGTTCATCAGAACAGGCTGAATGCTGTTGCTCGAAGACTTAACGAGCGACCACGAGAAACGCTAAACTTTGAAACACCAGCCGAGCGATTTAGCCAATGTGTTGCATCGACCGGTTGAAACCGCAACCCAATCCGGACGTTCACAATTTAGCGCACCATCCGAAACGTTACTTGCTACTTTTGTGAATGAATAATGTTTACTCTAGGATCGGGTGCGACAGATTATCTATTTGAATGGGGGTGATTATGACTCGACCAAGCGATCAAGACGCCATCAATAAGCCCCTCCCGGCTTCGAGGCCTACTTTGAGCCGACGCGAGCTCCTGGGCATGATCGGAGTCGGCGCGCTTGCTTGCTTACACTCC
>Ga0224508_10004238_pt1 | contig 11742 bp, 10 predicted proteins | sample SF_Jan12_sed_USG_4_FD_170157 | JGI IMG/M metagenome (GOLD analysis project Ga0224508, IMG submission 170157) | Sediment microbial communities from San Francisco Bay, California, United States - SF_Jan12_sed_USGS_21 | ecosystem: Environmental > Aquatic > Marine > Sediment | place: USA...
GCCTCCAGCCTCTGCTACACCTCCGGCACCACCGGCGCGCCCAAGGGTGTCCTTTATCACCACCGCTCCACTGTCCTGCACAGTTTCGCGATCGCGCTTCCCAACGCGTTCGGCATCGGCGCCGACGACGTGGTTTTGCCCGTGGTGCCGATGTTCCACGTCAACGCCTGGGGCATCCCCTACGCCTGCCCGATGGCCGGCGCCAAGATGGTGATGCCCGGGCCGAAGCTGGACGGCGAAAGCCTTTGCCGGCTTTTCAATCAGGAAAAGGTGACGCTGACCGCCGGCGTGCCGACCATCTGGGCGGGCCTCCTCGATCACTGTGCTGCGAGCGGCGAGACGCTCGACACCCTCCGCACCGTATTGATCGGCGGTTCGGCGGCGCCGCCAGCCATGATCGAACGCTTCGAGCGCGAGCACGGCGTTCCTGCGGTGCATGGCTGGGGCATGACCGAAATGAGCCCGGTCGGCGCCGTCTGCAGGCTGGGCCCGGCATTTGCCGATCGAACCCCTGCCGCCTGCCGGCGCCAGAAAGCCAAGCAGGGCCGCCCGCTCTTTGGGGTCGAGGTCAAGATCGTCGACGAGGAGGGCCTGGCCCTCCCCCATGACGGCGAGACGGCCGGGCTGCTGATGGTGCGCGGCCCCTGGATCACCTCCGGCTATTACCGGGACGATGCGGCGAGCGACCAGGCCTTCGATGCCGACGGCTGGTTCTCGACCGGCGACATCGCCACCATCGATGAAGACGGCTTCATGGAGATCACCGATCGCGCCAAGGACATGATCAAATCAGGCGGCGAGTGGATCAGCTCGATCGCGCTGGAGAATCTCGCGGTCGGCCACCCCGCCGTGGCCGAGGCCGCGGTGATCGGCGTGCGCCATCCGAAATGGGATGAGCGCCCGCTGTTGATCGTGGTGCTGCGCGACGGCGAAACGCCCGAGGCCGCCGACCTCCTCGGCTTTGTCAGAGGCAAGGTCGCCAGATGGCAGATTCCCGACGACGTCGTGTTCGTCGACCATCTGCCGCACACCGCCACCGGCAAGATCCAGAAAACCGTGCTGCGCGAGCGCTTCAAAGATCATGCCTGGCCGTAATTCCGCGAATAATTGCGATTTCCGCGGGATGAACTAGTCTGTCTCCAACGTTTACCAACGTTCGGAAACCAGCCTCTGTCGTCGCCAGGCTTCGCCAATGGGCGCCCAGTTTTTCACCATCGGGCGCGATGCTGGTGGTCGACAGCGCTTCAAACCCGATCGCGAAAACCTGGGGGAACATTGCCGTCATGTCCACGAGTTCGAAGTCATTTCCTGTCCTCGCCCTCGCGTCTTCATTGGCGCTCGCCGCCTGTGGCGGATCGGAGGATCCGCCGGAGATTACCGCGACCACGACCACCACGGTGCAGAATCAAAAAGCCCAGCCCGCCCATGACAGCAAGATCCGGCAGCTGGACGATACGCGCCTCGCCTCGCTGTTTTCCGGCCGCAAGCTCAACGGCCTCGCCCCGGACGGCCGCCGCTGGACCGCGAGCTTCGACGCCACCGGCACCGCCAACATCGCCTGGAAAGGCCCTGATGGCAGCGGCAACGACACCGGCTCCTGGAAAATCGAAAACAACGCCAACTGCGTGACCTGGCAGACCCTGATGGACGGCGAAGAGAACTGCATGACCGTCTACAAGGTCGATGAAGGCCAGTTCAACCTGTTCAACGACAACGGCTCGATGAACAGCCTTGTCATGGTGCCCGAGCTCTGAGCCATCCGGAGAGCCTTCACGCATTCGCGTGAAGCCGTGATCTGATTTCGGTGCTGGCTGCCACGTTCGATGTCGCTATGGTGGCGAGGCGTACGCTACGCATGGGGAGGGGCCGGATGGAACGGCTTTCGACGGCCGAGACAGTCGTCAACATGCTCGAGCTGAACGGCATCGATCGGTTGTTCTGCCTGCCGGGCGTGCAAAACGATCCGCTGTTCGATGTGCTGTTCGACGCCAAGGACCGCATGCACATCGTTCACAGCCGTCATGAGCAGGGCGCCGCCTACATGGCGCTCGGCGCAGCGCTCGCGACCGGCCGTCCCAGCGCCTATTGCGTGGTGCCCGGCCCCGGATTTCTGAACACCACGACGGCGCTGGCCACGGCGCAAAGCTGCGGCGCGCAGGTCCTGGCGCTGATCGGCCAGATCCCGTCCGCCTGCATCGGCCGCGGTCTCGGCCTGCTGCACGAGATCCCGGGTCAATTCGACATGCTCGGCAACCTGACCAAATGGGCGGGGCAGATCCGCGCACCGGTGCAGGCCCCCGGCCTGATCGACGAGGCCTTTCGCCAGCTCCGGAACGGCCGGCCGGGGCCGGTCGGCCTGGAATGCCCCGCCGACGTCTGGGCAAAGACCGCCGCCGTCGCCATGCCCGATGCTGCTGCCGGGCGAGAAGATTTGCCGATCGACGACGATGGCATCGATGCCGCCGCCAAGCTTCTGGGTGACGCCAAGGCGCCGCTGATCGTGGTCGGCGGCGGCGCCCTGGAGGCGAGCGCCGAGGTGACCGCGCTCGCCGAGCTGCTCGAAGCGCCGGTCGTCGCCTTTCGCATGGGCCATGGCGTGGTCGACAGCCGCAACCCGCTCAGCGTGAACCTGCCGGTCGGCCATCACCTCTGGTCGAAGGCGGATGTCGTTCTCGGCATCGGCACCCGGTTGCAGACCCAGCAGGTCTCCTGGGGCGTCGATGATGATCTGAAGATCATTCGCATCGACATCGATCCCGAGGAGGTCAACCGGATCGAGACGCCCGAGGTCAGCCTGATCGGTTATGCGGACGTGACGCTTCGCGCCCTGATCGATCGCTTGCCGAGCCACATGAGCAAACGCGCATCAGACCTGGACGAGCTCGCCGCGCTAAAGTCGGCGTTCGCCGAGAAGATGGCCAAGCTGCAGCCGCAACTCGGCTATCTCGACGTGATCCGCGAGGCCTTGCCGGAGGACGGCATTCTCGTGGATGAGCTGGTGCAGCCAAGCTATGTCGCGCGCATCGCCTTCCCGGTCTATCGGCCCAGAACCTTCATCTGCAGCGGCTACCAGGGCACCCTCGGCTGGGGCGTGGCGACCGCGCTCGGCGCGCAAATGGCGGAGCCCGACAAGCGTGTCATCGCGCTCTCCGGCGATGGCGGTTTCATGTTCAACGTTCAGGAGCTCGCGGTCGCCGTGCAGCATGAGGTCCCGTTGGTGATCGTCCTGTTCAACGACGGCGCCTTCGGCAATGTGCGCCGCGTGCAAAAGGAAATGTTCGGCAACCGCCTGATCGCCACCGATCTCGCGAACCCCGATTTCGTGAAGCTCGCAGAGTCCTTCGGTGCGCTTGGTCTGTCGGCGACTTCGCCGGAGACGCTGCGCACGGCGCTTCATCATGCGTTCGAGCACAAAGGCCCCGTGGTGATCGACGTGCGCTGCGGCGAGATGCCGGGCCCCTGGGAATTCATCCTGCTGCCCAGCGCGCGCGGCCGTGGCAAGGGCGCTTCCATTTTCTAGCGGGTGGCGTGGCCACCTCATCATGGCGTGACCACCTCTTCTATGTCTCAATGTCGAAACAGGTCGCCCGTCGACCCATCGGTCGATCATCAAGCCGAGGAGGAGAGCCATGACGTTCCAGCCCGACACTTCATCGATCCATGACCGCTGTTGCCGTCGCGCTTGGCTTCGGCGCCTGGCCGCAGCGCCGCTCGGCGCCCTCGTGCTTCGACCGGCGGCTGCGGTGACACCCGCCGTCGACGGCGCCGAAGCCGCCGCATTCATCGAGATGGCGTTCGAGGCGCAACGCCAGGCAACCGCCGCAGGCGATCAGCCCTATGGCGCGGTCGTCGTCAAGGACGGCGAGCTCGTGGTGGCCACGCCCAGCCGCGTCGTCACCGCTGGCGATCCCACGGCGCATGCCGAGATGGAGGCTTTGCGCGATGCGGCAAGGCACCTTGGCACCAGGGACCTCAGCGGCTGCATCCTCTACTCATCGTCCAGGCCCTGCCCGATGTGCGAAGCCGCCGCCTACTGGGCGGGCATCGAGCGCCTCGTTCACGGTCGGGCGATCACCGATGCCGGCGCACCGACGCTTCGGCGCTGCTGACCGGCCCGCCCGGCATCACCGCGACCGGCATGTCAATGCAGTGCTCATACCACCACTAGAACGTATCCCGATTAGGTGGAACCACCCTCGGGCTTCGCTGATCCGTGAATTTGCCGGCACTGTTTGAGTTCTGCGATATGCGGAAAGCTCAGACCGATTTCATCATACCGGGATCCGGTCTAGCTGGTTCAACCGCTTCCCGTCGCAATCTGTCGGGACCCGTCGCAACGTTGTCGGCGCTGGCCTTCGAAGAAGGTCTGGTCGTAGCGGATCGGCAATCGCTGGGCTTCGTCGACCAGGCCAACCCAACCGTCGTCATCGACCAAATTGACGTGCTGCCAGACGATCTCGCCGTTCTGATCGATCTCGAAGGCGCGTCCCTTGGTGGATTCCGTCAGGAGGAGATTGCCGTTCGGCAGCCACTGATGCTTGCCCATGACATCGGTGTAGAAGGGCGCTCTGTCGCTGCCCTGGTAGTAGACCTCGGGCTCGGCATGGTCCTCGGCGGCCGATAGGATGACCACGCGGCTCTCCCGGACGGCGTCCTCGCCGATCGCGACCGCATTGTCGAACACCGAGATCCGATCGCCGTCGATGAAGTCGGGATCATGCTGGCCGACGAAGCCGCCGGATTGTCGGAAGGTGATCTCCTCGGTCACGGGATCGAACACCAAGACGGTGTGAATGTTGCGCAGCGACAGCATCAGGTCGCCGGGCTTGAAGCGGCCGGGCGCCAGGGTCGACGGAAAGACCTCGACGTCGTTCAGGTGCAGCGTGTCGCCCGTGGTCTTCGCCCGGCCGCGCTGGATGTCGTCGAAATCGTCCATGTAGAGCAGGCCGTGCAGGTCGTTCTTCTCCAGCAGCTCGATGACCGAGATCTCCTTTAGGATCTCGCCGTCGGGCGACACTTCGAGCACCGTCGGCTCGGCATAGGTCGGCATGTGATTGGGGAATTCCGGGTCGGGCTGGTCGTGAAAGATCCGGCCGGACACCCAGAGATTGCCGGTGTCCTCGTCCAGGTCGATCGAATGATGGGTCTGATAGGGAAGGCGCCAGACGACGTCGCCGCACATATCGAGGCGCAGCATCCCCTGATATTCGAAATTGAAAACGAGGTCGCCATTGTCCATGATCACGGCGCCGTGAATATGCGTGCCCGGCTGCTGCTTGGGCGCGAAGATCTCCGGGACATGAGCGGCATCCGGCCACAAGTCGAACCAGTCGATCGACCAGGTATGAACCGGCGTGCCGTCGAGCTCGATGATCCGGGCCTCCAGACGCTGATCGGCGTTCACCGCCGTCACCAGGGTCAGGCCGGCGTCAGCGGCACTCGGATCATGCCAGATGCTGTCCTGGGTAAAATCGGTCTGGTAATAGTAGCTCGGTTTCTTCAGTCCAAATCGATGTAGCGTGTCCGCGACCTGCTTCTTTGACGAATCAAGCACATTGCCTGGCACCGTCAAAGGATAGATTGGATGCTTGTTGACAAACCACTGATAGACGATGCCGGCTCCGAACAGAACGACACCCAAAAGGGCGAACCATAGAATGTCCGCATAACGTCTCGTCTTCATCCGGCAGATCCCCCATAGTCATGCCGTGTTTTCGTTCTTTGTTATCAACATCCATCCGGTAGTGACTGAGAATTTCGGAAAACGGGAATTACGCCAACATTTCACAAACAAGTTTCTGCAGAAAATATTCAGGACTTTCTCATGACTCATACCGTTATTGTGATAACTGGTCCCGCAAAGTCGGCGAGACCCGCCGGTTCCGTATGATTGGAAAATGCTCTAGCCTCGCGTCGACGGAGGTTTTTCGACCATGGGAGGTCATTGATGGCAGGCGCCATTCGCATTCACGAGACCGGCGGGGCCGAGGTTCTGCGTTATGAGGACGTCGACGTCGGCGAGCCTGGGCCGGGTCAGATCAAACTCAAGCAGACCGCGATCGGTCTGAACTATATCGACGTCTATTTCAGGACCGGGCTCTACCCGGCGCCGAGCCTGCCCTTCACCCCCGGTCTCGAAGCGGCGGGCGTGGTCGAGGCGGTTGGTGAAGGTGTCGATGACCTGGCGGTCGGTGACCGCGTCGCCTATGCCGCACCGCCGATCGGCGCCTATGCCGGGGAACGCTTGATGCCGGCGGACAAGGTCGTGCCGGTGCCTGATGGCGTCAGCGACGAGCAGGCGGCGGCGATGATGCTGAAGGGCATGACCGCCTGGTACTTGCTGCGCCGCACCTTTCCTGTGGCAAAGGGCCAGACCATTCTGTTCCACGCTGCTGCCGGCGGCGTCGGGTTGATCGCCTGCCAGTGGGCCAAGCATCTGGGCGTCGAGGTGATCGGCACGGTGGGCAGCGAGGCGAAGGCGGCGCTCGCATCCGCCCATGGCTGCGCCCATGTCATCCGCTACGACCAGGAGAACGTGGTCGAGCGCGTCAAGGAGATCACGTCAGGCCAGAAGGTGTCGGTGGTCTACGATTCGGTCGGTGCCGACACCTTCGAGGCATCCCTCGACTGCCTCGCCCCCCTTGGCATGCTGGTGTGCTTCGGTCAGTCATCCGGACCGGTGCCGCCCTTCGACCTCGGCGTGTTGAACACCAAGGGCTCGCTGTTCCTGACCCGTCCCTCGCTGATGGCTTACACCGCGGCGCGAGAGGACCTTCTGACCGCGGCCAGGGACCTGTTCGCGGTGGTCGAGAGCGGCGCGGTCAAGATCGAGATCAACCAGCGTTTCCCGCTCGAGGAGGCGAGCGCCGCTCACCAGGCGCTGGAAGGGCGAAAGACCACCGGCTCGACGCTCTTGATGCCGTAGACGTTGGCGGCAGCGGCAGGGACAACAGGTGTGATCGAGAACAAACCCCTGGTGCTCGACTTGGTCGCCTGGATTGCCGCCGGGCCCAAGCCTTATGACGATGTCATGGCCGCCTGGCGCACCTCCTGTCCCAGGCTCGCGATCTGGGAGGATGCGCTCGATCATGGCCTGGTCGTCAGGCGCGACGGCGGCGAGCGCGGCATGCTCGTCGAGGTGACCGACAAGGGCTTGGTCTTCCTTCGCGACAACGGCCGCAGCTGATCTCTCGAAGCGGGATGTGGTGGCGGTGGACATTTCAGTTTTGCTGGTCCATGACCGTTGTTTTCTGAAATCAAAGGAGAATTTCGTGTTTCGCAATCTATTGACGGTGGCCATGGTGGCGGTGGTGAGTGCAGGATTGACCGGCTGCGCCAGCTCGCTGTTTGCCGGCCCCGAAATTCAAGCGCGTGAGACCGAAAGCGGCCTGCAGCTGTCGTTCGGCCCCACCTTTTTCGACTACAACACGGCCGAAATCGGTGATCAGGGACAGCGGGAGGTCGAGCTGATCGCCAAGCTCCTGCGGCAAAAGCCCAGGCGACCGGTGGTCATCGAAGGCCATACCGACGACATCGGCTCGGAAGACTACAACCTCGCTCTGTCGATGGCGCGCGCGCAGGCCGTCAAGCAAGCCCTGATCACGCACGGCGTCGAGGGCGATCGGTTGATCCTTTCCGCCCTAGGCGAGACCGAGCCCCTGGCCTTCAACACGACCGAAGACGGACGTGCGCGGAACCGACGAGTCGAGGTCATCATCCGCTAGTGGCATGGCCACATCATCGACTTTTGCCGTTGTCGTCGCAAAGCGGCTAAGCGGCCACGTCTGGACGTTGTGAAGGGGGATCTTTCGTTGAAGACGTAGAACTGGCCTTGTCCCCCAGCCGGGCGACCGCCCGCAAGGCCTTTTCTCGAACGGCGTCTGTCCTCTACACTTCTGTGAAACAACAGGACAACGTGGGGAGGCGCGACCATGAGCATGATCAAAGGCCCCGGCCTATTCCTGGCCCAGTTCGCAGGCGACGAGCCGCCGTTCAACGACCTTGCGGCGATCGTCAAATGGGCGGCGGATCTCGGCTACAAGGGCGTGCAGATCCCAAGCTGGGACGGGCGGCTGTTCGACCTCGCCAAGGCGGCGACCAGCGATGCCTATTGCGACGAGGTCAAGGGCATCTGCGCTGGTGCCGGCTGCGAGATCACCGAGCTTTCCACCCATCTCCAGGGCCAGCTGGTCGCGGTGCATCCGGCGTTCGATGCCGGTTTCGACGCGTTTGCCGCCCCCGAGGTGCGCAACAATCCGAAGGCGCGGCAGGCATGGGCGGTGGAGCAAATGAAGCTGGCGGCGAAAGCCTCACGCCGGCTCGGCCTCGACAATCACGTATCGTTCACCGGGGCGCTCGCCTGGCCCTACATCTATCCCTGGCCGCCGAGGCCGGCCGGCCTGATCGAAACCGCGTTCGACGAGCTGGCGAAACGCTGGAAGCCGATCCTCGACGCGTTCGACGATGAGGGCGTCAATGTCGGCTATGAGATTCATCCGGGCGAGGATGTCCATGACGGCGTCACCTTCGAGATGTTTTTGGAGCGCCTCGGCAACCATCCGCGCTGCCAGATCAACTACGATCCCAGCCACTTCCTCTTGCAGCAGCTCGATTATCTCGGCTTCATCGACGTCTATCACGAACGCATCTGCGCCTATCACGTAAAGGACGCCGAGTTCAATCCGAGCCCGAAGCAGGGCGTCTATTCCGGCTTCGAGTCCTGGACCGAGCGCGCGGCGCGCTTCCGTTCGTTGGGTGATGGGCAGGTGGACTTCAAGGGGATTTTCTCGAAGCTCCAGGCTTATGGCTATGACAGCTGGGCGGTTCTGGAGTGGGCATGCTGCCTGAAACACCCGGAAGATGGTGCTCGCGAAGGCGCCGAGTTCATCGCCGAGCACATCATCCGCCCGGCCGAAAGCGCCTTCGATGACTTCGCCGCCGGCGACACCGACCAGGCGGCAAATCGAAAGATGCTAGGCATCTCCTGAAACTTGCCGGAGACAGACCATGACCATCGAAGACAAGGCTCAGGCAAGTTCAGCCCGGCGGCGCTGCCGCCTGGGGATGGTGGGGGGTGGACAAGGCGCGTTTATTGGGGCGGTGCACCGGATCGCTGCGCGCCTCGACGATCGTTTCGAACTCGTCGCAGGCGCGCTGTCCTCGGATTCTGACCGCGCCAAGGCCTCGGCCGTCGAGCTCGGCATCGACCCGGATCGGGCCTATGGCGCTTTCGCAGAAATGGCCAAGGCCGAGGCAGCGCGCGCCGATGGCATCGACGTGGTCGCCATTGTCACGCCCAACCACATGCATCACGGGCCGGCGAAGGCGTTTCTCGACGCTGGCATCCACGTGATCTGCGACAAGCCGCTTTGCACCTCGCTCGGCGAGGCGCGTGAACTTGTCGAGGCCGTCGACAAGTCCAAGAAAATTTTTGCGCTGACCCACAACTACACTGGCTATCCGATGGTCCGGCAGATGCGCGAGATGATCGCTGCGGGCGTGCTCGGCGACATTCGCGTGGTGCAGGTGGAGTACGCCCAGGACTGGCTTTCGACCAAGCTCGAGGCCAGCGGCCAAAAGCAGGCGAGCTGGCGCACCGACCCGACGCGATCGGGAGCGGGCGGCTGCATCGGTGATATCGGCACCCACGCCTACAACCTCGCCGCCTTCACGACCGGCCTCAAACTGCACAGCCTCTGTGCCGACATGCAGAGTTTCGTCGAGGGACGAAGGCTCGACGACAATTGTCACCTGCTGCTGCGCTACGAGGGCGGGGCTAGAGGCATGCTCTGGTCCAGCCAGGTGTCGCCCGGCAACGAGAATGGCCTGAAGATCCGCATCTACGGCGCCAAGGCCGGCCTCTCCTGGCGTCAGGAGCATCCGAACCACCTCGACTTCACCCCGCTCGGCGAGCCGCCCCGGCTGATCACCCGCGGCGGCGCCGGCTCGGGCGACAGCGCAGGGCGCGTCACCCGCATCCCGCCAGGGCACCCCGAGGGCTATCTCGAGGGCTTTTCGAACATCTACGCCGATGTCGCTGAACTCATCAGCGCCCGTGCTGCCGGCCGCGATCCCGACCCGGACGCCCTGCTGGTTCCGACTGTCCGGGACGGTTTCGACGGCATGGCCTTCATCACGGCGGCGGTCGAGTCCAGCCACCGCGGCGGCGTCTGGGTCGAGCCGGAAAGGCTGGCCTGCACATGACTGAAGTCAAAATCATGGCTCTCATCGCAGGCGCTGATAGCTATTCTTTCGGCAGCACCGCGATTTCGAACCAGTATTCCTTCAGCCGCTTCATGGCTTCGAAGAAGCTGTCCCACTCCAGAGGTTTTTGAACAAAGGTGTTGGCGCCGATCTCGTAGCAGACGTCGATGTCATGTTCATCGTCGGAATTGGTCATGACAATCGTCGGTATCTTTTTCAGATTGGGGTCTTTTTTGAGCTCAGCTAACACCCTGCGACCGTCGACTCCCGGCATGTTGAGGTCGAGGAGGATGATACCGGGACGCGGCGCGGACGCCGCATCGCTATAGCGTCCACGACCATGCAGATAATCCAGAGTTTCTCTGCCGCCTTTGCAACGACGGATCGGATTTTTCAGGTTCGTGTGCTTGGTCAGTGCGCGGACGGTTGCGTCATAGTCGTCATCGCTGTCGTCGACGATGAGGATTGTCTGGGTTGATGTTACGCATTTCATCCTGAACCTGCTCCCCGGTGCCGACGCATAGGATGGAAAGGTAACGTCAGACTTGATGGCGAGTCAGATGAAAAATAATCTATAATTGAAAATCGCCGGCAGATTCTTGTTTTTGGAGACGATGACGCTTTCCCAGGCAAGAGCGAGAGCACCTGCGGTGTGACCATGTCATTGGGTTCATAGGGTGTCTCTTGATCGGACGAAAATTCAAGATGTTACACGCCTCGCCAAGTGAGTCTTCTGGTGAGGCCGTACCGCCGGAACAAGTGTGCATCCAATGCCGGGGCGCTGAAAAATCTATCTTAAGTTATTTACGAATATAGAAGACCAATTTAAGGTTGATTTTTTACCGCAATTGTGCGGACTTGCCGGTGCATCGATCCAAATAGACCGATCAGGTCTTTTTTGGAAAAATTGATGCAAAACCGATGACCTAGTGCGGCGCCAACAGAATCTTTCGAATGCGCCGGTGCACTAGGAGATTCTGCGCCAAGGCATTGGAGATCACGGATGCCCAAGTTCATCTCTTCGACGTTAGGCTTGGTTGGGCTTTTCCTCGGTTGTCTGCTGATGTCGCACGCGTCGATGGCTCTGGCGGATCCGATCAAGATCGGCGCGACCAGGACGGCGATTTTGTTCTGGCTTGCCGAAGAGCTCGGGTATTTCGACGAGGCGGGCGTCCAGATCGACGCCAGGTTGTATGATTCGGGCACGCAGACAGCGCTGGACATCAAGAAGGGGCAGATCGACCTTGCGACGAGCTCGGAATTTGCCTTTGTCAGCAATGCGTTCGAGCGTGGTGACCTTCGCGTTCTCGCTTCGCTGTCCGCTTCGCAGACGACCGACTTCGTCGCGCGTGGCGATCGAGGAATTAGCGAGCTTACCGATCTCGCGGGCAAGCGGATCGCTTTGACCAAGCGCGGCATCGGTCAATATTTCCTCGGTCGCCAACTCATCCTCAACGGGCTCGAGCTCAGCGATGTCGACGTCGTCGATCTGCCGCCGACGGCGATTGTCGACGCCATCGCCCAGGGTAAGGTTGACGC
>Ga0224508_10004239_pt1 | contig 11740 bp, 11 predicted proteins | sample SF_Jan12_sed_USG_4_FD_170157 | JGI IMG/M metagenome (GOLD analysis project Ga0224508, IMG submission 170157) | Sediment microbial communities from San Francisco Bay, California, United States - SF_Jan12_sed_USGS_21 | ecosystem: Environmental > Aquatic > Marine > Sediment | place: USA...
GTGTCCCATGGGGTAGGCCTTGAAAACAACCGGATACCCGAGACTTGTCAGCCGGTCGAACGCCAGTTGCCCGGCCTCGGGGCGCACCATCGGGTCCTGCGAGCCGTGGCCCTGGAAGATCGGGACATCGCGGTTGGCCGTGCTCCGTTCCTGCTCCAGGCTCTCGTCGCACACCATGTAGGTCGATAACGCGACGATCCCGGCGAACCGTTCCGCGTATCGCAACCCGACATGGAGGGCCATCGCACCACCCTGGGAGAAGCCCGCGATCACGATCCGCCGTGTCGCGATCCCGCGTTCGTTCTCGCGAGCGATCAGGGCCTGGACCTGTGCGGCCGATTCGAGAACGCCTCGCTCGTCAACGTCGCGGCTAAGCGACATCTCCCGTATGTCGTACCAGGCCGGCATCACGAACCCGCCGTTGATCGTGACCGGGCGTTTCGACGCGTGCGGAAAGACGAAGCGCACCGCATGGGCGGCGTCGACCCCGAGGTGCGGCACGATCGGTTCGAAGTCGTGTCCGTCGGCACCCAAACCGTGGAGCCAGATGACCGCCGATTTCGCGGGCGCTTGCGGTTCGATCTCGACGCAGTCCAGCAAAGCTTCGCTCCTCGGAGGGGTCAGACCATGCATTATCGCATTTGGTTGCAAACAGTCGCGATCAATTCTCAAATGCGCTAATGCATGGTCTGACCCCTCAGTGTTAGGCTGCGCCATGCCGCCGAGCGAACAACGGCCGCCAACCAGCCTGTGGGCGGATATCGTCGCGTCCATCGCGGGTAAGCAACGGGATTACACCCAGGGGGCTCTGGGCCGGGCCATCCTGTTGCTCGCGATCCCGATGGTGCTCGAGATGTCGATGCAGTCGCTGTTCAGCGTCGTCGACGTCTACTTCGTGGCGAGGCTGGGAACGACGCCGGTCGCCATCGTCACGTTGACCGAGGCGATCCTGATGATCGTGTTTGCCATCGCCATCGGGTTTTCAATGGGGACCACGGCGATGGTCGCCCGTCGAACCGGCGAGGGCGATCCCGACGCGGCTTCTCGTACGGCCCTGCAGGCGATCCTGGTCGGTATCGGGATCGGCGCAATCGTGGCCGCCGTCGGAGTCACGCTGCCGCGTTTCTTGCTGACGCTGATGGGCGGTTCGCCCGAGCTCGTGCGGGAAGGCTCGTTGTTCTTCCAGATCATCTTCGGCGGCAACGTGACGATCGTCCTGCTGTTCCTGATCAACGCGATCTTCCGCGGCGCGGGCGACGCGGCCCTGGCGATGCGGGCATTGTGGCTGGCCAACATCGTCAACATGATCCTCGATCCCGTGCTGATCTTCGGCTGGGGGCCCATCCCCGCGTTTGGGCTCGAGGGTGCCGCGATCGCGACCACGACCGGCCGCGGCCTGGGTGTGCTGTATCAGTTGTGGGTCCTCACGACAGGGCGCAGCAGGATTCGTATCGACATCCGGGCACTCGGGGTCGACTGGTCCGTCATGTCGCGGCTCGCCCGCATCAGCGCGATCGGAATCCTGCAGTTCTTCGTGAGCACCGCGAGTTTCCTGTTTTTGGCTCGCATCATGGCCCGCTTCGGCGACGCGGCGTTGGCGGGACACACGCTCGCGATCCGATTGATCACATTCGTGATGTTGCCGGTGTGGGGTGTGGGTAACGCTGCGGCGACACTCGTGGGTCAGAACCTCGGGGCCGGCAAACCCGAACGTGCGGAGCGATCCGTCTGGGTCACGAGCTTTGTCAACATGTGTATCCTCGGAGCGGTCGGGTTGGTGTTCATTTTTGCTGCGGAGTCCATCGTGGGGCTCTTCCCGGTCGCCGATGACGTGGCGACGATTGCGGCGAACTGTCTACGCATCATGGCCTACAGCTACATTTTCTGGGCCTACGGGATGACGACGGTGATGGCGTTCAACGGGGCGGGGGACACGACCACCCCGACGTGGATCAATTTTCTCGTGTACTGGGTGCTGCAGATCCCGCTGGCCTGGGCTCTGGGCGTTACGTTCGGGTACGGCCCGCGGGGCGTGTTCGCGGCGGTCGCGATCTGCCAGGCGGTGCTGGCGGTCGTCGGCGTGTTGGTGTTTCGCCGCGGGAAGTGGAAGACGCGGGCCGTCTAGATCAGATCGTGATGCGCGACACGCACGCGAGTTTCGCGCATGTCGTCGCCGCGTAACTCACGCAACGCGTAACCGACGAACTCGGAGGCGACCTTCTTGCGCCAGTGAAGCGTGAAGTCGGTGTTGTCCATGGGTTTGGCCAGCTTGGAGGCCGTGGCGCCGGCTTCGACGATCGCGCCGTCGGTGAGTTTTTTCCCGATCAACGCCTGCGCCGCATCATCGGCCGGTTGGGGTTGAGAGGCCACCGCACCGAGTACGATGCGCGCGTGCTCCACGGTGCCGTCGGCGGCGAGCTTGGCCGCCGCCGCGACGGACAGTACCGGAAAGTCGAACGAGCCGCGGCGGCGCAGTTTCCAGTAGGCGCTGGTCCAACCGTTTGCGGCATCGAGTCGAACCTTCGTCAGCAACTCGTTCGGTCGCCGCATTATGTAGTCGATGCCATCGTTTTGGTATAGATCGCGAACGGCGACCTCGCGCTCGCCGTCCTTCGAGACCAGCGTCACTCGCGCACCCAGAGCGATCAACGCCGGGGCGGTGTCCGTGCTGGAGACCGCGAGACAGCGCTTGCTCGAGGGCGCGACCCAGCAGGTCTCGCCCTCCTTCTTCATGCAGAACCCGATCGCCTTGCGCCACTCGTAGTTCTGGTCGTAGTAGGTGCAGCGCGTGTCGAGACACAGGTTGCCGCCCAGCGTGCCCATGTTGCGCAGGTGCGGTGTGGCCACCTGGATCGCCGCCTGCCAGAGCCCCGGATATCGTTCTTGCACAACGCGGAGACGGGTGACGTCGGTCAGCGTGAGCCCGGCGCCGAGTGTGAGTCCGTCGCCGTTGGACGATTGTCGAAGCTCGGTCACGTCGCGTAGGGCGACGAGCGTTGCCGGCAGTTGCTGCTTACGCTTCATGTTGGGAAATAGATCTGTCCCACCCGCTACGATCGCGGCGCTCGGTCCTTCGCCGGCCAGGATATTGACCGTCTCTGCGACGGAATCCGGTGTGAGGTAACGGAACCACGGCAGCCGCATCATGACCGCACGTCCTTGTCCAGCTTGGCCGCGCGTACGCGCTCGGGGTCGTTGACGGCTTTGCCGTCACCGCCTTCCCACGGCGGCGGGACCTGCAGGGCCTCGGGCCAATCGATCGCGGGGAACGACTTCGGCCCGACCCGGCCGGCGCCACCCTTGGCTTTGTCCTCGAGCGCCTTGAGGATCTTGTCCGGTGTGATCGGAGTCTCGTCGATGCGCACCCCGACGGCGTCGTAGACCGCGTTGGCCACCGCCGGGATGATCGGGGCCAACGGGCCTTGCCCGACTTCCTTGGCGCCGAACGGACCATTGGGATCCGGGTCTTCGATCAGATCGCAGACCATCTCGGGCATGTCGTGGCTCGTCGGGCTCTTGTATTCGAGCAGCGATGGAATCTTGTGGACCAGCGCGTTCGAGAGCTTCGACGGGAGACGCCGGTAGGCCTGTTCTTCCATCAGCGCCTCGCCCAGACCCATGTATACGCTTCCCTCAACCTGTCCGCGGGCCAGTACCGGGTTCAACGCGCGTCCGATGTCGTGCGCGATCCAGACCTTTGTCACCCGTAGCCAACCTGTTACCCGGTCGACTTCGACTTCAACGATCGCCGCCGTATACGAGTACGCGGCCGACGGACCGACTCCACCGCCCTTGTAGCGCGCCGCGGATCTCGGTGGGGCGTACGAGCCGACGCTCCCGATCGTACCGTGCGTTTCTTCCGCGCAGATCAGTGCCTCGTTCCAGTCCATCCCGGTATCGACCGCCTGCGCATCGAACACCCGGCGTCCGGCGAAAACGAGCCGCTCGGCGGGCACCTGGAGCCGTGCCCCGACGGCCGACGCGATCTGGTCGCGCGCGCGTTCGGCGGCCTGGATCGCTGCGTTCCCCATCATCAGGGTCACGCGCGACGAATACGAACCGAGATCGACCGGTGTGAGGTCCGTGTCTCCGGTCACGCAGCGGATGTCGAACGGATCGAGCCCCAGGACCTCGGCCACCAGAGCGACGAGCACGTCGTCCGAGCCCTGTCCGATCTCGGTGCACCCGCAGAACACCGTCACTCCACCCGAGCGATCGAGCTTCAACTGCACTCCGGAGTGCGGCATCTTGTTCCAGTAGATCGGCAGACCCGCACCGGAGAGGTAGGACGAGCAGGCCAGCCCGATACCGCGCCCTTCGGGTAGTTTCCCGAACTTTTCCCGCCAACCCGATTTCTCTACCGCGGTCCTGATACACGCGTCGAGACCGATCGTGCCGACTTGCATCCAGTTCGCGGTCTTGGTGTTCGGTTTTTCAACGATCTTCAAGCGCAGCTCGGCAGGATCGATCTGTAGCCTCTCGGCAATCTTGTCCAACTGAACTTCCTGGCCGAATCGGGGTTGCACCGTCCCGTGCCCGCGCTTCGGTCCACAGGCCGCCTTGTTGGTGAACACGCGGCAGCCCTGGAAGCGGTAGCGCGGGACGCGGTAGGTCACCGTCTGCAATGCCCCGGTATAAAACAGACTGGCTACACCGTAGGAGCCGTAAGCACCCCCGTCGACCAGCGTCTGCAACTGCATCCCGGTGATGTTGCCGTCTTTCTTGACGCCCGTGCGGAAACGCATCAACACCGGGTGCCGTCCGCGGTGGCAGTAAAAGACTTCCTCACGGTTGAGGCAAATCTTGACCGGTCGGCCGAGCATCAGCGCCGCTTTGCAAACGACGATTTCGTGCCCGAAGATGTCGCTCTTGCCGCCAAAACCGCCACCGTTGGGGCAGGCGATCACACGGATGTGTGCGGCGGGGAGTTCCAGCACCTTGGCCAGCGCCCGATGCACGTAGTGCGGGGTCTGGGTGCTCGACCACAGCGTCAGTTTGCCGTCGCGATCGACCGCGCCGACCGAAGCGTGCTGCTCGATCGGCAAGTGCGTGTTGCCTTCGAAAAAGAACGTGTCGTCGAAGACCTCGTCCGCCGCACCGAGCGCCTCATCGGTGTCGCCGAACTCCAGACTCACGCGCTTGTGGATGTTGCCGTGTTCGCCGTAGGCGTGGATCCGTGGCTCGTCGATCTCGAGCGCCTCCTGCGGAGATCCTATCGTCGCCAGCGGCTCGTACTCGACATCGATCAGGTCGAGAGCCTCGGTCGCGGTCTGTTCGTCGCGGGCGACGACCGCCGCGACGGGGTCGCCGACGAAACGAACCTTCTCGCCGCACAACGCCTCTTCGTCCTGACTGACCGGCAGAATCCCGAACTCGATAGGGACGTCCCTTCCGGTCATGACGAGGTGCACGCCATCGGCGGCGAGTGCACGGGAGGTGTCGAGCGTCTTGATCCTCGCGTGCGGGACCGGCGAGCGCAGCAACTTGCAATGCAACATGCGAGGCAGGACGACGTCATCCGCGAACACCGTTTGCCCCGTCACCTTGGCTCGACCGTCGACACGCCGCCGCGCCTTCCCAATAACGCTGAATTCGGGGCTTCCGGCCCGCGTCATCTCGAGCCGCCGTTCTTGCCGCGGCCGATTTCGATCACCGCCGCCTCGACCGATTCGAAGATCTGCTGATACCCGGTGCAGCGGCACAGGTTGCCCGACAGGGCTTCCTTGATCTGCTCGCGAGTCGGTTGTTCAACGCGATCGAGTAGCGCCTTGGCCGTGACCAGGATGCCCGGAGTGCAGTAGCCGCACTGCGAGCCGCCGAGATCGGCAAACGCGGTCTGCAGCGGGTGCAAAGCGTTGTCGCTCGCGAGACCCTCCACCGTCGTGATCTCACGACCGGCGGCGTCCAGGCCGAGGCTCAGGCAGGAGAGGATCGGTTCGCCATCGACGAGCACTGCGCACGCGCCGCATTCGCCGAGTTCACAACCGTGCTTGGTCCCCGTCAGCCCGAGATCCTCGCGCAACACCTCCAACAGGGTCTTGTACGGAGCGAAGCTGACCGCATGGTCTTCACCGTTGACGCGCAGCGTGCGGTGCACGTTGCAGCGTTCGGCCGTCTTCTGGTCGTCGCTCACGCGGCGATTCTAGCAGGGCTACCCGGTTTAGGACCTGGAGGTCGGCGGGGGAGCCATCGCCACGAAGACGACCAGGCGTTCGTTCCTGGTGTTGCGCAGCGAATGGACCACATCGGCCGGGGCAAATGCGAAATCGCCCGGCCCGACTTCGGACGACTCGTCCCCGATGGTGAGTTCTCCGTGGCCTTCGAGGACGAGATAGCTCTTGTCGCGGTCGCAATGGGCATGCGGCTCGTGTGCCTGACCGGGTTCGAATGCGTTGAGGCCGCAAAAGAGATGTTTGCCCGAGGCCAGATCGGCTTTGCCCATCCTGCGATCCCGGAATACGGCCCGTGATGCGGCGCCCCGAACGATCATCCGTCTTTGTCGTCGGATGACGGGGCCGACGAGCGGCGCCTGCGCCTGCGACGGCGGGGTCTGCGCCCCGATTCTGAAGGTTGACCGGGCTCCGCGTTGTCCTCGGTCTCGGTATCGCTATCGGACTCCGAGTCATTCTCCGTGTTTGTCGCGGCGCCGTAGCGGTTGGGCTCGCCCTCGTCGCCGAGTTGCGGGACCGTCGGTAACGCCGAGAAGAAATAATCTTCATCCCAACCGTCCTCACCGGGTTTCGGTTTGGGTCGCTCCTTCGAGTCGACGCGTGTTGGGGGTACGGCGTCCCCGTCCTTGCGGTCTCGACCTCCTCGCCGCCCACGTCCGCCGCGCCGGCCCCGCGAACCGCGCCGCCGTCCTCGGCTCTCGCCTTCCCGCGCAGGTTCCTCGCGTCCTCGTGGAGTTTGCTCTTCCTGTTTCCGCGGCGTCGATTCTTCGTTGCCGCGATCGCGGTACTTGCTCCAGTGGGCCGCCGAGTCTGCGAAGGCAGCACCAAACAATTTGCCCAGCCTTTCCAGGATCCAGATCGCCGAGGGGAGGCATTGCCGACGCAATAACGATCGCTTGGAGTTTCGACGCACCCGATCGTGGGGCACCATCCGGAACAGGGTCATCACGATCTGGCGGCAGGTCTCCTGATCGCGTCGGGAAATTCGCAACCGGACTGCCAACGGGCGCACGGTTTCGTCGACGAGATCGCGCGTGTGGAGCCCTCGTGGTTGGGTCGCCTGCCCATCGTCGGTCCACCCCAGTCGACCGGTCAAACCGGGTAGAACGAGCAGCGCCAGGATCTCGCCGGTGTCGGGCAGGATACCCTTCGCCGTGCGCCGATCGAGAGCGTCAAGCAACTCGAGCAGGATTCCGCGGCAGCGGTCCCGTTCCGTGTAGAGCGCGTGCACCTCGGGAAGAATCACTTCGAACACACGGTGCGCGAACAACAGTTCGAACGAACGCTTGGCGCGTCCGCCCTGGCAGAAACGGTTGATTTCCTCCAGGACCCTGGGCGAGGCCGCTTTGGGGATGTCGACACGTGTTTTTTCGAGCCCCCGCAGTGTCGTGCTCTCGATTTCCAGATCGAGCCGCGCGGCAAACTTGATCGCTCGCAGGATCCGGATCGGGTCCTCGCGAAAACGCAATTCCGGTTCGCCGATCGTCCTCACGAGGCGTTGTTCGAGATCGGCCAATCCACCGGCGTGGTCGATGACTTTCGAACCGTCGATGTCATAGAAGAGTTGGTTGATCGTGAAGTCTCGCCGCAGTGCGTCCTCGGCCGTCGTGCCGAAACGATTGTCGTCGCGGATGAGCACGTCGTCGCCGTCCGACGCGGCACCGTTTTCGTCGCGCGAGCGGAACGTGGCGACCTCGATGATCTTCCCGCCATGGAAGTACACATGCGCCAGGCGAAAACGGCGGCCGATCACGCGGCTGTTTCGAAACAATCGTTTGACCTGGCGCGGGGTTGCGGATGTGGCGATATCGAAGTCCTTTGGCTTGAGTCCCAGCAGTAGATCGCGGACGCAACCACCCACCAGGTACGCCTTGTGCCTGTAGCGGGTCAGCCGCTGAACGATCTTGACCGCATCGGGGTCGAGGTCCGCACGAGGGATCTTCTGATCCACGATCGCGGGGCCGCGATCGGACGCGGGCTGGATGAGGCGCTGGGCCCGAGACGCGGAAGTCGCTGTGCGGCGGCGAAAAAGATTCCGAATTCGCTCAAACATACTCAGGTTTTTCTGCCAGCCACGAACTCAATATACCAATAGATCCCTGCACGCTCCACCACGAAAACGATCCAGGAGAGTAGAATGAACCGTGTTTCAGCTCTTTCGAAGCCGGGGAACCTGTTTTTCGAGGATCACGTAACACAGCTCCGATGAGGCCAAGCATGGATTCGAGCCAACTGATCGCGCATCTCAACGCTATCCGCGTCGGGGATCTCGACAGCATCCGCGGGAAGCTGGAACAGGCGCGGCTCGCCTGCCGTGAGATCGAACAGCCCGATCTTGCCGAAAAATTACAGGAGGCCGTCGACGCTTTGAATCGATCGGATCTGAAGACCTACCGAAGCCGGGTCGAAACTGTGGTCTCGAAGCTCGGCCACATCCGCTAGCCATGGAAAACCTCGTGCCGGCGCTTGGGGTGCTCTCGCAGGTGGCCATGGGGCTATCGCTCGCAGCGTGTGCCGGGTTGCGCGCCTTCCTGCCGCTCCTCGCGGTCGGTCTGGCCGGAAGGTTGGATTGGATTCCCTTGACGTCTCACTTCGAGTGGCTCGAATCGACGCCCTCATTGCTCGTGTTCAGTGTGGCGGTCGTCGCCGAACTCCTGGCCGACAAGGTGCCCTGGCTCGACCACATGCTCGATCTCCTGCAAACTTTCGTGAAGCCCATCGCCGGTGTGATCGCGGTCGCTGCGGTGCTTCACGAACTGACGCCCCTCCAGGGTGCGGTGCTGGCCCTCGTTCTCGGAGGTGGTGTCGCCGGCGCCGTGCACCTGGGTAAGGCCAACCTGCGGTTGCTCTCGACGGCCTCCAGTGCCGGGCTGGCCAACCCGGTGGTCTCGGTCGCCGAGGACGGCGGGGCCTGGGGCCTGGCGCTCGCCGCGATCTGGATTCCGCTGATCGCGGCCACGGTTCTTATCGTTCTGTTTCTAGTGACGATTTGGTTTCTATACAAGAAACGATCAAGGTTGAGAGCCCTTCGAGCGGTTTGACCTGAGGGAATCCTGATGAGCGGTCAAAAACGATCCGGCTGGTACTACGTCTTTGTCGGCTGTGCCGTCCTGTTTTTGGCGGGCGTGATCGCGGTCGGCGCCGGTGTATTCATGACGGTGCGCTGGACGAAGAGTTTCAAGAACGAAATGGAAGATCCGCAGCTACGCACCGCCGGAGCCCTCGAAGCGATGAACACGGAGACGCTCCCGGAGGGGTACTACGTGGCGATTAACATTCGTGCCCCGTTCGGTTTCGGGAATCTGGTCATGCTCTCGGACGGCGAACCTAGCGACAACGCCAACGACTTCGCGAACGGCGATCACCTCTTCGTTTATTTCGAAGGCCCGGGCTGGGACGACGATTGGAAACAATTCGCGCGCGGCGGCGACCCGCCGACGGATGCCCTCTCCGAATTGAACATCCATATCGATGCGGCCGAGCATCTCGGCAAAGGGGAACTCACGGTCGATGACATGGAAGTGTTCTACAGCACCACTGTCGGCGATATTTCGGCCGAGGGGGTTGAGCATGACGGCGGCGCTTTCAGTATCCTTCTCGTGCGCTGCCCGCAGGGGGACAAGCGCAGCCGCATAATCGTGTGGTCCGGCCCGCCGCCGGCCGAGGGCGCCGAGGATCGTGTCCGGGGGACGACCGGCGATCCGGTGCGGATCAGCGAGATGCTCGGCAACTTCCGGCTCTGTGGCTGAGGGCTACCCGCTAGTCGTCCGCGTAATGGACTTCCATCCGGCGAATCTGGAACGCCGCCGCCAGCAACATCAACGTCGAAAAGATGATGAACCCCGGAATCCCGATCCACAGCGGTACGGGTTCGGCGATGATTTCGATCGGACCCTCCGAGACGTCGATCGGGAACAGCGACTGCAGGTAGAAGATCACGCTGAATTTCTTGAGCAACCCCGGGAGGAACGTGTTGATGTTCTCCCAGAAGAAAACGAGAATCGCCGGGATGACGGGGTTGCGCATGAATAGACCCGCGACCATGAAGATCGCGCCGTAGCCCAGACAGGCCATCCAGACGATGGCGCAGTAGGCGAACAGGTGTCCGGCCAGGTTGCTCATCGATCCGCCGCCGAAGTAGGCATGAATTACACCGAAGCAGACTGCCGTTAGAGCGCTGAACACCACCGAGACGCCGATCCATGCGGAACCGAATTTTCCCGCGACGAGGACATCGCGTCGCACGGGGGACAGGAAGTAGTAGTGCAGGCTGCGGTCGAGGACCTCTCCACGAAACAGGTTCATGAAGATCCAGACGCACGCAAAGTAGAGCGTCGATCGAAGGATGCCGAGCTGAAACAGGATCGCGAACAACGAAGTGGAGCCGCCCGGGCCGCTGAACTCCGGTGGGGACTCGCCCACGATCGTCGACACCGCGACGACGATGAACGTGACTGTCGCGGGGATCCCCGCCATCAGGTACAGCGGGAGCGCGCGCGCACTGAAGATGCTCTTCCGGACCTCGAGCCGCAGGATTCCCTGGATCTGTCTCCACCACAAGGATTTCACGCTTCACTCTCCTGCGTGATCAGGTACTGGTAGACCGCGTGGACATCGGCATCCGCGGGGGTGACCGATTCGACGCGGATCTCGTTGTCCAGCACCATGCGGTTGAACGCGATCAGGAACCGATCGGCGTCCTTCGTGCTCACCAGGATCCCGCCGCCGTCCTCGTGCATCCGGGCCTCCACCGTGCTCTCGTGTTCGAACACCTTGGATGCCAGTAATCCCGGTTTGTCGCAACGCACGAGGATCTGCAGCGGTTTGCCGGACATCTCCGTGCGCACGTCGTGGATGTCGCCTTCAGCGACTACGTAACCTTCGTTCAAAAGGATCACCTGATCGGAAATCAGATCGACCTCGTGGAGGATGTGGCTGGAGATCACGATGTGCTGTCCGGCGCGGGCCAACTCGCGGAATAGATCGATCATCTCGGCGCGTGCCATCGGATCGAGGCCGTTGAGCGGTTCGTCGAGGATCAGGACCGTCGGATCGTGGCAGATCGCTTGCGCCAGTTTGATCCGTTGACGCATGCCTTTCGAATAGCCCGCTACCCGGCGGGGAGCCGCGTCCGCCAAACCCACACGGTCGATCGCACGCTCCGTCATCTCCATCGCCCGCGCATGGGGGTGGCCGTGGACCCGTAAGTAGTTGTAGAGGAACTGCGTACCATTCGTGGCTTTCGGAAAAGAGTCGTACTGCGTGCAATATCCCATGTGACGGAACAATTTCTCGGGTCTGTCCGGCCGAATCCCGAGCATCCGGATCTCGCCGTGGCTCGGCTGCAATAGACCGGTCATGAGGTTCATGATCGTCGTCTTACCCGAGCCGTTGGGGCCGACCAGACTGGTGATGCCCGGTGGGATCGTCAGGTCGACGCGATTGATCCCCAGTACCTCGCCGTAAAACTTCGACACGTTGTCGAAGACGAGTCGATCGCTTGTCGCGCTCACGATTTCACGACCTCGTAGGCGCGCACCTTTTTGGCCATCAGGGCCACGCAGACGACG
>Ga0224508_10004240_pt1 | contig 11740 bp, 5 predicted proteins | sample SF_Jan12_sed_USG_4_FD_170157 | JGI IMG/M metagenome (GOLD analysis project Ga0224508, IMG submission 170157) | Sediment microbial communities from San Francisco Bay, California, United States - SF_Jan12_sed_USGS_21 | ecosystem: Environmental > Aquatic > Marine > Sediment | place: USA: California...
CACCTGCCTCTCCTGAGTGAAGAGATTTCCAATGGTGTTGAATACGAGGAAGACCAGTCGGAAGTTACCCTCGACCCGGGTGCTTGCGATGTCACCCATCGTTACATCGATGCGGTGACTGGTGTCTTTAACTTGAAGCTGTTCCACCATTGGGGCGGATAGATCGATGCCTGCCACGCGGACTCCCCGCGCGGCCAGAGGCAACGCAACCCGACCAGTACCCACAGCAAACTCCAGCGCGGCTCCATCTCCGGCGAGCTCGGCCAGTAAATCGACGGTCGGGCCAAGTACCTCGGGAGCGAATTTGTCTGGCACGCTTGCGTCGTATCGCGACGCAACGTCCTCGCCGAAATGGTTATCAAGTTCTGACATTCAGCGACAGTGACAGCTAACGACGCGTCCAGTCAATCAAGCTTTTCCAGATGAAAAGGTGCTCCATTGTCTATTGCGTGGATTTCAGCACCTCGTTGGAGTACGCGCTTTCGTTGCCGTCATCATCCAGCGCCGTCATGGCGACATAGTAGTCACCCTCGGGCACCACTTCCGTATGGGCAGTGACCGTTGCATCGTTCAGCTGTACAAAGTCGTCGTAGCTGCGTGAGGCAACGCCCCAATAGATACGATAACCGGCCAGGTCTGTGAGCGCAGAGCCGTCCACGTTTTCGGTTGGCGCTACCCAGGACAGTGTCAAGTTGCCACTGACGGCGACACTAACCATCGCCACGGCGTTGCCACTGGCGTTGCTGCAGGTCAATGAAAATGAGGTCCCGGCCGAGAGCGGCCCGACTACCTCGGTGCCGGAGACGGGCTTGGCGCCAGACCAGCCGCCGCTCGCGCTGCAGCTGGCCGCATCGGTCGAGGTCCAGGTGAGTGTGGTGCTCCCACCGCTGTCAACGATCGTGTCGGCGGCAGATAGTGAAACCGTCGGTTCCGGCACCGAAAGGCTGACGGTTACCGACTCGCTGACCGAGCCGCCGGACGCCGTGCAACTCGTCGCATTGCGCGTGTTCCAGGTCAATGTGGCCTGACCACCCGAAGCCACGGCGGTGGGGTTCGCGGTCAGGGTCAGCGTGGGCCGAATCGCCACCGAGACCTCGGCATTGATCGTGCCGCCGGCGCCCGTGCAGTCCAGGGTATATGTCTGTGGGTTGGCGAGCGGTCCGGTGCTCACGTTGCCGCTGGTGGGCCGGCTGCCGGACCAGCTGCCGGAAGCGGTGCAACTCGTCGCCCCGGTGGTAGACCAGGTGAGGGAGGTAGAACCTCCGTCGTCGACTATCGGATCGGCGATCTGCAGCGTCAGCGTCGGCGCGTCCGGTGTGTTGACCAGCACGGACACCGACTCGCTGTCGCTACCGCCGACGCCGGTGCAGGTCAGCGTGAAGCTGGTATTCGCCGTCAGCGCGTTGATGGTCTCGCTGCCGCTAGTCGACCGGCCACCGGACCAGCCGCCCGAGGCCGTGCAGGCGTTCGCATTGCTGGTGCTCCAGGAAAGGTCGACATCTTCGCCCTCGAGCACGGTGGTCCGATCGGCAGCGAGGCTTACACTCGGGCGGACATTTACCACCACCGACGAGGTCGCGCTACCGCCCGGTCCGTCGCACCGCAACGTAAATGTTCCCGGATTCGATAGTGCGCCGGTAGATTGATTGCCCGACGTGGCCTTGGAACCCGACCACGCCCCGGAAGCGGTGCAACTGGTCGAATCGCTCGAGGTCCACGCCAGCGTGGTAGACGCGCCGGCGCTGACCGCCGCGTCCGCAACGGTCAGCGATACCGCTGGCTCGGGCGGCGCCGAGACGGTGATCGAAACGGCGTCTGACGCGCTGCCGCCGGCGCCGGAACAGGTGAGGGTGAAGCCGGTATCGGCGGTCAGAGCGCTGATTGTCTGGCTGCCGCTGGTCGCGAAGTTGCCGGACCAGCCGCCGCTGGCCGTGCAGGTGCTTGCATTGCTCGCGTTCCAGGACAGCTCGACGTTCTCACCCTGCAGCAGGCTGGTGCGGTCCGCAGAGAGCTGGACGCTCGGCCGAATGTTGACGACCACCGACGAGGTGGCGCTCCCGCCTGGGCCATCGCACCGCAAGGTAAACGTGCTCGGATTCGTGAGTGACCCCGTAGATTGATTGTCGCTGGTGCTTTTCGAGCCCGACCAGGCGCCCGACGCCGTGCAGGAGCTCGCGTCGCTCGACGTCCAGGTGAGCAGGGTCGACGCACCCGGATCGATCACGTCGTTGGCCGCGGTCAGCACCACCGACGGTACGGGCGGGATTTCGACTATGACCGCGACGCTGTCCGACGCGCTTCCGCCGGCGCCGGAACAGGTGAGTGTAAAGCTGGTATCGGCGGTCAGAGCGCCGATCGTCTGGCTGCCGCTGGTCCCAAGGCTGCCGGACCAGCCACCGCTGGCCGTGCAGCTATCGGCATGGCGGGCGTTCCAGCTCAAAACCGCATCTTGTCCCTGGGTCACGACCGTCGCATCGGCGATCAGATCGACGGTGGGACGAAGGCTTACCGAGACCGACGATTGGATCGATCCACCGGGTCCCGTGCAGGACAATCCAAAGGATTCATTCTGCGTCAGGGGTCCAACGCTGCTGGAACCGTTGATCGAGCGCGCGCCCGTCCAGCCGCCGCTGGCCGTGCACACCGTCGCGTTGGAGGTCGACCAGGTGAGCGTTACGGACTGGCCCTCGTTCACAACGGTGGCCGAAGTATTCAGTGACAAGGTGGGCGCATCCGGCGCGTCCACGGTAATGTCCACGGCATCGCTGCCGGCTCCGCCGGACCCGGTGCAGGTCAGAACGAAACGGTTGCTAGCGTCGAGCGGACCGATGCTCTCGCTGCCGCTGGCGGATTTCGCGCCCGACCAACCACCGCTTGCGCTACAGCCGTCCGCATTGCTCGCGTCCCAGGAGAGCGTCGCGCTTTCGCCCTGGGTCACCGTTGTGCGATCCGAGTCGAGTGAAACCTGCGGTCGAACCTCGACCACGACCGAGGAAGAAGCGCTGCCACCTGGTCCGTCGCAACGCAACACATAGCTGCCCGGACCGGTCAGGGGGCCCGTCGACTGGCTGCCGACCGTGTTCCTGTTCCCCGACCAGGATCCGGAGGCGGTACAGCTCGTGGCATTGCTCGAGCTCCAGGCGAGGGTGGTCGCCTGGCCGGGGTTCACCGCCTGGTCTGCTGCCGTGAGCGACACGGTCGGGGCCGGCGGGATAGTTACGGTCACCAGCACGCTCTCGGTGGCACTGCCACCGGGACCCGCGCAGGACAACGTGAAGGTCGTATTGCCGTTGACGGCGTTGACCGTCTCGTTTCCTGCGGTGGCCCGGTTGCCCGCCCAGCCACCGGATGCCTGGCAGGAATCTGCGCTGGCCGTGGTCCAAGTGAGCGTGGTGGGGTTGCCCGCAACCACCGCGCTGGGGTCCGCGGCGAAAGTGATGATCGGCACCGGGCTCGGCGGCGCACCCACTTGAACGGTGACTGCGGCTACATCGCTGCCGCCATCGCCCTGACAGGTCAGTCGGTAGGTGCGCGGGCTGTTCAGAGGACCGGTCGGTTCGCTACCGGATGTCGCCCTCGATCCAGACCAGCCCAGATCCGCGGTACAATCGATGGCGTTTTCAGAGGACCAGCTCAGCATCGCGGAATCGCCATGGGCAACGCTCATCGGCAACGCCGTGAGCGTGGTTGTCACGGGAGGCGACAGGTCGTCGACCACAACTTGTGCGACGCGTCGCGACGTCCCGCCAACGCCGGCACACTCGAGTACAAAGCTGGTACCCCCTGATAGGGCTGCTGTTTGAAACGTCCCTTGCAGCGGCCGCTCGCCATCCCAGCCGCCGCTCGCCAGGCAGACGTCAGCGTCGCCCACCGCCCAGCTCAGTGTGACAGATTCACCCTCGCTGACGGTCGACGCCGACGCGGCCAGCGATATCGTCGGCGCACTCGCCGCCGCTTGATTTGCCATCCGCGTGGTCAGCGCATCAATCGTGGATTGGTCGGCGAGCGCAACCCGCTCGGCAAGACCTGCCAGGACGAGCTCGCCTCGAGAATCCAGCAACTCGGCCGCAAGCGCCGACGCCGTCTCCGGATCGCCCTGTGCGGCGAGCGCCAGCGATACCAGGACCTCATCATCAAAGTGACTCAGGTAGTTGAGCAGAGCAGATTCCGCTTGGGCGAGTAACGCCTCGTTCGGCGCTACGCTCGCAACAGGCATGCTGTTCCCAAAAACCGTCCCGAGTGCTGCGTCCATCAGCCCATTGCCATCCGCACCATCGATCTGCAATCGTTTGCTGAGCACCTCGATAAGCACTGCCGCCTCTGCAGCTCGGAACGTTGCGAGGGCACGCGCACTCGCACCGCCGCCCACGGCGTCGATCTGACCATCGGCACCAAGGTCGCAGGCAACTTCTGCAAGAACGTCGCCGGCGGAAAGCGGTGAGCTCGATGCGGCAAGCGCCTGCTCCGTACGGCGCAGGGTCTCCATAAGCGCCGCGTTGGCGAGCACGAGAGCAGCTGCGTTGTCAGCGTTGAGAGCTTCGTGCAGCGCATCGATCTCGGGGTCCAGGCCCATGGACAATCTGTTCCGAAAAAGTTCCACTGCTGGCTCCAGCATCTCTGCCGAGACATCTCCGCTGCACTCCAGAAGCTTGCCAACAAGCGTCGAGATCGGCGAAACATGCAGCTTCTGATCAAGGGACGAGAAGGCGAGCGCCGACATATCGAACTCGGCGGCGCGCCCGGTGATGAGGTCGCTGCCGCCTGACGCGATCACCTTGATCGGCAGTTCGACGTCCATGGGCACGTTGGCCTCGAAATGGGCAACTCCATCGCTGGTAGTGGCGCCGAGGCCTTCTCCTTCACCGTCGATCACCAGAAGCTTGGCGTCGGTGAGCGATAGAGTTCCCGTTTGTCCCTCCAGCTCGAAGGTGTCGACCTGGTCGACCTCGCCCGAGCAGGCAACAAGCAGCCCCGTGAGCCCGACCAGAAGGCCGGCCCTCATAACATGCGAGCACATGTTAGTGTCCCTCAATACCCGGACATTGTTTGTCCGGCGAACAACGGCACGGTCCTCGGCCGGTGGTCGTGTGATTTCAGCGTCTAGTAGTCCCCTGTAGACGCGTTTCAGAAATCTAGTCGGATCGAACCCTATTTACCGATAACGGGTAGAGGCGGACGTTGGGCACCCGTTCGCAGTTCGCGACAGAAGGTGGTAACAACATACCGAACGGCGTGTTGGACAAGAGGATTCTGTTCAAGTGGTTTGTCGATCACGTTCAGCGGTCTACCAAAATCCGAATCCTGATGAGCAAGCTGGCAGATTGTGAACGCTGGACTCGGTACAATGACGAATGGCGGGCGGCGAGGGCGATCTGGACACTGAAGTCATGAATACCAAATCCCACAGGCAGGACGATGTCCTCGAGGAGATGGCCGGAGAGGTTCGTGCCGCGATTCGCGCGGAACATGCCCGTGGGCGGTTTGGTGTTGCCGGGTGGGCTCTCACGGCCGCCGTTCTCGCGGGCGCCCTGATCTGGTGGCTCTGGCCGACCAAGGAGGAGATCGTCTGGCAGCGCCACGTCGTGGACCGCGGAGACATGCTCCTTACGGCCACCGCAACCGGAAACCTGGAGCCCAAGAGCGAGATCACTGTGGGTGCGGAGATATCCGGGCTCATCATTGAGGTTCTCGTGGCGGAGAACGATCCGGTGGCAAGGGGCGATGTGCTGGCACGTTTCGACACCGAAGAGCTGCTGGTGAATATGGAGCAGGCAAATGCCCGACTTGCGTTGGCGCAGGCGTCTGTTGCTGAGAACGAGGCCACTTTGGCTGAGGCGTTGGTAAACGAGCAGCGCACCGAAGACGTACTCGAGCGTGGTCTCGCTTCGGCCGCCGACATGGATGGCGACCGGGCGGCACGGCAGCGCGCAGAGGCGAGGGTGACCTACGCGCGCGCCACTGTGCGAGAGGCCAGGGCCACCGTGTCGGTTGCCGAGACCCGGCTCTCAAAGGCGGTCATAGCCGCGCCAATCGATGGCGTGGTTCTGCAGCGCAATGTGGAGCCCGGCAATGCGGTAGCCGCCAACTTCCAGACCCCCCAGTTGTTCTTGCTTGCGGAAGATCTGGATGAGATGGAGCTCCACGTTTCGCTGGACGAAGCCGACGTGGCGCTCGTGCGGGCCGGTCAGCCTGCCACCTTCACAGTCGATGCCTGGCCCGACGAGGCGTTCGACGCGGAGGTCCTCAAGGTGTATCTGTACCCGACGGTCGAGAACAATGTGGTCACCTACGTGACGGTACTCAATGCCGACAACAGCGACGGGCGCCTGCAGCCTGGTATGACGGCCACCGCGACGATCACCACCGGCGCCCGCAGCCAGATTGTGCGGGTCCCGAACTCGGCGCTTCGCTTCAAGCCGCCCAGCGACGAGGGCAGTGGCATGACCTTTGGCCCGCCGGGCATGAACTCTGGCCGCAAACTGGAACCGGTAGGCAACACTGTCTGGATCTTGCGGGATGGCGAACCGCAACGGGTGATTATCAGAACCGGCTATACCGATGGCCGCCATACCGAAGTGCTCAGCGATGAGCTCAATGCCGGCGACGAGATACTGATCGGCGTGGGTGCGGGCCCTGGCTAGGCAACGGCAGATGCCTGACATGCCTGAGATAGAGAAGCCCACGCCGACATCGATTGCCGCGCCCGCCCTGCTGCAGATGCAGGGCATCTACAAGATCTACGGGTCCGGCCCCAGCGAAGTTCGAGCCTTGGATGGCGTGGATCTGACCATCCACGCGGGAGAGTTCGTGGCGGTGATGGGGCCCAGCGGGTCGGGCAAGTCGACGTGTATGAACATTCTGGGATGCCTGGATGTTCCGACGGCCGGCAGCTATTTGTTCCGTGGTGTTGATGTGGGTGGGCTCAACCGTGACGAGCTTGCGTTGCTGCGGCGGCGCTACATGGGTTTCGTGTTTCAGAGCTTCAATCTGCTGCCGCGGGTCCGGGCTCTGGACAACGTTGCACTGCCGCTGGTGTATCAGGGCGTTGCACCCGCGCGCCGGCGTGCGATGGCGGGCGATGCTCTGCATGCCGTGCATCTCGAAGACCGGGCCGCTGCGGATCCCAATCAGCTCTCCGGTGGTCAGCAGCAGCGCGTGGCCATTGCGCGCGCGCTGGTCACCGAACCGTCTCTGCTGCTCGCAGACGAACCCACGGGCAACCTGGATACCACCACGGCCGGCGACATCATGGCCCTGCTTACGTCGCTCAGAGACGAGCGCCACATCACCATCGTCATGGTTACCCACGAGCCGGATATTGCCGCTCACGCCGATCGAGTCCTCTATTTCGTCGATGGCCGACTGGTGCGGGACGGAACGCCGGCAGAGGTATTACGGTGAGGCCCTTCGATACCCTGGCGATCGCCCTGCAGGCCATCTGGCGTAACAAGCTGCGCTCGTTTCTTACTGCGCTCGGCATCATTATTGGCGTGGCGAGCGTGGTTGCCATGGTGCACCTCGGTCAGTCGGCGACCCGCGCGGTAACGCAGGAGATCGCCAACATCGGCTCCAATCTCCTGTTTGTCATGCCGGGCACCTCGCGGCGTGGCCCAGGCGGCGTGCGAACCCCAGCCGGGCCATTCGATATTGCCGATGTCGCCACGATTCGCAACGAGGTCACCGGCGTTCGCGTGGCGCCGGCTGTTTCCAAATCCGCGACCGTCGTGTTTGGCAATGCCAACGAGGCCATCACCGTCGAAGGCACTACTAACGACTACTTCGAGGTGCGCAACCACGCCATCGAATCTGGACGAGGCTTCGAGCCGGGCGAGCTGCAGTCGGGTGCGGCGGTCTGCATCATTGGCGCGACGCTGATCGAGGAGATCTATCTGGGCCAGGAACCTCTCGGTACCACCCTTCGCATCGATCGTACCGCCTGTCGGGTAATCGGTGTGCTCCAGGAGAAAGGCAGTTCCATGGGCCAGGATCGCGACAAGACGATTCTGATGCCTATCAAGGCGGTGCAGCGCCGGCTCGTTGGTAGCCTGGACGTGCACGTAATCTACATTTCGGCGCTGGTCGACGGCACAACAGGGCGTATTCAGGACGACGTCGAGTCGTTGCTGCGTCAGCGCCGGCACATCCGTGCGGATGAAGATGACGATTTCAACGTGCGCGATACACAGGATGTGGCAGAAGCTCTGGCGCAGACCACCCAGACCCTGACCATACTTCTTGGGGCCATCGCGGCGGTGTCGTTGCTGGTCGGTGGAATCGGCATCATGAACATCATGCTGGTATCGGTGACGGAGCGAACTCGCGAGATCGGCATTCGTCTGGCGATCGGTGCTCGGATACCGGATGTGCTGACGCAGTTTCTGGTCGAAGCCGTGGTGCTGTCGACGTTCGGCGGCATTATCGGTTTGTTGCTCGGTGTTGGTGGCACCTGGTTGGTGACGTCCCGGTTGAACATGCCGTTCATCCCGGCACCGGAGATCATGTTGCTGGGGTTCTCGTTCTCGGTGCTTATCGGTGTGGTCTTCGGGCTCATCCCCGCGCGGAAAGCGGCCGCTTTGAATCCGATCGATGCGCTGCGTCACGAGTAGCGTGAGGCGCCTTGTCGGCTCAGTGATGTATGGCTAATTCTAGAGGCCGAGTTCGGCGGCCAGCGCCCGCATCCTTGGCTGATCACGGTAAGCGGCGGTGGGGGGAAACCAGCTCACCAGCCAGGGGTAGAATGGCATCTTCCCGTCCCTGGCAGCCTCGAGCCAGCGGTACATTGCCTCTTCGTCGCCGGTAGCGGCGGCAAGGAGCGCTAGCGGAATCGCATTGTCTGGAACCTGTTCGATTGCTTCGCCAACGGCCCGGGCATCGTCCAGCCGCCCCGCCTTGGCATAGCTGTAGCCGAGCGCCCATGACCAGAAATAGCTGTTGCGCAGGTGCTCGTGCGCTTCGATCGCCTCTTCGAACCGCCCCATTTCAGCGTAGGTGTTGCCAAGCGCATACCAGCCAAGCGGATAGGTCTCGCTCAGTTCGATGACGTGAGTTGCTTGTTCGATGGCCAGCTCGAATTGGCCCGCACCACGATACTGATCAGCCAGATGGCCGTTATAGAAGGGCGACAACGGATTGAGCGACCTGGTCAGCTCGCCGTGGTGAAGTGCGGCTTTCTGGTCACCGAGTAGTTCCAGCAACCACGCGTAGTGGTAGTGTGCGCTCACCAGGCTTGGGTTCAGTTCGAGTGCCTGCCGGAGAAACGTCTCGGCCTCCTCAAAATCCCAATCGAAGTACAGTTTGTACATCCCCATGGCCAGATGGACCTCGGGCAGACTATCGTCCAGGGCGAGCGCCTTTTGTGCCGCCTCGCGGGCTTTGGGATAGGCGGTGTCCGGATAATAGCTGTGGCCGAGCATGGTGTACCCATAGGCGATGCCGGCATGAGCCAGTGCACTCTCCGGGTCGTTCTCGAGCGCGCCCTTCAGTATTCGAATGCCATTGCGATAGCCACGCAGGGTTTCTTTATGTAACTCGTACATCCCGCGCAGATAGGCGTCGTGGGTCTCGGGTTTCATATCAACCGCGGCTTCGATGCTGAGCTCGTCCTGAGGCGTGAGGCGTACCTTGATGGCCTCGGCAATGGCCCGGGTGATTTCACCCTGCAGCGCCAGCATGGTGGTCACCTGGCGGTTGTATGTTTCCGACCAGCGCTGTTCGTCGGCGATGGCATCCACTAGTTGCACGATGACACGCACCTGGTCGCCTTCGCGGATCACTGAGCCTTCAAGGATGTTCGCTACGCCCAGGATCGATGCTATTTGCGGCGTCGTCAGGTTTTTGTCTACGCGTCGCACGGAGGTGGCTGACGTCACCTTCAACGAGCTGATTTTCGACAAGTTGGAAATCAGCGCATCGTGCATGCCGTCTACCAGGTAAGACTGTGACGAGTCACCCGATACGTTCTTCAACGGCAGAACGGCCACGGACGCAGCGTCTACGGTGGGTGTTTGCGGCCAGAAATAGAAAGCGCCTGCAGCAAGCACCAGGGCCGCAGCGGTCAACATCCAACCGCGCGTGTTCGCTTTTGTTTCCGGCGGTGGAGCGGTACGTTCGGGCGCCGCGACGCCATCGAGCGTGGCCCGAATGCCCGAGATCAGTCGATCGATATCGCCGCGCTGGTCGGGCCAGCTGTGTAGTTGAGCCGTTTGCGCGGCGCGAAATCCGAGCGGTATCTGCGCATCGTCGAGCTGCAGCGGAACCATGATGTTGCGTGACCGGCCTTCGGTCGCCTCGTCGATGACGAAATCCGATTTCACCGATGCCTGTGACCAGGCTACGACCATGCACCGACACGTTGCCATGGCTTTTTCAATGGCGCCACGGAACGCAGGTCCTGCTTCAATGTGCTGGTCCCACCAAACCGACCAGCCTTCGGCCTCCATGGCCTCGACCAATGGCTGCAAGCGGTCGCGGTCCGCGGACGCATACGAGAGGAAGATATCAGCCATCCGCCGCCTCCCTGGACGTTACAGCGGTAGTGCAGTGGCCATGCTAGCATCTCACCGGCGTTGGTTGGGAGTGAGATTATGGCGGAGCGCCCGTTTCCGGCGTATCAGGGCGACGGCACCTACCTGTTCGTCAGCTACGCGCACGCCGACGCCGAGATCATCTATCCGGAGATGCTGTGGATCCGCGACCAGGGGTTCAACCTCTGGTACGACGATGGCATTGACGTCGGCAGCGGGTGGCGTCAGGCACTGGCCGATGCCATCACCGGCGCCGCCGGAGTAATCTTCTTCGTCACTGCCCGCTCGGTGGTTTCCGACAACTGTATGCGGGAAATCGGCTTCGCGCTCGACGAGAACAAATCTGTGTTTGTCGTTCAACTCGACGACGCTTTGCTTCCCAGCGTACTGCGCCTGTCGCTGAGCGACAGGCAAGCGCTGGTACGTTCTGATTTCAGTGAAGACGCCTACCATGAACGACTGACAGATGCTCTGCGTGGCAAGACTGATCTCTCTCTCGCAGTATCTCCGCAATCCGAAATACGCAAACAGCGTACTCGAATGACCGCCTCGGTCGTGGCTGCGCTTGCACTCGGCGGCGCAATCTACCTCGCCTGGTCGCTGCTGGTGAGACACCCGCCAACCATCACCCTTGATAATCCGACGCAGATAACGAATGCAGCCGGCGTCGAAGACTACCCGGCCATCTCTCCGGACGGCCGCACCATCGCATACCACGCCAACGGTGATGGCGATTGGGACATCTGGGTGATCCAGCCCGGCAGTGCGGACGCGCTCAATCGAACCGCCGATTTTCACGGCCAGGATATGTACCCCACCTGGTCGCCTGACGGTCGGCAGATCGCCTTCTGGTCGGAACGCGACGGCGGCGGCTACTTCGTCATGCAGGCGCTGGCGGGAGCGCCGCGTAAGGTCGTTTCATTGGAGGCGGAAATTGGTGCTGACTACCGGTACATACCGATGAGTCCGCCCCGCTGGTCATCAGACGGTGAACGGCTGATGTACGTGCGGGGTGCGGTGAGCCTGGGCAGCTATGCCGAGGTGATCGAGATTGGCTCCGGTAAGACGACGCGCGTCGACATGCCGGGTAGGGTATTTGGCTTTGATCCTGTGTGGTCTCCGGACGAACAGACCATCTCCTACGTCGCGGGCTGGCATCGCGAATATGAAACCAATCAGATAAAGGCGATGCGACTAGCCGACGGACACAATACCGA
>Ga0224508_10004241_pt1 | contig 11739 bp, 10 predicted proteins | sample SF_Jan12_sed_USG_4_FD_170157 | JGI IMG/M metagenome (GOLD analysis project Ga0224508, IMG submission 170157) | Sediment microbial communities from San Francisco Bay, California, United States - SF_Jan12_sed_USGS_21 | ecosystem: Environmental > Aquatic > Marine > Sediment | place: USA...
GAGGCTGAGGGATTTGATCGGGAAACGACGCTGTTTATCGACGACAACCCGTCGGTGCTCGAGAGCGCCCGAACTTTCGGTATTAGCAATCTGCTCAATATCACGCGACCGGACACCCGGCACCCACCACGCGAGAACCGCGATTTTCCGACGATAGAAAGTGTCGCCAGCCTCTTCTTGTAGCCCGACCACTCGTGAAATGTTCGGACTATGTCTTGCGCCGCGGTGGCCGGCGGCCGGACGAACGGTTGCCACCACCCGGTTTTCCGCGGTGACCGGGCTTGCCTTTGGGTTTCCGGTATGCAGGTTTCTTCAGTTCGGGCAGTAACGCAGGATCGAATTTTGCCACCGGAATTTTGTGGCCAATGAAATCCTCGATGTCCGGTAGCGAGATAGCGTAGGTCTCACAACCAAAACTGATTGCGTCACCGGATGCGCCCGCGCGTGCCGTACGCCCGATTCGGTGCACATAGTCTTCCCGGTCCTGCGGCAAGTCGTAATTGATGACGCACTGCACGTCCGGAATGTGCAGGCCACGGGATGCGACATCTGTGCCGATCAGTACCGCCAGTTCACCTTTCTGAAACTTCAGCAGCATGCTCAGGCGTTTCTTCTGTGGCACATCGCCGGAGATCGCCTTCGCGTCGATGCCGTTGGCCTCGAGGTAGGCCTCGACGCGTTCCGCCTCGCGCTTGGTATTGACAAACACCATTATGCGGCTGGAACCCATTTCCCTGATAAGGCCAACCAGCAAGGGGATTTTCTCTGGGTTCGATGGGAAATAGATGGCCTGCCGGACACGATCCGCTGTCACCTTGTCGGGTTCGACCCGCAACAGCTCCGGCTCGTTCATGTGCTCGTAAGCGAGCTCCATGACGCGCTGCGACAGGGTCGCCGAAAACAGCATGTTGAGGCGCTTGTCGGGGTCTGGCAGCCGCCGCAATAAATAGCGAATGTCCTTGATGAAACCCAGGTCAAACATGCGGTCGGCTTCATCCAGCACCGCGACCTGTACCTCGTTCAGCTTGAATACGCCCTGTTTGAAATAGTCGATGATGCGGCCAGGCGTCCCGATCAGCACATCGATGCCATCCTGAATCGTTCGGCGTTGTGTTTCATAGCCGGTGCCGCCGAACGCGAGACCAATCCTGAAGCCGGTATGTTTGCCGAGCACTTCTGCGTCGTTGGCGATCTGCACGGCGAGCTCGCGGGTCGGCGCGGGATGAAAATCCGCGGCTGCCGCTGCCCGTCTGCATCGTCCGGTGCCGGCATATTCAGCAGTCGCTGGTAGGCGGCGATCAAAAAAGCCGCAGTTTTGCCGGTGCCGGTCTGCGCCTGGCCGGCCACGTCGCGCTGATCCAGTGCAATAGGCAGGGTCAGCGCCTGTATGGGCGTGCACAGCTCGAAGCCCGCGTCCCGGATGCCGGCACGCAGTGATTCGTGGAGCTTTAAGATGTCGAATCTGAGCTCGCTCAGATGGCTATCGGTCATGGGTTTCTGTTAAGAAAATGTGGTTCAGGGGCTTGCAAAATGCTTCGTGAAGGGGTCAAATTGGCTCAACATCGACGCGACACCCGTCGCACCTGCCAGTTTCGCCATCATCGAAATCCAAGAGAAGCCGCGATAAAGCTGCGACATATTGCCTGATTGAAGAGGCAGCGTCATCCATTTTCAAATGTTCGCCCGGTTGAATTCAGTGCCTGGCGGGCTATATCAAATCAAATCCCAATCTTATTCAAGTGGAGGTAAGAGCCGGTGAGCGACAAGATCGTGTACACCAACGATAGCAACTTCGATTCAGATGTTCTGCAATCCGAAAAACCAGTGCTCCTGGATTTCTGGGCCGAATGGTGCGGCCCCTGCAAGATGATTGCGCCGTTACTGGACGAGGCCGCGGACGAATACGCGGACCGTATAACGGTCGCCAAGCTGAATATCGACGAAAACCCGAATACCCCGCCGAAGTTCGGTATTCGCAGCATTCCCACACTAATGTTATTCAAAGACGGCGCGGTGCAGGCTCAGAAACTGGGCGCCATGTCGAAGTCACAACTAACTGAGTTTCTGGAATCTAATCTGTGAGAGGGTACTTGGGTAATCAAACAAGAAGTCGTCCCAAACAGTCGACTAAATCAAAAAGTTCAAACGGCCAGGGCAACCGTCGCCGCCGCAGAAGGCCTCAGTCCGAGACCTATCCTGATGACGATGGCAACCTGGAAATAATCCCCGCCGATCAGCTCGAGCTGAGCAAAAATGCGATGAACCTGACGGAACTGAAAACCCGTCCGGCAGCCGCATTGGTCGAACTGGGTGAATCACTCGGTCTCGACAACCTTGCTCGTTCGCGCAAGCAGGACATCATATTTTCGATTCTGAAGGAACATGCCAAGAAAGGCGAAGATGTCTATGGCGACGGCGTCCTGGAAATACTCCAGGATGGCTTCGGCTTCCTGCGTTCCGCAGACAGTTCCTACCTGGCTGGTCCCGACGATATTTATGTGTCGCCCAGTCAGATTCGGCGGTTCAGTTTGCGGACCGGCGATACGGTTTCCGGCCTGATTCGGCCACCCAAGGACGGCGAGCGTTACTTCGCGTTGCTCAAGGTTGGCGAAATCAATCATGATGCGCCGGAAAATGCGCGTAGCAAGGTCCTCTTTGAAAACCTGACGCCGCTGTTCCCGACAGAGCGACTCTTGCTCGAGCAGGGCAATGGCAGCACCGAGGACCTTACGGCCCGCATCATCGACATGGTTGCGCCGATTGGTAAAGGCCAGCGCGGCCTGATCGTGTCCCCGCCGAAGGCCGGTAAAACGATGCTGCTGCAAAACATCGCATCGGCCATTGCCGCGAATAATCCGGATTGTGAATTGATCGTTCTGTTGATCGATGAGCGTCCGGAGGAAGTCACCGAGATGGCGCGCACCGTGCGCGGGGAAGTCGTTTCATCGACCTTCGACGAGCCTGCCAGCCGTCATGTACAGGTTGCAGAAATGGTGATCGAGAAGGCCAAGCGACTGACGGAACACAAACGCGACGTCATTATCCTGCTGGACTCGATTACGCGCCTGGCGCGGGCTTACAACACGGTCGTACCGTCTTCGGGCAAGGTGCTCACAGGTGGCGTGGATGCAAACGCCCTGCACCGGCCGAAACGATTCTTCGGTGCAGCGAGAAACATCGAGGAGGGCGGAAGCCTGACGATTCTCGCCACTGCGCTTGTCGACACGGGGTCCAAGATGGACGAAGTGATCTATGAGGAGTTCAAAGGCACCGGCAACATGGAGATCCACCTGGACCGACGCATTTCCGAGAAACGTGTCTTCCCGGCGATCAATATCAATCGCTCCGGTACCCGTAAAGAAGAGTATCTAACCGAGCCGGAAGAGTTGCAGAAGATGTGGGTGCTTCGAAAGGTCCTGCATCCGATGGATGAGCTTGCTGCGGTGGAGTTCCTGTTGAACAAACTTCAGGATACAAAGACGAACTCTCAGTTCTTTGAAGCCATGAAAAGATAGGCTGAGACGTCACCAGCGTCTGCAAGACTTCGTTGAGAATCAGCTCGCGATGCTCATGTATTGGCTTATACACTCCGCTCACTTGCTGATCCTCGCCTCGTCTCGCAGACGCTGGTGACGTCTCAACGTTATCTTTACGCATAGAAAAAAGGCTCTTCGCATGAAGAGCCTTTTTTGTGCCTTATTGCCGATTAGTTTTTGCCACCGACACTCCAGATACCGTCGCCCTTCGACGAGATATAAAGGAACACGAAGCACCACATGATAGCCAGTTCGCCGCGATTGAGAACTGGCCAAAAGTCGTTCATACCATGCGCCATCCAGTAAGCTGCCGCCATCAGGCCACTGGCGAGGAACGCTGCAGGTGAAGTAAACAGTCCGATCATGATCAGTGTCCCACCGACGAGCTCAATGCCTCCTGCCACCCATTTGACGTAACCGGTTGCCATTGATTCGCTTGGAAAGCCCAGCAATTTCTGGCTGCCGTGCCAGATGAACAGGAAGCCCGAGACTATGCGCATCAGCGCATACGTCTGACCTTCGTAATTCTTCATAAATGAAACCATGGGTAGTTTCCCCCTTATAGTCTGATCAGGCCTTAAAGTTGGCCAATTATTATTTCTTCTTCAAACTGACGCGCTTTAGCCTACCATGAAAATGGCCGGAATCTTGGCCAGCCGGGAATTCCCCGGTAATGTCCGGATTCGTAAAACAAAACGAGGAGAGAACGTGCCAGCCGAATTGCAAAAGACCGATCGCACCACGATCAGCCGCCACGACGAAAGAGGTTCCTATGACCGTGATGTCGCGTATGCGATCCTGGACGAGGGGCTTGTCGCCCATGTTGGGCTCGATACCGGTAGCGGTGTGATGGTCATCCCGATGACTTACGCTCGCCTGGACGACGAACTCATTTTGCATGGCGCAGTTGCAAGCCGTTGGTTGAGCAGTTTCGAGGAAGGTCGGCCCATCAGCGCTTGTGTGACCATACTCGACGGGCTGGTCCTCGCGCAGTCGGCATTTTCACATTCGATGAATTACAGGTCTGTCGTAGCGTTCGGTGTGGCCACGTTGATTACGGACGTGGACAAGAAAGACGCAGCGTTTAAAGCGCTTCTTGATCATCTCATTCCCGGCCGCTGGGAAGATTCTCGGCAACCGGACAAAAAGGAAACGGACGCGACAACGGTGCTTGCGATGCCGATCGATGAAGCCAGTGTCAAGATTCGCAGCGGACCGCCGAAGGATTCGGCGAAGGATCTCGAACTTGGATACTGGACCGGCGTCATCCCGCTTGAACTGACGCCAGGCACACCGGTTCCGGATCCGCTGATGCAGGGGGACAAACCCGTGCCCCAGTATGTATTGCACTACAATCCCAGGAAAACATGAACAGACCAGCCGCTCTTGCAGAAAACCTGCGAGCAAACTGGCAGGCGGCCAGGAATCAGGCGTCGGACCAGCGGTGCAGGTTCACGATGGAGCCTGCCGGAAACACGTTTTGTTCGAGTGGCAGTTCAACATAGCCCTCGGTTCCCGATAACGAGGCAAAATCACCCGAGGTATTGGTTTGCACCGGCGTTGCGAGCACGCGTCCGTCGTCTCCACTCGCAATGCGCACCGGCAGGAAGCAGGTCAGTTTGGCGTTGAATGTGAATTCTTCCGCGAGCACCGCAAATTCCGACTGCGGCGTCTCACGACCGCTCGCCTGCCACAGGGCGGGCACTACGTATTGGCGGCAGCAGACGAGAGACGATACCGGGTTACCGGGCAGCGCGAATACCACTTGCAGGTCTGGCCCGATGCCGAACCACATGGGTTTGCCGGGTCGTTGGCTGATCTTGTGAAAAACCACTTTGACGCCGAGCTCGCCGAGCACTTGCGGCACATAGTCAGCTTTGCCCATTGAAACGCCGCCGCTCAGGATGAGCACACTCGACTCGCTCAGGATTTCGGCGAGTCGTTCACGTAATACGTCGGGCTCGTCAACAAGATGCTCGTCGGCAGTACGCTGAAAACCCTGTTGTCGAAGCATGGCGACCAGCGCAGGGCCGTTCGACAGCCTCACCTGGTGCATTTCGACAGGCTTTCCCGGTGGTACCAGTTCGTTGCCCGTGGATATGACACGAATGACCGGCTGGCTGCTTACCTGGACGTTCTCCAGGCCGCACGACGCAATAATGGCGACGTCCATGGGCGTAATCATCCGTCCGGCCTGCAATATTTCCTGGCCTGCGGGATAGTCGGAACCCTGGGGATGAATGAACTGCCTGCGTTCTGCGGCGTAGCCTTCCTCGACTGTTGCAACGCCGTTCTGCACATCGATGCGTTCCACCGGAATGACGCAGTCGCTGTCTATTGGCAGTACGCCGCCGGTCATGATTTCGATGCAGTTATCGGCCGAACTGAGAGACTGGACCGGGTCACCGGCGTGTTGCGTTCCCTGGATTGTGAAACGCCGATTGCCACTGGCGAGCGATTCATGGCGAATCGAAATGCCGTCCATCGTAACGCGATCAAAAGGCGGCTGATCGCGCTCGGCGGAGACGACCTGTTGCAGAACCCGGCCCGTGGCACCATCCAGTGCCACGGTTTCAGTCGCGAACGCCGGCATCGCGTCGGTGATTGCCCGCGTCGCTTCTGCCGTTGTAATCACCGTGTGGTCAGCTCTGCTCACGCGCTATCGCACGATGGCCGATATCGTTGCGGAAATAAACTTTGTTCCAGTTGATATCATTGACCTGCGAATAGGCAACCTCGCGCGCACCTGCCACCGATTCTCCAAGTCCGACAACACAAAGCACACGGCCACCACTTGTCACGATGTCCTCCTCCTGCAAGGCGGTGCCAGCGTGAAAAACTTTGCAGGCATCGCTTCCGGACTCGGGAAGACCAGCAATCTTCGCGCCTTTCTCATATGTTGCCGGATATCCGCCCGCTGCCATAACGACGCCGAGTGCCGCGCGCGGATCCCAGTCGGCCTGCTGATCCGACAGGCGCCCGTTAATCGTCGCCTCACAGATTTCGACCAGGTCTGTATTGAGTCGCGCCATGATCGGCTGCGTTTCCGGATCGCCCATGCGGCAATTGAATTCAATAACCTTCGGCGTGCCATCGGGTGTGATCATCAGTCCGGCATACAAGAATCCGACATAGTTGATGCCGTCCTCACGCAAGCCGGCCAGCGTTGGGTTGATCACGAGGTCGAGAATTTTTCGCTCGATGTCGGGCGTCACGACGGGCGCCGGCGAATAAGCGCCCATGCCTCCCGTGTTGGGCCCCGTGTCACCTTCGTCGCGCGCCTTGTGATCCTGCGAACTGGCGAGCGGCAGGATATTCTTGCCATCGGTTATGACGATAAAGCTGGCTTCTTCACCTTCGAGAAACTCTTCAACGACGATGCGCCTGCCGGCCTCGCCAAAACTACCGGCGCCCAACATGTCTGTTGCCGCTGCTTCGGCTTCTTCAAGTGACATTGCAACGATGACGCCCTTGCCGGCCGCGAGGCCATCCGCCTTGATAACAATTGGCGCCCCCTGCTGACGCAGGTATTCGAGTGCCGGTTCGAGTTGCTCGAAACTGCAGTAGTCCGCCGTCGGGATGTTGTGTCTCTTGAGAAAATCTTTCGTGAATGCCTTCGAACCTTCGAGCTGTGCTGCGGCAGCAGACGGCCCAAAACAGGCGAGCCCGTTTTCCTGAAAACGATCGACAATGCCTGCAACGAGTGGCACCTCGGGCCCGATAATGGTCAGACCGATTTCCTCAGATGAAGCGAGGTCGATTAATCCTTCAATATCTTCGGCGCCAACCTTGACATTGCGCACGCGGGGCTCGATTGCTGTGCCGGCATTGCCCGGCGCCACAAGGACTTCATCGACATTCGCAGACTGCGCGCATTTCCACGCCAGTGCATGTTCCCTGCCGCCACTTCCAACGACCAGTATTTTCATATTCTGTGCCACATTCGTGGGGGCGGCTTTAGCCGCGATTCCTTATCCTAATGTCTGAAATGCCGCATCCCGGTAAAAACCATAGCCAGTCCATGCTCATTGGCCGCTGCTATCACTTCATCGTCGCGCATGGAACCACCCGGCTGAATAATGGCAGAAATTCCATGTTCGGCGGCACTGTCAATGCCGTCACGAAACGGAAAAAATGCATCCGATGCCATAACCGAATCCTTCACGGCGAGACCCTCATCTCCCGCTTTGATCGCAGCAATCTTTGTACTGTAGACGCGGCTCATCTGGCCAGCACCAACACCAATGGTCATTCCGTCTTTACAGAAGACAATGGCATTCGATTTTACAAACTTTGCAACCTTCCAGGCGAACAACATGTCGCTGATCTGCATTTCATCCGGGGACCTGTCTGTTACGACCTTCAGGTCCGCTTCGGTTATTACGCCAGCATCTGAATTCTGGACAAGCAGGCCACCCGAAACCTTCTTGAAATCGAATCCTGCGGCCGCAGATTGCCCCAGATCACCGGTTCGCAGCACTCTTACATTTTTCTTTTCCTCAAGAATGGGTAGTGAGTCGTCATCAATATCCGGCGCGATGATGACCTCAACAAACTGCTTATCGATTATGGCTCTCGTCGTCGCGCTGTCCAGAGTCCGATTGAAAGCGATGATGCCGCCAAATGCAGAGGTGGGATCCGTTGCGAATGCTTTCTGATACGCGTCAAGAATATTTTCGCTGATTGCAACGCCACAGGGATTGGCGTGCTTCACGATGGCGCAAGCCGGTTGCGGGAATTGCCTGACACATTCCAGCGCCGCATCGCTGTCTGCGATATTGTTGTAAGAGAGTGCCTTACCCTGCAGCTGACAGGCATGCGCAAGCGAACCATGGACTGGTTCCTGATCGCGGTAGAAGGCGGCCTCCTGGTGCGGGTTTTCACCGTAGCGGAGTTTTTCGATTCTTCGGCCGGAATACAACATTCGATTGCCCGGTTGTTCTTCGTCCAGGGACGCCGAAAGATAACGTGTAATCGCTGTGTCGTAACTTGCGGTATGCGCATACGCCTTCGCCGCAAGGCTGCGGCGAAATTCCTCTGTAACCTGGTCAGACTCCAGTGCCTTGAGAAGCGCATCGTAGTCGTCAGGGTCGACGACGACTGCCACACCATCATGATTCTTGGACGCCGCCCTGATCATCGCGGGCCCGCCGATGTCGATATTCTCTACAGCTTCTGCGAGCGTTGCGTCGCTTCGATTGACTGTTTCCTCGAACGGATACAGATTGACCGCCAGCAGATCGATGGGCTCTATGCCATGCTCGGCCATGACGCCCTCGTCGGTGCCACGCCTGCCCAGCAGTCCACCATGGATGACAGGGTGCAGCGTTTTGACGCGACCACCCATGATTTCGGGAAAACCGGTTTTAGAGGCTACCTCGTGTGCATCGATGCCTGCTTCGATCAGTTGCCGGCACGTCCCGCCGGTCGACAGGATTTCGACGCCCAGGCGACTCAGGCCTTCGGCAAACGGAATCAGATTACGCTTGTCAGAAACGCTGACAAGCGCGCGCCGCACTTTAAACATTGATTGCCCTTAGCGTCCGCCACGGAGACGCTACTGAATAAGCGAATAGGTCTTGAGTTTTTTTCGCAAGGTGCCCCGGTTGATGCCAAGGATACCTGCCGCCTGGCTCTGATTGCCCTGCGTATAGTCCATGACAGCTTTGAATAACGGCTCTTCGACTTCACCCAGAACGAGGTCATACAGGTCGCCAGGGCGATCCCCGTTCAGGCTTTTGAAATAACGATTCAGTGCTTCTTCGGTGTGTTTTCTGAGTGGCTTCTTGGGATTCAAGGCCTTCAAATCATTCTTCTTACTCGGGTTTTTCTGGGCCACGTTGTTGACTCATCCTGGACAGACTTTTCAAAACACTCCCGGAATACGTTGCTTACGCGGCTAAAGAATCGCTCCCGCCCTGAAGGCCAAAGAATTCCCGCGTCAGACGAAGTTGCTCGGAAGCACTATCGACACGCACCACCTGTGACCGGAATTCTTGTGAGTTATACAAACCGGCGCAATACCAGGTTAGGTGCTTGCGAGCCACCCGAACGCCAGTTGTTTCCCCATAAAACTGGTACAGGTCGCCAAGGTGGTCGAGCATGATATCACGGACTTCGCTTTTATCCAGCCGCGGTGGTCGGTGGCCCGTTGCGAAGTAATAATTCAATTCACGGAAAATCCACGGGCGACCTTGCGCGCCTCGTCCAATCATCAAGCCATCAGCAGAGCTTAGACGCAGAACTTCAAGCGACTTCTCTGAAGTTGCTATATCGCCGTTTGCAATGACCGGTATGGCAACCCTGTTTTTAATCTGCGCAATGGTTTCGTACTCTGCGGCTCCCTTGAAACGGCAGGCTCGGGTACGACCATGTACGGCGATGGCACTGATGCCCGACGCTTCCGCAATCTGTGCGATTTCAACGCCGTTGCGATTCTGTTTGTCCCACCCCGTACGTATCTTCAGTGTGACCGGAACATCGACCGAGCCGACGACAGCCTCAAGAATTCGCGACACCAGCTTGGTGTCTTGCAGCAGCGCAGAACCAGCCAGTTTGTTACAGACTTTCTTAACCGGGCATCCCATATTGATATCGATGATCTGGGCGCCACGCGCTACACAGAGTCTTGCCGCAGTCGCCAACTGCGTGGGGTCGGAGCCCGCGATCTGTACGACACGCGGTTCGGCGTCCATGTCGAGGTCCAGCCTGCGACGCGACTTCTCGGTGCTCCACAGGCGGATATCGGCAGTCGTCATTTCCGAGGTGGTCATGCCGGCACCAAACCGGCGGCACAGTCGACGAAACGGAGCGTCGGTAATGCCGGCCATCGGGGCGAGCAGAAACGGACTCTTGAGTTCGTAGGGGCCGATACGCATCACGATTGCTATTTCTTGAAGTCTTCGATAGCGCAGCGCACCCGAGTCGGGCCAACCCGGTAACAAACATTCAGTTTGAATCCCGTGGCGTCGGCCGACGGCTCGTCAATCGTAATGACGGCCGTAAAGTTCTCTCCGAACACTAGCGGTTTGCTCGGATCGAGATCGCCTGCAAGATATTCGTTGGGTTCGAGTACACGGCTGCCGATTATTTCTTCATACCGGTCGGTCAGGGAGACGTGCACCAGTGGATAAGGTAACGGCTTCTGAGACTTGTTTCCGATGCGTGACACGATCGTGAGAACTTCACTTTCATCGGTGACACTGCCGTTCGTCGCTTCGAACTGCCAGCCTTTAATATCCCATTCCGGCGTTACCGGATTTCCAAGCATGCGATAGACGGGGCCGATAGTTTGATTGAAGAGGTCGTAGGTCGACAGCGTTTCCCGATAGGCGTGCATGAGCTGGCCGCCGAGCAATAGCGCGAGGAGAATTGTACCTGCGATAACGCCATAGCCAGCCGGATCCGTCCTGCGCCGACCGCCTCGCACACCGCGGTTGGCCGCATAAGTGTCGACAAGGCTGCTCGCGTCCTGGAACCGTTTTTGTGCCTCTTTTTCAGCATGTAGTCGCGCGGTCTCTTTCGAATCATGAATGAACTCGCCTTCCATGATGATCGTTTCTACCTGGTCTGAATCCTCGTCAAACAACTGGCTGGGATCATCCATGCCAACCAGCGTAGCTGCAAAATCCATCTTCTGGTCTTTACCGGTTGCTTCATCGTCCTTGTCCAGGACGCTGCCTGTAGCAGTGATATCAATTTCGTCATCTTCGGATTCTGATTCCGCAGCGTCTGCAGGCACGATTTCATCTGCAACATCCTTGTCGTCTTCATCAATATCGGCTGCAGCTGCGAATTCTTCCACGTCTTCCAGTGAAAGCTCGAACACTTCATCGAGCGTCATTTCGCTTTTGTCTTCGGCGTGAGCCGCGATTTCCTCTTCGACTTCCTCCCCTTCAAGCGCTTTCGCCGCAATATCGATTTTTGCCTCAAACTCACCGGTGGATTCGAGGTCCGCTTCTGCGACTTCTTTTTCGATTGCTTCGTAATCCTCTGCCGAATCTTCCTGGTCGATTTCGGCGTCAGCCGCAATTCCGTCTGCCTCGTCTGCAATTTCAGCTTCAACCGAGACCTCTTCTTCCTCATCGAGCAGAGGCACTTCGTCAGTCAGGTCGTTTTCGTCAAAATCGTCGCCCAGGGGTGCATCGTCTTCAGCATTGTTATCGTCGGACCAGTCTTTTTTGGTCTCGTGAATGCCTGAGAT
>Ga0224508_10004242_pt1 | contig 11739 bp, 10 predicted proteins | sample SF_Jan12_sed_USG_4_FD_170157 | JGI IMG/M metagenome (GOLD analysis project Ga0224508, IMG submission 170157) | Sediment microbial communities from San Francisco Bay, California, United States - SF_Jan12_sed_USGS_21 | ecosystem: Environmental > Aquatic > Marine > Sediment | place: USA...
GTGGTGCAGGGCATGATGTCGACCTGCTTCGTCTCTCAGCTCATGCAGAACCACTTCGGCGAGGGCTGGCTGCGCGGCGGGCGCATGAGCGTGAAGCTCACCAACGTGCTCTGGGTGGACGAGAGCGTCTCGGTGCACGGGCGCATCGCCGACGAAGTCGCAGAGGGCACCCGCACCCGCGTGGACTGCCAGGTGTGGATCGACAAGACCGACGGCACGCGCATCCTCGCCGGCGAGGCCAGCGCGCTCCGCGACTAGCTCAGGCGAGCCACCACCAGAGCAGCAGGCCCAATGGCAGCAGCGGGCCCCACACCACGGCGATGCCCTTTGCGGCCCAGACGCGCCACTCGCGTCGGTCGGCCTCGCTCGGCTCGGGGACGGGGCTCTCGAGGCCGAGCTCGCGGCGCATCTCGCCCACGCTGCGCTCGAGGGTCGCGTCGTCGAGCCCGTGGTCGAGCAGATTGCGGCAGTGGCGACCGCGCACGAACGCCCTGAACAGCCGCCCCCAGCGCAGCGGCAGCATGAAGCCGAAGACGCGCAGCGCGTAGCGGATGGCGGTCTTGTTCTCGAGGCCGGTGCCGAGCTCCCAGGCCGCCAGCTCGGCCTCGCCGGCCAGGCTGGTGTCGTAGTCGAGCAGGGCGTGGTGCAAGTCGTGGAAGGCCAGCAGGCGCTTGCGGCCCTGGGTGTTGGGGTAGGCGAAGGGGATCGGGCCGATCTTGGCCGTCACCCACTTCTCGCTCATGGCTGTGCCGCCCGGATCGAGCACGTCGGACACGACGCCCGCCGCTTCGCGCAGGGAGAGACCGGCTTCTGCGCTCATGGGCCCATTGTCCGCCCGGTTCGCCCCGAATGGAAGAGCGCGTGACGGATCCGGCGCCGGGCGCGACACTCGCCCCGGTGAGCCCGATGCCCGACCTGGCCGCCCGTCGCGCGGCGCGCGCCCGCCGCCGCGGCGATCCCGAGCGCCGCGTCCTGGCCGAGGTCGAGCGCGCCGGGCAGGCCCTCGGGCTGCGCGGTCACCGGGTGCTGGTCGCCGCGTCGGGGGGCCTCGATTCGACCGTCCTGGCCGATGCGCTGGCGCGGGGCGCGGGCCGGGGCGGATACGGCGTCGTTCTGGGCCACGTGCACCACGGCCTGCGCGGCGCCGAGGCCGACGCGGACCAGGCGGCGGTGGAGGCGCTGGCCGAGCGGCTCGGCGTGCCCTGCGCGGCCGAGCGCATCGACCCGGCGGCGCTGCGCGAGGGCGTCGGCAGCCGCCAGCGGCCCACGCTTCAGGAGGCCGCCCGCAGCCTGCGCTACGCGGCCCTCGACCGGCTCGCCGCGGCGCTGGGCGCCGACCGCGTCGCCACCGCCCACCACGCCGACGACCAGGCCGAGACGGTGCTCTTGCGGCTGCTGCGGGGAACCGGCCCCGATGGTCTGGGCGGCATCCCCGAGCGCTCGCCCGACGGCCGCGTGCTGCGGCCCCTGCTGCGCCTGGCCCGGGCCGATCTCGAGGCCTATGCCCGCGCCCGGGGCCTCGCCTGGCGCGAGGACGCCAGCAACGCCTCCTCGAGCTACCGCCGCAACCGCCTGCGCCATCGCTGGCTGCCCGGCCTGGCCCGCGCTTTCAACCCGCGACTGCTCAGGGCGATCGCCGATCTGGCCGAAGCACAGAGACGGGATTCCGAGTGGATCCGCGGCAGTGTGGAGCGCGAGGCGCGCGCCCGTTTCCGATGCGAGGGGCCATGGATTCGAATCGAGACCACCGGCTGGGACACGCTGCCCGAGGCGCTTTCGCGGCGGCTGGCCCGCGAGGCCCTGCGCCGGGCGGGCGCGGCGCGCGGGGTCGAGCGAGTGCATCTCGAGCGCATGGGGCAATTGCTGGTGAACCCTTCGCCCCCCAAAACCATCGAACTGCCGGGCGGACTGCGGCTGCGCAGCGCCCGCGACGGCGTCTGGCTGGGGCCGCTTCCCAGCAGTGGCGAAACCGTCTGCTAAACTGCTCGGATTACAGGGGTTTTTGGACCCGGCCCGGGGAACTCGAGTGAACAATCAATACCGGAACATGGCGCTGTGGGTGGTGATCCTGGTGATGATCCTGCTCCTGGTCACCATGCTCCGGCAGACCAAAGAGCCCACGCCGCCGGTGGCCTACAGCGACTTCCTCGAAGAGGTCGAGAGCGGTGCGATCGAGTCGGTGATCATCGAAGAGAACCTGATCTCGGGCACGCGACAGGACGGCAGCGAGTTCACCACCTATTCGCCGGCGATCACCGAGGGGCTGATCGCCGAGCTGCGCACCGAGGTGGGCAAGGTCGAGGCCCGGCCCAAGCCCGAGGCGGGCTTCTGGCGCCAGATCCTGATCATGTGGTTCCCGCTGCTGCTGATCATCGGCCTGTGGATCTTCTTCATCCGCCAGATGCAGTCGGGCGGCGGCAAGGCCATGAGCTTCGGCAAGTCGCGCGCGCGGCTGCTCACCGAGAACCAGCACCGCGTCACCTTCGAAGACGTCGCCGGCGTCGAAGAGTCGAAGGTCGAGCTCGAAGAGATCATCGCCTTCCTGCGCGAGCCCAAGAAGTTCACGCGTCTCGGCGGCCGAATTCCCAAGGGCGTGCTGTTGATCGGCCCGCCGGGCACCGGCAAGACGCTGCTGGGCCGGGCCGTGGCCGGCGAGGCGGGCGTGCCCTTCTTCTCGATCTCGGGCAGCGATTTCGTCGAGATGTTCGTGGGCGTGGGCGCCTCGCGCGTGCGCGACCTCTTCCTGCAGGGCAAGAAGAACGCCCCCTGCATCATTTTCATCGACGAGATCGACGCCGTGGGGCGCCACCGCGGCGCCGGCCTCGGCGGCGGCCACGACGAGCGCGAGCAGACCCTCAACCAGCTGCTCGTCGAGATGGACGGCTTCGAGAGCAACGACGGCGTGATCCTGATCGCCGCCACCAACCGCCCCGACGTGCTCGACCCGGCGCTGCTGCGCCCCGGTCGCTTCGACCGGCGGGTGGTGGTCGACCGCCCCGACCTGCGCGGCCGCATCGCCATCCTCAAGGTGCACACCAAGCGGGTGAACCTGGCCGACGACGTCGACCTCGAGATCATCGGCCGCGGCACGCCCGGCTTCGTGGGCGCCGACCTGCAGAACCTCGTCAACGAGGCGGCGCTGCTGGCCGCGCGCCGCGAGGCCCAGCAGGTGTATCTGGTCGACTTCGAGTCGGCCAAGGACAAGGTGATCCTGGGCACCGAGCGCAAGAGCCTGATCATGAGCGACGACGACAAGCGCGAGACGGCCTACCACGAGGCCGGCCACGCCCTGGTCGCCATGAAGTCGGCCGACGCCGACCCGATCCACAAGGTCACGATCATCCCGCGCGGCATGGCCCTGGGCGTGACGCTCTCGATGCCCGAAGAAGACCGCTACGGGATGTCCCGCGACGAGATGCTCGCCCACATCCGCAAGGCCATGGGCGGTCGCGCCGCCGAAGAGCTGGTCTTCAGCCGCTTCACCACCGGCGCCGCCAACGACCTCAAGCAGGCCACCGACATGGCCCGGTCGATGGTCTGCTCCTATGGCATGAGCGAGAGGATCGGGCCGGTGTCCTTCGCCGAGGACGACCACGACGTCTTCCTCGGCCGCGACTTCATGCAGCAGAAGGCCTACAGCAGCCGCAAGGCCATGGAGATCGACGAGGAGATCACGCGGATCCTCACCACCGAGTACGACGCCGCGATGAAGCTCCTCGAAGACAACCGCAGCACTCTCGACCGCATCAGCGAGGCCCTGCTCGAGCGCGAGACCCTCGACGCCGCCGAGCTCAAGCTGCTGGTCGAGGGCAAGCCCCTGCCTCCGCTGCCGACCCCGGTTACGACGTCGGGCGGGACTCCTTCGCCGCCGCCCGCAAAGGCCGAGCCGTCGAAGCCCGCATTCCCCGGCGACGAACTTCCCGACCCCGAACCCGTCCCCGGTTGAGCCGTGGAGGCGGCGGAATGACTCAGATCTTCCGCAGGGTGGGCGTGATCGGAGTGCTGAACGCCACCCCCGATTCCTTCTCGGACGGGGGGCGCTTCGTAGACGACAGCGGGGTCGACGTGGCCCTGGGCATCGACCTGGCCGCCCAGATGGAGAAGGACGGCGCCAGCGCCATCGACGTGGGCGGCGAATCGACCCGTCCCGGCGCCGCGCAGGTGGCGGTCGACGAGGAGTACGAGCGGGTGGTGCCGCTGATCGAGGCCCTGGCCAAGCGCTTCGAGGCGCCGATCTCGGTCGACACCCGCAAGGCGGACGTGGCCGAGGCGGCGATCGTGGCGGGCGCCAGCCTCGTCAACGACGTGTCCGGGCTGCGCTTCGACCCGGAGATGGCCGGCGTGGTGGCCCGCTTCGGGGCCGAGCTGATCGTCGGCCACAGCCGCGGCACGCCCGAGACCATGCAAGACGCGCCGCACTACGACGACGTCATCGAAGAGGTGGGGTCCGAGCTCTCGGCCTCGGTGTCGATCGCGCTGGACGCGGGGGTCGACCCGCAGCGCATCTGTGTCGACCCCGGCCTCGGCTTCGGCAAGCGACCCGAAGACAACCACGCCCTGCTGGCGCGCCTCGGCGAGCTCAGCGAGCGCGTGGGCGGCTACGGGCTAGTGGTGGGGCCCTCGCGCAAGGCCTTCCTCGGTCGCCTCACCGGCGACGCCCCCGCCGAACGCGACGCCGCGACGGTGGCGGCCTGCGCGATCGCGGTCTTCCAGGGCGCTCTGGCCGTGCGCGCCCACGATGTGCGCGGCGCACTTCGCGCCTGCCAGGTGGGCCTCGCGCTGCGCGACGCGCGCCGGGGGGCCACGCCGTGATCGAGACGCTCTGGGTCTGGCTCCAGGATCTGCTCGGCTACTTCGCCGCCAACTTCGACCCGGTGCGCGACGTCATCGACATCCTGCTGGTCACGATCGGCATCTATTGGGTGCTGCTGCTGATCCGCGGCACCCGCGCCTTCCAGATCCTGCTGGGCCTGCTGGTGCTCTTCGCGGCCAGCCTGGCCTCGGAGATCTTCCAGCTCGTCACCTTGCGCGCCGTGCTCGAGACCTTCGTGCAATACGGGGTGCTGATCGTGATCGTGCTCTTCCAGCACGACATCCGCCGCGCCCTGGCCCGGGTCGGCCGCGGCCTGTTCCCTTCGGTCTCGCTCGAGAGCGAGACCCATCTGCTCGAAGAGGTGGTGCGCTCGTGCCAGGAGATGTGCCAGAAGCACATCGGGGCCCTGATCGTGCTCGAGCGCGAGATGCGCGTCGACGACCTGATCTCGATCGACACCGCCACCCAGCTCGACGCCCACCCCACCAAAGAGCTCTTGTCCTCGATCTTCATCCCCTATTCGCCGCTGCACGACGGGGCGGTGTTGATCCAGAACGGGCGCATCGCCTATGCGGGCTGCATCCTGCCGCTCACGCTGCGCAGCGACCTGCCCGATGGCGTGGGCACCCGGCACCGCGCCGCGGTGGGCCTGACCGAAGAAACCGACGCGGTGGGCGTGGTGGTGTCGGAAGAGACGGGCGCCATCTCGGTGGTCTTCGGCGGCGCCATGGTCCAGGGCCTCGACGGCCCGCGCCTGCGCGGCGTGCTGCGCGACATCCTGGGCGGCGAGCGCAACGACCTGCGCAACATCCCCTCGGCCGAGCTGGCGGTCGAGGCGCCCGTCGCAGAAGACGAAGCGCCGTCCGAAGAGCCGCCGCTGCGGTCGACGGCCTAGCGCGTGCCGCTGCGGATCGGAACCCTGCTTCTGGCCTGGGGCATCGCCATGGTGCTCTGGGGCATGGCCCACGGCACCTCGGACATCGAGCGCGGGGTCGACATCCCGATCGTCTTCGAGGGCGTGCCCGAAGACCTGGTGCTGGTCGAGCAGAGCGCCCGCGCCGTCAACATCCGGGTGCTCGGCAGCCGCGCCGCGCTGCGCGACGTCGGGCCCTCGCGGGTCGACTACCGCGTCGACGTCTCGGGGGCCCAGGCCGGCACCACCGTGGTCGAGGTCGACCCCGGCGTGATCGGCGCCCAGCTGCCCCGCGGCGCCCGCGTGGTCAGCCGCTCGCCGGCCAGCCTCGAGCTGAGCTTCGGGCACCGCGGCCGCAAGTCGCTGCGCGTGAAGGCCGATCTGGTGGGAGAGCCCGCGCCGGGCTACCAGGTGTCCTGGGTCGAGGTCGAGCCCGCTGCGGTGTGGCTGACGGGGGAGAGACGGGTGGTGCAGCGCATGGCCGAGGCGGCTACGGAGGGCGTGGAGATCCGCGGGCTGACGGCGCCCATCGAGCGCGAGGTGCGCCTCTCGCTGCCCGACCGGGTCTGGATGGAAGAGCAGCGCACCCTGAGCGTGCGCGTACAGATCGAGCCTGACGCGAGCCCCGAGGGCGCCGCCGGGCCGGTCGGGGGCGGAGCGTGAGCGGCAAGGAGCGACTCTTCGGCACCGACGGAGTGCGCGGCCGTGCCAACGTGCACCCCATGACCGCCGAGGTGGCCCTGGCCCTGGGGCAGGCCATCGCCTTCGTGTTCGGCGGCGGCGGTCCCGAGCGCCCCCGCGTGATCATCGGCAAGGACACCCGGCTCTCGGGCTACCTCTTCGAGGACGCCCTGGCGGCGGGCATCTGCTCGATGGGGGCCGACGTCTTGCAGGTGGGTCCGATGCCGACGCCGGCGATGGCCTTCCTCACTGCCGACATGCGCTGCGACGCCGGGGTGATGATCTCGGCCAGCCACAACCCCTATCAAGACAACGGCATCAAGTTCTTCTCGCGCGATGGCTTCAAGCTGCCTGACGCAATCGAGGACCGCGTGGAGCAGCTGCTGGGCACGGGCGAGCTGGCGAGCCACCGGGCGAGCCCGGATGCGATCGGCTCGGCGCGAAGAATCGACGACGTGGAGGGGCGTTACGTCGTTTTCCTCAAGAACTGCTTTCCCCGTGAGCTGTCCCTGGACGGCATGCGTGTGGTGCTCGACTGTGGCCACGGCGCGGCCTACCGGGTCGGCCCCACCACCCTGCGCGAGCTGGGCACCGAGGTCTTCCCGCTGGGCGACGACCCCAACGGCCGCAACATCAACGACGGCTTCGGCGCGCTCCACCCCGAGGTGGCCGGCGCCAAGGTGCGCGAGGTGCGGGCCGACGTGGGGGTGTCCCTCGACGGCGACGCCGACCGCTGCGTGATGATCGACGAGAAGGGCGAGGCCGTGGACGGCGACGCCCTGCTGGCGCTGCTGGCACGCGACGCCCACGCCCGCGGCGCGCTGCCCGGCGGCAAGCTCGTCGCCACCGTCATGAGCAACCTCGGCCTCGAGCACGCGCTGGCCCGCGACGGGCTGGGCCTGCTGCGCACCGCCGTCGGTGACCGCTACGTCGTCGAGGCGATGCGCGCCGGGGGCTACCAGCTGGGCGGCGAGCAGTCGGGCCACGTGATCATGCTCGAGCACAACACCACCGGCGACGGCCTCCTGACCGCGCTGCGGGTGCTCGCGGTGATGCGCCGCAGCGGCAAGCCGCTCTCCGAGCTGGTGGCGGACTTCGAGCCGGTGCCCCAGGTGCTGGTGAACGTGGCGGTGGCCGAGAAGCTCCCGGTGGAAGATCTTCCCGACTTCCAGAAGAAGCTCGAGGCGGTCGAGTCGGAGCTGGGCGACCGGGGACGGGTGTTGGTGCGTTACAGCGGCACCGAGCCGAAGGCGCGCGTGATGGTGGAAGGGGACGACGAAGTGCGGGTACGCGACTACGCAGAAGATCTGGCGGGCGAGCTGCAGCGCAGCCTGCGCAGGGCTTCCTGATGCGGGCCCTGGTGCTCGAGCTGGACGCGCTGCCGAGCCTGCGTGAGGCCACCGAGGCGGCCGACGTCGACCTGGCCGCGGCCGCCACCCTGGCCGAGCTGGCCGGTGTGGATGCGGTGCGACTGGGGGTGAGCCCCGACGGCAAGCCCGTCCGCGTCGAAGACGTCCGCGACACGCGACGCGCGGCCCGGCGCCTCGAGCTGCGCATGGCCCCGGCCGAGTCGCTGGTGCGCATGGCTCTCGACGTGCAGCCCCACCAGGTGCTCTTGGCGGCCGAGGGCAGCGAGGGCCGCAGCGCGGCACGGCCGCTCGACCTGCGCCAGGGCGCCAAGGGGCTGGGCGCGGCGATGCGCGCCCTGCGCGAAGCCGGCATCGGCGTGGCGATGCTGGTGCCGCCCTCGCTGGACGCCGTGAAGGCGGCCCACACCGCCGGCGCCGCCGGGGTCGAGCTCTTCACGGGCGGCATCGTCGACCTGCCCTCGGCCGAGCGCCGCAGCGAGCTGCAGCAGCTGGGCGACGCGGCGCGTCTGGGCGCCAAGCTCGATCTCGAGGTCGGGGTCGGGGGCGGCCTCAGCTATCGCAGTCTGCCCGAGGTGCTGGCTGCCTCGGGCGCCGCCGAGCGCGTGGCGGTGGGCCGCGCCGCACTGGCCCGGGCGCTGCTGGTGGGCCTGGATCGCGCGCTGCGCGATCTGCGGGCGCTGCTCTAGGGCCCCCATGACCCGGTTGTCCTGGCCCGTCGTTGGCGCCGAGGAGATGCGAGCCCTCGATCGGCACACGATCGAGACGCTGGGCGTGCCCGGCGAGGTGTTGATGGAGAGTGCCGGGCGCGCCGTGGTCGAGCGCGTGCTCGCACTGCTGCAGCGCGGCGACGCGGTCTGCGTGGTCTGCGGCCCGGGTCACAACGGGGGCGACGGCTGGGTGGTGGCGCGCCACCTGCACGCGCTCGGCGTGCCGGTGCGGGTGGCCGAAATCGGAGCCCCGCGCGGCGGCGATGCCGCCGCACAGCGCGAGCGCGCGCTTGCCGTGGGTGTCGCGGTGGACGGTGCGCGCTGGCGCGCGCCGGCCGCGGGCGTGATCGTCGACGCGCTGTTCGGCACCGGCCTCTCGCGCGATCTCGGCAAGGAGGCCCGCACCGCGGTGCGGCGCATCAACACCGCGCGCAGCGAGCGCCCCGAAGCCCTGCGCGTGGTGGCGGTCGATCTGCCCAGCGGTGTTTGCTCCGACACGGGGCAGCTGCGCGGCGAGGCCGTGGCCGCCGACGAGACCGTGAGCTTCGGGCTGCCCAAGTGCGGCCTCGTCTTCGAGCCCGGTCGCGGCCTGGCCGGCGCGATCCGGGTGGCGCGCATCGGCATCGCCGACTCGGCCCCCGGCACCGACGTCGCCGGCTCGCTCTGGACCCGCGCCGGCGCCGCCGACGCGCTGCCGGCGCGGCCGGCCAGCGGGCACAAGGGCAGCTTCGGCCACGCCCTGCTCGTGGCGGGCAGCGAGGGCAAGACCGGCGCCGCGGCGCTGTGCGCCGAGGGCGCCGCGCGGGTGGGCGCCGGGCTGGTGACCCTGGCCTGCCCGGCGGGCCTCAACGACGTGCTCGAGGGCCTGTGCAAGGAGGCCATGACCGCGCCGCTGCCGGACACGCCGTCGCGCGCCTTCGCCGCCGCTGCCGAGGATGGGGTGGTCTCGCTGGCCGCCGAGCGCGACGCGGTCGGGCTGGGCCCCGGACTCGGCCGCTCGGACGAGACCCGCGCCTTCGTCCAGGCCGTGGCCAAACGCGTCGAGGTGCCCCTGGCTCTGGACGCGGACGGGGTGGTGGCCTTCGCCGGCGCGTCCGAGCTCTTGCGCGCGCGCACGGCGCCGACCCTGCTCACGCCCCACCCGGGCGAGGCCGGCGCCCTGCTCGGCACGAGCGCCGCCGAGATCAACGCCGACCGCGTCGCGGCGGCGCGCGCCCTGGCCCAGCAGACCGGCTGCGCAGTGCTGCTGAAGGGCGCGGGCACGGTGGCGGCCGACCCCGCCGGCGCCTGGATCGCCAACCCCACCGGCGGCCCCGCCCTGGCCAGCGGTGGCACCGGCGACGTGCTGCTCGGAGTGGTGGTCGGGCTGCTCGCCCAGGGGCTTCCCCCGCTGCGGGCCGCAGCGCTGGGGGCCTATCTGCACGGTCTCGCCGCCGACCGCTGGACGGCGCGCCACGGCCGGGCCGGCCTGCTCGCTGGCGATCTGCTCGCGGGACTGCCCGAGTGCATCGAAGCGCTGCGCCGCGCCGCGGCCGCCCCGTCCTTCGAGTCCTCGCTCGCGCCGGTCTTCCCCGATGCCGGACCCGATCCGAGTGCGCCGGTCCTCTCCGACTCCGGACCCGATCCGCTTGCGCCTGTCCTCCCGGACGCCTGAAGACACGGCGGCCCTGGCCCGCGCGCTGGCGGACTGCGTCGACGCCGCGGGCCTGACTCTGCTGCTCGACGGTCCGCTGGGTGCGGGCAAGACGCACTTCGTCAAGGGTCTGGCCGAGGGCCTCGGCATTCCGGCCGGGCGCGTGGCCAGCCCCACCTTCGTGCTCGCCCAGGAGCTGCCGCGGCCGGGAGGCGGAACTCTGATCCACGTCGACTGCTACCGCGTCGAGAGCGAAGCCGAGCTCGAGGCGGCGGGCCTTCACGATTGGCTCGCGCCGGGCTCGCTCTTGGCGGTCGAGTGGGCCGAGCGGGTGCCCGGGGCCTGGCCCGCGGACCGCCTGAGCCTGCGTCTCGAACGCGAGACCGGTGGCGAGGGCCGGGGTCTCGAGGCCGCGGCGCAGGGCCCCGCCGCCTCGGCGCTGCTCGCGCGCTGGACCGAAGCGCTGCGGGCAGCGGGCTGGAAACCACAGTAGCCTCGGACGCCATGTCCTTGATCGTGCAGAAGTTCGGCGGCACCAGTGTCGGCGACCCGGAGCGCATCCGGAACGTCGCGCGGCGCGTCGTCGAGACGGTCAAGGCCGGCCACCAGGTGGCCGTGGTGGTCTCGGCCATGAGCGGCCAGACCGACGGCCTGGTGGCCCTGGCCCGCGAGCTCGGCGGCGAGCACCCCGACCCGCGCGAGTACGACGTGCTCGTCAGCACCGGCGAGCAGGTCACCATCGCGCTGCTCTCCATGGCGATCCAGAGCCTGGGCCAGCCGGCGCGTTCCTTCACGGGGGCCCAGATGGGCATGCGCACCGACGGCGCCCACACCCGGGCGCGTATCGAGCGCATCGACACCGCTGCGCTGCGCCAGGAGCTCGACCGCGGGCAGGTGGCGGTGCTGGCGGGCTTCCAGGGCGTCGACGAGGCGGGCAACATCACCACGCTGGGACGCGGAGGCTCCGACACCACCGCCGTGGCGGTGGCCGCCGCGCTGGGCGCCGACGTCTGCGAGATCTACACCGACGTCGACGGCGTCTACACGAGCGACCCGCGCATCGTGCCGACGGCCCGCAAGCTCGACCGCGTCTCCTTCGACGAGATGATCGAGATGGCGAGCCTCGGTGCGAAGGTGTTGCAGATCCGCTCGGTGCGGTTCGCCATGCGCTACGGCGTGCCGCTGCACGTGCGCTCGTCGTTCGAGCCCACGACCGGCACCTGGGTGGTCCCGGAGGAGGAAGTGATGGAGCAGCTGGTCGTCTCCGGCGTCACCTACAACAAGAACGAGGCCAAGATCCGCGTCACGGGCGTGAAGGACGTGCCGGGGGTGGCGGCGCGCGTCTTCTCGCCGCTCTCCGACGCGGGGATCGTGGTCGACATGATCATCCAGAACCTCTCCCACGAGGGCAGCACCGACCTCACCTTCACCGTGCCGCGCGACGACCACACGCGCGCGGTCGAGCTCACCCGGGCCACGGCCCAGGAGCTCGGCGCGACGGTCGAGGGCGACACCGACGTCGCCAAAGTCTCGATCGTAGGCCTCGGCATGAAAGACCACGCCGGCGCTGCAGCGCGCATGTTCCAGGTGCTCGCCAAAGAGGGCATCAACATCCAGCTGAT
>Ga0224508_10004243_pt1 | contig 11736 bp, 11 predicted proteins | sample SF_Jan12_sed_USG_4_FD_170157 | JGI IMG/M metagenome (GOLD analysis project Ga0224508, IMG submission 170157) | Sediment microbial communities from San Francisco Bay, California, United States - SF_Jan12_sed_USGS_21 | ecosystem: Environmental > Aquatic > Marine > Sediment | place: USA...
GCCTTTGTCCTCACCCGCGTCGAAAACAGTGATGATGTTCGGGTGCGTCAGCCGCCCCGCGGACTCGGCTTCACGGTAAAAGCGCAGGCGCGCCTCCTTGAGCTCCTCGTCCTCAAATTCCTTCTCGATCGGAATGGCCTTGAGTGCAATTGCGCGGTTGATGCGTGGGTCCTTGGCGAGATAAACAGCACCCATCGCTCCGCGGCCGATGCGCCGCTCGATGACATAGCGCCCGAGGCGTTCCGGAGCGCCGCCGAGGTTCTGGCTGCCTGCGCGCACACTGTCGGGCGTTCCGTGTGTGCGCTTCATCCATTCGAGCACGGCCTCGGCCCGTTCGGGTTTCGCCTGCTCTTCGAAGGCGAGGGACAGCTTGTACATCACGGTGGCGACTGTCTCGGACGGCGGGCAGCGGCGGAATTCAGCGAATGCGGGTTCAAGGCGGCCGGCGGCGAGAAAATCGGAGCCTTTCTTGAAGGCATCGATCACATCTTTCTTGGCATCGCCAACGAGCCAGATGCTCAGGGCGCCAATCCCTGCGAACGTCAGCACAGGTCGGCCCAGGTCCATGCGTACGTGGAGTACGTATAGCAGCAGTGCTTCGAACAACAACACCATGACGATCGAACACCCGGCAAGGACGGCTATGTCCTTGCGCGTCCGGTCGGGCATGAACAGCACGGCGACAATTGCCAGCAGGACTGGTGCGAGCCACTCCATCGCCGAGACCCACGCTGGTGAGATGATGGTCCGGTCCTGCTCGATGTCGGCAAGTAGCGCTGCGACGATTTCAGACTCGGTCACAAACTGCCCGGAGGGCAGTACCGCGGCGGCACTTACAAGTGCGGGCGACGTATCAACAAAAACGGTCGCGCCAACAATGGTGCTGCGATCGAACCGCGCATCCAGCAAGTCATCGACTGCCAGCCTGTCGATCTCCGCGTAGTTCGACGTGAAGATGGCATCCTCTGCGCTGGACATCCTGGCGCTGATGGTGGCGTCCTCGTCGTCGAAGGCAATTGCCAGCGGCAACGAAGGCGACATTATGCCGTCCTTGAGTTGCCATAGCGCGGCGCGGCGAAACACGCCGTCGCTGTCCGCCTGTACCTGGAGGAAGCCGCTACGGCTCGCGAGGTTCGCAAAGCGATGTTGGGTTGGCGCGTAAACCATCGGACCCGTTCCGAGAGCCGCAGCCCAGCCCGGCAGGTCGTCGCCGTCTGCGATGACGGGTGGCGTGGTCAGGATAATGCGTTTCACGCGACTGTCCTTGAGAACTGTAACCACCTCGCCGAAGCGTTCGAGAACCTGCCTGTCGCTGGCCCGGCTCGGGTCCAGGCTGACGATCAATGCCTTCTCGAGTGGATCGGACCGAGCATGCGACGCGAGCTGGTCATAAAGCACCCGGTCGGCCGCAATAAACCACTGCGCCAGCGGGCCGTACATGAGCAACAGCAGGACGCTGGCAAAACTCAGCACGATCAGGCGGTTACGTTTTGGTTTGTTTTCCGGGTTCAACGCCATCGGATTCCATCTGTGGACCGCGAAAGTATAGAAAAAGGCAAGCAATCTTAATGAGATAGGGTCGACATTTTTATGTAATAAAGACCCTGAAAGCGGTGCTATCATTGGCCTCCCGCATGGGCCGCACTGTGACGCAGGTCAACATTCTGCTCGAACTGCCAGGCTGCCCATAGTCAGAAATTGCAGATAATACAAAAAGTTACGCATGGCCAAAGCAAAAACCGCCTATGTCTGCACCGAATGCAGTGCCCACAGCGTCAAATGGGCGGGCCAATGCCCCGATTGTCTGGCCTGGAACACCCTGGCAAGGACGGCGATTACCCCGGCCCGCAAAACTGCGGGGAGCGTCGCGGCGCCGTCCAGTCTGGCGTCGCTCCCGGACGATCTCGGCCATCGTCACGGTACAGCGTTCGCCGAGTTTGATCGGGTACTGGGAGGCGGCCTGGTGCCCGGAGCCGTCGTGCTGCTCGGTGGCGATCCAGGGGTAGGTAAATCGACATTACTGCAGCAGGTCGCTGCAATTCTCGCACAGGACACAACCGTGTTGTACGCCACCGGCGAAGAATCACTGCGCCAGGTCGGTCAGCGATCCCACCGACTCGGCCTCATGGATGCGGACCTGCAGCTGCTTGCAGACACATCGGTCGACAACGTTCTCGGGCAGGCTGTTGCAGCGAAATCCCGGGTCCTGGTTATTGACTCGATTCAGACCATGGTGTCCGCAGAGCTGCCGTCAGTCCCGGGTTCGGTAGCACAGCTTCGCGAGTGCGTGAGCCGAATCGTGCAGTTTGCGAAGCAAAACGAAGTGGCTGTCTTCATCATCGGCCATGTGACCAAGGAAGGCGCCATCGCCGGCCCGCGTGTAGTCGAGCACATGGTCGATACAGTGCTGTATTTCGAAAACGACCCCGCCAGCCGCTATACGCTGATCCGTTCCGTGAAGAACCGGTTTGGGGCGAGTGGCGAGATGGGTGTCTTCGCGATGACGGAGACCGGCTTCCGGCAGGTCAGCAATCCGTCCGCGATCTTTCTCTCCCGGGATACCGTCACCGAACCTGGCAGTATCGTGTCGGTTGCCTGGGAAGGCAGTCGGCCGTTGCTGGTGGAAATCCAGGCTCTCGTGGCCGACGGCAGCGGCTCCTATCCGCGGCGGCTCGCGACAGGCATCGACCAGAATCGTCTTGCAATGTTGCTTGCCGTCCTGCAACGGCATGGCGATGTTGCCGTCGGTGCGGAGGACATATTCGTTAACGTGGTCGGCGGATTACGCATCGCGGAGACGGCTGCAGACTTGCCCGCGCTCGTTGCCATTGTCTCGAGCTTTCGGAACCGTCCCTGCCAGGAGCGCCTCGTGAGCTTCGGCGAGATCGGCCTGGCCGGCGAAATTCGCCCCGTGCGCTTCGGTACCGAACGCATTGCCGCGGCCGCAAAACAGGGCTTCACGCATGCACTGGTACCCGAATCAAACGTGCCGAAGAAGCCTCCGGCAGACATCGAGGTGATTGGCGTGCGGCGTATAGCCGATGCCCTGGACGTCGCGTTTTAATTCGTCCGTTCGGTTTGCTCGATGCGACGCCCCACGCGCACTTTGCGAATTCGGGTGTCATCTGTTTCGATGATCTCGATCGGATAGCCGGCGATCTTCACGCAGGTGCACGGGTCCGGGATCGTTTCCAGCATTTCGAGAATCAGTCCGTTGATCGTCTTCGGCCCGTTCGTTGGTAAATCCCAATTTTGCGACCGATTGAGTTCGCGAATATTGGCGGTGCCATCGACGAGGTAGGTGTTACTGGTTTCGCGAACAACATCCTCATAGTCATCTGCAGGATCGGTCGTAAATTCGCCAACGATCTCCTCGAGAATGTCTTCGAGCGTGACTATGCCCTGGATGTCGCCGTACTCATCCACGACCAGCGCAACGCGCTGCCGGCGCCGTTGAAATTGCACGAGTTGCGTGCTGAGCGGCGTCCCTTCCGGAACGAAGTACGGCTCCTCGAGTAATTCGGCCAGGGAAACCTTGTCGAAGGAGTGTTTGGCAAGATTGGCAAGGCGCCGCATGTGCAACATCCCGACAACTTTGTCGATATTGTCGCGATAGACGGGTAGTCGCGAGTGCTGGCTCTCTGATATGACCTTCTCGATTTCGTCGGGTTCGTCGTCCAGGTCGACGCCGACAATCTCGTTGTGAGGAACCATTACGTCGTCAACGGTGACTTTCTCGAGATCGAGGATGCTGATGAGCATCTGGCGGTATCGATTGGAGATGCGGCCACCGGCTTCGTGCACTATCGTTCGCAATTCCTCGCGCGTCAGCGACTCAAGTGGCGTATCACCGCTCCGGACACCCAGCAGCCAAAGCACTCCGTTTGCCGCGACGTTGATAAGCCAGACTAGGGGATACGTGATCTTGAGTAGCGGGTAGTAGATGAGCGCCGCGGGAAATGCGACGCGTTGTGGATGCAGGGCAGCAAGGGTCTTCGGCGCAGCCTCGGAGAATATCAGGACCACGAGTGTCAGCAGCACGGTGCCCAGCGCGACTGCCGGTTGACCGCCAATCTTCAGCGATATGATCGCGACCAGCGATGCGGCTGAGAAGTTGACGAGGTTGTTGCCGAGGAGTATCAGCCCGATCAAACGATCGGGTCGCCTGAGCAGGTGTTCCGCAAGTTTCGCGCCGCGATGACCGCTCCGTGCGCGGTGCCGAAGCTGGTAGCGATTCAGGCTCATTAGTGCCGTTTCCGAGCCCGAAAAAAACGCGGAAAGCAGCAGCAAAATGACAAGCAGTCCAATCAGTCCTGCGAGGGGTATGTCACCGCCCAAAGGAAGGGCACCTCCATAATTACCGCAACCACACCAGTTGAGCAGTACGGCTTGAGGCTGTCAAGAATTCAGGTCTCAGCTTTGCAAGCCGGGCTCAGCCCCAGCTTCGATTCAGCACTTCTTCAAGGATCCAGCGGCTGCCGAAATAGGCAAGGCACAGGATGCCGAAGCCCCACAGGTACAGGTATACGGCCCGCCGGCCGCGCCAGCCGGCAAACACGCGGCCGCCGAGGAGCACGCCGAACAATAGCAGGGCGAGTAGTGAGAGCGCGGTCTTGTGCACGAGGTGCTGAGCAAACAGGTTTTCGACGAACGCGAAACCGGATACCACGGCCAGCAACAAGGCGGCGAAACCGACGGCGGTCACGCCAAACAGCATTTTCTCGGTCGTTTCCAGGGGGGCGAACAAGACATTTCCGGAAGCAAATTTGCCTGCACGCAGGCGACGGTCCTGCAACAACGCAAAAACAGCAACGATAGCGCCCGCCGTTAGCAGGCCGTAAGCGAACATCGAGATCAGGATATGCGCACGAATCTGCCAGGTGACCGCGACACCGTTTATGACGTCAGGTTCGGCGCCGAGCGGTACAGACGCCAGCGCTGCCAGCGCCAACAGACCCGCTGTCATTCCCCGTAACGTCGGCTCGATAGCAGCCAGTAGCCCAATCAGGGCGAGTTGCAAACCGATCAGCGATATTGCACTCGCGATCGACAACGTCAATTCGTCGGCACGACCGATTACCGTATGTAACGCCTGTGCGTGCAGCCCGATTCCAGCAGCGACCAGTGCCAGTGCCGCGGCGAGGAAGAGGCCCGAATGAGTGGCATTACGGGGCATTCGTTGCATAGCGAAAGCTACGGCTGACAACAGGTACAGCAAGAAAATTGTGATTTGAGACACAGAAACCCGCGGGTCGATAACCTAACGTTTTGGCGTTGGAATGATCCCATACGGGGATGTTCATTAGAACCCCAAAGCTATGCGCATACAAATTCTGGGTTGCAGTGGTGGTATCGGTGCCGGGTCTCGTACCTCGGCCATGCTCGTCGATGATGATGTTCTCATTGACGCGGGTACAGGTATTGGGGATCTTGCCCTGGAGGACCTGGACTCGATCCGTCACGTCTTCCTGACTCACGCTCACCTGGATCACATTGCTGGCCTGCCGATGCTGGTTGACCGGGTGTTCGATGAAAACTTCGCCGAGCCAATGACTGTCTATGCACGCGAGGAAACGCTGCGGGCGGTCAGGGATCATATGTTTAACGGAGTAATCTGGCCCGACTTCTCCCGGCTGCCATCGGCGGAAAACCCGATGCTCAGATTTCGGGTTTGCAGCCCCGGCGATACTGTGACCATCAAGCATCGGGAATTCTACGCGGTGGATGTGATGCACAGCGTGCCGTCACTCGGGTACACCGTGCAGAATTCCGGCGGTGCGTTCGCGGTCAGCGGGGACACGAAGACCAATGAGACATTGTGGCCCGTATTGAATGCCTGCAGCGATCTTCGCGTACTCGTCATCGAAGTCTCGTTTCCGGATGAAATGGAGCGCCTGGCCACAGAATCCGGACACTACTGTCCGCGCACGCTGACGCGCGACCTCGAGCGCCTGAACCACAGCCCGGAGATCTGGCTGACCGGCATGAAACCCGGTGAAGAGGACACGATTCTCGAGCAGGTCATCAATGCGGCGCCGGATAAGAATATTCAAATGCTGTCGCGCGGGACCGTTCTAACAGTTTAGAATCCCCGCATGTTCGATAATCTCAGCAGCAGGCTCGCCGATGCGGCGCGCAGCCTGAAAGGTCGTGGCCGGCTCACCGAAAGCAATATCAAGGACACCTTGCGGCAGGTGCGCCTGGCGCTTTTGGAGGCAGACGTCGCGCTGCCCGTGGTCAAGGGTTTCATCGAACGCATCCGCGAGCGGGCGGTGGGCGAGGAGGTCGGCAAGAGCCTCACACCGGGCCAGGCGCTGGTCAAGATCATCCACAGCGAACTGGTCGGATTGCTCGGCGACGAGCACGCGCCGCTCGACTTTAAAGCACAACCGCCCGTTGTCGTCCTGCTGGCCGGCTTGCAGGGCGCCGGCAAGACCACGACCGCGGCAAAGCTCGCGAAGAGACTGATCGACAAGGACAAGAAGCGCGTCATGCTCGTCAGCGTCGACGTGCACCGACCGGCGGCCATCCTGCAGCTGCAGACACTCGCCGGTGAAGTCGCTGCTCTGCATTGTCCGAGTACTGCCGACGAAAAGCCTGTCGCGATTGTGGACCGGGCGCTCGACGAGGCGCGACGTTCCGCAGCTGATGTGCTGATCATCGATACGGCAGGTCGGCTGCATGTCGATAGCGACATGATGCAGGAAGTCGTCGCGGTCAGTGCGCGCGCCGCTGCCCGGGAAACCCTGTTCGTTGTCGACAGCATGGCCGGGCAGGACGCCGTGAACGCCGCAACCGCCTTTAACGAAAGCTTGCCGCTCACAGGTATCGTGCTGACCAAAGCGGACGGCGATGCGAAAGGCGGCGTCGCGCTGTCAGTGCGCGAGATAACGGGCAAACCTATTCGGTTCCTGGGTGTTGGTGAAAAAGTTGATGCGTTCGAGGCATTTCATCCTGAGCGCATGGCATCCCGGATTCTCGGCATGGGCGACGTGCTCTCGCTGGTCGAGGAAATCGAGGACAAGGTCAGCCAGGACAAGGCCGAGAAGCTCGCGAAGAAGCTGAAAAAGGGCAAGGGCTTCGACCTTTCCGATCTCAGGGATCAGCTCGAACAGATGATGAACATGGGCGGGCTCGGCGCAATGCTCGAGAAACTGCCCCTGCCTGGAAACGTCAATCCGGCGGCCCTCAAGGACGGGGCGAACGAACAACAGATCCGGCGCCAGGTCGCGATTATCAATGCCATGACTCCCGCCGAGCGGTGTTTCCCGAAAACCATCAACGGCTCTCGCAAGAAGCGCATCGCGGCCGGCTCGGGACTGCAGATCCAGGACGTAAACCGGCTCTTGAAGCAGCACACGCAGATGGAAAGAATGATGAAAAAGATGTCCCGCGGCGGTATGAAAAAGATGCTGCGAGGCATGCCCGGGGGCGGAATGCCGCCCGGATTACGTTAATAGCGGGTGGTTCGGCGTTCGGTGCGGATAAACCCTCGAAATTGTTGAATTTATTTCCTCAGCAAACACTTCACATTTGAATTGAAATCGGTACAATGCGCGCTACTCAGGGGGTGGCCCCCGCATCATGCGTGTCCGCCTGATGCTAATTTGTAAACGGAAGTGTAATGGTTAGTATTCGTCTTTCGCGCGCAGGCGCGAAAAAGCGTCCTTTTTATCACCTGGTGGTCACCGACAGTCGCAATCGTCGGGACGGCCGGTACATTGAGCGTGTGGGTTTCTTCAACCCGGTTGGCAAAGATCACGAGGAGAATCTGCGGGTTGACCTCGAGCGGGTCGATTACTGGATTGGCCAGGGCGCCAGGCCGTCCGAGCGTGTTTCCTCGTTGTTGAAGGCGCACCGCAAGGCCCAGGCGAGCAATTAAGACAGCATCGCTAGCGCAGCCAGTGCTGCTGGGTCGCATTGCCGGCCTGTTTGGTGTCAAGGGCTGGGTCAAAGTGTTTTCCTACACCCAACCACGGGAGGCGATCCTTGAATACGATCGCTGGTGCATAAAGCAGGGTGACACGTGGCAGGCCACGAGAGTGGCCGAAGGCAAGCGCCACGGTAAATCGGTCATCGCACGACTGGATGGCATCGAGGACCGGGACGCCGCGACTGATCTGATCGACTGTGACATCGCGATTGAGCGTGATGACATGCCGGCCACCGACGACGGGCGCTACTACTGGTCCGACCTGGAAGGTTTGAAGGTCGTACATCGCGATGGAACCGAACTGGGTCACGTCGCATACCTGCTGGAGACCGGCGCGAACGATGTGCTGGTCACCGGGGGGGAACGGGAGCGACTAATCCCGTTCGTTGCTGAAAAAGTGATTCTCGACGTTGATATCGCCGCAGGCGTCATCACCGTCGACTGGGAGTGGGACTGACGTCATGCAAATCGCCGTTGTCAGCCTCTTCCCGGAGATGGTCGGACAGGTCGCTGAGTACGGTGTCGTCGGGCGGGCACGGGAACGCGGGTTACTGGCGTTCTCTTGCGAGAACCCGCGCGACTATGCCGAGGATGCTCACAGGACGGTCGATGATCGGCCGTACGGCGGTGGGCCTGGCATGGTTTTGAAGTACGAACCGGCCGCAAAGGCCATCCAGGCAGCCAGGAGTAAGCTGCCGACGGGCTGCCCGGTCGTGTGCCTGTCGCCGCAAGGCGAGGTATTCGACCAGGCAACGGCAGAACGATTCGCGGCGTTGCCCGGAATGATTCTGCTCGCGGGTCGCTACGAAGGTATCGACGAGCGATTGATAGAGAACGACGTCGACGAGGAACTATCGCTGGGCGATTTTGTGTTGTCTGGCGGCGAAGTCGCGGCGATGGCCGTAATCGACGCGGTAACCCGGCTGTTGCCAGGGGTGCTCGGCGACGAGGAATCGGCCATACAGGACTCGTTTGTGGAGGGAATGCTGGATCACCCTCACTACACGCGTCCGGAGACAATAGCGGGCCAGCGCGTGCCGGCTGTACTGTTGTCCGGTGACCATGCGCGTATTGCACGCTGGCGCCAGAAGCAGGCACTGGGAAGGACCTTCTTGCGAAGACCCGACCTGGCGCAAAAACTGGATTTGAGCAAAGAGCAACAAATGTTGCTCGATGAGTTTTTGAAAGAGCAGGGCCCGGTGTAGAATGCCGATCCTGCGCGGACGATAGCCGGCCCGGCGCCGGAGGATAGAGAGACATGAGTAAAGTAATCGAAGCGATCGAACAGGAACAGATGAACAAGGAAATCCCCGAGTTTTCACCGGGCGATAGCGTCGTTGTTCAGGTGAAAGTGAGGGAAGGCACGCGTGAGCGGCTGCAGGCCTTCGAGGGTGTCGTCATCGCGAAGCGCAATCGTGGTCTCAACTCGTCATTCACCGTCCGCAAGATCTCGCACGGCGAAGGTGTGGAGCGTGTATTCCAGACCTACAGCCCCACGGTAGACTCGATCAAGGTTAAGCGTCGCGGTGACGTCCGTCGCGCGAAGCTCTACTATCTTCGAGGTCGTACCGGTAAGGCCGCGAGAATTAAGGAAAAAATCTAGCGGTTTCGAGGTCTGTGGTGGCCAAACAAGGCTGCCCACGCCCGGATTTCCCAATTAGCACCGGAGTCCACATAATGCGGACTTCGCCTGAATCTTTCGTCACCCTGTGGATCAAATACAGGGTCGATTCGGAATACCTCAGGAAATAATCAGCCGGTGTTCACGGTATCGGTCGGTCATGGTGTCTAGACTGGCCTCTCTTCGGTCAGGAGATGGGAATGAGAAGGGCAAACATACTGTTGCTGGCTGTTACCAGTTTGCTGATGAGTGGCTGCGGCGCCCTGGTGTCAAAAGCCGCAAGTGGCTTCGGCGAAAATCTCACCAGTGCGATCCTCAACCAGGATGACCCGGAGCTGGTACGAGACGGGATGCCGTCCTACATCATTTTGCTCGACAGCTTCCTCCAGGGCGAGGAGCACAATCCAGCGATCCTGTCCGCTGCGGCTTCAATGTATGCCTCGTACGGCGCGGTGTTCGCGGACGACGAGGCGCGTGCGATGCGCCTGACCAGTCGCGCCCGACAGTATGGCCTCGAAGCCATGTGTGCTGCCTACGCCGAGGCCTGCGGCTGGCGCGAGATGCCCTACGATGAATTTGTGGCCAGCCTCTCGGGCGTCGCGGAAAAAGACGCCGACCTACTCTACAGCTATGGCTTTGCAACGCTCGCCTACCTGCGAGCGCACAGCTCCGACTGGAATACGCTGGCCGAACTGCCACAGGCCGAGGCGTTGCTCAATCACTACCTCGAGATCAGCGGCGATGCCGCGAATCCCGCGGCCTACAGCTACATTGGCATCATATTGACGCTGCGGCCGCCCGCGCTCGGCGGCAAGCCGGAAGAGGCGAGAGTCCATTTTGAAAAGGCCATTGCGCTGTCGGGTGGCAGGGACCTGGGCGCCAAGGTTGAGTACGCCAAGGGCTATGCCAAACTGCTGTACGAGCGAGAGTTGCATGACCGGCTGGTGCAGGAAGTTCTGAGCGGGGATCCGTACGCCGATGGTTATACATTGATGAACGTGCTGGCACAGGAAGAAGCGGTGCGGTTGCAGGCTGAGGCAAACGATTATTTTTAGGAAGCGATTGCGATCGCTGCCATTACGACCGTTAACGGAAGGAATGACGATGAGAAAACTGATTTTGCTGTCGCTCGCGTTACTGTTGGGCGGCATCGGACAAGCGCATGCGCAGACTTTGAAGATAGCAACGATCGCACCGGAAGCATCCGACTGGATGATGGGCATGCGCGCGGGCGCCAGGGAGATTAAAGAGCGCACCGACGGGCGTGTCACGATCAAACTTTACGGCGGTGGTGTGCAGGGGTCCGACAGCCAGGTGCTGCGAAAAATCCGCATCGGGCAGTTGCAAGGCGGTGCGTTCACGCCGTCGGTACTAAGCGATACTTACCAGGATATCGCGCTGTACAACATGCCGATGGTTTTCAATGATCAGGCTGAAGTGGACTATGTGCGTGAGCGTTTCGATGAGCGGCTGATCACAGGACTCGAGGCTGCCGGCTTCGTTAGCTTCGGCTTTGCAGCCACCGGGTTTTCCGTGATCCTGTCAAACGATCCAGTGGATAGTGTCGACGACCTCAAGAACAAGAAAGTCTGGGTGCCACAGGGCGATCCCGTCAGCGAGGCGGCGCTGAAAGCACTGGGCCTGAATCCGGCGCCACTGCCATTGTCCGATGTGTTCACAGGGCTGCAAACGAAGTTGATCGAGATCGTTCCCGGCTCACCGATTGGAGCGCTGGTCCTGCAGTGGCACACCAAGGTCGACTACATGACCGATTTGCCGTTGCTTTACACGGCGGCGCTGACGGCAATCGATAAGAAAGCGTTCAGCCGGTTGAAGCCGCAAGATCAACAGATCGTGCGTGACGTCATGACACGTCTCTACAAACAGTATGATGAGAAAAGCGCCATTGATGACGTCGAGGCCAAGGCGGCGCTGGTGAATTCGGGCGTCGAGCGCGTTGTCGTCGACCCTGTGGACGCGGCCGAGATTCGCAATCTTGTACTGGCATCGAATCGGAGAATGGGCGAGAAGGGCCTGTTCTCACTCGATCTGTACGACGAAATGATGGGCCACATTGCCGAGTATCGCTTGATGCAGACCAAGACCCTGGCTGACGACGCCGAAGCAGAAGATGAGGATCGGGCAACGAGCGTGGCTTCCGGCCAGGAATAGTGGCGCCAAC
>Ga0224508_10004244_pt1 | contig 11735 bp, 14 predicted proteins | sample SF_Jan12_sed_USG_4_FD_170157 | JGI IMG/M metagenome (GOLD analysis project Ga0224508, IMG submission 170157) | Sediment microbial communities from San Francisco Bay, California, United States - SF_Jan12_sed_USGS_21 | ecosystem: Environmental > Aquatic > Marine > Sediment | place: USA...
GGGGTGGGGTGTGGGCGGGGGAGGGCGGGGGGAGACTACAGGGGAGGGGGGCTTTTGTATCTAGAGGTAGGGGTGGCTACCAAAATGAGTCGGCATGCTATAGTCCATACCGGCAGCTACCCCTATATCTGCCATCCCCCCGGCGCTCCGATCAGAAACGATTGGGGCGCCAACCTTTTTATGCTAGAATTTCCTTGAGAGGGCTGGGCGCGAGAAGCTCTCTCCTCTTCGTGGTCGCCCCGTTGCTCTGGTCCTGCAGCGGGGTGTTTTTTCGCCTGTGCTACAATCATCGGCAGGGCGGGACTGGATGCTAACCCTTCCTCCATCCTTTCTCTGCTTAACGTCTCACAGTCCTTATGCCAATCCGAAGCCTCGGCAGCCGGTCTCGCCCGCTTGAAAAATGAATCGGTAAAAATCTTTTTTTAGGGTATTCAAAACCGTGGGTGATCCAAAGAATCGAGGCGGTGCGCGACCCGGCGCTGGTCGCCCGAAGGGCTCAAAGAACAAGCGAACGTCCGACCTGCGCGAGCGTCTTGTCGGAACGGAAGAGGACCCGGTAAACGTCTTGTTGGAATTCATCGGGCCAGAGAATCCCGTGGCGTTGCGAATTGACGCCGCCAAAACGCTTATGCAATACGCTCACCCGCGGTTAACGGCTTCTAAAATAGAGGCTAAGCTAGACAGCCGCCCGCTAACTATCGAGATTGTGGCGAAGGCTGACAAGCCAGATGCAGCCGATAGCGACTGAGAAGCGCCGCCTTCGCTACGAAGCCAACCCCGCACAAATCCGCGTCCTCACCTCGGACAAGCCGATAATATTTCTCGGCGCTGGTGTCGGCTATGGGAAGACGGAGACGGGCGCCCTGTGGACACTGAATAGGGTTAATTCCTATCCTGTAGACGACCGCGGCCCTGACGCCTCGCCGTGGTTTATGATTGCGGCCAACAGTTATCCGCAGGTCTATGACTCGACCCTAGCCGGCGCCTATGCGCTCTGGCATCGGCTCGGTTGCCATCTTAGCCCGGACAATGTGCCAAAGGGTTATGGTCCAACGAATATCTATCTAGAGGGGCGCTGCATCAAAGTTCGTAGTATGAACAACTACCAGGACATATCGGGAATGCAGATTGCGGATTACTGGCTGGATGAAGTTTGGCAGACACCGCGCGAGGCCTGGAACGTGACACAGGCCCGAGCACGGGACCGCCGAGTCGAACAAAACCGCGGACTGTTAACGACGACGTTAGACGATCCGGACTCATGGATGTATGAGGTATTCGCTGGTGAGGGCTACGACCCCGAGCGCATGGAGGTGTTGTATGCCGGCACGTCGGAGAACGCGGCCAACCTGCCGGTAGATTACATAGACAACATGCGCGCAACGTATTCTAAGCGGCAATTCCAGCGCATGGTAGGTGACCCGTTGCCGCGCTGGGTTTCGCTGGAGACCGGCCTTATTTATCACGCCTTTGGACCGCACAATGTCAGCCCGGAGGCCGATTACGACGAGGCCCTGCCCCTGCTGTGGATGCTGGACTTCAACATCGCAGACGGTGCGCCCATGTCGTCTTGTATCGGTCATCTGCGCAACGGAAGATTTGAGGAGCGGTTACGTCCAGAGCTGCATATCGTGGATGAAATCGTGATTGAAACCGCCGACACACACGACGCCATTAACGAATTCGAGGCACGCGGCTACGACAAAGACAAGGCCGCGGTTAAGATCTACGGCGACGCAGCCGGCAAGGCGCGAGACACCCGCAGCAAAAAGACCGACTATCAGATCCTCGCAGAGCGTGGCTACATAGCGCAGGACGTGCCCTCAGCCAATCCGCCCATTCGCGACCGTCACAACACGGTTAACGCAGCACTGAAAAATGCGGCCGGCGACGTCCGGGTCAAGATTCACCCACGATGCAAGACGCTGATAAAGGGCCTCGAGACAACGCGCCTTAAGGGCGGCGCGCAGTACATCGAAGAAGTGACTAAATTCCAGCACATCACCACCGCGCTGGGGTATGGCATAATGCGACTGCTACCGATGCAACAGCCAGTGCGGATTGGGCCGCGACTGGTAAAACTGAAGGCGAGATGATGAGCGCAGATCCACCCTCACAGATACTCCCAAATGTAAACGAGAAGTGGTTAATCGAGTCGCCGCAGACGAAGATCGGCGCCATCACTCAGCAGACGGACTCAGTTAATACGCCGTCGCGCGAGTGGTCCGTGATGGAGAGCTGGCGAGAACTGCCACGCGATCTGTGGGGCGAGTCGCCGGCCATGCGAGCGGCTAAGAAGAAATACCTACCGCAGTGGGAGGGGGAGGAGACGGACGAATACAAGGCGCGTGTGGATGCTGCGGAACTGGTGCCGTTCTATAAGTCAAGCATCACTGGAATGGTCGACCAGGTGTTTGGTAAGAATATCGAGCTAAACATTAATGAGGGTATCTCTGACGCTGACAATGCCGAGATGCGCGAGTGGTCGGAGAACGTCGACGGCCGCGGGACACCGCTGACCCTATTTGCACGGACGGCCGCCACTGGCTCATTGGCCTATGGGCTAACGTCAGTGCTAGTGAACGTAGCGCCGGATGCGGAGGAGCCAACGCTCTTAGAGATAGAGGGCGGCCGGGTAATTGAAGCGCGCGGGACCGTCGCTGCAGGTGTCGAAGTGTTGGAACGCGTGCGATACATCACGGCGCGCGAAGAGCCAGACGGCAACTGGCTAACGACTCAGATCCCGCGCATCGTTGTGTTGCGTCGTGGTACTGTCGGAGCCTTTACCTCTGAGATTTGGGAAGATCCAGAGGGTAAGGGCAATTTCTCACTGGCCGAGGATGAATCGCAGGCGGAAGTGCCAACAACGGCGGCGGAGAAATTCACGGACATTCCCCTTGTCGACATGCCCACGGGAGAAAGCCAGTTTTGGTTTTCACTACCAGAGCTATATTCGCTCGCAGGAATGAACCGGCAGCACTGGCGGAAAAAGGCGAATTTCGACAACTCGGTAGAAATGGCCTCGGTATCCATGCCAGTCTTTTGGGGTGTGCAGCCGGAAGCGGTAACGGCTCAGCAGTTTGGGGTCTATCGCATCCTCGCGTTTGCATCATCCGAGGGGCGCATGGATATGCTCGCGCATCCTCTCGACTCCGCGAAGATCGCACTGGAGGATCTGGAGAAGCTAGAAGCGCACATGCGGTTTGCGGCAATGGCGCCGTTTCGCGAGCGTGCCTCGGGGCGCGAGCTGGCTACGTCCATACTGCGGGATGAAAAGCAGAAGCTATCGCGGCTTCAGGCGTGGGCGCTTCAGTGGTTGTCTGCTATGCAGCGGTGCATTAACTGGGCGGCGGCCTGGAAAGGATTAGAGGGCGCCCCAACTTTGAGTTATAACCAAGAGGTTTTCGAGGGTCTAGCCGGAAAGCCAGACTTCAAGCTGTTGCTGGAGATGAAGGCGCTAGGGGTCGGGCTGTCAGATGAGTTTTTGATTAGTGAGGCTCAGCGACACGGCCACGCGTCGGATCACTGGGAGCCGGAAGAGGTGGTAGAGGCATCAGAGGGCGAGTTGTGAGGCTTTTCGAGTGGGCCGGTTTTGCTCGTCGCAACCCGTCATGGGTAACGCGCAACGCGCGCCGATCATGGGCAGTAACGAAGGCCATGAGGGCATTCCGTCAAGATAACCCTGAGTCTTGGTGGTCTGGCAAGCCCACCAAGGAAGTGCATCACATTGTCCCTGTATCGGTGGATGCTGAGCGTGCAGGCGATCCCTCAAACATGTTCCCGACCGCGGGGCGCGATGAGCACTACGTCGTGGGCCATCTGGGGATTAGCTGGTCGGTGTATAACCGCTCAATTGTTGCAGTAACGGAGCGGGTCGAAGCCATAGACACAAGATAGGAGACACAGGAATGGGTGAGCCACTCAAAGATTTGAAAACCAGGATTATCTCAACGATTACCGGGCTTGTCGGCTTATTGGCCGCATTCGGGATTGTCGATCTAGACGCCGATATGCTGGTGGAGCATCTAGACGCCATTATCGGGGGCGTGCTGGCGATTATCGGCGCGCTGGGCTGGACCCTGCATCTCAAGATTGGGCGTGAGGCCAAGAATGTCGCCTCCGCAACGGCGCTATCCGTCGCATTGGCTCGGAAGGCTGACGAGGCGAAGGCGGCTAGGGCGGCCGTTGAGATAGCCCCCGAGACGTTGGCAGAGAAGCAAGCGCAGGCACAGAAGGCACCGGGATTACCGAAGCAGCGCGATTATCCAGCCCCGAAAGCACGAAAGAGGAACAAGTAAATGAGAGCGGCCAAGCTTCTAGGGGTCTGCTTAACAGCCGTGTTTCTTCTCGGCGCGAATGGTTGCCCCGATGGCAAGCCAGCTTGTGACGAAATAGACGACGCGATAGAGGCATCAGCCAAGGGCACGGCGCCTCTGTTCAAGCAAGCGATGTTTGCTGCAAGCGGCGAGGACACCTATATCGTGAATTTACGGCCTGTCGTGGGTGTCGCGGCGGTGCACAGGGCGGCGGCGATAAGCGGCGCGGTGCAGTCATGGGGCGCTCAGAACGTGGAGCCGTTGGCGGCGCTAGATCAGGCAATAGCCACGATGGACAAGGCCGCAATAGAACGGGCGCGTGATGACAACCGGGTGCTATTTGTTGAGCGGGTAACGCCCAAGTACGTCTCTCCGATAGAGGGCGAGGCTGTGTCATCCTGGGGCCTGGATCGCGTCACGACAGACAGAGGTGACGTAGACGGATTGATAGATTTGGGCGCGGGGCCGCTCGGGGCTGGCGTCGTAATTGGCGTTATCGACACGCTAGGGCCCGGCGAGCCGTTTCACCCCGACTATGCTGCTCGCGTTATAGGTGGATTCTCCGCCTTCGGTCCCGGTGACGGGCACGGACATGGGACACACGTTACCGGGACGGCAGCCGGCAAAATCTACGGATTAGCCTCCGAGGCAAGCATATGGGTATCGAAGGTCCTAGACGATGCGGGCCGCGGTTCAGATGCTACGGTGCTTCGCGGAGTAAACGCCTTGACCGAGGCATGTGTAGCCAATGGCTGGCGCTGTGTTGCTAATAGCTCGCTGGGTGGGCCTAACAGCCAATCGCTACGCCGCGGCTACTGCAAGAGTGCAGCGGCGGGTGTGTTTCATGCCGTGGCGGCTGGCAATGATAACCAAGGCGCGTGCGGGGCAACGCCGGCCGATGTTGAACCGGCATTTACGACCGCGGCCAGCAACAAATCAGATGGGCGCGCGTTCTTCTCCAATCAAGGGCCATGCTGCGATGGGTTTGCGCCAGGCGTAGACATTACCTCTACCTGGCGCGGTGGTGGTGAACGAGTCTTGTCTGGTACGTCTATGGCGGCCCCGCATGTGGCGGGGGCTGCAGCGGTTTTCTGGAGCCGGAACACGGCGCTAGATCAGGCAGAATTAAAGGCGTTTCTGATCGACCGAATGACTCCCGACGAAATCGGGGGAGCGCAGGGCGTGCCCAATCGGTTGCTGTGGGTAGGTTAGTAAGCGTGCGGCTGAGTGTCTACGGTAAATGAGCGGTTACGCGACGCCTTAATCGCCCGTCAAGTCGGCATCCAACGCCTAGCCTCGCGCCAGGTAAAGCGCGCGCTAGAGATGCTGATCGAATTGGAGAAGCGTCTCGCGGCAGACTTGCGACGGCGCATCCTAGAGGCGCGGATACTCGGCTTTGACACCGGGCCATTTACCACGCTACGGCTTCGCCGGCAGCTTGCCGAGGTGCGGGCGCTAATGGCTGAAGCGTACAGGGCTATCGGTGTTCGGATGGCCTCGGAGTTGAAGCAACTGGCCGCGGCGGAGCAGGATTACCTGGTGCGAATGCTAGAGAACAACGTACCCCAATCCTTGCAGCTGGGCTATGGCCTGGTGCCGCTTACGGTATGGGCAGAGATCGTAGACGATACGGCATTCCAGGGCGGTCTACTATCTGAATACTTCGCCGCGACTGGCCGCAATTCGCTGGTGGCGCAGGCCATGCGGCGCTATGAATCAGAGTTACGCGAGATGATTGCACAGGGCATTATAGCCGGCGAACCGGTGGATAAGGTTGTGCGGTTGTTGATGCAACAAACAAAGGGCATCAGTCGCGCGCATCTTCGGACGATCGTTGATACAGCCACCAAGCATACGATGAACACAGCGCGCGAGAAATTCTTTGATGCTAACGCTGGTAAGGACGGGGTAATAAAAGCCTATCAATGGCTATCGACTCTCGACCTGCGGACCACCATAGAGTTTTGCATCCCGCGAGATGGCAAGGCGTACACGGTAGACAAAGAGCCAATCGGTCATAGCTACGAATGGGGCGAGGGACCGGGCCGCATTCACTACAACTGCCGGTCGGGGCAAACCTCGGTTTTGAAGTCGTGGAAAGAGCTGGGTATAGACGCTGATGAGATAGACGGCCGCACGCGGGCCTCTATGGACGGCCAAGTCTCGGACAAGGTTACGTGGGCAGAGTGGGCGGCGCAGCGCGAGTGGACCCCAGAAGAATTAGAGGAGATGCTCGGGAAAGAGCGTGCGCGCAGAGTTATTCTTGGAGATATATCCTTCTCAGATGCGTTACGAGAGGTGGGTCTCCCCGGGCGACTGGTGGAGAACGTTTCGCTATCACTCGACAGTCAATCTGTATTACGGTGGTTTGAGTCGGGGGTAAGGTCGGAGGGTGCAGAGAATTTCTTAGCAATATCGTCCGACGGTTCGATATTGGGGCATGGGGTTGGGACTCGCACTGCGGTAACTTTGCCAAGGGAGATGCTAGAAAGCTTGCAGGGTGGAATTATTACGCACAATCACCCAAACGGCGCCCCATTCTCGCCGCAAGACATACAGGCTGCGATCAAGCATTCCTTGGGAGAGATGCGCGCCATAACTGAAACGAGGACCTATGTTATGCGGCCAGGCGAGCTTGGCTGGCCGGGATTATCACAATTGCGCAACGAACTGACCCCTTTTCTGTTAGAATATGAGCGACTCAAGGCGGCGGGCACATTTGGATCAGATTTGGAGAAAATCGAATGGGTAAACGCGATGTGGAGAAGTCTCGCGGCCTCTCTGGGAATGAGCTACGCGCGCTTCTAGCGCCAGCGGAAAAGCCCCTGGATGATAGCCGTTTTTTTGAGTTTCTGGAGCTTTCCATTCGGCGACCCGACGCCGACAAGAAAGAAGCAATAAAGCAGCGGCACAATTAAAAGTGCCGCAGCTCGGGGTCGATGAAGTCGACCGCGGTCTGTATCTGGTCGGGCGTTGGCGTGAGCCGCAGCCATGACGCTATCCAGAGCACGCTTTGCTCGGGTTCGTCTATGAGCTGGTCGTAGGCGATATGCCAGCACTTGGGCTGCAAGTCGCGGGCGGCTTGCCATGCAGCGGCGACCTCGGCAACGCGCTGGATACGCTGTGCATATGAGCGTCCAGGGTCTATCGCGTCGGCCTTGGCGGTATCTGAAGCGATGGAGGCCTCTAGCGGCCGATCGACTCTGAGAACTTCGAGTGGTAGCGTCGCTGGATCGTGCCCGAGCCAGCAAAGCGGGGAGTGCTTGAAGCCGGCGCGTCCGCGCGGGCACCCTTCATTGCGCCGCATACGAAGGTAGCCAGGTAGGTCGAAACGCCGGTCTAACAGCGAGTGCACTTCGCGCTGAATGATGAAGTCGTGCAGCCGCACGTCTTCATAGGTTGTATAGCCGCGCACTCCGGGCCGGTTCATAACCGTCCCATATCTACCCCGAGGTGATGGAGGACACAGGCAACGCAAGACGTGCCGCTGGAGGCGGTGCCCGCTACGAAGATAACGCGGCTCATTTGGCAGCAATTATTACCAGAAGCACGACCAGCCAAAACTCCGCGGTAGATATTTGCCCGGTGCCAAACCCGACGATTGCCGAGAGCATGGCTATAACCTGGATGAAGGTGAAGACAATACCCTTATAGGCTTCTAATCTTTCGGTGGCCATGGATTCGGCTCCTCTTGTAGCGTTTCTTTAACGGCGGCAACGGTTAACTTAAACACCGCCTTGGATAGTCGATATACGAGATAAGCGCCGGCTAGCAGTCCGGTAAACAGGCCTACGCCAATGCCCAGGAAAAACTCAGCCGTCAAGGTGTCTCCAGCATTTCCAGGTTAACCCGTCTACCGCATGTCTCAGCGGTTGCAATCGAGAGCCACATTCCGTTACGAATTCAGCGACGGCGCCGGCCACATCCCACCCTTGCATAGGATTGGGGTGGTTGTAGTCGTGAGCGAATAGCACCCCGTCTAATTTCAGCTTAGGCCACCACGCGAGCATATCGGCCAGGGCTGCCGGCTTGGTGTGGTCTGCGTCTATGTGGACAAAATCGAATGTGGAGTCAGTCTGTCGGCGCGCGGCTTCTAATGAGTCTAGCTCCAACAGCGTCGCGCGGGAATCGTGGTTAGAAAACTTGTAGAGGCTTGCTCGCGCCTCTGCCTGTATGTCCTCTATGGGTTCTTCGGTGAGGCTGTTGACCGCCCAGTTATCGACGCATAGCAAGATCAGCCGCGGGAAGTGTATTAGTAGTTTGCGCGCAGTTTCGCCGCGAAATACGCCCACCTCGGCGCCCAATAAGTTGTCGTATCGTTTATGTGCTAGGTGGTCTCGGATGGGTGGGAATGGGCTTGTGTCGTGACTGGTGCCGGGTTGCCATTTTGGGAGCGTCATTAGTTTGCCGATAGCCCCTTGTTTGTTAGACCCTGGGACTGGCTGTCGTGGTCTAGGGAGATTATCGTGTCTCGCTTGCGGTACTCGACAGCATAATCATTGGCTGCCGCGAGGCGGGTAAAGTCTTCGCGCAGTTTTTTGGGTACGTAGGTTTGGAAATGGTAGTGGCGGGCATTGTTGCAGCGGGCCATGCCAAGTGCCATCTCCCAGTAATCGGTGGCGGTTAGTCGATTCATATCCGTCAACGCGCCACCCACTTAGCAAACAGCAGGTTTTGAGTAATCCAGTCGTCTTGGTTGAAGCCGCAGAGGGCGCGGCGGGGGTTGGGTCGCAGGTGGCCTAGCCGGTACGCACGACTGGCCGAACAGGGTGTATTGACGAAGCCTTCGTTCGCCATCACGCTTCTGTCAAACTCGCGCGGCGTGCAAAGCACCGGTACCCCCATTGCCCACGCTTCATAGATGCAGAGCGGCCCCGGCTCGGGCTCTGAGGTGACAACTAGCGCCGTGAGGCCGTCGAAAAACTCCGGGCTGTCTATCTTGTCGGTGACCACCGGGACGGCATTAGCCGCCTCACATATCTCATAGAACAGCTTGCGGTTCTTATGCGGGTAGTCTCGGCCGGCGAATCCGAAGAGTGGGCGCGGTCCTGTTGGCGGTTTTGCATCCCTGAAAAACTCTTTGCGGGCGCCGATGGGGCGATACAGAAAGCGCTCTGTCGGGAACGTCGCGTATCCGTGCGCGCCGGGGAATTCCTCTAGCTGCCGGTGATGGACAAAAACGAATCCATCGGCCCGATGCTGCCAACGCTCGTAACCCCGCATCTTGAAGTCATGGAATTGTACGAGCAAGCGTGGTGCCATTCCTGGCGATCCACTCGGCGCTGCCCCTGCCTCACTCGACCGTATGCAGATATGCACGTCCGCATCTAGCGGTTTGTCTGAGGACTTAACCTCAACTCCGGGCGGCCAGATCTCGCGGCGCTCGAAGTGTTCTTTGAAATCCTCGAACAGGTGGCCCCGGTTAGAACAGTAGGGGTTAATCAGCACAGACAAGCCTCAAGAGAGAGGTAAGCGTACGCCGCCGCCAGTGGGTCCACTCCGTCTCCGATAGCTGAAACTTCGTTATACCAACCGGCCAGCCCATCAGGCGCTCTAACCACCTCGGATTCAATCGCGGGTTTTTGAGAAGGCTTGCATCCCGAAGCCTCTCGGTATAGGACGTTACCCCTATCCGGGGTGTAGTGTTGAGATGATAAATCCAAGCCTGACCCGTTAGCGTCAGCGCCGGCCTCTATTTGTTGCCACCAGAGTATTGGTATGCCCTCCCGGTTGACTCCTTTTCGGTTGGTCTCGCCCAGTATGAATACTCGCAACCCCTTGAAGCCTCCGCCCGTTTCAGCCGACGTGAAGCATCCCGGCGTAGCCCTGTAATCCATTCCCCAAAGGTCTGTGAGAACGCGCTCGGTTCCGCCTCGTGCAGCATGTCCCGCAACGTTCTCCACGAACACGCGGCGGGGTTGATAGACTTCAATCGCTCGAAGTGTTGCGGGCCATAGGTCGCGGTCGTCGTCGTGTCCGGCTCGCTTCCCGGCTTGTGACCAGGGTTGACAGGGGATTCCGCCGAAGAGGATGTCGACCGGGAAAGCAACTGCTCGGCCACGCGTAAGCAGAAGTCTGTCAGAGCATTCTCTGTCTGCACAGGTTCTAACGTCACTCCAGATAGGCGCTGGAGCCAAGATGCCTTGTTCCATCTGCCAGACCAGATTCGCGGCGCGGAAGGCTTCTTTTTCCACGTACAGGAGCGGGACAAGCGTTCGGCCTGTTGCTTCGTAAGCAAGGCTGACTCCGTGGTCGAGCATTCCGACGCCGGTACAGAGGCTGATGGCGGTATGTAAAGCCACACTCAATAAACGCTAGCACCGCACCCAACAAAACGCAAGCAATTTAATATAATTGCCCCACATCTAACGGCGCGTGTATAATCGACACCGAAGTGAACCGCGGTACTGTTTTGAAACCGCATGTGATGGGCGCTATCTCGGCCGAGCAGGGCGGGACGTGCGCCCCTAATCTAGTCAGCGGGTCGGCTGAGCAGGGCGGCCCGCGGCTACCGGCTTCTAACAAATCCTGAGCAGGGAGAGTCTGTAATGAAGCTAAAAAAGAGCGAAGACGGCCAACCGGTTTTCGACGACGACAAGCCCGTTTACATCCTAGACGATGGCAGGGACCGGCCTATTGACGTGCCACGGCTTTATGAGGACGTTAAGCGGATGAGCGAAGACCGCGACAAGGCTATGAATGACCATAAGGCCATTCAGCGCCAAATGGACGCCTACAAAGGCATCGACCCGAAAGACGCACGCGAGGCAATAGCTTTTCGGTCTGTGATTGGTGAAGATGCGGATGCAAGCAAAATCCAGCATACGGTAGCCAGTCTCACGGCGGAAAACGAAGGGCTAAAGAGCCAGCTAGACACCGTGACCGGCGAATTGGGAGAAACTCGCGACGAGATTGAAAGTCTCACCGTAGGGCAGGCTTTCAGAACGTCTAAGTGGATACGGGAGAAGATGGCTCGCTCCTACCGGGAGCACCCGGAGCACGCGCAAAAAATCTATGGCCACCACTTCAAGCCAGAGAATGGCGGGGTAGTTGGCTATGTCGGTGAGCAGCCGATCTATTCACGGAAAGATCCTTCTAAGGTCGCAGACTTTGACGAAGCCATGAGCATTTTAGTCGGTGATGATAAGTCATTGCTGGCATCGACAAAGGCCCGCGGCGTGAATGACGGTCCCGGCCCGAAATTGCCGGCCGTCCCGAAGGACAAGCCGTGGAAGGAAATGAAGCGCGGCGAAAAGCTCGCATACGAAGCGGAACACGGGCACGAGGCCACTAGAGCCAAAATCAAACAGGAAATAGGAGCCTGAATAACAACCAATGGCAACAACCCTCCACAGTAACTTAAAGATCCGCGACGAATACTTCAAGACGGCGGCCATGGAAGGCGTAGCGCAAGCCGTT
>Ga0224508_10004245_pt1 | contig 11735 bp, 8 predicted proteins | sample SF_Jan12_sed_USG_4_FD_170157 | JGI IMG/M metagenome (GOLD analysis project Ga0224508, IMG submission 170157) | Sediment microbial communities from San Francisco Bay, California, United States - SF_Jan12_sed_USGS_21 | ecosystem: Environmental > Aquatic > Marine > Sediment | place: USA: California...
GAGGTAGACGGCGGTGTTCAGGGTGTCGCCGCCGGACGCCATTTTCAGCGTTGTCGGGTCGAGATGGGCGAGCTCGACCATGCATTCGCCGATACAGGCGACGCGTTTTCGGCCTACGTTCTCCGATTTCGGAGCTTGGCTTGCGCTCATCACGCCGCCCGGCGCTTTCCCGGCGCCAAGCGCTCGACCACGAGATCGGCGAGCGCCATGGAGGCGGTCAGACCGGGGCTCTCGATGCCGAAAAGATTGACCAGGCCGGGAACGCCGTGCTCCGCCGGTCCTTGCAGGACGAAATCGGCCGCCGGCTCCCCCTTGGCGGAAAGTTTCGGGCGAATGCCCGCATAGCCCGGCTCGATGGCGCCATCCTCGAGGCCGGGATAGTAGCTTCTGACGGCCTCGTAGAACACGTCGGCGCGCCTCGGGTCGACGTCATAGGTCAGCTGATCGACCCGCTCGACATCAGGGAGCCATTCGACATCCGGGCCGAACTTGACCTGCCCGCCGAGATCGAGGGTGACATGGACGCCGAGCCCACCGTCTTCCGGCACCGGATAGACCAGGTGGGAGAAAGGGCGCGCGCCGACCAGAATGTAGTAGTTGCCTTTGGCAAAGCGCGCCTTGGGAACGAAAGCTGGATCCAATCCGTTGATCTTGCCCGCGATCTCCGGCGCAAACAGGCCGCCTGCATTGATCAGCATGCCGGTGCCGAGCGTCATCGGCTCGTCCCCGCCGATCTCGAGCTCGAAGCCTCGATCGGTGGCCCGCCCTTGCAGCAAGGGGGCGTTGAAAGCGAGGAACGCGCCGTGATCCTCGGCATCGCCCTGATAGGCGAGCATCAAACCATGGCTGTCGATGATGCCGGTGGACGGCGAGAGCAGCGCTGCCGTGCACACGACCTCGGGCTCGAGCGCACGCACCTCGTCCGAGGTCAGCCAGACCAGATCGTCGACGCCATTGGCCGCCGCTTTCGCCTTGATCTGCTCAAGCGTCCGGTCCTGCGCCTCCGAGGTGGCGACGATCAGCTTGCCACAGCGCCGATAGGGCACGCCCTTTTCCTCGGCATAGGCGTAAAGCATGGCCTTGCCGGCGACACAGGTCAGCGCTTTCAGCGATCCGGTCGGATAGTAGATGCCGGCGTGGATGACCTCGCTGTTGCGCGAGCTGGTGCCGGTGCCGATCATGTCGGCGGCTTCGACCGCGATCGTCTCGATCCCGGCCATGGCCAACGCTCGCGTCACGGCAAGGCCGACCACGCCGGCGCCGACCACGACCGCATCAACATGTTCCATCAGGCAAAGGGCTCCTTATCAATCATGAGCTGGGTCGATGATCGAGGGGTGGCCTTGGTCAGCGATCGAGTATCGCCTTGACGTCGCTCGCCGTGACCCCGGCGGTCTCGGCCGCCGCCAGGATCTCCTGCCAGCTTGTCTCGTCGACGTCCACCCCCTTTTCCAACCGTTGCTTGCGCTGTCGCGCTTCCGGCTCGCCCGGCATCAAGACCTCATCGAAGCCGTCCCTGGCCTTGGCGCTCTTGGCGGTCTTGACCATGGCCTCGGCTTCGTGCTGACAGGCCTCGGCATCGCCGATCGCGCCGGGATCGATGATCACCGAGAGCATGTTGTTGACGGCACCACCGGTGCGCGGATGCTCCGGCTGCAGGGTTCGCCCACCGGTCAGGGCGCCGGCGAACAGCTCGCAGATCAAGGCAAGCCCGGAGCCTTTGTGCTCGCCCATCGCCACCAGCGCGCCGAAGCGCTCGGGGAACATGCAGCCGGGATCGCGCGTCGGCCAGCCATTGCCGTCAAGGAGGCTGCCTTCAGGCACCGGCACGCCCTTGTTCTTGGCGACCCTGGCCTTGCCCATGGCGATCTTGCTGGTCGCCATGTCCAGGAGCACCAGGGGCTCGCCATTCGCACCAGGCATGGCGGCGCTGTAGGGGTTGGTACTGAGAACCGGTTCCGCAGCCGCGTGCATGGCGACGATCGGTTCATTGTCGACGACGTTGACGTAGTGCATCGAGGCGAAGCCGTTTTTCGCGCAGAGCTCGGACCAGTGGCCGATGCGCCCGATATGGAAGCTATTGCGCAATGCAACGATCGCAGCGCCCTCCTCCCTGGCCTTGGCCATGCCCAGCTCCATGGCCTCGAACGCGATCACCTGGCCAAAGCCGCGCTGGCCGTCGATCACCAGGATCGGCCCGCTGTCTTTGATCACCTTCACGTGGTTGTTCGGTTGCAGATTGTTCTCGGTCCAACAGCGCACATAGAGCGGCAGCATGCCGACGCCGTGGGAATCATGGCCGGCGAGATTGGCGCCGACCAGGTGATCGGCGACCAACGCCGCATCATGTTCGCCGCCGCCCACGGCGCGGCAGATGGCCATGGTCAACTCATGAAGGACATCGCTCTTGACGATCGGCATGCATGCTTCTCCCCGGACGCTCCGATAGTGCAAGCGTAGTCCAGGAAGAAGGTGTACGCCAAGCGGCGGCGCTTGATCCTCAGCCCGCGAGCCGGCCGATGGGTCGAAACAGCATCCGCCCAGCGGCTTTGCCACCCGCCTTGAAGTTTTCGATCGCGGCTTGGCCCGCCTTCGATGTCAGCCAACCCGCCAAGATCAACGCACCCTCGGCATTCAGGCCGGGGTGACGCTCGGGATTGACGCGGATCACGCTGTAGACATTGTCGAGCAATGGCTTGTCACTGGCAAACAAGGTCTCGAGATCGCCGGGATTGCCGAAGGTCGCCCAGGTCGCTTCGTCGGTCAGGACATAAGCGCCGGTGTTGACCGCGATGTTGAGCGTAGCCCCCTGCCCCGAGCCGCTTTCGCGATACCAGCCGACAGCGCCGTCGCCGGGCTCGACATCGGCGAGGTCGACGTCAGCAGCGCGCCACAGCCGAAGCTCCGCCTTGTGAGTTCCGCTCTCGTCGCCGCGCGACAGGAACAGCGCTCGGTGCTCGGCGATCGCCGTGAAGGCGGCCACGGCGTCGTCTGCCTCGCGCACGCCCGCCGGGTCCGCCTTGGGTCCGACAATCACGAAGCGATTGCGCATGACGGGACGCCGATCGACGCCATAGCCGGCGTTGATGAAATCCTCCTCGTCTTCTGGCGCATGCACCAGGATGACGTCGACATCGCCGCGCGCCGCAAGATTGAGCACGGAACCGCTGCCGGCGGTGACTGCTCTGATCTGGCCATCGTGCTTGGCTTTGAAGGCGTCGATCAGATGGGCGAGCAGGCCGGAGTTTTCGACGGACGTGGTCACGCCGAGGAAAAGCGGCGCTTGGCTGTAGCTGGCCTCGGGCAGAAAAACGCCCGTCACGAGCATCACGCAGCATGCGATGCGCCGAAGAAACCAACGTCGCCCAAAAGCCTCGACCGGTTTCGTCTCGATCCTCATCCACCTTCGCCCTGGCCGCCGGTGAAATCATGGCGCATGCCAAGGAAAAGGCAATGCCTTTGCCTCGAATGTACGTCGAGGCCGCAGCTTTCGAATGCCGCAGCCGGGATCGCCGGTTAGTGGACCGATCGCTGGAAGGCGCGCAGGCCGACGGTTTCCTCGATCATCAGGATCAACTCGCGGCAGCGGATCTCGGCTCGCGCCCGGTGGCGAAAGGATAGAAAGCCGGGGTCGTCGAGAAACGCCGGCTCCTCGATCAACTCGGTACACATTTCGGCGCGCTCGGCTGCCGAGAAAAAGCAGTCGAGAATCACCTGCACCGATTGCCAGTAGGCCTCCGGGTCCGAATAGGTTTTGAGTGTGTCGGTACCGCCGACATGCAGCATCAGCATGTCATAGATGTCCGGTTGCTGTGCTTTCAGGAAGCGCCCACCCGAGCGCTCGAGCCAAGCAACCACGCAGTCGCCCCGAACTGATGACATTCCCCCGTCCCGCTTCAGCGTTCAGCTTTACACGAGGGAATTCTACATTCAGGATCGCGCTCAGATATGTGAGATAGTTCACAGTTAATGTGGATTTTTCTCGTTTTTTGTCGAACTGCGGTGACGTCGCCGCGCCGGACGATCTTCGGCGGCGACGGGAACGAGCCTGATCATGATAGCTGAAGGGTCGATAGCGCGAAAGCGCATCCTGTTGGTTGCCAATCCGACGGCGGGCCGTGGACGCGGCGCCGGGTTGAAGCCGATCGTCGATCGCCTCGAAGGGCATGGCTGCTCGGTAACCGTCTACCAGACCAAGGCCGCGGGCGACGCCGAGCGCTTCGTGCGGGAAGCCGGTGGCGCCGGTTTCGATGCGATCGCCGCGGCCGGCGGCGACGGTACGATCAACGAAGTGCTGAACGGCCTGTCCGCCGGCGGACCGCCGCTTGCGATCATCCCGCTCGGCACCGTGAACGTGCTGGCCAAGGAGATCGGGCTGCCGCAATCGATCGATCGGATCGCCGAAACCGTGGCCTTCGGCCCGAGCCGGCCGATCAGCGTCGGCGACGCCAATGGCCGGCGCTTTGCGGTCATGGCGAGCGTCGGCCTCGACGCCGAGGTGGTGGAAAACGTCAATTTGGATCTGAAGCGTCATGTCGGCAAATGGGCCTATCTCTATGAAACAGCGAGACAGATCGCCTTCTCGTCGCCACCGCCTTATCGCTTGCGTTTCGACCATGAGGAACAGGAGGCGCAAGGTATCATCATCGCCAATGGCCGGTTCTATGGCGGCCGCTACGTGGCGGCGCCGGAGGCAAACCTCGAAAATCCGAGCTTGGAGGTCTGCCGTTTGACCCGCCCGGGCCGTTGGGCGGCGCCCGGCTATCTCCTGTCGCTTTGCCTCGGCCGCCTCGCCGAGCGCGCCGACGTCAGGATCGACCGAGCGACCGGCCTGGAGATCACGGGGCCAGCCGGCGCGCCGCTGCAGGCGGATGGCGACGTTCTCTGCCGCCTGCCCGCGATCATCAAGGTTCTGCCAGCAGCCGTCGATCTCGTCTTTCCAATAGGCTCGAATGGACGTGCCGGGTCGTGACATCCGGACGAAGACGCCTATTTCACTCCGATAAACGAGAAGATCGGCGACATGGCCCCAGCTTCTAAAGCGTCTCTCCCGCTTGCCTCCCTGCGCGCCCGGATTCGCGATGCGGCCCTGCCCGACGAGGGCCTGGCGCTCGCCGATGCGCTTCGATCCGCAGGCATCGAAAGCGATGTGCGCGCCCGCATGGTCACGCGCGCCACCAAGCTGGTGCGATTGATACGCGAGCAGTCCGACCCCGGCCTGATGGAGGTCTTCCTGGCGGAGTACGGACTTTCCACCGACGAAGGCGTGGCGCTGATGTGCCTGGCCGAAGCGCTTCTTAGGGTGCCGGACGACGACACCATCGACGCGCTGATCGAGGACAAGATCGCGCCGTCGACCTGGGGCAAGCATCTCGGCCATTCCAGCTCGTCCCTGGTCAATGCGTCGACCTGGGCGCTGATGATCACCGGCAAGGTCTTGAACGACGAGGACCAGCAAGGGCTGGTCGGCGCTCTTAGAAGCGCTATTCGCCGCCTCGGCGAGCCGGTGATCCGCACCGCGGTCGAACGCGCCATGCGCGAGCTCGGCCAGCAATTCGTTCTCGGCCGCGACATCGAGGAAGCGATGGAACGCGCCGCCGAACGCGAGGCCCAGGGCTTTACCCACTCCTATGACATGCTGGGCGAAGCGGCGCGCACCGAAGACGACGCCAGGCGCTATCATCTCGCCTATGCGCGGGCGATCACCGCGCTCGCCAGGGCCTGCCGCTCGGCAGACAGCCGCGAAAATCCGGGGATCTCGGTCAAGCTCTCCGCACTGCATCCGCGCTACGAGGCGCTGAAGCGCGACCGGGTGATGGCGGAGCTGATGCCGCGCGCCAAGTCGCTTGCCCTGCTCGCCAAATCCGCAGGCATGGGCTTCAACATCGACGCCGAGGAGGCCGATCGGCTCGACCTATCGCTCGACGTCATCGAAGCCCTCTTGACCGACCCGGCTCTTGGAGGCTGGGACGGTTTCGGCGTGGTGGTGCAGGCCTACGGACCGCGCGCAACCCATGTGATCGACTGGCTCCATGCGCTCGCCGAGACGCTCGATCGACGGCTGATGGTGCGCTTGGTCAAAGGCGCTTATTGGGATACCGAAATCAAGCGCGCCCAGACCCTCGGCATCCCGGAATTTCCGGTATTTACCAGAAAAGCCTCGACCGATGTCTCCTATATCGCCTGCGCCAAGAAGCTGTTGTCGATGACCGATCGCATCTATCCGCAATTCGCCACCCACAACGCCCATACCGTGGCCGCCGTTCTGGAACTCGCCGAGGAGCGCGACAGCTTCGAATTTCAACGGCTGCACGGCATGGGCGAGGCGCTGCATGACCGGGTGCTCGAAACCGAAGGCACGCGCTGTCGGATCTACGCGCCGGTCGGCGCGCATCGCGACCTCCTCGCCTATCTCGTGCGCCGCCTTCTCGAGAACGGCGCCAACAGCTCCTTCGTCAACCAGATCGTCGACGAGGATGTGCCGCCGGAGGAAGTCGCGGCCGATCCGTTCGAGGCCGTGCTCGCCTACCTGCCCAATGCAGCGCATCCGCGGATCACGCCGCCGCCAGCGCTGTTTGTCCCCGATCGCGGCAACGCCAAGGGCTGGGATCTCGCCGATCCGCTCGATCTCGCCGCGATCGAGAAGGCGCGAGCACCCTTTGCCACGGAAACATGGCAGACCGCGCCGATGATCGCTGGCCCGGTCGAAGGCGGCGCACGTCGCCAGATCTGCAATCCGGCGCGCGCCCAGGATCGGGTCGGCGAGGTGATCGAAGCGTCCGAGGCGGACATCCGGACGGCGCTTGGCGCCGCGCGCAGCTGGTCCGATCGACCGGCGCCGGCGATCGCCGCCGTCTTGAACCGCGCCGCCGATCTCTACGAGGCCCATGCCGGCGCGTTCTTTGCGCTCGCAGCGCGTGAAGCCGGCAAGACCTTGCTGGACTGCATCGGCGAGCTCAGAGAAGCCGTTGATTTTCTTCGTTATTACGCGACCGAGGCGGTCCGCCTGGAAAGTGTTCAGGCGCGCGGCGTGGTCGCCTGCATCTCGCCCTGGAACTTCCCGCTCGCGATTTTCACCGGCCAGGTCTCGGCAGCGCTCGCCGCCGGCAATGGCGTGATCGCCAAGCCCGCGGAGGCGACGCCGCTGATCGCCTCGATGGCGGTCGGCCTCTTGCATCAGGCAGGCGTGCCGCGCGAGGTCCTCCAGCTTTTGCCGGGCGCCGGCCCCGTGGTCGGCGGAGCGTTTTCCGCAGCTCCCGAGATCGACGGCCTTTGCTTCACCGGCTCGACCGCGACCGCGCAGAGGATCAACCGGACCATGGCCGCGCATCTCGCGCCGGACGCCCCGCTGATCGCCGAAACCGGCGGGCTGAACGCGATGATCGTCGACAGCACGGCGCTTCCCGAGCAGGCGGTGCGCGACATTCTCGCCTCGGCTTTTCAGAGCGCCGGCCAGCGCTGCTCGGCGCTTCGCCTGCTCTACCTGCAGGCCGATATCGCCAAGACCGTCAAGACCATGCTGTTCGGCGCCATGGACGAGCTCAGCCTCGGCGATCCCTGGGATCCCGCCACCGACATCGGCCCGGTGATCGATCAGCCGGCGCGGGCGCGAATCCTTGCGCATATCGAAACGGCGAAAAGCGAAGGCCGTCTCTTGAAACAGCTTGCAGCACCCGCCGACGGCACCTTCGTCGGACCGGCGGTTCTGAAGGTGGACGGCATCGGCGATCTGGCAGAGGAGATCTTCGGCCCGGTGCTCCACCTCGCCACCTTCGAGGCCGAGGAGATCGATCAGGTGGTGCGGGCGATCAACGACAGCGGCTATGGCCTGACCTTCGGCCTGCACACGCGCATCGACGATCGGGTGCAGGCAATCGTCGACGATCTCAAAATCGGCAATATCTACGTCAATCGCAACCAGATCGGCGCGGTTGTCGGCTCGCAACCCTTCGGTGGCGAGGGGCTGTCCGGCACCGGCCCGAAGGCCGGCGGGCCGCATTATGTCGAACGCTTCAAAGCGCAAACCAACGGCGTGGGCGAGCCGTCAGATGGGCGCAGGGTCGGTACCGACGAGGTGATCAGCGCCCTTCTCGCCCTGCCGCCGACGCCCATGGAGGAGACCGCATGCTTCGACCTTCCGGGGCCCACGGGCGAAAGCAACCGCTTGTTCCTGCACGCCAGAGGGCCGCTTCTTTGCCTCGGTCCAGGCAAAGAGGCTGCGATCGCCCAGGCGATAGCAGCGCGAGCCACGGGCTGTCCGGCGCTGGCCATCGCCCCTGGCATCGATGATGGGTTGAGCGGCTGCCTCGACCTTGCCGACCTCGAAGCGATTCCGGGCATCGCCGGCGTGGTCTTCTGGGCCCCCCCGGACGCGGCGCGACCGGCGAGGCAGGCGTTGGCCGCCAGATCCGGTCCGATCGTTCCGCTGATATCAGCCGCCGAGATCGGCGCTTTTTGCCAGGTCGAGCGCCATCTCTGCATCGACACCACGGCAGCCGGCGGCAACGCCACCTTGCTCTCCGAGGTCGCCGATTGACCCCAATGTAATCCGATACGCGCCCGATCGCCTTTTGCTGCCTCGCAGCGCCGCCACGGCTTGACAGCTCGCCTCGTCTGATCGTCAATCCCGACGACAACTTATCCTGAGGCCCGACAACAGCTTATCCCGAGGCCCGACAACAACTTGTCCCGAGGAAAGCGCTAACCGACCGATGTTCAAAGCAAGCGACATCAAGATCGGCATCATCTGGCGGATGATCGAAGTGGTCGGTGCGGAGTTCTTCGCATTTTGCTCCTTTCTGGTGCTGACCCGCCTTTTGGCGCCGGAGCATTTCGGCGTGGTCGCGCTCGCCACCATCCTGATCCTGGTGGCGCAGCTCGTGCTGTTTCAAGGCGTTGGCGAGGCGCTGGTGCAGATCGAGGAGATCGAGACCAGCTGGTTTTCCAGCGCCCTTTGGATGAATGTCGCGCTCGCCTCGCTCGCCGCCCTGATCCTGATCGCCGCAGCACCCGCGATCGCGATCGCCTTTTCCGAGCCGCGCTTTGCCCCGGTGCTGCGCGCCGTGGCGCCGCTGCTTCTGATCTATTCGGTGAGCGGCATCCTGCAGGCGAAACTCAGGCGTGATCTCAAGCTGAAGGGCTTCGCCTTCGCCTCGATCCTGGCGACCATCCTCGGCGCTATCGTCGCCGCTGTGATGGCGATCAAGGGCTTCGAAGTCTGGAGCCTGGTCTGCCAGCAATGGGCCTATGCGCTGACCAGCACCATCATGTTCCTCCTGCATGCCGGCTGGCGGCCCAAGCTGCGCATCGAGAAGGCTCATATCGAGCGCCTCGCCGGGTTCAGCTTCAACACCATCGGCGCCGCCCTCCTGCGTTTCGCCCTTCGCCAGCTCGACCTTCTGTTCCTCGGCCTTCACCTGCCCTCGAAGCAGGTGGGCCTGTATTTCCTCGCGACCCGCATTCTGAACACCGTCGGGCAGCTCACCTATTACTCGATCCAGCGTTTGGGCCTGCCGGTGCTTGCGCGCCTGCAGAACGATCCCGTCCGCCAGCAGGCCGCGATCAACGCCACGCTCCGCCTGACCTGCCTGGTCTGCCTGCCGATCTTCTTTGGCCTGGCGCTGATCGCCGATCTCGCGATACCGATGGCGTTCGGCTGGGATTGGACCGGCAGCATCGAGCCGTTCCGCATCCTTTGCCTGTTCAGCATCTTCTACGCCATGTCCCTGATTGCCAATCAGATCCTGCTGTCGGCCGGCCACGCCTCGACCGTGTTTCGCCTCTCGGTGATGAACGCCCTCTTGTTCGCCACCGCCGTCGGCTTCGCCGCCCCCCACGGCATCAAGGTCACCGCTGTCGCCGGCGGCCTCGCCAACGCGCTTTGCCTTCCCCTCTATTTCTACGTGCTTCGGCAAAAGCTGCGCATCGATCTCGCCCAGGTCGGCGCCGACCTTCTGCCGATCTGGACCGCCGCGACCGCCATGGCTGTCGCGGTTCTCGCAGCGCGCTTTTATCTCCTGAACGCCCTCGATCAGCTCCTGACCCTCGGCCTCGCCATCCTGCTCGGCGCCCTGGTGTTCGCGGGCGTGATCTGGCTTCTCCGCCGCGACTATGTCGACGAGTTGACCACCGCCGTCCTCGGCGAACGGCCAGGCAATCACGCCCCCTGATCCCCACCTTTCACACATCATCGCATCCGATGATCGACGGCCATGCCGCCGGCTGCTATCGATAGCCCGGCGTCGGGTTTGCGATGATGCCCGGCCGGATGACGGGTCCATGCGGAGGCGGAAGTGAGCGAATCGATCGAGATCGAATGCGTGGTCGACATCGCCGCCAAGACCGGCGAGGGCGCGTTTTGGGATGTCCTGCGCCAGCGGCTTTGGTGGGTCGATATCCCCGAAGGCCTGGTTTATGGCTTCGATCCGTCGACCGGGAGCAATCGTCGCCATGAGATCGGCGAGCCGGTCGGCTGTCTGGCGCCGAGCATCAAGGGCGATCTGATCCTCGCGACCCGCTCCGGCTTTTGGCGCTTCGATCCCGAAAGCGGTGAAAAGACGGCGCTGCACGATCCCGAAGCCCACTTACCGGCTAACCGCTTCAATGACGGCGCCACCGATCCCGAAGGCAGGCTCTGGGCCGGCAGCATGAAGGACGACGGCGGGCCGCCGGCGCCGGTGGGTGCCTTCTATCGTCTGGATGCGGATCTGACGTCGGCCAAATGGCTGGACGGCATTTTCACCACCAACGGCCTCGCCTTCAGTCCGGACGGCGACAGAATCTACCTCGCCGACTCCAACCGTTCGGTGCAGACCATCTGGGTCGCCGACTACGACCTCGAGAGCGGAGAACCCGGCGAGCGCCGCGTGTTCTTCGATGCGCGCGCGGTCGCCGGCCGCCCGGATGGCGGCACCGTAGACGCCGATGGCTGTTATTGGATGGCCGGCGTCGGCGGCTGGCAGCTGGTTCGCCTGACGCCGGGCGGGGAAATCGATCGCATCGTCGAGCTACCGGTGGAGCGCCCCTCGAAGCCGATGTTCGGCGGTGCTGATCTCGACGTTCTGTTCGTGACCTCGATCGGCACCGGGCTCTCGCCTGGCAGCGAGGCGAAGCAGCCGAACGCCGGCGGCCTGTTCGCGATCACCGGCCTTGGCGCGCAAGGCCTGCCGCAGGCGCGGTTCGCCGGCTGATCGCCGGTGCGGCGAGGCATCGACGTCGGGAACGCCTCGAATGGCGCCGATCTGACCGGCGAAGGTCATGCGGGTTGGACCCGGACCGATCAAAGTGCGATCTCGTACCGAGCCAACTGGCGCTTGGCCGGCCGATCGCCCCAATTCCGGTCGACGCGTCGACAGACAACGACGCCCGAGGGGCTTGCGGAGAAAAAGCCGTTGCCTTTGGCCTGACCGGTTTTCTTTGTCGACCTTCACCTTTTCTTAACCCAACCCCGCCATGATCACGGCCTGGTCCATGCGATCCTGGGAATCCGAGCCTCGCCACTTCACTTGGCGGGCGGGCGGACTCCCAGGATCGCATGGACCACGGTCATCGTTGCAGAAACTGATGAAGAAAGAGTTAGGGCATTCGCGGAGTTCCCGTGGGTCTCCTGGTCTGACTTTGGCCTAGTGTCCCGATTCCGAAGTTTCTATACACATTGAGCCTGCACATCGAGCGTTCTGCGGCAGAAGCGTTCGATGGCTGCCAAGATGCTGTCGGCTGATTTTGTCCATCGGAAG
>Ga0224508_10004246_pt1 | contig 11734 bp, 10 predicted proteins | sample SF_Jan12_sed_USG_4_FD_170157 | JGI IMG/M metagenome (GOLD analysis project Ga0224508, IMG submission 170157) | Sediment microbial communities from San Francisco Bay, California, United States - SF_Jan12_sed_USGS_21 | ecosystem: Environmental > Aquatic > Marine > Sediment | place: USA...
TCGAATTCATCGAAGCTACCTGACGCTGGATCGTAAACGCCGAGACTGCCGCGATCCCAGTCGGCGTACCAGATGCGGCCGTCGCTGGTGATCTCGAGGCGCCGAGGTCTTGCGTCGGCTCCTGGTAGCTCGACTTCGGTCAGCTCAAAAGTATCAGGATTGACCTTGGCCAGTTTGTTCGTGCCCAGCAGCACGATCCACGGGGTGCCATCCGGTGCGATCTTGATCCCATAAGGCCGCGATCTCGGTGTCGGAACGGCAACTGTGTCGATTAAATGGTCGGCCATCGTCAAACGCCCAACGATGTTGCTGTTTTGTGCGGTGAACCAGAGGTGTTCCTCGCCGACATCGAAGATAAGCGTATGCGGATCGCGTACGCCCGGTACATTGATGGTAGTCAGCTTGTCTTGTTTCGGGTCGTAGTAACCGATGATCTCGCCGATCGCATTGCCCGAATACCAGACGAGGCCGTTTGACTGCACGACATTATTGTGCGGTCCGGTGCCGGGGGGCAGGTCGACTTTGAGGAATTCTTCGGTCGACGGGGTGAAGCGAGCGAGGTAGTGACCTTGCTGACCCACAAACCAGATTTCGTCCGGCCCTGCGGCATACGGGTCGCGGCCCCGTCCTTGCCATGGCGTCGGCCATTCGTCGATTTGGACCGGATTCATTTCCTCGGCCGCTGCAGGCTGGGAAGCAAAAGCAAAAAGCATGGTGACCACGGTGGCGGCCACTGCGGCGGCAAAGGTCTTCATTTCTTTTCTCATGATTAGGTTCCCCCGGGGTCTCGGCGTTTAGGCTTCCGGTAAGGCGTCGATGAACGCGACCATCCGTTGCTGCTCCGCAGCGTCGGGCAGTCGGCCGAGTGCGGCGCCCATGTTGTCGAGCATGTGGTGGGCCTTGCTCGTTGCCGGCGTTACGGTCGTCACATCGGGATGCGCCGCTGCAAATTTTAGAAAATACTGTGCCCACGTTTCGACACCAAACTCACGTGCGAACTCGGGCACTTCGTGCCCTTCGACGCGATTCCATAGCCGCGTGCGGCCGAAAGGCATGTAAACCATCACCGCAATGCCACGATCGCGTGCAATCGGGAAGAGGTCTTCGGCTGCGCTGGTGTTGTCTACCGCGTAATCGATGCCGATGAAATCGATTGGCTCGGTACGCATCCATTCGGCGAGCGCGTCATATTGACCTTTAGAAGTGGACGTGGTGCCGATATAGCGTACGCGGCCGGCTTCCTTCAATTCTTTCAATATGCCGAGCTGCGTCGGAATGTCGGCGACATTGTGGACCTGAATCAGGTCGATCGGATCCAGGTCGAGCAGCTCAAAAGATCGTTCGATCTGGGCACGCGCTTGGGTCGGGTCGGCTGGGCCGCCGCGGCCTGCGACGTTGACTTTCGTCGCCCAAAAAATCTGGTTTGTTAGCCCGAGCTCAGTCGCGATCTTGCCCGCGGCCTCTTCGGCGCTGCCGCGGCCGTAACTTGGCGCGGTATCAAAGACAGTACCGCCAGCATCGATCATCGTTTGAAAGACTTCTTTGAGCGGATCGAGATCGTTAGCCATCGCAAGCTGGCTAAATGTGGCTGAGCTGCCAAGGCCGATGATCGGAATTTCTTCGCCGGTTTGCGGGATTGCCCGCTTGATGGTGCCGCTCGCCTGCGCACTCGCGAGCCGTGGCAGCAGGGCTGAGGCGGCGCAGGCCGTTGCGGAATAGGTCAGGCAATCGCGGCGGGTCAACATCGGCGTCTCCTTAATATAGATAGGCATTATTATTCTGGCCAGATTGCTGGAGTGTACAAGCTGCCAGCGGTGGAAATAAGCTGCGGTTTCTGGAGAAGTCATCAGAACCCCACTCACTTGCCCTTATTCTTGGCCTTGACCATGACGTGGCGTCAGGCCCTAAGCTTGTCACATGCCGAAACCAATGCGCGTCAAGGAGTTGGCTGAGATCAGCGGAGTGAGCGTCCGCACGCTGCATTACTACGACGAAATCGGCTTGTTGCGGCCGTCCGGCCGGTCGGCAGCGGACTACCGGCTTTACGGCCAATCCGAGGTCATGCGCCTGCAGCAGATTCTGATTCGGCGTGAACTTGGGTTTGCATTGGCCGACATAGCACGGGCTCTCGACGATCCAGACTTCGATCAGCGCGCTGCGCTGTTGTCACAACGAGCCGAGCTTGCGGGCAATCTGGATCGGACTCACAGCATGATTGCTTCGATTGATGCGGCACTGGAAGCGCTTGGCGTGGATAGCCGAAATGCGGAGGATGGCACGATGAAAAAGTTATTTGACGGGTTCGATCCAGCGAAACACGAGGCAGAGGTCAAGGAGCGTTGGGGTGGCAGCGAGGCATATAAGACATCCGCTGAGCGAGTAAAGCACTACACAGACGAAGACTGGCAGAAAATAAAAACTGAGAGCGCTGACATCTACGTTGAGATGAATGCGCTGTTGGTCGCCGGAGACTCAGCAGAATCTGTGGCCGCCATGGATACTGCCGAGCGTCACCGATTATCGATCGATACGTGGTTTTATCCGTGCAGCCATGCAATTCATGCGGGTCTGGCCGACATGTACGAGACTGATCAACGATTCAGAGCCAGCATCGACAAGCACGGCGAAGGACTGACGCCGTTTTTGTCAGCAGCGATCCGTGCCAACACCAAGCGGCAGTCGTGAAAATGGTGCCAGGGACCCTCTCTTGATCGGGGTGTGCGACTAGGCGCTGAGGCTGATCGGCTCTATCGCCTCGCTGCCCGGGAAAATACTCGACTCCAGCGCGCGAGCAGACAGACCGTATTGCTCACTCAGCACGCCTTTGAACACCGCGCGCAGATCGAGTGTCGGTGCGAGATCGCGTCCCTCGAACAGCTCGCGCTCGGCCAGGCCCGGCCAGTCGGCGATGACGCGCCCGCCCGCGACTGCGCCGCCGGCCACGAAAGCACAGCCAGCCGTGCCATGATCCGTTCCGCGCGTCCCGTTGACAGCGACTGTCCGTCCGAATTCGGTAACCACCATCACGGTCGTCTTGTCCCAATTCGAACCAAGCTCCGACTTGAAGCTTGCGAGGCCAGCATCGAGTTGTTGCAACCTGATGGCGAGCCCGCCGTTAGCAGCACCCTGATTGGCGTGAGTGTCCCAGCCATTGGCCTCGATCACCGCGATCCGCGGGCCGTCGGCTGCCGCGAGGAAGCGAGCAGCGGCCGTTGTGATGGGCGCGAGTTGCTGGCCGCCGGGACGCATCCCGTCCATGCCAGTTTCGCCGGCCAGGTCTCGAGCATTCAGCGCTTCGGTCAGCCGCATCGCTAACGCTGGATCGGCAGCTTCATAAATCTGCCGGACACGAGCGAGCGTATCAGCGTCGGAGTCCGGCAGTCGCGAAGGCGCCCACGATGTGACCGTTTCGGTTCCTCGTAGAACCAGTGGCACTGTACTCGCGAGTGCGATTGCGTCTCGCTCGAAGCTTTCTGCGGCCAATGCGGTCAGTGCGCGATTCAGCCAGCCACCATTCGAGGTGCTTGGGCTAACGCCGCCTGCTTCGAGCACTTTCTGACCGTCAAAGTGCGAACGCTCTCGGTAAGGACTGGCAATCGCGTGCACAACAGCGAGATCGCCGTCTCGGTACATGCTGTGCATGTTGGTCAGTGACGGGTGCAGGCCAAATAGTCCATCGAGCTTCAGCACGCCGCCTTCGCTGCCTGGCTCGCCAAGAGCGAGTTGACCGCGCAGGTTTCGATAACGACCTTCGCCATAGGCGGGTGCGGCTGCCATTCCGTCCAGACCACCGCGCAAAATGACCAACACCAGGCGCGCATCGTCGGTTGCCTCGGCAAAGGCACGATTCATCAGTGGGCTCATGAGCGTCAGCGTTGCGCTGCTGTTCAGAAATTTTCGTCTATCCATGGCGGCTATCTCCTTTGAAACTCGGGAGCCGAAAATAACAGTGCGATTGCCTGTGAGCCGCTTTCGGCGCGTTGTACGCCGAGGCGGGTTGCTTCGCTTGCCGTCTCACCGAGTACGTCATCGAGCCTTTCGGTGGCATCGATGCGGTCACCAATGTTAATTCCAACCTCTGAGGCCCACTCGATTCGCTTGAGCAGGGCATCGCCGCCATTCCAGTTGTCGGCAATATCAGGCCAGCCGGCCGGTGAACCCGGCGTGAGCGGTCGTTGTCCGAGCTGGGTTGCCACGCCGACCAGACTATTACCATTCGGAACCGTCCCGATCGCTCGGAAAGTCGAGACCAGATAGTCCTGCGGTGTTTTGTATTTTGCGAGCGGATCGGTCCAGCTCTCTTTCGCGCGGATTAGTTCGCGATAGACAGGAACGAGTTCCCCTTCGTTGGCAAGGTAGGCATCGGCCAGCCGGTCGACCAGAGCCGCCGGCGGCTGATCGGCGACAAAGTGCCGCGCGAGTTTCGTCGCAAGAAATCGTGCCGTTTGCTGTTGCTCGGATAGGAAGGCGAGCACCGATTCGGCCTCATCGACCCCGCCCTCGCTGAATCGCCTGCCGAATATTGTCTTGGTACCTGGTTCGTGAACAGCCGGGCGAAACGTAAATTCGCCAGGGGCGCCGGCATCGGTGCTACCCGTCAGGCGTCTGGCCATCGCGCCGATGCGGTCGCCCGCCCCGGTCCCGCCGACGGACCAGCCGGTCAGGCTTTTTGCGAACTCGATGACGTCGTCCTGGCTATAGCCGCCGTCGACGCCGAGCGTGTGCAGTTCGAGAATCTCGCGTGCAAGGTTTTCGTTTAGCCCTGTTTGCCGGTTGCGATTGCGATTGGCGCGACTACCGAGCATTGAATTGGGACCGATCGACTGCGGGTTGTCGAGATAAAGCTGCATCGCCGGATGTTTGATCGCTGAGGTCAAGAGTTCGACAAAGTTGCCGGTTACGTGGGGTCGGATGGCTTCGTTGCGATAGTGGCCTGCAATCGCGCCGACCGGCTGCTTATCGGCGGATACTGCGAAATGGTTTTCCCAGAATTGAACGAGGCGTTCGCGAAACGGTGCGTCTGAAGTGATTGCCTCGGTGTAGCCGGAAGCGGCCTGCGATTGAAAGCTGCGCGAAATGAAGCGGGCATACTCGCGGATCGCGTCCTGGTCAACTTCGATCGGTTCGTCGTTGGCGACACTCTGACGTGCCTGGCGGGCGAGTCTGAGCTCGGTGACTTGCTCGAGTATCGCGGCGGATTCCGGGCGATTGCCAGGCTGCTCGGTTGGCATCGGGGGTCCGAGTTGATCGAACAGCCATGCTTCGTAGTCGTCACCAATTCTCGTCGCGTCGCCCGGTCTTGCGCCGAACCCGAAACGGTTGGTGGCAATCGCAGTCGTTTGTTTCAGCATGCGGGCCTCACAAGGAATTGACCAAACTACTGATTAGAACGCTGGTGCGGCCAAAAGGTTTACAGCTGGGCCTGAAACAGCCGCAAATCCGCTACCATGGCGATGGCTTTTTTCCATGACCCAACATAATGCTCGGACGATGTTATTCAGAATACTACTGGCTGCCGGTCTTGTAACGATGGCGGGTTGCAGTTCCGCTCAGGATCAGCGCTGGTTGACGGCCACGGATGGGTCGATGTCGACCAATGGCGCGGTTCATCAGATTGATTTGCCAAGTGGACCGACGACGGTTGCCATCGCCGACGATGGTTCACTTTGGTTTACGCTCGGCCAGGTCAACGCGGTTGGCAGAATTAATCCCGACGGATCAGGATTTGAGCAATATCCGATTCCCACCCCTGACAGCTCGCCGCGGATCATTTCGCTTGGCGCCGACGGCAACATGTGGTTTTCGGAGCACGCCGGCAATAAGATCGGTCGTGTAACGCCCGACGGCATCATTACGGAGTTTGAGATTCCGACGCCGGCAAGCCAGCCGCGCGCTATTGCCTTATCGGCTGACGGCAATATCTGGATCGGTTTATTTGCTGGCGGCAAGATTGGGCGAATCACGCCGGATGGTGAGTTCACCGAATTCGAGATACCGACGCCGGACAGCGGCCCACGGGCACTGGCCGCAGGCCCGGACGGCAATGTCTGGTTCTCTGAATTCAAGGCGAACAAAATCGGCCGAATTACGCCCGATGGTCTCATTACCGAGTTCGTCCTGCCGCGGCCGAATTCGGGTCCGGGTGACATCACTGCGGGCGCCGACGGCAATATGTGGTTGGTCGAACTCGGTGGGGTAATGGACGGTATCGAAGTCGACGGCAATCGCGTCGCTCGAATTACGATGGACGGGGAGATCAGCGAATTTCCGATTCCGAGCCAGGGCGGAACGCCGATCAATATCGCCGCGGGTCCTGACGGCAACGTCTGGTACACAAAAGGTGCCGCAATCGGACGCGTCACGCCCGCAGGCGAGATCACGGAATTTGCGATCGCAGAGGGTCAGGCGCGTGCGGTCGGCATCTCGGCCGGTAGTGACCGGCAACCGCCCGACCGATTGGTCAACCGGCTGTACTTCACCGATCCGGCAAACAACCGAATCGGCTATCTGAGCTTCGAATCAATGGCGTCGGGCACCAACTAAAAGGTGTCTCTCCTCATTAACTAAGGTCCGATCGGGCGCCGCGACGCACCAAAATAGAAGCGAACACCGAGCGACACGCTCGAGTCATTTTCGTCGACTCGCAACTTTCCGCCGTAAGATAATCGTGGCTCCGTAAAATACTGCACGCCGAGTTCGACCACCGTATCGGTATTTGACCCTCTCGAGCGGTCAAAAAAGGTCGCACCGGAGAGTTCGATCCTGTCGGTGGCCCAGCCTTTCAGGCGTCCGCCGATGACGATGCCTTCTTCTTCGAATTCCGATCGCCTGCGAGTATCGATATTGTTGCTTGAGTAGCTCACACTCGCGACGAAATCGACGTTGCGCCGAAAATTCCAGACGCGGCCGACGCCAATCTGCAGCGTCGTGAGATCGATTTGGTTATTCGGCTCATAATTCAAATATTGGCCGAATACGATGAGGTTGCGGGTGACAGCCGTTGAACCTTCGAGCGCAAAACCGATTTCGTCGAGCGCCGGCACGAGTAAACTGCCGCCGACATAGTCATAGCGCAGCGGAACGGCCGCATCCTGAGAAAATCCGGCCACCGGCATGAGGGCTGCGATCACGAATAGGATTCGTTTCATCTGGATATCCTGATATTGCATGAGCGACGGATTAGCAGTTTATCTCAGCTAAGCCGTTTCGATTGGAAAAACGAGCCGTATGCGGTAGCTTGTCGGCTGCGCGCGATCCCGCTTTCTTAAGGAACTCTCAAATGAAAAAGCTCTTGATGGCCGTCGCAGTCACGGCATTGCTTGGTGCATGTGGACAGTCCGAGCCAGTTTCCGTCTCTGATGAATCCATCGGAGCGGAATTTGCCAGCGACGACGAGCGCATCATTTACTCGCTTGGTGTCCTTCTCGGAGAAAGTATCGCCGAGTTCAATCTCTCGGACGGCGAATTGGAGTTGGTCGCGGCGGGCATGCGAGATATCGTCGGTGGCGCTGAGCCGCGAGTAGATATGGAACTCTACAGTTCGCAACTTCAGATGCTCGCCACCGAGCGAGCCCAGGCTGGCACCGCGGTCGAGAAGGCGGCATCCGCTGCATTCGCCGATCAGATTGCAGCAGAAGCCGGTGCAGAGCGACTGGTCTCTGGTGTCATCTATGTCCCAATTACAGAGGGGGATGGTGAAAACCCATCGCCGGCTAACACGGTGACTGTCCACTATCACGGCACGCTCCGGGACGGGACGGTTTTCGATAGCTCGGTCGAACGTGATTCGCCTGCGTCGTTTCCCCTGGGTGGCGTGATTCCTTGCTGGACGGAAGGTGTGCAGAAAATCAAAGTCGGCGGCAAAGCCAAACTGCTGTGTCCGTCGGAAACTGCCTATGGCGACCAAGGTCAACCAGGAATTCCCGGCGGGTCTGCGCTGCTATTTGAAGTGGAGTTGCTGTCTTTCGAATAGTCTTTCGGCGTTACTGCGCGTAAAGCCATACCATATAGACCGCATAGACAGATACCAGCACGATGCCTTCGCGCCGGCCAAGCCGGGCGCGGGTCAGCATCAGGGCGAGCGCCAATACCGTCACCAGGATCATGACCGTCAGGTCGATCGTGGTAATCGATTCCATCGCCAACGGTCGCACGATGCTTGTCGCGCCGAGTATCAACAGCAGGTTGAAAATGTTGGAGCCGATCAGGTTGCCCGCTGCCATTTCTGGCTGACCGTGCCGTGCCGCGATGATCGACGCAGAGAGTTCCGGCAGGCTGCTACCGAGTGCCGCGGCCGATAGGCCGACAACGCCGGTTGGGACGCCGATAAGTGCGGCAATAGTGACCGATGCATCGACGAATACTCGGCTGCCGACGACGAGCAGCAGGATGCCCAACGCGGCAATACCGACGTTCAACAAAGTGCTATCTGTAATTGTCGGTACCGAGTGTTCGTCGGCGCGGCGATCGCTACGCGTCGCGCGCGCATGCCAGATGGTAAGGACCAGATAGCTCGCCATACTGAGGAGGAGCAGCGTCCCCTCAACGCGCCCCAGCTGGCCGTCGAGCAGGAGTCCGGGGACCAATAAGGTCGTGATTAACATGACGAGCACATCGCGGCGAGCCAGCGTTCGGCGAACAGGTGCTGGTTTGATGATGGTCACGATGCCGAGGATTAACGCCAGATTGCAGATGTTCGAGCCGATCACATTGCCGATTGCGAGACCCGGCAAACCGTCGATGGCGGCGCTTAACGAGATCGCAAGCTCCGGCGCGCTGGTCGCAAACGCGACGATCGTGAGACCTGCAACCAGCGGCGACATATGCAGGCGTTTGCCAAGTGCCGCGGCCGCGCGCACAAACACTTCGCCGCCAACGTAGAGCAGTGCCAGCCCGCCAAGGAAAAAAATCAATGTCATGTCAGGAAGCGGAAACCTTCGTAGCCAATCATCGAGAGACATAGTATCGCGCCCGTGGCAGGAACGGCCGTCGGCACGGTAAATTCCGATGCGCTCGGAGCACTCTGCTTGAGGCGCCAAAGCGAAATGTTGACGACACTAAATATCGACAGTGCGATAAAGGACGTGACGCGTGCTAACTCGCCAACGGAAAAAAAGAGGCTGAGCGCGAGCAGCATTCCGGCGACGGTCACGGTGCCGACAATGGGTGTTCGAGTCTTGCGATTGACGCGGGCAAATGGTGCGAAAGCGAGCCCATCGCTAGCGAGACCATACAGAATACGGCTCGCCATGATGATCTGCACCAGTGCGCCGTTCAACACGGCAAACAAGCTGATTGCTGCAATAATTCCCGGCGAAAAACCGCGCGATTCCACGATAGCCGCGAGAGGTGCTTCGCTGGCTACGAGTTGTTCGGGCGCTATGGCGAAGACGGCTACCACCGCAACCAGAACGTAAAGCACGGTCGACGCGAACAGCGAGATCATAATCGCGCGCGGCAAGTTCCGTTCAGGCTGCTTCACCTCTTCAGCGATGTTGACGATGTCCTCGAAGCCGATGAAGGCGTAGAAAGCGATGAAGGCGCCGGAAGCGACACCGATGAGCCGGGCCGAATCGACTCCTGGCAGTACGGTTGGCCACTCAGTCGCGAACCGGCTAAAGCTATCGCCCGCGATGGCACACACGAATACCAGTCCCGCTATTTCTAACGCAGTGATCGCAGCAGCCACCAGCAATGATTCTGCGATTCCCCATATCGCGAGAGCTGACAATAGGACGACGCAACCAGTGATTACCCAAGCGGCCGGGAGCTCGACGAACACGTTTAGATAGCCGACGAAGCCGACCACCATGGTCGCCGCCGACACCGTTCCGACGGCGACCACGGCCCATCCGACTACTGCGGAAAGCCAGGGTCGGCCGAAAGCGGCGAGGATGTAGGCGGCTTCGCCAGCGCTTTTTGGTATGCGTGAACCAAGCTCTGCGAATGAAAAAGCTGTGATGCCGGCCACGAGCGCTGCGAGCAGGAAAGCGCTGGGCGCCTGAGATCCGGAGAGTGCAACCACTTCGCCGATCAATACATAGACACCAGCGCCGAGTATCGTCCCAAGCCCGTACAAGGTCAGCAGAGGCAAGCCGATGCTGCGGCGTAATTTGTTGCTTTCCAAGGCCCTCAACGAATCACTGGCTTAATCCCGGCCACCATGCCAGTCGCGCTGCATCTCCAGGAATGTAAACGAGGCAGACCAAGTGATCATGACGAGACCAGTTAAGGCCTCCATGCCAGTCATGAATCGAATTGGGCCATGTGGAAAGAGATCGCCGAAGCCGACCGTTGTGTAGACCATCGCCGAATAATAGACGTGGTCGGTGACTGTGCTGAATGTAACGATTCCGTCGATCGAGCCGAACATGTCCCATTTCAATAGCACGACATAGGCTAGCCCAAAGATCCAGATTTCGATCGCATGCGTCAGCATGATAATGAGAATCAGAAACACTACACGCTGGCGGCGCTTGTGAGCGATTGCCGGTAGTAGACGAATACAGTTGCGCAGGACTTCGTAATGCAGACCGATGATCAAGCTGATCACACTGACGGTTGCTAGAACGACACCCCAAATGGCCGGGCTGGTTAGCGTATCCACTTCGCCAATATACAATGAATGAATAGCCGACGATTACACACTTGGCGAGGATCGGCTTAAATCAAGGCGCTTGGGAATTTTCCATCTAGGAGACGACTTGGATTTCGATTACATCATTGTCGGCGCGGGCACAGCCGGGTGCGTGCTCGCAAACCGGTTGTCGGCCGATCAGGACGTAAACGTTTTGTTGATCGAAGCCGGCGGCAAGGACGATTACTTCTGGATCGATATTCCGGTTGGCTACCTGTATACGATCGGTAATCCACGAACCGACTGGTGTTATCAGATCGAGCCCGACCCTGGTTTGAACGGGCGAACGATTGGCTACGCTCGCGGCAAAGTGCTGGGCGGCTGTTCATCGATCAACGCGATGATTTACATGCGCGGTCAGCGCGCCGACTACGACCAATGGGCTTCGCTCGGTAACAAAGGCTGGGGTTGGGACGATGTGCTGCCGGTCTTTAAGCGCTCTGAGGATTACCAGCACGGCGCCGACGAGTTTCACGGTGCGGACGGGGAACTTCGGGTCGAGGAGCGGCGCGTCAACTGGGAAATTCTGGATGCCTGGCGCGATGCCGCAGAGGCTGCCGGCATTCCGAAGATCGAAGAGTTCAATCGTGGCGACAATTTCGGCAATGCGTATTTCCAGATGAATCAGCGGCGCGGTCGCCGCTGGAGCGCGACGCGGGCTTTTCTCCGACCCGTGTTGAGCCGACCAAATCTGACCGTCATGACGGACACTGAGATTTCGAGTGTTGTGCTTGAGCGGCTGGACGGCAAGTTGCGCGCGACCGGCGTTCGAGTGGGTGACGGCAAAAAAGTATCTGACACCAATTTCATCGGCGCGCAGCGCGAGGTCGTGCTCGCGGCTGGGTCGATCGGGTCGCCGTCGATTCTGCAGCGGTCTGGTGTCGGGCCAGGCGATATGCTGATCGGTGCAGGCGTGCCGGTGCGCCATGAACTACCCGGTGTTGGCGAAAACCTCCATGATCATCTGCAGATTCGAACGGTTTACGGCGTTTCGAACACGGTGACGCTCAATCGGCGCGCAAACTCGCTCATTGGCAAGGCCGCAATGGCGCTCGAGTATCTATTGTTTCGTACCGGGCCGTTGACGATGCCCCCGTC
>Ga0224508_10004247_pt1 | contig 11734 bp, 6 predicted proteins | sample SF_Jan12_sed_USG_4_FD_170157 | JGI IMG/M metagenome (GOLD analysis project Ga0224508, IMG submission 170157) | Sediment microbial communities from San Francisco Bay, California, United States - SF_Jan12_sed_USGS_21 | ecosystem: Environmental > Aquatic > Marine > Sediment | place: USA: California...
TGATGCCCTGCCGTGCCCAACGTACAGCCTGTTGCGCACCGCTCGATAAGCTTCCGCCTGCATCGATCGAGGTTGCAGACAGCTACACAACAGCGGATCCAATGCGTTGCCCCCGTCGAAGGCACGGCGTTCCGATTCGGTGGCTGCAGCGAATCGAGAAATTTGCCCGACGACGGGCAATTTCAATTCTGCCTGAATTTGTTGGCGGGAGTGAAAACGTTTGTCCGAAAGCTCTGCGACCATGCCGAGAAATAATCCGAACAAGCTGCCGAGAAACAGGGAGATGGGCAGGACAAGGCGTCCGCTGGGCCAGACTTTCCTGCCAACCTGCGGCCGAGCAATCACGCGGGCTTCGAAGCCGCCGTAGTCCTTGACAAGACTGGCGTCCTGCAGTTGGGCAATCACTCCGTCATAGAGTTGCTGAGTGCGATCAATGTTGCGCTGAAATTGCTCGTCTTTCAGCTGGAAACCTGCCAACTCCTTGGCCTTCTCGTGCGCAATCTCGTAAAGGCCCGTCAGCAACTTCTCCGAAATCCGCAATCCCTCCAGTTCCCGCTCGAGATGCCGCGTGTATAACTCGATAGGATCCATCTCCGCCCTCCCGTCGTCCGTTACGGGCGCAGATTCCGGATGATGCACTTGCGCCGTAGACGGTAAAGCGAGAAACTGGCGGGCCGCGGCGATCCGCTGGCGGATGGTAACCAGGTGAGGATGCTTGGGACCGTAGTGCTCCAACAGTTTATGCTCTTCGTCAACCAGCGCAAACAACTGGGTTTCCAACGGTGTCGATGCGTTGCCCAGGGCACCGTCCGTCGTCGACCGCAGCCGTAACTCGGTGACCATCGCCAGCATTTCTTGTGGATCGTATCCGTCCTGCTGCGCCTTCCGAATCGCCATCAATTGACTTTCAATCTCGGATCGACGGAGCAGTATCTCGGACCGCTTGGTTTCGATGGCGGTCAGCCGGTCCTGTAAGGGATTGACCTGTTCGGAACCTCTGGTCACCAGCGGGGACTGCTGGCGGAACTGGCTGTAGGCGTCTTCCTGTTGTTGGAGGTCGTTTTTCAGCAAATCGCGCGCCTGGCTCATCAGGCCAACCGCGTCATCGGACATGCCGCGATAAGTCTCGTCGAGGAATGCTTTGTAACTGTCCAGCACCGCTTCGATCACCAGCGGGCACTCCTCCGCTTCGCCGCAGCGAATTGCCAGGGTCATGATGCTGTCGGCGTTATCTCCCAGATCCCTGGACCCGCGCCCCACCTCAAGCTGCCCGATAATTCCTTCAGCCAGATCGTCGTCTTCCTCCAAATCGGAAAAAGTTTTCAGAGAGCGGAGTCCGGACGCCTCGATGGCACGCTCGACAATCAATCGGCTGGCGATCACGGCCCGATGAGTCGCCACATAGCTTTCGAAATGGGAATCGTACTGATCGTCGGCCGTGATCACCTCGGGCCGTTTCTGCACGACCAGCACTTCGGCGTTCGACTCGTACGTACGCGGAACCAGGACGTAGTAGAGCAATCCCGAGGCGATTCCGAAGACAATGCCCAGGCAGATGGCGAATTTGCGTCGCCAAACCAGTTCCAACAAGTCGATTGTCGGCGGAAGGCTCTTGCTTTCCACCTGCTGGGAAGTGGAAGCGGGTTCGACTTTCTCCATGGCAATTGGCTCCACAGCTGGCACTTCTGCTTGTCTCTTGTTTGTGGCTGCTACTGGGTCTATCTGGTGCGTTGACTCGCGACACGCATCCACAATACGCGACTCAACCCAAGGTTCGTCTCCGTGGAAACTGCGCACTCCGTTCCCGTCGGCACACGCTCACTCGCTTTCGCGTAAGGCTAAAGTGGACAGCCACCACCGTATGCGATCACGTTGCGACTGATCAGACATCTGTCCGTTAATGATGCTTGGGCCACCCGCAAGGGTGCCAGCACACGACACATGTAAGGCGGGTTATCAAACCGGGTGGCCTGGTAAGGTGCGAGGGAAATGCTGAGCCACAAGCCATTTAATATAATTGGTACCCCGTTGCACGTAAACCAGCGGCTCGGCTGACGGCGGGAGTCATCACACCTGGGCAGCGAGCAGGGAAACATGCTCCTGCATGATTGACGCCCACCAACGCTTGCCGTAAAATTTTGTTGTTTTCTTGACGGAAAAACGATAATTCGCGTACCAAATGGCATGGACAACAAGAGAAAAAGGAGGATCGCGACATATGTTACGAACAAAACAATTCTTTTTGGGTGGGGCGGTATTGACCCTGGTCTTGGCCTCTCTGTTGGTGTTCCAGGGTCCCGTAGCAGTCCTCACGGCCCAAGAGGAAACGGCCCAAGAGGAAACGGCCGAGGTGGCGCCGCCGGCCGGCCAGACTTACACGGGCCTCAAACGTTGCGCCTCGTGCCACTTCGAGCAGTTCATGTCGTGGAAAAAGACCGAGCATGCAGAGGCGTTTAAACTACTACCCGAGCAGTACCAAACGGATCAGAAGTGCCTCAAGTGCCATACCACGGGCTTGGGAGAGGAGAGCGGATTCAAGGACATGGCAACGACGCCCACCTTGGCAGGAGTCACCTGCGAAAAATGCCATGGGCCTGGCAGTATTCACGAAGAGGTCGCCCAGAAGTATTCCAAGGTGAAGACACTGTCCGCCGAGCAGGAAAAGGAAGTCCGGGATTCGATCTGGAAGCTGCTGCCCAAGAACGTTTGCGTTGAGTGCCACAACGTGCAGGCACACAAGAAATCGGAGACGCCGCCGGAACTGCAGAAGAAGTAGCCTCCCTGCCGCGGAAGCGACCTGCTGAGACGGCAACCTTCGTGTAGCGCGAGGCTCAGGAAAGATCCCGGCGACGCCTGGCGTCAGTACGCTGCGCTGATGCCTCCCAGGAGGAAATGGCTGGTACCGCTGTTGGCCGCCTGCGACATGTCATCGTAGTCATAGTAGTTGTAACGGAAGTAACAGGCAAACGTTCGGTTGATCAGGTAATCGGCACCCGCGGACACTCGCCAGGTTTCGACGTTCACGTCGGTAAACGTCGATAGCTGCGACCAGTCGCCCACGGAAAAGCTGTTGTCGATCGCGTCGCGCCCGCGGACATATTGCACGCCGCCGGTCAGCTTCAGGCAATCGGACGCATCGTACGTCGCGCCCAGCGTGGCCACCTGGCTGGTGCCCGTGTACCGCCAGGGGTCCGTGAAGGCCGGGTTGCTGCCGCCAGCCCCACGGAACCCGATCGTGATGTCCTGGTCGATCCAGTTGGAATAGAAGGCGTAGCTGCCGGTCAGGGTCCACTTTTCGTCCGGCCGCCACCAGGCGGAGACCACGATCGGGTAGTTGTCTTCGTTAAAGCGGGCAAACACGTTGTCTGTGCTGCGGTTCTCGATCGCCACGTAGACGTTCGCCCCAAAGAACTCGCTGGGCACCCAGCTGCCCCCGATTTCGACGATGTGCGCCTTCTCCGGTAGACTGGTATTGGAAAAGGTCGACACGTCGCCGTTTTCGTAGTTTTCATCGCTCAAACGCAGACCGTACAGCGGATCGTCGGTCAGCAGCACCTTGTAGCGAACGTATCCGTCGAGGGCCTCGTTAAACTGCCGGTTGGCCCCGATATAAATCTTGTGCGTGGTCGAATCGGGCAGGCTGTAGACCGTTGCCGGATCCAAGGGCGGCTCACTGCGCGAGCTTTCACCCATTACGTAAGCGCCGTTGTCCCGGTCAAGCTGGGTAAACTCGTAACCGCCGTTCAGGCGAAGTCTTTGCGGCTGCCAGTTGCCGATGATCGGCCGCCAGCGGAAATCCAGCCCTGCCTTGGTCCGCGTGTAATTGAGCGGCGTGTGGATGTCGTTGATGCGGATGCCACTCAGGTCCATCAGCGGTCCCACCGGCTCCACCTGTTCGTCAATGCCCAGGAAGAACCGCGGGGCATCGGTGTGTTCCGTGAAGTACTTGGCAAACGCGTTAATCGTCAGCCGCTCGTAATAGCGATTGGTCCACCGCACGTCGTAGCCATAGAACCGCCGGCTGGTCTCGCGCAGCTTGTTCTCCAGGTTTCCCGTCAGCAGGTTCGCGTACAACGTGTCGTTGCAGGTGAGGATCGCCTGGACCTTTAACCGGTCGATCTGCATGAAGTTTTCCGGGACCAGGGCATAGTCGTAGAAGCCGGCGCCCCCTTCGCCCGTGACCGGGTCCGGGTTTTGAAAGAATCCAAAGTGATTGTACAGCCGCTGAGTTCGCTCGTCGCTGGTGGCAAAATACTGCATTGGCCGGGAATACTCGACGTTGAGGTTCCCTTTCAAGAAGTTCCCTTCGATCACCGGCTCGATTTTCATGGTCACCCAGTCAATCTGTTGCCGCTGGCTCTGCACGTGGCACTGGGAATTGTCGTAGCAGTGTTGCGTTGAATTGACTTGCCGCTCGCCGCTCTTGCGCATCCCCCAGAGGTTCACCTTCCATTTGAAGTTTTCCGAAATCCGGCCCTTGAAGGTGGCATCCAGTTCCTGGACGCGGATCGCATAATCCTCACCCAGGTTCAGGTCATCGGTCGCCACCGCCTGGCTGCCCGGAAAGCGATCGAAGCCGAAGAGCGGTTCGTGGTCCACGCGGTGCAGGAACCGTTGGAAGTCGACGTCCGCGGTGAATGCCGGATTGTACCAGTACAGTTCCCCTTGTGACGTTTCGTTGTCGGTGCCGTTGGCAAAGAAGTCGAGCGTCTGGTTGCCATCGCTCCAGATGCCGTCCACGTCCCAGAAGGGGGATGACTCCAGGTCTTGCCATTCGCCGGTTTTCACCGGGCTGCCATCGTTACTGGTCCCCCACCAGCCGAAGCGAACGATGGAATCCGAATAAATAGAGTCGGCGTAGCACGATTCGCAGTGCGGGTCAGCGCCCGGCTGGTCGGCGCTTAGTAATTCTGGCAAAAGCGGCAACATGCTCGCCAGGGCCATCATGAGAAATTTGCGGGCCATCGTTCTATTCTTCTTCCAGTAGCGGGGAAATCTTGGAAAAAGTCGCGTGCTTAATTGGGCAGGGGTATCATGCAGGGTGGGGCACTTACCTCATCAAAGCTCCAGGTCGGTGCGGCGACGGAATATTGCTGCCGTGAACCTGGCTGTGGCATTGGGTGCAGTTGCTGTAGAACGCGCGCTGGGCGGCAGGTGACCCGCCGGCGAAGTCCGGCAGCAGAAAGCTGTCATGAAATCCTGGGCCACCACGGTGGCCGGAGTGGCACCGCAGGCAGAGGAAGTTCGGGGGCTGGCGGAGCAAATTGTTGGCCACGGTCCCGTGCGGCTCGTGGCAGATCGAGCAGTCCTCGGTGACCGGCGGATGCTCGTAGGCGAACGGCCCCGCCTTGTCCGCGTGGCATTTGTAACAGACGTAGTTGACCTTCTCGGCCTTCAGGTTGCCTTCAAACTGCCCGTGGGGGTCGTGGCAGTCGGAGCAGACCATCTTCCCCTCCCGGATCGGATGGTGGGAGGGCAGCTGGTTCAGCCCGTAGATCTTGGCATGGCACTTGTAACAGGCCTCGGGTTCCTGCACGGACATCACCCGGCGCTTGGGACGCTTGATGTTCGTGTGCGAAATATTCGCGAATTGTTCCACCTGGGTGTGCGGATGCGGGTTGTGGCAGTCTGTACAGGCGACGTCCGCCACACCGTGGATGGAGGAGTGCCAGGCCATGGTTGGCGAGTCCGTCTGATGGCACTGCAGACACAGATCTTTGCGGGAATGCTCGAGGAGGTTCCCGTGCGGATCGTGACAAGTTGTACAATTGAACCCATTGCATCCCAGCACCTGGTGCGGTCCGGCAATCGCCTCCATCTCACGCATGTCGGCGTGGCATTTGTAACAGACATTCGGTGCCACGGCGCCGAGATTCTGGGATGTGCCGGCCAGGGAGGGAAGATCTTCCATCATTCGATACCCGGCCTGAACCACCGGCGGGGTCCGTTTCGGCACGTTCGCCAGTCCGCCCGGTTCGTTGACGGACGGTGTGCCTGCCGGCACGTTGTAGTGGGCGTTATGGCAGGCGTTGCAACTGACGCCCCGGTGCGCATGCTTTGAACTTCGCCACTGGGCGCCGGGAGTGCAGGCATTCTGTTCGTGACATTTCAGGCAGATTTCGGCCGACTCGATCGGGCTCATTTTCGCCGGATTCAGAATCAAGCCAGGTTCTTTGCCCCGGGTTCTCACGTGCTCGCTGGCGGGACCGTGACAGGCCTCGCACGATTGACCCTTGTGAATGCCTCGATGCACGTTGTTCTGGAAATTCGTGGCGTAGACTTCGTGGCATTGCAGGCACATTTCGTCGTCGTCCACGAATTCGGCGCCTGCCACCGTGGGAATTTGACCTTGCAACTCTGGCAGGCAGGCCTCTTGAAAGGGATTGTTCGGACGGGGTGGTTCCGGCCCGACATAGGTATCTGTCCGCCGCGCTGTCTGCGGCGGATAGCCGCAAGAGGCGAGAATAAGACAAATCATCGCCAGTGGAATGAACACCACCGGAACAGAGGAGCTGGCAAAACGGCTGACAAAAAAAGTGCAGCGGGTCATGTGGTGCACGACGTCGCCTCCAGGCTTGAGCGTGCTAGCCTTGCGCCGGAAATTTCGCTACCTGTTTCCTTACCGTTGGAATTGAACCAATTTTGACGGCAAGAGAAACTGCTGTCTTTGTGGTTTTGGTTCGGTCGGTAGCAGTGATCCGATCGTCCGTGACCAGACTCACACGTAAACGTGTTCTGTTCCGAACCAGGCCTCATGGCTAATACACAACTTCGGACCGGCTGGTCCGAAATATTCAGCTGTATCCGTCTTGTGTGCTCAATCTTCACAATCGTTAAACTTTACCGCCCACGGGATGCGGCGCGCGATCATTCGATTCGCAACGCTTCCGGTCGGCCGGGTTTCAACAATGCGGTAAACGTCTGATACTCCTGTCTTCCGCCTGATCGCGTGTTTCAGCTTCGCGGAAGATGATGTGGCACGGTGACTATTTTTTTCCTGTGATGCCCGCTGACCGGGCGGCCCTCAGCGCCAGCGGCGATAGCAGGAGTCCGGCGGTGCGCGGGCGGCACATGTTTTGCCGGTGACTGGACTGACACATTACGGCTAAACTCTCCCGGCTAGTGGATCTGCAGCGGTTTTTCCAAATCTGAGGGCAAAACCAACCGATAAATGTCAAGATGCTTCGGAGGGAGAGTGGCATGCAGATAAAACTGCTGGGATGCAGTCACCGCAGCGCGCCCATCGGCGTTCGCGAGCGGCTGGCTTTCGGTCCCGACCAGGCAAAACGGGCGATTAGCGATCTGCGGCGCCAATTCCCGCACGTCGAAGTCGTGCTGCTTTCCACGTGTAACCGAGTGGAGTTGTATACCGCCACGGTCAACGGCAGCGTACCGACACGCCGTCAGGTGGCGGAATTCCTGGGCGGCTATCACGGTTTCGATCCCGCGGAACTTCTCGGTCACGTTTACGACTTCGGGGGCCGTGATTTGATACGTCACCTGTTCATGGTGACCGGCAGTCTGGACAGCATGGTGGTCGGCGAACCGCAGATCTCTTCGCAAGTCAAGCTGGCCTACCGAATCGCCTCGGAAAATAATGCCACCGGCCCCCTGACGCATGCGATCTTTCAGGCCGCCTCACGGGTTGCCCGCCGCGTCGCAAGCCAGACGTCTCTTCACGAGAGACGCGTCAGTATTCCGAGTGTAGCTGTCGCCGACCTGGGAGCGCGAATCTTCGACCGATTCGATGATAAAGCAACACTGCTGATTGGCGCCGGGGAAATGGCGGAGGAGACCCTGGCGTATCTGCAGAAATACGGCGCACGGGACGTGACGATCATCAACCGCAATCCGGGGCGGGCGGCGGATCTCGCCCGACGACAAAACGGACGGCTCAGCCAATGGGAGTTCCTGCCCATGGAGTTGGCCGCGGCAGACCTCGTGATCAGTGCGACCGGTTCCGAGCAGCCGGTCGTGACCCGTGAACTGTTTGCCAGCGTCGAACCGCTCCGTCGAGGACGCCCATTATTCATTGCCGACCTGGCGGTTCCCCGCGACTTCGATCCGGAAATCGCGGATCGGCCGGACATCCATCTCTATTCGCTGGACGATCTGCAAGCCACCTGCGAGAGGAATCAGAAGGATCGCGAAGAAGAGTTGCCCAAGGCCATGCAGATCATCGAGGAAGAAACGGACCGCTTCATGACCGATCTACACTTCCGTCCGGCTAGCCCGGTTGTCGCACGCCTCAAACAGATGTGGCAGGAACCAAAAGAGCAAGAACTGCAAAGGTTGTTCAACAAACTGCCTTGTCTCGATGAACGGGCCCAACGCGAGATTCGGCGTTCGATTGATCGGTGGTCGAACAAGGTATTCCATCGTCCCGTCCAGTCGCTACGCATCGAGGCGCGTCAGGGAGTCCCCACGGAGCTAATTGACGCCTTGACCCGACTCTTTCAAATCGGTGACCGCTAAATGACCCTGCGCGATTTCTTGCGGTCGGGGTCTGGCTTGGGGTGTTAAACGGGTGCGGTTGGTTCCTGTGCCATTTTTCCCCAGTTTGCATGGTATTTCCAGTTTGCATGGTCATAGCCCCGTGCTTTAGCACGGGGTTGAGATGCCGTAGTATTTTTCGAGCCCCGTTTACGGGGCTTCTCGCTGTGTGGCTATAGTCTTTGACTACTCGAGCAGGAACAAACCCAAATTACAAAGCACGACGCGCGATCGCACCTGGCTTAAGCCGCGACAGCGAAAAGGCCCGTAAACCGGCCTCGAACGTGGGGTTGTTGGCATTATCACCCCGGCATAAATGCCGGGGCTAATACAGGCGTGCACTGAATATTTTCGCTATCACGGGAACAAAAGCGGCGTCGAGAATTGACCGAAAAATCAGCCCGGACGTTCGCAATTTCCTTGTCGGGTGTTTCAAAACTCGACTTGTAATTCCACCGCTTATTTTCGATGATGACGATTTTGGGACTCTAGTCCCGCCAGTTGCTATGCGATCTTCTGTTTTTCTGCTTGACATTTTTGGCATGGATTGGATGTGATCGTTTCCGGATTGGTGCAGACCAGGTGTACAATCGGCTAAGGAGTTGGCAATGAGTGAAGCACCTTCGGTCATCAAGCAGGCGTGTGCAGCCGTGGCAAGCGACCCATCGCGCTTGATCGATGTGTTGCGAACCGTCCAAGCCCAATGCTGTTGCGTCGATGACGATGCCATCGATTTGATCGCTCAGGCGTTGAGCATCCCAAGGATTGAGGTCGATGGGGCGGTGACGTTTTACGCGTTTCTGTCCAAACAGCCCAAGGGAAGGATTCCCATTCGCCTGTCCGGCGACATCATCGACAAGCTCCAGGGGGCGGCTGACGTCGCTGAGGCGATTTCTCAAGAGCTGGGTGTGAAGCCTGGTGAAACGACCGCCGACGGCGAATTCTCCTTGGAATGGACCGCCTGTATCGGTATGTGCGATCAGGCCCCGGCCGGGTTGATTGGCGACGTGGTCGTCACCAATCTGACGGCCAAGAACGCCCGTGAAATGATCCGTGAGCTAAACAAGCACAAGGACCCCAAGAAACTCGTCAAGCAACCCGGCGACGGCAAAAACGCCCACGGCCTGGTTCGGGCGATGGTCCGAAACAACATCCGACGGCCGGGGCCGATTATCTTCAGCCCGATCAACCGCGGTGAGGCGATTCGCAAAGCATTGGGCATGACGCCGGTCGAAGTGATCCGGGCCGTCAAGACAGCACGCTTGCGTGGTCGCGGCGGCGCAGGTTTTCCGTGCGGCATGAAATGGGAATTCACACGTCAATCGCCGGGGGAGCGAAAGTTCGTCATCTGCAACGCCGACGAAGGCGAACCGGGAACCTTCAAGGATCGCGTTCTGTTGACCGAGCTGCCGGATCGCATCTTTGCCGGTATGACCGTCGCCGGATATGCCATCGGAGCCCGAGAGGGTCTGGTTTATCTGCGGGCCGAATATGCCTATCTGAAAGAATACCTGGAGGCCGTCTTGCGAAAACGCCGTGAAGACGGTTGGCTGGGCCAGGACATCTATGGCAAGGAGGGTTTCGCATTCGATATCCGGATTCAGTTGGGCGCCGGTGCTTATATCTGCGGCGAAGAGACAGCTTTGATCAGCTCGGCCGAGGGTCTGCGAGGTGATCCGAAGAATCGTCCGCCGTTCCCAGCTCAAAAGGGCTACCGCGGATGTCCCACCGTCGTGAACAACTGCGAGACACTTTGCTGCGTCGCCAAGATCCTGGAAGAGGGCTCGGCCACCTTTTCGGAACACGGCACCGAGCAGAGCGCGGGTACGAAACTGTTGAGCATCAGTGGCGACTGTGCCAGGCCAGGGATCTACGATATCGAATTTGGCACACCACTTCGAGACGTGCTGGAAATGGCTGGTGCGGAAAAGACGCAGGCCGTTCAGGCGGGAGGCCCCAGCGGCGAGATGATTGGTCCGGATCAATTCGATCGCACGATTTGCTTTGATGACCTGGCCACGGGCGGAGCGCTGATGATCTTTGACGAGTCGCGCGACATCCTCGAGATTGTGCACGCGTTCATGGATTTCTTCGTGGACGAAAGCTGTGGCTACTGCACGCCTTGCCGGGTCGGCAATGTGCTGCTGAAAAACGGGATCGAACGCCTCATGAATGGCCTTGGCGAACCGGGTGACCTGGTGCAGTTCGAGCAGATGGGGCAAATGATGAAGGCCTGCAGCCGATGTGGACTGGGCCAGACTTCGTGGCGGCCGGTCGTCACTTCGCTGCAGAGCTTTCCCCATGTGTACAAATCCTTGGTGAAGGAAGATGCGGACGGCTTCCGGCGCAGTTTCGATTTGAAAGCGGCAGTCACTCTTTCGGAGCAGATTACAAAACGGTCCTCGGTAAATGCGTGACCTAACGTGGCCGCAACCCAATCGGCCGACAGGCTGCCAGCTGGTGGCCGCGAATGAACATACAACGGGCTGCCAAGTTGGAAAGGATGACACGTGTCCGAATCAAAATTCACGGTGACCATTGACGGGGTTTCGATCAGTGCGCGGCGGGAACAGCTGCTGATCGAGGCGGCCGACGAGGCCGGCATTTTTATTCCGCGTCTATGCCACAAGCCCGGACTGGAGCCGTTCGGCTCCTGTCGCGTTTGTACGGTGATGGCAAATGGCCGCCCATGCTCGGCCTGTACGACGCCGGTGGCCGACAACATGGTCGTCGAAAACGACATCGACAAGTTGCACGAATACCGCAAACAGATCATCGAGATGTTGTTCGTCGAAGGCAACCACTTTTGCATGTTCTGCGAGAAAAGCGGCGACTGCGAACTGCAAGCGCTGGCTTATCGCCTGGGAATCACCGCTCCACGCTTTCCGTTCCTCTGGCCGCAACGCGACGTGGACGCCTCGCATCCCGACATTCTGATCGATCACAATCGGTGCATTCTCTGCGCCCGCTGCGTGCGGACGTCGCGCGACCTGGACGGCAAACACGTTTTCGGTTTTGTCGAGCGTGGTCCGCAGAAGCGATTGGCCGTGAACGCGCAGGCAAAGCTGGCTGATACCAACGCCGACGTCACCGACCAGGCCTTGGATGCCTGTCCGGTAGGAGCACTGTTGCGCAAGCGTGTAGGCTACGAGGTACCGGTCGGTCAACGCCTCTACGATATTGAACCGATTGGCACAGAAATCGAATCTGTGTCCGCGAAAGAGAGCTAACAAAACTTGCG
>Ga0224508_10004248_pt1 | contig 11733 bp, 8 predicted proteins | sample SF_Jan12_sed_USG_4_FD_170157 | JGI IMG/M metagenome (GOLD analysis project Ga0224508, IMG submission 170157) | Sediment microbial communities from San Francisco Bay, California, United States - SF_Jan12_sed_USGS_21 | ecosystem: Environmental > Aquatic > Marine > Sediment | place: USA: California...
TCCCCGTTCCTGACTCACGAAAACATGTTTCAAATGCTCGAAGGCTTCCGCCGGTTGCGCAAGCTCGCGCCGAGCGACGACCACATCGTGCCGGGCCACGATCCCGACGTCGTCAACCGCTATGCCCCGCCGTCGCCGGATCTCGACGGCATCGTCGTGCGGTTGGACGAACCGCCGAAAAGCTGACCGGCACCGCAACCGATGGACGGACAACCCGATAAACGCAGTATGCCGTGTGGCGAATATATCCTGCTCTTAATCCGCACAAAGTGTAAAAGCATCTATGCCTGATATCCCCACGGTGTTTCTCGCAGGACGCATGTCCGTCCCTTGGATGGAATGGATTCAAGACCGACTGACGACCGACTGGAACATCGTCACGTGGTCCGAAGATGAGGCATTCGAGCGGTTCGTCGAGCTGGCGCCCTGCGCCGACGCCATCGTCGGCGGGCGGATTACGGGAGCTTGGCCGGCGGTGCCGAACCTCAAATTGTATCAAATCCCCTTCACCGGCTTCGATTGGCTCAATCCGAAAGACGTGCCGAAAGGCTGCACGGTGTGCAACGCCTTCGAGCATGAAATCGCAATCGCCGAATATGTCATGGCGGCCCTGCTGGATTGGGAAATCGGCCTCAGCGAGTCCAGCCGCCGGTTCCGCACAATTGGCTGGGAGGGGCGAACGCCCGGCATCGGGTCGAACCACGGCGAAGTCTATGGCAAGACGCTCGGCATCGTCGGCTACGGCCATATCGGGCGCGAAACGGCAATACGTGCGGACGCCTTCGGGATGCGGACGATTGCGGTCACCCGAACCGCACGGGAGACGCCCGCGCCGCTCGAACGGCTGCAGACCATGGACGGCTTGGATGATCTCCTTGGCGAGAGCGACTATGTGCTGCTGGCCCTGCCGCTTACGCCTGAAACGCGGGGACTCATGGACACTGACCGCATCGCCCGGATGAAACCGGATGGCATCCTGATCAATGTGGGCCGCGGTCCGGTGATCGACGAGGAATCGCTCTACCGGTCGCTGGCGGAGAAACGCATCGGCGGCGCGATCATCGATGTTTGGTACGCCTATCCCACGCCCGAGGAGCCCGATCGGCCGCCGTCGAAATTTCCCTTCCAGGAACTGGATAACTTGATCATGACGCCGCACAACAGTGCCCGCTCCGGTGCGGCGCGGCTTCGACGATGGGGCGCGGTCGCCCGTAACCTCGATCATTTGGCGAAAGGTGAGGCATTGGAAAATATTTGTTTCAGGGGAACCGGCTAGAAAGCCCGTTCGGACATCCGCATCAGTCGGAATGAACTTCTCTACCTGGCAAGCACCGAATTGGTCCGCTCCGGGCCATTGACCTTCCCGGCAACACCGCCAAGATGACAGTTCGCATAGCGAAGGACCCGCGGCCGATGACCTCCTCCACACCAAAGACGATCCGCCGAGACGCGTATCGCGCCCCCGCCTATAGCATTGATACCGTGACCCTGGCTGTCGACCTCGGCGAGGAAGCGACGCGGGTTCGCAGCCGGCTCTCCATCCGGCGCGGGCAGGATGACGGCGACGACGCGCCCCTGGTGCTCGACGGCGAAGGACTCGTACTGGTGTCGATTACGTTGGACGGAACGCTGCTGGCCGAAGACGCCTATGCGCTGTCCGACACGTCGATGACCGTGTTCACGCCGCCGGAGCGGTTCACGCTGGAAACCGAGGCGGTGATCCATCCGGAAACGAACACGGCACTCGAGGGGCTGTACAAATCGAGCGGTAATTTCTGTACGCAATGCGAAGCCGAAGGCTTCCGCCGCATCACCTGGTATCTCGACCGGCCGGACGTCATGGCGGTCTTCGATACGCGCATCACCGCCGACAAGACGCTCTATCCGGTTCTGCTGTCCAACGGCAACAAGACCGGTGGCGGCGACTTGGACGATGGACGGCATTTCGCGGAATGGCACGACCCGTATCCTAAGCCCAGCTACCTGTTCGCCCTGGTCGCAGGCAAGCTCGGCTGCGTCGCGGACACCTTCACCACCGCGTCCGGCCGCACTGTCGCCCTGCATATTTACGTGGAGCCCGGCAAGGAGGATCGCTGCGGTCACGCCATGGACTCATTGAAGAAAGCCATGCGCTGGGACGAAGAAGTCTTCGGACTGGAATACGATCTCGACATCTACATGATCGTCGCGGTCAGCGACTTCAACATGGGCGCGATGGAGAACAAGGGTCTCAACGTCTTCAACGATAAATACATCCTGGCCGACCCGGAAACCGCGACCGACACCGACTACGCCAATATCGAGGCGATCATCGCGCATGAATATTTCCACAATTGGACCGGCAACCGGGTAACCTGCCGCGACTGGTTTCAGCTCAGCCTCAAGGAAGGGCTGACCGTGTTCCGTGACCAGCAATTCTCGGCGGACATGCGTTCGGCCGCGGTCGAGCGGATCCATCAGGTGCGGGCACTGCGGGCGCGGCAGTTTCCGGAAGACGCCGGACCGCTCGCCCATCCGGTCCGTCCGGACTCCTATATCGAAATCAATAATTTCTATACGGCGACCGTCTACGAGAAGGGTGCGGAAGTGATCCGCATGATGCACACGCTGCTGGGCAAGGATGGATTCCGGCGGGGCATGGATTTGTATTTCGAGCGCCATGACGGCCAAGCCGTCACTTGCGAGGATTTTGTCACCGCGATGGAGGATGCGACCGGCGCCGATTTGCGCCAGTTCCGCCGGTGGTACAGCCAGGCGGGCACGCCCAAAGTCGCGGTCACGGGATCCTATGACGCGACGGCCAAGACATTCGAGATGGCGATCACGCAGCGCAGCGCGCCGACGCCCGGGCAACCGGCGAAGGAGCCGCTGCACGTGCCGATTTCGGTCGGATTGTTTGGCGATACCGGCGCCGCTCTGCCGCTGCGGCTCGACGGAGGCGATGGCAATGCGGCGGGCACCACGGCGCTTCTCAATCTGACCAAGACAAAACAAGTTTTCCGGTTTCGCGACCTGCCGGCCAAACCGGTTCCCTCGGTGCTGCGCGGGTTTTCGGCGCCGGTGCGCCTGTCGCTCGACCTGACGGCCGAAGCGCGGCGGCGCCTGATCGGCGCGGATTCTGACGAATTCAACCGTTGGGAGTCGGCGCAGCAATACGCCGCCACCCTGCTGTTAAAGATGGTTTCCGCCGAACAGGCGGGCGACGCCGTCCCGACCGACGATGCGTTCATCGAAGCGCTCGGCAACACGCTGCGCGATACCGCTCTCGACAATGCCGTTACGGCGGAGATCCTGAGCCTGCCCGGAGAATCCTATCTGGCGCAGCAGATGGCGGTCGTGGACGTCGACGGCATTCACGCCGCCCGCGAAGCGCTGCGGCGCGCGATCGCGGTGGCGCTCAAGGACGATTTTCTCGCCGCCTATCACGGCAACGCCAGCAACCGGCCGTACACCCCCGATGCGGCCGATGCCGGGCAGCGGCGGCTGCGCAATACCGCGCTGGCCTATCTCTGCACCCTGGACGATCCGGCCATGCTGGCGCTGTGCACCGAACAAGCGGAGACGGCGGACAACATGACGGACCGGATGGGCGCGTTGGATATCCTCAAGGATATCGAAGACCCGGTCGGCCAAACCGCCCTCGACGCTTTTTACGCGCGCTGGCAAAACGATTCCCTGGTCGTCGACAAGTGGCTGTCGCTGCAGGCGATGTCGACCCGGCCCGACACCTTGCAGACCGTGACCGGTCTGCTCGAGCACGACGCCTTTTCGATGAAAACGCCGAACAAGGTGCGGGCGCTGATCGGCGCTTTTTGCAGCGGCAACCAGCTTCGCTTCAACGCCGCCGATGGCGGGGGCTACCGGTTCCTGACGGACCGCGTGCTCGCCCTCGACCCGATCAATCCCCAGGTAGCGGCCCGGCTGGTCGGCGCTTTCGGCCAGTGGCGGCGGTTCGATGAGGACCGTCAGCGGCTCATGCGGGAAGCGCTGAAGCGCATCGTCAGTACCGAAGGCCTTTCCCCGGACGTCTACGAAATCGCTTCCAAGACCTTGGCCTGACAGGCCACCGCAACACACCGCCGGCTCACAAGAAGTTTAGGCGCATGTGTTTGCGGTATTGGTGTACACCTCGGCGCGGCGGCCCACATAACGATTCACCCATACCCGCAATTAAAGGCTTCACACATGACCGAGATTATCGAAACGGATATCTGCATTATCGGTGCGGGATCGGGCGGTCTGTCGGTCGCCGCCGGCGCGTCGCAGATGGGTGCGCGCACGGTTTTGATCGAAAAGGGTAAAATGGGCGGCGATTGCCTGAATTACGGCTGCGTGCCATCCAAGGCGCTGATCGCCGCCGGCCATGCGGCGCAGGCGATTCGCAGCAGCGACCGCTTCGGAATTGCCGCCGGTGAGCCCGGCGTCGATTTCCAGGGCGTGCATGATCACGTGCAGGGCGTCATCGGCGCCATCGCCCCGAATGATTCCGTGGCGCGTTTCGAAGGGCTCGGCGTAACCGTAATCCAAGGCGAAGGCCGCTTCACCGGCCCGCGCGAAGTGACGGCGGACGGCAAACGAATCCGCGCCAAATATGTCGTCGTCGCCACCGGTTCGTCGGCCGGCGTGCCGCCAATTCCCGGCATCGATCAGGTCCCCTACATGACCAATGAAACGGTTTTCGAACTGACCGAGCGGCCGGACCATCTGATCGTCATCGGCGGCGGCCCGATCGGCAGCGAACTCGCCCAAGCCCATCGCCGGCTGGGCGCACGGGTAACGATCCTGGAAATGTTCACCGTTCTCGGCAAGGACGATCCGGAAGTGACCGATGTGGTTAAGCGCCGGATGCGCGAAGAAGGCATCGACCTTCGCGAAGGGACCGCCATCAAGCAGATCGACCGTCAGGGCGACGCCATCGCGGTGACGGTGGAAAAGGACGGCGCATCGGAAGTGATCGCCGGTTCGCACCTGCTGATCGCCGCGGGCCGCGCGCCGAATTTCGGCGGGTTGGATCTGGAAGCAGGCGGCATCGACTATTCGAAGGTGGGCATCGATGTCGACGCCCGGCTGCGCACCAGTAACAAGCGGGTCTTCGCCATCGGCGATGTCGCCGGCGGGTATCAATTCACCCATATGGCGGGCTATCACGCGGGCATCGTGATTCGCAACGCCCTGTTCAAATTGCCCGCCAAGGTAAATTACGGCGCGGTGCCCTGGGTCACCTATACCGATCCGGAGATCGCGCATGTGGGACAGACCGAGGTGCAGGCGCAGGAGACGCTCGGCCGGGACATTCGCATTCTGCGCTTCGCCTTCCACGAGAACGACCGCGCCCAGTCGGAACATGAAACCGACGGGTTGATCAAGGTGGTGACCGACAAGCGCGGCCGCGTGCTCGGTGCCTCGATTGCCGGCGCGCGCGCCGGCGAGCTGCTCTTGCCGTGGGTGATGGCGGTCGCCCAGAAACAGAAGATCGGCACGATGGCCAGCCTGATCGCGCCGTATCCAACGCTCAGCGAAGTCTCGAAACGCGCCGCCGGGAGCTATTTCGTTCCCTCGCTGTTCAGCGAGCGCACCCGGAAGGTGGTACGGTTCCTGCTGAAATTCTGGCCTTGGTGACCGGATCGGCCGCATCCTTCGTCAGGCTCAGGATGAGGCCAACCTATCGGATGCACTCAGCCTCACCCCGAACTTGACGAAGGGCGAGGCGGCGTCAGGGACGCTTCCAGAAACCTATTGTGTCGGCCCGAGCCCGTAGGGCTTGGCCCAGCTCAGCCCCTCGAGCGTGTCTTCCTTCGGCGCATATTCGCAGCCGACCCAGCCGTCATAGCCGAGGCCATCGATGACGTCGAACATGAACGGCATGTTGACCTCGCCGAATTGCGGCTCATGGCGGCCGGGCAAGCTGGAAAACTGAATGTGCCGGATCAGATCGAGGTTGCGGCGCAGGCCTTCGGCGAGATTCCCCTCCATGATCTGCATGTGATAGAGGTCGTACTGCAAAAAGATATTATCGCCGCCCACCGCCTCGATGATCCGCCGCGTGTGGGTCGTATTGGTGTGCAAATAACCGGGCGCGTCCTGCAGGTTCAACGGCTCGAGCAACAGGGCGACCCCCTTGCCCTTGGCGACTTCGCCGGCGACCCGCAGATTCTCGACAAACACCTCCTCGCAGGCCACCGCCGGCACGTCGTCCGGCACCACGCCCGCCAACAAATGCATCATCGTCGCGCCGAGGCCGTTCGCGTATTCCAGCGTCAGATCGAGGCTTTCGCGGAATTCCCCTTCCCGCCCCGGCAGTGCCGCCATGCCCTTCTCGCCGGCGTCGCTGTCGCCCGGCGGTGAATTCAGCAGCAGCATCTCGAGCCCGCTATCGTCCAGCCACTGTCGTACCGACGCCAGCGGGTAGTTGTAGGGGCGGAGAAATTCGACGGCGCGGAAGCCCACGTCGCGGGCGGCCGCGAACCGCGCCGGCGCCTCGAGTTCCGGGAACATCGTCGATAGATTGGCAGCGAATTTCGGCATGTGCCTCCCCCAGCCGTGAGGCGCCGATGGTACTGTGTCGCGACCGCGCTGTCTAAGCCATGCGCTCGCGCATCAGATCGCCCGCCTGCGAGGGCGAATCCATGACCGCGACCCCGGCCGCCTCGAATGCCGATTTCTTGGACGCGTAGGTGCCTTTGTCGCCGACCACGATGGCGCCGGCATGGCCCATTTTCTTGCCTTCCGGCGAGGCCGCCCCGGCGATGAAGGACACCATCGGCTTCTTCATCGCCGCCGCGTATTCCGCCGCTTCCTCCTCCATGGTGCCGCCGATCTCGCCGACGATGACGATGCCATCGGTGCCCTCGTCGGCATCGAGCTGCTGCAGCGCGGCCAGCGTCGTGGTGCCGATAATCGGATCGCCGCCGATGCCGATGAAAGCGGAGGTGCCCATGCCCGCTTCGACCACCTTCATGCAGATAAAGGTGCCGAGGCTGCCGCTGCGCGAAATCACGCCGATCCGGCCCGGCCGCATGATGCGCTGATTGAAGGCCGGCATGAAGCCGACGAAACTTTCGCCGGTGGTGACCACGCCGGTGGTATTGGGGCCGATCACCTGACACCCCGCCTCATCGGCCGCGGCAAGGAAGTACATGACGTCCTGCACCGGAATGTGTTCCGTCAGGCAGACGATCTTCTTGACGCCTGCGTCGATTGCATCCAAGGCCGCCGCCTTGGCGCCGAGTGGCGGAATGAACATCACCGCCACTTCGAAGCCCTTGTCCGCCATGGCGTCCTTGGCGGTGGCATAGACCGGCAACCCGATATGCTCGGTGCCCGCCTTCCTGGGATTGACGCCACCCATGATGTCGGTGCCGTATTCCATCATGCGTTCCGACCAGAAGGTGCCCTGCTTACCGGTCAGACCCTGTACCAGGACGCGTTCTCCCTTGCGTACGATCATTTCGCCGCCTCCACCGCCGCGATCACGGCCTCATCCATCTTGTCATAGGGCTCCATGCCGAGCCGGTCCCGCACCAGGGCGATCGCCTCTTCCTCGCCGGTGCCGTGGATCGAGAAGAATACCGGCAGGTCCGGTTTCAATTCCTCCCACGCGGCGACGATCCCTTCGGCCATCACATCGGTGCGGGCGAACGCACCGCAGAAATTGACCAGCAGGCTCTTGATCTTCGGGTTTGCCATCACGAGCTCGAGCGCCGGTTTGCCCAAGGTATAAGCCTCGCCGCCGATCTCGAGAAAATTCGCCGGCGCGCCACCATAAAACCGCACCATGTCCATCGTCGTCATGGTCAGTCCGGCGCCATTGGCGAGAATGCCGACACTGCCGTCCAGGTCGATGTATTTAAGGCCCGACTTGGCCGCCCGCGCCTCGAGGTCGGTAAGCCTCTCCGCAGCGGCCTTTTCGCGCAGCTCCGGCTGACGCACAGCGCCCGAATCCTCCAGGGTGAATTTGCAGTCGAGCGCGATCAAATCGCCGCCGCCGGTCACCACCAGCGGATTAACTTCGACCAGCTCGCCGTCGTTTTCGGCGTACACCTGGTACAATTTGGCCAGCATGTCGGCCACCGGCGCGGCGCGATCGCCCAAGCCGAGCGGCGCCAGCATCGCCACGAGAGCATCCGCGGTCACGCCCGCACGAATATCGACGGCCATCCGGACGATCTTGTCGGGGTGATCGGCCGCGACCTCCTCGATGTCCATCCCGCCCTCGGTCGAGAACATGACCAGCGGCCCCTTGCTCGCCTGATCGGTCATCACGGCCGCATAATATTCCGCAGCGATGTCCGCCTGCGCCTCCACCAGCACCTTTTCGACCGTATGGACCCCGATCGTCATGCCGAGGATCCGGCCGGCGGCCGCTTCGGCTTCTTCCGGCGAATTGGCGAGCTTGATACCGCCGGCCTTGCCGCGTTTTCCGGTCGGCACCTGCGCCTTGACCACACAGGGGCCGATGCGGGCCGCCTGCGCCGCCGCGTCGGAGGCCGTTGACGCCAGCCCGCTTTCGGGGACAGCGATCCCTGCGGCGACAAGCAAGGGCTTGGCCGCGTATTCCTCAAAATCCATGGTTTTATTTCCCGTAGCGTTCCCAGTGCGCGCCGAACAGTTCCTGCTCGCTCGGCCGGTCCTCGGGGATTTCCGTTACCAGATGGGTGATGTTGATAAAGTGCCGCCAGTTGAGGTTTTCCGAAATGGAGTTCCCGGCCCAGGTGCCGCACCCCATTGAAAGGGTAAAGTCCAACCCGTTCGTGAAGGACCCGCCATTGCCGAATGTATGCGCCTGGTTGACCAGCACGCGCACCACCTTCAACTCCTCGGCAAGCACGCGATAGTGATCCGCATCCTTGGTATGGATGCCGACCGAATGCCCGGCGCCCTGATAGTTCAGGATGGTCTGGACATGCTGTTTCGCCGCATCGAAATCCTTGGCCTTGTAGATGGTCAACGCCAGGGAGAGTTTTTCGCCGGAAAACGGATGGTCATCGCCGACGCCGCTATCCTCGACCATGAAGAACTTCGCCCCCTTCGCCGCCGCCGGCAAATTGCACAGCTCGGCGAAGACAGCGGGATCCCGCGCGATGATATGGCGGTTCAGATGACCGTCCCGCCACAACGCGTCCTGAATTTTCCGGCACTCTTCCGGCTTGGCGCGATAGCCGCCGGCGCGCTCCAGCGCCGCGATGGCATCCTCGTAGACGTCCTCCACGATGGTGACGGAGTTTTCCGAAGAGCATGACGTCGCATTGTCGAAGATCTTGGAGGCACAGATTTTCTCCGCCGCGTCGTCCAGATCGGCCGTCGAATCGATGATGACCGGCACGTTGCCGGCGCCGACGCCGATCGCTGGCGTACCGCTGGAATAGGCAGCGCGCACATTGTTCTGGCTGCCGGTCACGACAACCAGATCGACCGCCTTCATCAGGGCCTGCGTCATTTCCTTCGACACGGGCTTCGGCAGCATCTGCACGAGATCCTCGGGCATGCCGATTTTCTTGAGCTCGGCCCGCATGTAGTCGACGGTTTTTTCGGTGGTCGCGTAGCCGGACGGCGAGGCCGCGATAATGACCGCGTTCCCGCCCTTGACGGCCATCATCGCCTTGTTGACCGGGGTCGCCGCCGGGTTGGTCGACGGTGTCACGGCGCCGACCACGCCGACCGGCTTGGCGTATTTGACGATGCCCCTGGCCTTGTCTTCCTCGATGACGCCGACTGTGCGGGCACGCATGAGATCGCGCAATGTGCCGAAGGTCTTGCGGGTATTCTTGGTGACCTTGTCGTCGGCATTGCCCAAACCGGTGTCGAGAACCGCCAGTTCGGCCAGTTCCCGGGCGCGTTCGGGCTTGTAGATCGACCATGCCAAGGCTGTCACTGCCTCGTCGATACGGGCCTGTCCGGCATTCTCAATTTCCTGCATGGCCCGGCGGCCCTTCTGCACCACGGCATCGACGGCGACGGCGGCCTGTGCAGGTTCGGGTTTCGCGGGTTTCGGATCGGCAAGCGCTTGCGACATTCTCAACTCCAACTATTGGCGGGGCCGGCGCGGAAGGCGCGGCTATTGAATATTGTGGTGGCTAAAACGGGCGGCCGCCCTTGATCTGCGTGCGGTGCATGACGCGCCGCGTGTTTTGGTCGAAGGAATCGCGCCGGTGCATCGCGCAGCGGTTGTCCCAGATCAACACGTCCCCCAGGGCCCATTGGTGATGCCAGGAAAATTCCGGTCGCGTGGCATGTGCCCAGATTTCGTCGAGCAGGCTTTCCGACTCATCGACCGGCAGGCCCATGATGTAGGCATGACGGCGCCGGCCCAAATAGAGCGCCTTGCGGCCGGATTCCGGATGGGTGCGAATGATCGGATGCACCGCACCGGGACAGGCCGAGACATCGGTTACCGGCTCGGCACCGTCGCGCAGGAATCCGCCGCTGTTGGTGCTCGCATCGTGTTTGATCGTCATACCGTCGATACGTTTCCGCAGGGATTTCGGCAGATTCTCCAGCGCTTTATACATATTGCAAAAGCCCGTATCGCCGCCTGCCGGCGGAATTTCGAGCGCGGACAGCACGCTGCCGGTCGGCGGCTCGTCGATATAGTTCATATCCGTATGCCATTCCGCCTCGGCATTGCTCAGCGCGCCGATCGGTTTGCCGTTCTCGATGACATTGGACAGGATCAGCACTTCCGGGAACCCTTCGACGCCGACCTGTCCGTTCTCATTCGGCGGCGCGATATCCAAATCGCCGAAGCGCCGGCTGAAAGCCACCAAAGCCGCGTCGCTAAGGCGTTGTTCGCGAAACAGCAGCACGCAATGATCAAGCCAGGCGTGATGCACGAATTCGAAAGTAGGGGTATCGATATTGGCGAGATCGACACCGCGAATTTCGGCGCCAATCGCGGCCGACAGTGGAACTATTTCAGGCGCTGCCGGCTTACCGGACGCCGATTTTTCTGCCGACACGGGCTGTAGGTTCATGAACGTCCCCAGGAGGCTTATATTCCATTTATCAATACGTATCGTTCCATTTTATGCAATTTTTGTAAACTAAAACCAAGCCATGCCAACAAGAAAAAGGGCCGCACGAGAGGTGCGGCCCTTCTTACAGCATTGGCTGCGGTTGGACTACATGCCCATGCCGCCCATGCCGCCCATGCCGCCCATGTCGGGCATGCCGCCGCCGCCTTCGCCCTTCGGCTCCGGCTTCTCGGCGACCATCGCTTCGGTGGTGATCAGCAGGCCCGCCACCGACGCCGCATTCTGCAGCGCCGTGCGCACGACCTTCGCCGGGTCGATGATGCCCGCCTTGATTAGATCGCCATATTCGCCGGTCTGGGCGTCGTAGCCCCAGTTGGCGTCGGCCTTCTCCAGGATCTTGCCGGCAACCACGGCGCCGTCGGCGCCCGCGTTCTCGGCAATCTGCTTGGCCGGCGCCTGGATCGCCCGGCGGACGATTTCCACACCGACGCGCTGGTCGTCATTGGTAACCTTCACGCCGTCAAGCGCCTTGATCGCCCGCAGAAGCGCAAGCCCGCCACCAGCGACAATGCCTTCCTCGACCGCCGCCCGCGTCGCGTTCATCGCGTCGTCGACACGATCCTTGCGCTCTTTCACTTCGACTTCCGTCGCGCCGCCGACGCGGATCACCGCAATGCCGCCGGCCAGCTTCGCCAGACGTTCCTGCAGCTTCTCCTTGTCGTAATCCGACGTGGTCTCTTCGACCTGCGCCCGGATCTGGCCG
>Ga0224508_10004249_pt1 | contig 11730 bp, 7 predicted proteins | sample SF_Jan12_sed_USG_4_FD_170157 | JGI IMG/M metagenome (GOLD analysis project Ga0224508, IMG submission 170157) | Sediment microbial communities from San Francisco Bay, California, United States - SF_Jan12_sed_USGS_21 | ecosystem: Environmental > Aquatic > Marine > Sediment | place: USA: California...
CACGCCCGAAACCCCGATTCTGGTACCTAATGGCCCGCTTGTATTGGAATCCCCAAAGTAGCGCACGGGTCGTGACATCGACTGCTACAACCGCGCCGGTTGAAGTCGGGCAGACCATAACCCCATCGGCAAACGAAGGCGATGCTCCAGCAAGCCTGCGGGGACCGTCGTTGAGAATGTGGTTGTTTTCAACGTGCGCGATTTGCTGGGACCATTCGAGCTGCCCGTTAGTGCGGTCAATTGCAACCAGTTTGATTTCTCCTTTTATCTCCGCCAATGCGTATAGCAATTCGGACATGGGTAATGGCGGACCCAGGAAAAATGCCTCTGAAAGCTTGGGCTCGTCGTTTTCACCGTCGTTCGGACCTCCACCGATCATCCACAGCAGCGCACCTTCCCGCGCAAGGCTCAATGAAACAAGTTTGTTATATGCTGTCGGATGATTTGGATTGGCAAGACGAAATCCACCTGGAACGACTCGAACTTGGTTTCCGGCCGCGTTGGCATATCCTAGCTCGTGTAACAGATAAGCGGCTTCACCATCACTGCTGACCTGACCATAAGGCGCATCATCCCAAAGTCGTTGCGTGAGTTCATTCAATCTCGGAGGTGTTGCGTTCGAACGCGTGCGAAGGTCACCCTGCCCCGAATTTTGATATGAAGAATCTTCTGACCAAGGATACTCCCAAATCCTCTTTCCAGAGTTAAAGTCAACTGCCAAGAGTTTATCGGGAGTTCTCATCAACACCACATCGTTTACCGCCACAGGTTGAAGCGAAGGAAGAGCCGCCGAATCGCTGTATTGTTTTCGTATTTGACTGACGACTTCTTCATCATGCGGATCATTTGCCGTTGGTACATACCAGCGGCGATTTCTCAACGGCAGACCGCCTGTTGTCCGTCCATTGCGCGAGGCGTTCCCACGGAACAACATCCATTGATCGGCCCGCGACGGTTGGAATGTGTTCGGCTCCCCGACCAGTTGCGTTAGCCACTGAAGTGCATCTTCGTTGTCACGGAAGAGTTTTATTTCGTCCGAATCCAACTGAATGTTCTGCAAGTTCTTTTTTAAGGCAACGAGCGTATCCGTTGCCTTGTCCGGTTGGTTTGCATAGAGCCAGCATGTCGCCAGCAAGATCGAGAGCTCGGGTTCGTACTGCTTGGCCGCCGGGGATTCCAGCAATCGACGGAAGCACAATGCACCAGCGAGCGGCCGGCCACGGTCGAAGTGATAACGACCGAGCAACATGGTTGCTTCGTAACCCGCCTTGCTGTGAAAGTACATTCGAGTTACGTCGCTCAGTTTGTGGATGTCGCCCTGATGAAGCGCCTGGTCCAACATGAATCGTGCATCGGCACCACATTGAAGTTCGAAGGCGTTACGACCTTCTGCTGGCATTCGGCCAAGCAACCGTTGTGCTTCGGTCTTCAGGCTAACATGAGTTTGCTCATCACCTGGCCGCACGATGAAATAGTCTTGAGTGTCGTAGTCAAACAAATCCTTGTTGTTTGTCGGAACGAGGATGTCAATGAGTTCGTCAACTGCGTCGTTGTACCGACGCTCTTCGACAGCGCGTTCAGCGCGAATCAACGGCTGCCGCAATTCGCGTGGTGCAGTCAAAAATACGCCCGCAAGTTCTTCGTTACTGCTACGCGTTTGCCCAAGTGCTTGATTGGCCAACACCCCCACGGCGATCACTGAGAAACAAATCCATGGAGACGGCAAACAGCGATTTGAACGAGACTTCATGTGAAAATACCCCGGTTTAGGGAAGTTTTTCGTGTTTTTTGAGCAAAACTTAGCGGACGTGGTTTCGACACTTTTACGGCTAAAGGAGCCGTCAATGAAGAGTAAAAAACCGTTGAAGGTTGGTCGTTTTGGAATTGGTTGAAGTTCAGTTGCACGTCCGGCCAAGACGTGCGATCTAATGTTTAAGGATTCTACGTAAATCGTTCTGTGTTAGTATCTTATGTTATATCATAATTCAAGGCAACCAAACTCTTAGCTGTACTATTTAATCCACAGAAATCTTAGCAGAGCCACTCAACAACGGCCTCACCAACTCGGATTTGGTTGTCGTTAGAGACACCAAGGGGTCGACGGACAATCCAGGGAAACAGGGTGGAGTTTGCTGATTTTGCGGGTTTTTATGCCTTATCAGGGTTGAAATTCTACGGCCAATGTTTCTAATCATCGCGTTCGCAACAGTGCGGACGGACGTACAACCCTTTTTGCATATACCTCACACGGAGGGGGAACTTTTATGGCCGAAGTCACTACCCACAAGCCAATGACGAAGTCGGACGTTTACAATCAAATCGCGGAACAAACAGAATTGTCAAAGAAGGACGTGGCTAGCGTCTTCGACGCTATGGCAGATCTGATTGCAGCCGAACTCAAGAAGGGGAAAAAGACTGACACCAAACAGTTTACTATTCCTGGGCTTTGTAAGATTGTAACCAAGTACAAACCGGCCACCAAGGAACACATGGGCATCAATCCTTTTACCAAGGAAGAGACGCTCATTAAAGCAAAGCCAGCAACGCAGCAGGTTAAGGTGCGGCCGCTAAAAGGCCTAAAGGATGCCGTTTCCTAAAGTCGCCCGGTTAACTCAATCCTTAAAAACCCGTTTGTTTGCTTGAGAGCATGAACGGGTTTTTTTGTTGCGCCTAGTTCGCAGACATCGAGACAAACGATCTCACGATGACATTCCAAAAAATGGCTGCTCTGACGACTTTCCGAAACGACGGGCTTACAAAACTGTTTCGAGAGTGATTCGGAGGGGTTATGCAGATCTCGCCAAACTCCCTGATCGGATCTTGGCAGAATTTATGTAGGGTAGAAAGAGCCGATGGCACTGTTTACTGCTATCACTCGACAGCTATCGCCGGAACGCCATTCGAAATTGTCCGATCTTCAAGGTATTGTTTCGCCGAAGCGTCGATGCTCCGATCAGGGCGGTGGGAACAAACTCGAACCGCAGTTTAGTTAACTGATCCACCAACCCTCCGATGAATGGAACGAACAATTCGTCAACATCTGAGCCTTGTTTATTTTGCGTCGCCAGCTTCGGTTATCAAAACCGAAGCTAGCTTTGCTGTAGTTGCGCGATAACTTTTCAAAAATGATCTTGTTTTGTATTTGAGAATTCAGTTAAATCAGCGTCGCTCAAATATGGGCGAGCGTGAGGAAAGGATTCCGAATTCGGGTTTCAAACCTTGTTTGACATGGATGTCGCCACACTCGTCCGATCTGCCGACCGAACCGAATGAGTCGGGTCGTTCCAATCAACGACAACCGTTGGCAGACGGAACAAAGGTAACATCCATGAAAACAAAGAATCGACATAGGTGGTCGACAGGGTCGCCGATTCCTGCATTCGATTCGCAAGGAAAGGAGACCCACAATGTTGGTCCTCTCACGTCGTGAAAACGAAAAAGTCTTGTTTCCCCATCTGGGAATCTCCGTCGAAGTCCTGAAGATCAAAGGCAACTGTATTCGCCTGGGAATTGACGCTCCGCCGGAAATGGAAGTGATCCGCGAAGAACTTGGCAGCCAACGTCGCTCGAAAGACGCTTCGAACTCACGCGTAGACTTTGGCAAGTTGAATGAAACCATCCGCGAGCGTTTACATTCGGCTGCACGTGATTTACACAACTTGCACGAACAGCTCGAAAACGGTGATGCGACCGAAGCCGAGGCCAACATCTTTCGCATTTTCGGTGAGTTGCAATCGGTGGACGACGATGTTGCGTTGATGCCAGGCGTGAAACCGCCAACTCATACTAAGGCATCGAAGCGTGCGCTGCTGGTCGACGACAACCAAAATGAATCGGAACTGTTGGCTGGTTTTCTGAGGTGTCGCAACTTCGAGGTTTCCGTTGCGGGCGACGGCGCCGATGCAATGCACCACCTGTCACACAACGAAAGTCCAGACTTCGTGTTGCTTGACATGCAGATGCCGAAGTTCGACGGCCGATGGACGATCGACCAGATCCGCGGCAGGCGGCGATTTGACGGGTTGAAGGTGTTTGCCGTCAGTGGCATGCACCCAAGCGAATATGGCATTCCAATGGGACGGGAAGGAGTCGACCGCTGGTTTCGCAAGCCGATCAATCCCGAATCGCTCGTATTTCAAATGGATTCCGATACAGGTTCCTCACCACCCGAACCAATACTAGTTTAGCCGCACGAGTTCATACCGCCAATTTGTGCGATACGCGTGCAAGGATCATGAACCCCGAAGCCTCAGCGTCAAATTCTCAGAAGTGCTGGTGATTATCGCCCGAAGAGACCGTTATTCAACGACGTGGTCTTCATCCATTCGGTCAGATTTGGCTCTTTGGTAAGGTGAAGTTGATGGTCTTGACGTTTTGGTCAGAATCGGTCCAGATTTTGCCGCCATGTTGTTTGATAATCTTGGCACAGATGGCTAGACCAAGTCTTCCAAATGTTTGATGTTGGGTTTGTGGTCCTTCGAGTGCGTCTCCCGACGGATGAACTTCCGTGTCTATTCCGCTGTTGGTCACCAAGATGGTCCAAATCTCATTAGAAATCTCCGAAGATATGCGGACTTGCGGCTGAGGAGTGGCAGCGGTTTTGAGCGCACTGCGGATCAAGTTTTGAAATACTTCGCTCAATGCAGTTGCGTTGCCCTCGACCATCGGCATTCGGCCACAGTGTACAGTTGCTCCTGCGGCATCGATTTCCACTTGCATGGCGTTTACAGCATTGTCAACACACTTCTCAAGGTCGACAGGTATCAACTCACTGCTCAACCGACCGACACGCGTGTATTCGACCATCGCATCGATTAAGGCATTCAATTGGGCCACATTCTCCAAGATCAGTTTGTTGCCGTCTTGGCTTTCGGGTGTTTGCTGTCGGTGCGCCTCGGCCGCCTTGGCGATGTTCTGCAGGGGTGATTTCATTTCGTCCGATACGAAATCGACAAAATCTGCGACATCTTGTTCCTGGTCGTCCAGCTTCTTCCGCAGATTGAATTTTTCGATTGCATTCGCAACGGCACGTATGAGCGTCTCTTTGGTGAGCATGGACTTGGAAAGATAATCTTCGGCGCCCATTTTGATCGCACGTGCGGCAAGTTCCTCATTGCCCTGACCGGTCAACATGACTACGGGAATCTGCTGCTCGACGAATTGCTCCAGCAGATCCAGACCGTCAAAGTCTGGTAATCGATAATCCAATAGCACACAGGCGGGCTTTGAATGTTTGACGATATTCACCGCCTCGCGTCCTGTCTTTGCTTCAAGGACGCAAAAGACGTTATAAATCTCGCGAAATACTGACTCGCGATCGGTATCGCTATCGTCGACCAACAAAACTCGGATGTTGTCTTGATCCGTCATCCTGATTGCTCCGGCGGAAACTCGATGACGCGCCAGTAATGATCAAGCAGCTTGATCAAATCCATGAAGTCTTCACCGGCTCTTGATTTCACCATGTATCCGGCGATTTGTCGTTTATAAGCGGCGGCCTTATCCCGATCATCGTCCGACGAAGTTAACACAAACACAATGCTGGACTTGAGCTGCTCGTCCTCGCGGAGTTCTCGCAGGAACTCGATACCATTCATGCGTGGCATATTAAGATCGAGCAGAATCAGGTAGGGCCGCGGAATCGGTTTCGCGCCATCTCCTCGAAGCGCGGCGAGCGCCTCGACCCCGTCGCGCGCGACGTAAATCGGATTCGCGATTCTCGCGTCGCGAAAGGCCCGTTCAATGGCCTCGGCATCGATTGCGTGGTCTTCCACGAGCAAAATGTTGACTTCGTTGTCCCTCATCGTTCGTCTCCGTACGGGACGAGTTTAGGCCACAACAGCGCGAATGTCGCCCCATTTCCCTCGCTCGATTGTAGCGTAATCGTGCCGCCGTGGGTTTCAACGATCTTTTTGACAATCGCAAGTCCCATTCCCGAACTTTCGAACTCATCTCTCGGTCGCAGCGTTTGAAACATGTTGAAGATCCGTTCGTGAAACTCGGGCGCAATCCCTGGACCGTCGTCGGCAACGATCAATTCGACAAAATCGCCAGCGTCACGGCAAGAAACTTTCACTTGGCCGTCTTCTCGATTGTGGTGCTGAATGGCATTGCTGATTAAGTTACGCAGACATTGTTCCAAAGGGATCTTTGCGGTTGTTACGGTTGGCATCTCCTGTTCGACGACGACCTCAAATTGCTCGGGGCGATCGAAGAGACGCACGAGATCCCGCGACATTTTGCCGAGATCCACCGGCAGGAGTTCGCCCCCGTCGCGTCCGGCGCGTGAATATTTCAGCAGATTATCAAGTAAGTCCTGCATCCTCAGCACTTGTCGCCGAAGTTGACGAAGGTGACGCTGCGTGGATGGTGGCAACTGCTCGCTGCCCAGGTCGTTTGCAATCCATTTCGATAAATTGTCCACGCTGCGGAGCGGCTCTCGGAGATCGTGGGAGGCAATATAGGCGAATTGATCCAATTCCTTATTGCTGCGTTCCAGTTCGGCCGCCTCTCGCCTCAACGCTCTGGCGCTTTCGCGGTGCCGCCGGTTGAGACGCGTCGATTCCGTCACATCTTGAAAGGAAAACAAGGCATGAAACCCCCCTGCCTCGGTGGCGACGGCCGTGACCGTTGTGTCAAGGATCCGCGGTTCGCCGTTGAACAGTTGAGCCGGGATGATTTGTGCATGGAGTTGCGAGGAAAGAATTACGGGAGGACTACCTGCAAACACAGCGCCGAGGCGCTGTTCCAATTCCGGACGATTGAACGCCGGACACCTTTTACCAATCGGGCTGCCCACGATATCGTCGCGCGAAATGTTCGACCAGTCTTCCAGGCACCGATTCCAGAACAGCACGGTGTAATCACCACGCAACACGAGCACACCGATTGGCAACTGATCGAGAATGTGGAAGGAAAGGTGAGTGACTAGCGAAGTATTCATTGGTCACGCGCGATGAAATTTTCGAGGACTTCGATGAGTGGTTTGACCGAGCCGACCTCGAAATACATCATGAGGTTACCCGTGATCTGATGCTCCTCGAGCCTGAACGTGATGCGCGCCAAAATACAGCACGCTTCGGTTTCCTGCATCTCCTGATGCAACATCTGCAATAATGTACCTTCGACAAAGGTGGGAATGAAAAACTCCAAGTGTTCTTCTAAAAGATTGGCGATCGTACCCATCACCGTATTCAAAATCACGTTTCCAACCTCCTGCAGCGTGCTAATTCGCACCGCGTCCAGATCGGTCGTGTCATCTGTTTGCCCGACAAGCAAGTCAGCAATCTTGCTCGCATCTTGCGGGGGAAACAACAATGAAGCGAAGCCCTGTACAACGCCTTGGAAGGGCAAGCGGATGGCCGCAATCTCGCCAATTCCAAGTTCAGCGGTCGCCGCCTGAATACCGTCGCGCCCCAATACGTCCACGTAGGGTACATCCAGTGCGACGTAGCTTTTCAGCATACTGTTCAGAATCCCCGCCGCCTGGCCCACGCTAACGTTGATTAGTTCGCACAACGCATCCAGTTGTTGTGTAGAGAACTGCATCATGCCCGTCCTATTCTCCCCTATTCTCCGAGGATTTCTCTAACAGTCTGCTTGAACTGATCGGGATCCCGAAACTTGTTCAACACCGCTTTCGCGCCGCGACGCAGGCAGCCTTCACGCGTCTCGCATTGAACATCGGCCGTCAAGACGATGACTGGAATCGACGGATGTTTGATTTGGAGTGTTTCCAGAACAGATGTTCCTGTCTCGCCAGGCATTAATAGATCCAGAACGATCAAGTCGGGTATGTTGCGATCAACCAGTTCGAGTCCTGCGGTGCCGTCGCTGGCCTCAAAGATTTCGTGACCATCCGCCTCAATCTCTTGGCGGCAACGCTTCCGCGCAAGTGCCGAGTCATCGATAAGAAGAATCCGTGCCATGATGCCATTCACTCTAACGTTGGATGTATTTCGACCATCTTGGTCGTGTACGACTCACTCATGATCGCACAGGTGGTTAAGCGTTTCTGTTCATATCCCAATTCTATTCGTCCACAGGAATCGGTGTCGCTATGTTCTTGTCATGCCACGCAGCTTGCCGCATCGTCAAGATGGATGACATAGGTAGTTTGCGGGCAACAACTGTACCGTACCGCGACGCTGGCAATTATATCGCCGTCAACTGACAACACCAACTGCGGAGAAGGTAGAATCACGTGCAGGTTTCATGGCACGCCACTTGCGTCGGGATTGCTCGATCTAAGAAGGCGCGTCCGTCTAACATTTCATATCGTTTTCCAATGACGAGAAAGTAATCCGATTCAATGGGCCACGTCGACACCGACGATTCTACTCAATCCGATGCTGCTCAACAGCCGGACGACTTCTACATCGTGGGCATCGGTGCATCGGCCGGTGGTCTCGAAGCGCTGGAACGGATGTTCAAGCACATGCCCGAAGATACGGGCATGGCGTTTGTCGTCATCCAGCACGTCTCGCCCGACTTCAAGAGTTTGATGGACGAATTGCTGGCGCGCCACACGGGCATGCCGATCCATCGCGTTGAAGACGGCATGCAGGTCGAGCCCAACTCGATCTATTTGCTCCCGCCCTATTTGATCTCGCCCAAGATGGAAATGATCGTCTCCGAAGGCCACCTGCGGTTGACGGACAAGGATCCGACAGAGACGACCTTGCCAATTGATCATCTCTTCAGCTCGATGGCCGAAGACGCGGGGCGGCGGAGCATTGCCATCGTACTGTCCGGCACGGGCAGTGACGGCTCGCGCGGAATTCGCGACATCCACGAAGCGGGTGGGCTGGTGATCGCGCAGTCCGAGGAGACGGCAAAGTTTGATGGCATGCCGCGCAGCGCGGAGCTGACCGGAGTCGTGGATGTGACTGCCGCGCCGGAGAAGATTCCCGGCTTGCTCGCACGCTATGCCCAAAGCCCCATGAGGCCGCAGTGGGAACAGGAAGAGGAGTGCCCGGTCGATGAATCAAGTCTGGAGCAGATTTTTAGGCTGCTGCAACAGCGGCATAAGATCGACTTCAACAATTACAAACCGACAACCATCGGCCGCCGTATCGAGCGTCGTATCCAGCTGAACCACCGTGGGGATCTCGACCAGTGCGTGCAGAGTCTAATCGACGATCCATCTCAAGTGGACCAACTGTACAAAGATCTCTTGATCGGTGTGACGCGTTTCTTTCGCGACCCGGATGCGTTTAGCGCGTTGAAAAACAAGGTTTTGTCCCGACTTCTGGCAGAAGCTCCGGTGGGCGAGGAATTTCGCGTCTGGGTGGCAGGCTGCGGAACCGGCGAGGAAGCCTATTCGATCGCGATCTTGATCGACGAGTGCCTGCGGGAAACAAAGCGAGGGGTCAATGTCAAGATCTTTGCTACTGATGTCCACCAGGAGTCACTTGACTTCGCGCATGCGGGTGTCTATCCCGCAGCCGGTGTGCAAGAGATGAGCGACGAGCGGCGCAGTTACTATTTCAAAATCGTCGAGACGGGCTACCAGGTGCTGCCACAGATCCGCAAGATGATCGTCTTCGCCCCGCACAATGTGATCAAAGATGCTCCCTTCACGCACTTGCAACTGATTTCGTGCCGCAACCTGTTGATCTACCTGCGCAGCATGGCGCAGAAGAAAGTCGTGTCCTTGTTTCACTTCGGCTTAAACACCGGCGGCGTCCTGTTCATGGGTGCCAGTGAAACACCCGGCGAGTTGGCCGGAGAATTCGATACGGTGGACGAACACTCGAAACTGTACCGCAAACGTCGTGACGTGCGTTTGTCAGCCAGCATGCGAGGAACATTCGGTCATCCAGCTTTCCGAGAAACGGTCCACGTACCGACATCGAAACCGTTCGTCGCCACCGACAGCGAGTTGATTGCCACTTACGACGAGCTGCTCGCTCGCCACATGCCGCCGGGCGTGCTGGTCAACGAGCAGCGCGAGGTGATCCACATGTTCGGCGGTGCCGGCAAATATCTCTCGCTGTCCGACGGCCGGCCCACCGCCAACCTGCTGGAAATGGTCAGTGGCGACCTAAAACTCACTCTGACTGGCGCCTTGCAGCGTGTGACCAAGAGTGGAGAAGCCGTCAGCTACAGCCGCGTTCGTGTCCAGTCGGACTCGGGCGAGAAGTTTGTCCGGCTTGACGTGTCACCGCTGCGAAAGCGCGGCGGTGGCATGAAGTACATGTTCACTTTCCAGGAACTTGATACGCCGCCCAACCAGGCTGAGCCGGAAACCATGGATCTGGACGAGGTATCGCGAAACCAAATCCTGGACCTCGAGCAGGAATTGCGCTACACCAAGGAAAACCTGCAAGCCACGGTCGAGGAACTGGAAACGAGCAACGAGGAACTGCAAGCGACCAACGAGGAACTGGTTGCTTCGAACGAGGAATTGCAAAGCACGAACGAGGAATTGCAGTCGGTCAACGAAGAGCTTTATACCGTCAATGCCGAGTACCAGAAGAAGATCCAAGAGCTGACCGAAGCAACCGCCGATATGGACAACCTGCTCGAGAGCACCAAAGTACACACGTTGTTCCTCGACAAGGATCTGTGTATCCGCAAGTTCACACCCGAGATGGCCCCTGTGTTTAACCTGATTCCGCAGGATATCGGACGGCGAATTGATGGTTTTACGCACCATGTCGTCTGTGACGACCTGGCGGACAAGTTGACGAAAGTCCTAAACAGCGGTGCTGCTTACGAAGAAGAGGTGCAGGATTCCGACGACGTGGATTACCTGATGCGCATTCTGCCGTATGCTGCCAGCCACGAAGTCGAGGGCGTGGTCCTCACCTTGATTGACGTATCAGCACGGAAACAGATGCAGCGCGGGCTGGATGTCGAGAGGTCGAGATACGAGAGTTCATTGAAGGATGAAGTTGTTCGCCGAGACAACTTTTTGGCGATGCTCTCGCACGAGCTGCGCAATCCCATGGGAGCCGTGTTAAACGCCATCGACGCGATCCTCAAAGAGGACGGGCAAACGGACGAACGGTATCCATTAATCCAACGTCAGACGCGGCACATGGCCCGCCTGCTTGACGACCTGCTCGACCTGGCGCGTATCCAGCAAAACAAAATTGAGTTTCGCAAAGAGCCGGTCGACCTGATCGCGATGACGGACGAAGTACTGGAAGGCGTCCAGCACCAGTTCCAGGTCAAGGACCAAATCCTGCATGTCACCACGGGTGACAGCCCATTGACCATTTTCGCCGATGCCGATCGGCTGAGGCAGGCGCAAGACAACCTGTTGACGAACGCATCGAAATATACGCCGGTTCGTGGAGATATCTGGTATGAGATCGAACGTGACGGCGATGAAGCTGTGATCACTGTCCGAGACTCGGGAGAAGGCATTCCTACCGAGTTACTGAGCGACATCTTTGAACCGTTCGTTCAATCGAATTCCACCCTGGACCGTTCAGCCGGCGGTATGGGCGTGGGCTTGTCGTTGGCGCGCAGCATCATCGACGCCCACGGCGGCAGCCTTATCGCGGAAAGCGCGGGTCAAGGAAAGGGAAGTACATTCCGTATTCGTTTGCCGCGCACAGACAAGCTGGTTCCGCGGAAAGTCGCCGCCCCGCATGTTTCTTTTCAGGGCCTCAAGCTGCTGTTGGTCGAAGACAATGACGACGCAAGGACGATGCTCGCCAAAACGCTGCTTCTAAACGGCTTTGAAGTTGCCGAAGCAGGTGACGGCGAGGTGGCGAT
>Ga0224508_10004250_pt1 | contig 11729 bp, 7 predicted proteins | sample SF_Jan12_sed_USG_4_FD_170157 | JGI IMG/M metagenome (GOLD analysis project Ga0224508, IMG submission 170157) | Sediment microbial communities from San Francisco Bay, California, United States - SF_Jan12_sed_USGS_21 | ecosystem: Environmental > Aquatic > Marine > Sediment | place: USA: California...
GAGCCCGCCGGTATCGGTCGGGTTTGTGACACCGGGCCAAGCGGTTGACTCCTCGGCGATCATCACCACGTCGGGGTGCTGGCCGTAGACCGAGCGGTTCAGCTCCTGGAGGAAACCGATCGCGTCGAGGTTCTCGTTGCCGCCACGCTCGTTCGGGACCCACTCCCCCTCGGAACGGGAGTAGTCGAGGTACAGCATCGAAGCGACGGCGTCGACCCTGAGCCCGTCGACGTGGAACCGATCCAGCCAGTAGTGGGCCGAAGACAGCAGGAACGACCGGACCTCGGGCCGCCCGTAGTTGAACACGAACGACTTCCAGTCGGGATGGAAGCCCTGCCTTGGATCGGCGTGCTCGTAGAGGTGGGTGCCGTCGAAGAAGCCGAGGCCGTGCTCATCGGTCGGGAAATGGGAGGGCACCCAGTCGAGCACCACGCCGATCCCGGCTGTGTGCAGCACGTCGACCAGCGCCATGAGGGATTCGGGCGGCCCATAGCGAGCGGTCGGGGCGAAGTAGCCGGTGGTCTGGTACCCCCAGGATCCGTAGAAGGGATGCTCCATGACCGGGAGGAGCTCCACGTGGGTGAAGCCGACGTCGGCGCAGTAGTCGGCGAGCTGGTGGGCGATCGCCTCGTAGCCCCCCGGTTCGTACCGCCACGAACCGAGATGGACCTCGTAGATGGACAGCGGCTGGTCGTGGCGATGCTGCTCGAACCGGCTCGCCATCCAGTCGCCGTCGCCCCAGGAATGGTGGGGGGCGGCGACGACCGAAGCCGTCGCCGGTGGCAGCTCCGATCGGACCGCGAACGGGTCGGCCTTGGCCACCTGGTGGGCGCCGTCGTGCGAGGTGATGGCGTATTTGTAGTGACAGCCGAGCTCGTGGCCATCGAACCTGCCCCGCCAGACCCCGGATGGATCGGGGGCGAGTTCGTCGACTCCTGCGCTCCAGCCGTTGGCCTCGCCGATAACGGACACCGCTGACGCGTTCGGTGCCCAGACCCGGAAGGTGGCGCCGTCCGGGTCTGGATGGCAGCCCAACACCTCCCACAACCTCGTGTGGGTGCCAGCCGCCAGGTGCCAGGCATCGTCGGCGGTGAAGGACCGGGTCACCGTTGCCCCCTACCTCGAGCCACAACCAGAGCCTACGATGCGCAGCATGTCATCGTCCTCACCTAGCCTGCGAGTACCGGTTCTGAGCATCGTCCTGGCCGGCGGCGAGGGCAAGCGGCTGTTGCCCCTCACCCTCGACCGGGCCAAGCCAGCCGTGCCGTTCGGAGGCAAGTACCGCCTGATCGACTTCGCAGTCTCGAACCTCGTGAACGGCGGCTTCCGCCAGATCGTCGTGCTCACCCAGTACAAGAGCCACAGTCTCGACGTGCACATCTCGCTCACCTGGCAGCTCTCCACCTTGCTCGGGAACTACGTGACGACGGTGCCGGCCCAGATGCGAAAGGGTCCGAGGTGGTTCACCGGCTCGGCCGACGCCCTGTTCCAAAACATAAACCTCATCGACGACGCCCGCCCCGAGCACATCATCGTGTTCGGCGCCGACCACATCTACCGGCTCGACCCCCGCCAGATGCTGGAGGCCCACCTCGACTCGGGGGCGGGGGTGACGGTGGCTGCCATACGGACACCCGCTCGCCAGGCTGCCGACTTCGGGGTCATCGAACCAGCGGCCGGTGAGAGCCGCATCGTCGCGTTCCACGAGAAGAACCCCGACGCCCCGACCGTGCCGGACGCGCCCGATCAGGTCCTGGCCTCGATGGGCAACTACATCTTCGACGCCGAGGTGTTTCGGGAGGTGATGACCAAGGACTCGACCGACGACGCATCGTCTCACGACGTCGGTACCGACATCATCCCCCGGCTCGTCGCCGAGGGCTCGGCCCACGTCTACGACTACCGGACCAACGTGGTACCCGGCGAGACGAGCGGGGAGCTCCACTACTGGCGCGACGTCGGCACGCTCGACTCGTACTTCGAGGCCCACATGGACCTCATCGCGCCCCTGCCGGCCTTCAGCCTGTACAACGAGGAGTGGCCGATCTACACGCTGGGGATGACCGAGCCTCCGGCGAAGATCGCCGACGGCGAGCGGGGGGCCAGCCACATCTCGAACTCGATCCTGTCGAGCGGGGTGATCGTGTCGGGTGGCAACGTCGTCGAATCGGTGCTGTCGGCGGGGGCAACGGTCACCGATGCCGAGGTGTCGCAAGCGGTGCTGATGCACGGCGTGCAGGTACAGCCCGGCGCCCGCCTTCATCGGTGCGTCATCGACAAGAACGTCGTCGTGCCCGCCGGCTTCGCCATCGGTCACGATCCCGAGGCCGACGCCGAGCGATTCACCATCTCCGATGGAGGGGTGGTCGCAGTGGCCAAGAACAGTGTCATCTAGGGCTTCCTTTCGCCAGTTCTCCATAGACCTCGACGACCTGCTTCGCCGGTCCGCGCCACGACCAGTCCCGGCTCATGCCCCGCCGCTGCAGGGCTCGACGGCGGCCGTGGTGCCGTACGGCGCGCAGGGCGCGATGCAGGGCGTCGACCACGCCGCTCTCGTCGGTCGTCGTGGCGACGAAGCCAGTGCCGGCGGCGTCCCGGTCGGCGTCGGCGACCGTGTCGACCAACCCGCCTACCGGGGTGACCACCGGGATGGTGCCGTAGGCCATCGCCTGCATCTGGGCCAGACCGCATGGCTCGAACCGACTCGGCATCAGGAGCACGTCACCGCCGGCGAACAGCAGGTGCGAGACCGGCGCATCGTAGCCCTCGTGGAACCAGACCCGCTCGGGCTGGCTCTCGGCCAGCCAGCGTCCCCAGGCGGCCAGCCGGGCCTCCCCTGAGCCGAGCACGATCAGGCGGGCCCGCATGCCTTCGAGGAATCGTGCCGCTTCGAAGGCCAGGTCGACCCCCTTCTGCTCGACGAGGCGGGTGACCATCACGATCAGCGGGTCCCCGGTGTCGGTCCAGCCGACGTGGTCGAGCAGGGCCTGGCGGGCGACCGCCTTACCTTCGAGGTCGTCGCTGTCGAACCGGGGGGCATGGGCGTCGGTCCGCGGATCCCACACCCTGGTGTCGATGCCGTTCAGGATCCCGCGCAGCGCAGCACCTCGGGAGGCCAGCGCCTCGTCGAGGCCCATGCCCCCCTCCGGGGTGATGATCTCGGTTGCATAGTGGGGACTGACCGCCAGCAGGCGGTCGACGACTCTGATCGCGCCGCCGAGCGCGTTGATCGAGTCGCCCCAAGCGTAGGCCTCGCGGTGGCGCGGCAGGCGGTGCAGCCAATGTGATCCGGCCCAGCCCTGATGTCCGAGGTTGTGGATCGTGAGCACGGTGGGGGCATCGTCGGCCAGGAACGCCGGAGCGAGGGCGGTATGCCAGTCGTTGAGGTGGACGACGTCGGCGCCGACGGCCCGGCTCAAGGCGCTCACGGCTGCCGAGAACGCACCGAAGCGGAGATCGTTGTCGGCCCACCCCTCTCCCGATCCGTCGACGTAGGGGTCCGATCGCTCGATCCCGGGCACGTCGACCAGGGCGATCGGGCCGGTGTCGAGGTGAGATCCAACGCGGGCCGAAGCCGGTGCGGCCCAGTCGGGCACGGCCAGCTCCAGCGGCTCCTCGCCGTCGAGCGTCCAGCGCTGGTAGTCGGGGACGGCGGTCACGACCTCGACGCCGGACTCTCGCAGGGCGGCGGTGAGCCCGGCTGCGGCCTCGCCGAGGCCCCCGGCGCTGACCAGGGGCCGAAGCTCGGCGGTGGCGAAGAGGACCCGCATGTCAGCTCGGCACGATCCGGTCGCGTTCGAGCAGGACCAGCGCCCACGCTTCGACCTTCCAGTCGCCGGCGGTGGCGAGCAGCTCGTCGTCGCTCTCGTCGTCTGACGTGTCGACGACGACCCGCCAGGCGGCCCCGCCGAGTCCAGCGGGCACCGTGAAGACGAGCGGCTCGTCGCTGGCGTTGCACAGCACGAGGAAGCTGTGGTCGACGGTGCGATCGAGTGTCGGACCCTCCGGGCCGAGCGCGTTCCCATTGAGGAACACGGTCAACGCCTTTGCGTGGCCGACCTGCCAGTCGTCTTCGGACATCGGTCGGCCGTCGGGCCGGAACCAACCGATGTCGTCCAGGGAGCTGCCCATCACGCGCCGGCCCTCGAAGAAGCGACGCCGCCGGAAGACGGGATGCGCTGCCCGGAGCCGGAGCAGCTTCTGGGTGAAGGCGAGCATGGCGTCGTCGGCGCGGTCCCAGTCATACCACGACACCTCGTTGTCCTGGCAGTATGCGTTGTTGTTGCCGAGCTGGGTTCGGCCGATCTCATCGCCCCCCGACAGCATCGGAATCCCTTGGGCCAGCAGCAGGGTGGCGATCATCGATCGGGCCCGCCGGCGGCGGTTCTCCATCACCGATGGCTCGGTCGTCGGACCCTCCACCCCGCCGTTCCACGAGCGGTTGTCGTCGTGGCCGTCGGCGTTGCCCTCTTGGTTGGCCTCGTTGTGCTTGTGGTCGTACGACACGAGGTCGGCCAGGGTGAACCCGTCGTGGGCAGTCACGAAGTTGATGCTGGCCGACGGGCGACGACCGGTCGTCTCGTAGAGGTCGGAGCTCCCCGTGAACCGGTGGGCGAAGTCGGCGAGCGTGCCGGGCGTTCCCCGCCAGAAGTCCCGGATCCCGTCTCGGAAGCGGGCGTTCCACTCGGACCACAGCGGAGGGAAGTTGCCGACCTGGTAGCCGCCCGGCCCGACGTCCCACGGTTCGGCGATGAGCTTGGTCCGGTTCACGATCGGGTCCTGGTGGATGAGGTCGAAGAACGTAGCGAGCCGGTCGACGTCGTAGAGGTTGCGGGCGAGGGTCGCGGCCAGGTCGAACCGGAAGCCGTCGACGTGCATTTCGGTGACCCAATAGCGGAGGCTGTCCATGACCAGCTGGAGCGAGGCGGAGTGGCGGACGTTGAGGCTGTTGCCGGTTCCCGTGAAGTCGAGGTAGTGCCTCCGGTCGCTCTCGACCAACCGGTAGTAGGTGGGGTTGTCGATCCCCCGCAAGGACAGGGTGGGCCCCAGCTCGTTGCCTTCGGTGGTGTGGTTGTAGACGACGTCGAGGAGGACCTCGATCCCGGCCCGGTGGAGCGTCTTGACCAGGTGCTTGAACTCCGTGACCTGCTGGCCGCCCACACCGGAGGCGGAGTAGGCGGCGTGGGGGGCGAAGAAGCCGACCGTGGAGTAGCCCCAGTAGTTCGTTAGTCCCCGCTCGACCAGGAACCCCTCGGGCAGGAAGTGGTGGATCGGGAGGAGCTCGACCGCCGTCACCCCCAGCTCGATGAGGTGGTCGACGACGGCGGGACAGGCCATGCCGGCGTACGTGCCGCGCAACTCGGGCGGCACGCCCGGGTGCTTCATCGTCAGTCCCCGCACATGGGTCTCGTAGATGACCGTTCGGTGGGTCGGTGTTCGAGGAGGCGCGTCGTCGTCCCAGTCGAAGGCCGGATCGACGATCACGCACTTCGGCACGTGGGCGGCGCTGTCGAGATGGCTCGGGGCGTTCGGGTCGTCGATCCGATGGCCGTACACCGCCGGCCCCCAGCGCACCTCGCCCTCGATGGCGCGAGCGTAAGGATCGATGAGCAGCTTGGCCGGGTTCGTCCGCAGTCCTGCACCGGGATCCCAGTGGCCGTGGACTCGGAAGCCGTAGCGCTGTCCCGGTCCGATGCCGGGGAAGTAGCCGTGATGGACCGACGCCGTGTGCTCGGGGAGCTCCAGGCGGGTCTCGACGCCATCGGCATCGAACAAGCAGAGCTCGATCATCATCGCCGACTCGGAGTAGACGGCGACGTTCGTCCCGGAGCCGTCCCAGGTCGCACCGAGCGGAGCCGGATCACCGAACCAGCTAGGAACGCTCATCGGCCGTCGCGGATGGGACGGTAGAAGCGGCGGTCGTACTCGGCGACCATGCGGCCGGCCGTGACCTTGGGGCCGAGGTGGGCCAGCATGGCCGACGTCATCGTCCAGCAGCGGACCGGGTCGGCTACGACCGGCAGCACGTCGTCGACGAGGACTCGATGGATCGCGACCGCTTCCTCGTCGTCGCGTTCGCTCTCGACGTCGGCGTCCGAGGTCGGGATCGCCCAGCCGATGCCGTCGAGATACCAGTCCGCCCACCAGCCGTCGAGGATCGAGCAGTTGAGCACGCCATTGAGCGCCGCTTTCTCTCCGCTCGTACCGCTTGCCTCCCGGGGCCTGACCGGGTTGTTCAGCCACACATCGCACCCGGCGTACAGCGCTCGGGCGACGCCGATGTCGTAGTCGGGAACGAGCACGATGCGGCCCCGTCCCCGTGCGGAGTCGGCGAACGCAGCGAGTTCCGCCAGCACGGCCTTGCCCTCGTCGTCGGCGGGGTGGGCCTTGCCGGCGAACACGAACCGGGCGCCTGCTTCGAACGACGCGGCAAGGCCGGTCCGGTCCCGGAGCAGCAGCGCCGCTCGTTTGTAGGTGGCGAAGCGGCGAGCGAAGCCGATGATGCAGCCCTCCCCATCCAGAGGGGTGCCGGTGCGCTCGGCCACCAGGTCGGCGAGAGCCCGGCGGCCTCGGTGGCGGATCCTGCGGAACTCCTCTCGGTCGATCCTGGCCACGCGGCTCCAGGCTTCGGGGTCGCCATTGTCCCAACCTGGTCCGAGTTGATGGTCGTAGAGCGACTGGAGGTCGGGATCGACCCAGGTTCTGGCGTGCACGCCGTTGGTGATGCCCTCGATGCGCCTGGCTCGAGGCAGCGATGCGAACAGCTTCCGGCTGACGCTGGCGTGGAGCTGGCTGACCCCGTTGGCCCGACCGCAGAGCTCGATGGCCAGCGCTGCGGTGTTGAACGGGGCTTTGGGACCGTCTGATGGCAGGTGGGCCCAGTCGATCACTTCGGCGACCGTGACACCCAGTTCCTCGGCCCAGGGCTCGAGTGCAGGACCGACCAGGCGTTGCTCGAAACGGTCGATGCCGGCTGGCACCGGGGTGTGGGTCGTGAACAGGGTCTGTGAGCGAACGGCTTCGATCGCCGCCGGGAGGGGTGATCCGGCTCGCCGGCGCTCGGCCAGCAGCTCGAGCAAGCCGAAGCAGGCGTGGCCCTCGTTGAGATGGAACACCTCGGGGTCGACGGTCAGCGCCCGGAGCGCCCGAACGCCGCCGACCCCGAGGACGAGCTCCTGCTCCAGCCGATGACGTCGATCGCCGGAGTACAGGCGATCGGTGATCTTGCGGGCCCTTGAGCCGTTGGCGGGGATATCGGTGTCGAGCAGCAGCAGCCGGGTCCGTCCGACCATGAGTTGCCAGACCCGGGCGTACACGGTCTCGCCGGTGACGGGAACGTCGACGACGGTGCCGGTGTCGACGGCGCCGAACGCCTCGGGTCGGGTGGCCTGATAGCGCTCGGTCTGGCCGTTGCGATCGATCTGCTGGCGGAAGAAGCCCTCGCGGTAGAACAGGCCGATTCCGACAAGCGGCACACCGAGGTCGCTGGCCGCCTTCAGGTGGTCGCCGGCAAGGATTCCCAACCCACCGGAGTACTGGCGCACGGCTGCGGCGATGCCGAACTCGGGCGAGAGGTAGGCGACGACGGGCTGCGGCGAGTCGGCGAGGAGCTGGAGAAGCCCACGGTGACACGCGTCGATCTCGGCCCGATGGTCGTCGATCCAGGCCAGCAGCTGCTCGTGGTCGAGCCGCTCGATCGAGGCCACCGGATGGCGGTCCGGTTCCGCGCCGGGCAGCTGGTCGAGGAGCCGTCGGGTCGGGACGTCCCACGTCCAACGGTGGTTGGCAGCGAGCGTGCGAAGAGCGTCGAGGTCAGGTGGCGGCACCGTGGCGGATCCTGGTTGCGGGTCTCGGGTTGAGGTCGCGACGGTAGCGGCCAGCGTGGACGACATCACGCACCGTTGGTTGTCGACTCATGCGAGGCCCTCCGGCGGGAGGGCAGAGACGCGGCCCGGTCAGGCCCGGGTGGCGGTCAGCAGTTGGGCGATACCGGTCGAGAGCTGGAGTCGCTCCACCCGCTCGAACCCGGCCCGCTCGAGCATCAGGATCAAGTCTGGTCCCGTTGGTAGGTAGGAGGCCGAGCGGGGCAGGTAGGCATAGGCGGCCCTATCCGACAGGAGGCCACCGACTCTTGGCACCACCTTGTTGAAGTAGACCCCATGGCCCCACCGGAGGACCCCGTTGTCGGGTCGGGACACGTCGAGTAGCCCGATCCGACCGCCGGGCCGGACGACCCGGTAGAGCTCGGCGAAGAACGGGTCGAGGTCAACGAGGTTGCGCAGGGCGAACCCGCACACCGCGCCGTCGCTCGAGGCTGTGGCGATCGGCATCGCTAGCAGATCGCCCTGCAGGAGCGGACGGTCGGTACGGGCAGCATCGAGCATGCCGAACGACAGGTCGATCCCGACCGGTCGGTGGCCGGCCGATGCCAGCTCAACGCAGAAGTCACCCGTGCCGCAGGCCAGGTCGAGGACCAGCGAGCTCGCCTCGAGCTCCATCCGCGTCACGGTCTTGCGGCGCCACCCAACGTCCATTCGGAAGGTCAGCAGCCGGTTGACCATGTCGTAGCGGGGAGCGATCGCGTCGAACATCGACCGCACGGCGGCCCGCTTCTCGTCACCCTCGGGCAGGTGGTCGCTCGGCATCGTCGTCATCAGTCGCCGACGATAGCGACAATGCGCTGTCGATCGAGGACCGGGCGACGCCGCGCTCCCAACAGCAACTTCGTGGGCTGAGCCACCTCACGGGGGGACAGGTTCCGCCGCACCTAGTCCGAGCAGCGTGTCGTCGTTTCCGGAAGGACGTCGTCGAGGAAGTAGGCCTGCACGATCTCTTGTACGCAACCGCTGGCCTGGTAGGCCGTGTGCCGATCGGCTTCCAGCACGACGAGCGCCGAGCGCTCGAGGTTGGCGGCGACCAGCTCGGCGTTGACGAGCGGGGTTGCCGGGTCGTTGGTGGTCCCGATCACCAGGATCGGCGCCGCCCCGGGGGCCGTGACGGGATCGCGGGCCGGCCGGGCCTCGACCGGCCACAGGGCGCAGGTCCGCAACTCGTTGGCCACGGTGGCACCGAACCGAGGGGCGATCGCCGCCAGCTCTGACGCGAACTCATCCCACGCGTCGAGGCCCACGGGACGCGGGCTGTCGGTGCACTCGACGGCAGCGTAGGCACCGAAATCGATCCCGCCGACGAAGAGGTCGCTCAACTGCTCGATCCCGCTGAGATCGCCGAGCTCAGCCTTGGCGAGCGCATCGACATAGGGGACCTGTAGCTGCTCGCTGTAGAGCGTGACGAGCGCTGCGTACTCGAACTCGGCCGGTCCGACCTGCCCGATCGGCCCGGTCCGCTCCAGCTCGTCCAGGACCCGATCGTAGGTGGCGACGACGCCGCCGTCGGGGCACGCCAGCGAGACGCCGCAAGCGTCGTCGAGGGCCAGGAAGGAGCGCTCGAAAGCGGCCGCCTGTTGGGTCAGTAGCTCGGTGAGCGATGCGGTCGGGTCGACGACGCCGTCGAGGACGAGGTGCCCGACCCGTTCGGGGAAGAGGTCGGCGTACACCTGACCGATCAGGGTTCCGAAGCTGAAGCCGAAGAAGTGGAGCTGCTCGTCGCCAACCGCAGCCCGGGCCAGGTCGAGATCTCTCGCCACCGACGCCGTGTCGAGGTAGAGGAGCAGGGCGCCGGCGGTGGCCTCGCACCGCTCGGCCAAGGCCTGGGCGCCGGCGTCGAGTCCGGCCGCCTCCTCCGCATCGTTTGGCGAGAAGTCGGGAAGTGGCCCTTCGGACCGATCGGGGCTGCAGGCGAGCCCGGCGCTGAGGCCGATCCCTCTTGGGTCGAAGCCGATCAGGTCGTAGGCCGCCCCCGTCTCGGCGTCGAGGCGGAACCCGTTGCGCACGAACTCAACCCCGGACGCACCCGGCCCCCCAGGGTTGACGAAGATGGCGCCACGGCGCTCGCCGGTGGCCGGTCGGCGGATCAGCGCGAGTGGGATCTCGGTACCGCCGGCTTGTGAGTGGTCGACCGGAACCATCACCTCGCCGCACTCGAACCCGCCGTCACAGGGTTGCCAGTCGATCGCGACGACCGGTCGCTCGACCTCGATCGACGTCGAGTCCGAGTTGGTCGACCCCGGGGTTCCGACGCCCTGACTGGCTGCCGTCGTCTCGGTCGAGGGCGACGCCTCCGAAGCGGTGTCGCCGCCGAACCAGCCGCAGCCGGCAAGGAGCAGGAGCGGCGGGCCGAGAAGCAGCCTCCAGCCGCCGGTTGGCACGGTCACCCCGCTCGGCTAAGGGTTACCGATCGGTGTTGGCCGTGCATCGCTACTCGAACCAGACCTTCTGGTACTCCCGTGAGTGGGGGTGCAGCGCCGCCACGGCGAGGGCCGTCGGGAACACGGTGGCGTTCAGCAGCCGGAGCGTGATGACCAGGTCATCGCCGAGGGAGCGCGCGAACAGCGACACCCAGAACAGCGCGACGAGGAAGGCGCAGCCGGCGAGCAGGTAGTACCCCCATCGCTTGTTGTTCGCCGACCCGAAGGCGCCGACCCCGACGCCGATGAAGAGGAGCAGGAACACGCTCGCGCCGCCGAGCAGGCCGAAAACCGCCGAGATGTAGCCGAGGATGACTGCGGCCTGCAGGGTCTGGGGATGGGACGGGTTGAACCATCGAGTCATAGCGTGACCAGTATGGGGGCCAAATCTCCAGGCCGTGCATTCGCTGCCGGGTGTTTGCGGCCTTCGTCAGCGTCGCCGGGGCGCTGACTCACGACTGGTCCCGGAGCCGCACCGGCGTGGTGGAGCGCTCGGCCTTCAGCTGGCCGCAGGCGGCGTCGATGTCGGTACCGCGATTGCGGCGCACGGTGGTGGTGACGCCCCGGGTTGCGAGCCGCTCGGCGAACGCCGCGATCCGTTCGACCGGTGAGCCGACGGTCGGCCAACCGGGGGTGGGGTTGAGCGGGATCAGGTTGACGTGGGCCCGAGCTCGGCGGGCCACGTCGGCCAGCTCGTCGGCATCGCAATCGCGGTCGTTGACGCCGTCGATCATGGCCCACTCGAACGAGACCCGGCGCCTCGTCCGCTCCCGGAACAACTGGCAGGCGGCGACCACCTCCTCGACCGGGTGTCGCCTGTTGACCGGGATCAGCTCCGATCGGAGAGTGTCATTGGCGGCGTGGAGGGAGACGGCGAGACCGACCTGGAGCCCCTCGTCGGCGAAGCGCAGTATCTGGGGAACGAGTCCGATGGTGGACACGGTGATGTGGCGAGCGCCGATCCCGAGCTCATCGATCGTCCGCCGGAGTGCGGTCACGAGGCGCTCATAGTTGGCGAAGGGCTCGCCCATGCCCATGAACACGACGTTCGACAGGCGCCGGGGGGCCGCCGCCACCCGGGCGCGGACGATCTGCTCCAGGATCTCGCCGACGCTGAGGTTGCGGTCGTAGCCGCCCTGACCGGTGGCGCAGAACCCGCAGGCCATCGCACAGCCGGCCTGGCTCGAGACGCACACCGTGGCCCGGTCCGGATAGCGCATCAGCACGGTTTCGATGGCGGCACCGTCGGCCAGCGTCCACAGCCACTTGACGGTTTGGTCGTCGGCCCCCCGCTGGGTGGCTTCGAGCGCCAGGCCCGGCCGGGCGAGGGCGTCGAGCTGAGCCCGGAGCGTCTTCGGCAGGGTGGTGTTCTCCTGCGGCGCCTGGCCTCGCTCGTACAGGCCTTCCCACACCTGATCGACCC
>Ga0224508_10004251_pt1 | contig 11727 bp, 8 predicted proteins | sample SF_Jan12_sed_USG_4_FD_170157 | JGI IMG/M metagenome (GOLD analysis project Ga0224508, IMG submission 170157) | Sediment microbial communities from San Francisco Bay, California, United States - SF_Jan12_sed_USGS_21 | ecosystem: Environmental > Aquatic > Marine > Sediment | place: USA: California...
AGATGACCTTGCGCTGCTCGTTCATCACCTCGTCGTACTTGAGGACGTTCTTGCGAACCTCGCCGTTCTTCTGTTCGACGGTCGTCTGGGCCCGTTCGACCGCCTTGGTGACCATCTTCGACTCGATCGGAACATCGTCGGGCAACGCCCGGTCCATCACCCAGTTCATGGCGCCGGTCGCGAACAGTCGCATCAGGTCGTCCTCGAGCGACAGGTAGAACCGGCTCTCGCCCGGGTCGCCCTGCCGGCCGGAGCGGCCCCGCAGCTGATTGTCGATCCGGCGGCTGTCGTGGCGCTCGGTGGCGAGAACGTACACGCCGCCGAGCTCCCGGATCTTGTCGCCCTCGGCGGTGCACACCGGCTCGTGGATGGCCATCAGCTCGGCGTGACGGGCCCGGCCCTCGTCGCTGTCGGGATCGAGCCCCTCGGCTCGCAGATCGCGGTCGGCCAGCGCCTCGGCGTTCCCACCGAGGACGATGTCGACGCCACGGCCGGCCATGTTGGTCGCGACGGTGACCTGCCCGAGACGGCCGGCCTGGGCGACCACCTCGGCCTCGCGGGTGTGCTGTTTCGCGTTGAGGACCTCGTGGGGGACACCCCGTTTGGTGAGCATGCCCGACAACAGCTCCGACTTCTCGACCGAGATCGTGCCGACCAGCACCGGCTGGCCGTTCTTGTTGCGTTCGATGAGGTCTTCGGTGACGGCCTGGAACTTGCCCATCTCGCTCTTGTAGATGAGATCGGGCTGATCGAGACGGGCCAGCGGCCGATGGGTCGGGATCGGCACGACGTGAAGCCCGTAGGTGTTCATCAGCTCGCTGGCCTCGGTCTCGGCCGTGCCGGTCATGCCCGCGAGCTTCTCGTAGAGGCGGAAGTAGTTCTGGAGGGTGATCGTCGCGAGGGTCTGGTTCTCCTCTTTGATCGCGACACCTTCCGCGGCCTCGACCGCCTGGTGCAGGCCTTCGGACCACCGGCGCCCCTCGAGCACCCGCCCGGTGAACTCGTCGACGATCTTCACCTCGCCGTTCTGGACGAGGTAGTCCTTGTCGCGTCGGTACAGCTCCTTGGCCTTCAGCGCCACCTGGAGCTGATGGACGAGGTTCGCCGAGACCGCGTCGTACAGATTCTCGACTCCGAGCGCTCGCTCGACGGCGTGCACGCCTTCCTCGGTCGGCGCGACGATGCGTTTCTCCTCGTCGACGTCGTAGTGGAGGTCGCGGCGAAGGCCACGGACGATGGAGGCGAACTTGTAGTACGTCTGGTTCGCATCGGCGACGCGGCCGCTGATGATCAGCGGGGTGCGGGCCTCATCGATGAGAATCGAGTCGATCTCGTCGACGATGCAGTACGCGTGGCCTCGCTGCACCTGCCGCTCGCGGCTCATCGCCATGTTGTCGCGGAGATAGTCGAAGCCCATCTCGTTGTTGGTGCCGTAGGTGATGTCGCATGCGTACTGCTCGCGCTTGTAGGTCGAATCCCGTTCACCGGGAACCACCAACCCGATGCTCAGGCCGAGCCAACCGTGGATCTGACCCATCCAGTCGGCATCTCGCGAAGCCAGGTAGTCGTTCACCGTGACCACGTGGACACCATCGCCGCTGAGCCCGTTGAGGTACACGGGCAGCGTCGACACCAGGGTCTTGCCCTCGCCGGTCTTCATCTCGGCCACCCAGCCGAAGTGCAAGGCCGCACCGCCCATGAGCTGCACGTCGTAGTGACGCTGCCCGATCGCGCGCCACGCGGTTTCGCGCACCACGGCGAAGGCCTCGAGGAGCAGGTCGTTGAGGTCGGCGCCGTTGTCGAGCTGCTGGCGGAACTCGACCGTCTTGGCCCGCAGCTCGTCGTCGTTCAGCTTCTGCATCTCGGGTTCGAACGCGTTGATCTCGGGGACCAGCCCCTGGAGTGCACGCAGCTTCTTGCCCTCACCCGACCGGAGGATCTTCTTCATGACGCTCATGAATTGCCGAGTGTACCGGTGGCCCGGTCACTCCCCCGGTCGTCGAGGTGCGGCCCGGAGGCCGGAGATCAGCCCGCTTGGTCTATGAGGCCGTAATCGCCGTCGTTGCGCAGATACACGACCGCGGCGCGCCCCGTGTCGGCGTTCTCGAACATGAAGAAGTTGTGCCCGACCAGGTCGAGGTGCAGCGTGGCCTCCTCGGGTGTCATCGACTCCATCTCGAAGCTCTTCGTCTTCACGATTGCGGGCTCGCGCTCCTCGCGGGGGATCTCGCGAGCCTCCTCCGGCGTCGGCATCGGCAGCCGCGTCGTGGCGCCCCCGTGCTTGGTGCCGCCATGGAGCCGATTGACGTTCTTCGTCTTGAGCTTCCGGAGCTGCTTCTCGAGCTTCACGACCGCCTTGTCGACCGCCACGTAACCATCGCGCGCGTTGACCTTGCACCGGACATGGTGGCCGTGGCCCTCGAGGGTGACCTCGCACGTCTCCTTCTCGGCGATTCGCGGATTCCGTTCCTCGAAGAAATGCACCTCGGCTCGTTCGAGCCCGTCGACGATTCGACCCAGGCGACTGATCTTCTCTCTCGTCACGTTCTCGAGCGACTCGGTCATAGTGGTATGCCGACTGCTGATCGTGACGTGCATGGCGCCTCCTGTGCTGTGTCTGCCACTGTCCGTCGGATGTTAGTGCTCCGCCTGCGAAATGACCCGGTTGCCCGATTGACGCCGGAGAATTCTGACGATGTCACCCTCCGACCGGCTCATGGCCACGGTGGGTGGCCGAGCCGGGCGCGCTCGTGCGACACCCATCGTGTGCCGTGTAGGCGACCGCGAGTCCGTCGACGCGGGCGGCGCCGACCGCACGCAGGGCGGCCGCGGCCGTGGAGATGGTGACACCGGTGGTGATGACGTCGTCGACGAGGAGGATCTTCCACCCGTCGACGGGGCGTGCCGAAAAGCGTGGCCCGTCGAGCCGCTCGCGCCGATTCCGGCCCGTCTGCGGATGGGTGTCGAGCCGGCGGAGCAACGTGCGAACGGGAAGGTGCCGACGCCGGCCGACGGCGGCAGCCAGGAGCCGAGCCTGGTCGAAGCCGCGCTCACGCCGGCGCCGCGGCGTGGTCGGCGCCCATGTGACGATGTCGACATCGCCGACCAGGCTCGCGAGCTCACGCGCCAGCCACGGGACGATGCGACGGGCGTTGCGGTACTTGAGCGCGGTGACCAGCGCCGCGGCCCCACCCTCGTAGGCGTACAACGCTGCGCATCGATCGAGCTGCGGCATCGGCGGCAGGTGACCGGCCGACCGCAACGAGGCGATGCACTGCTCGCAGGGCGCATCGGCGAGCGATCCGCACACCGGACACGTCACGGGCAAGAACATGCCCGGACACTACGGGGCCCCGGTGACAGCCAGACGGCCCGCGCCCGGACATGGCCCGACAAAACCCGTTCTGGCGATGAAGTCAGTACTTGTAGTGGACGGGTTTGTAGGGGCCATCGACGGGGATGCCGAGATACTCGGACTGGTCGCCGCTGAGCTCGGTCAGACGGACACCGAGCGCGTCGAGATGGGCCCGGGCGACCTTCTCGTCGAGCTCCTTCGGGAGCACCACCACATCGGTCCCGTATGTCTCGGCGTTGGCATGGAGCTCGAGCTGGGCCAGCACCTGGTTGGAGAAGCTGCAGGACATCACGAAGCTCGGGTGCCCGGTTGCGTTCCCGAGGTTCAGCAGTCGACCTTCGGACAACACGATCACCGAATGTCCGTCGGGGAACGTGAACTCGTCGACCTGCGGCTTGATGGTGTTGCGAACGACATCGGACATGCGGGTCAGGCCGGCCATGTCGATCTCGTTGTCGAAGTGACCGATGTTGCCGACGATGGCCTGGTGTTTCATTCGCGCCATGTGGTCGGCGCTGATGACATCCTTGTTGCCGGTCGCGGTGATGAAGATGTCGGCGCTCTCCATGACGTCTTCGAGTCGGGCGACCTGGAAGCCCTCCATAGCGGCCTGGAGCGCACAGATCGGGTCGATCTCGGTGACGACTACACGAGCACCCTGGCCTCGCAACGACTGGGCGCACCCCTTCCCGACGTCGCCGTAGCCACAGACGACCGCGGTCTTGCCGCCGAGCATGACGTCGACGGCCCGGTTGATGCCATCGACGAGCGAGTGACGGCAGCCGTAGAGGTTGTCGAACTTCGACTTGGTCACGGCGTCGTTCACGTTGATGGCCGGGAACAACAGCGTGCCGTCCTGTTGCATCTGATACAGCCGGTGCACACCGGTGGTGGTCTCCTCGGACACACCACGGATTCCCGCGGCGACGGACTCCCAGTCGAGGCGGCCCTCGGCCTGGATCTCGCGGAGCCGGTCGAGGAACACACCCCACTCCTCGGAGTCGTCGTCGGCGACTGCGGGAACCTCACCCGATCGGGCGAACTCGAGGCCCTTGTGGACCATCATCGTGGCATCGCCGCCATCGTCGAGGATGAGGTTGGGTCCACCACCGTCGGGCCAGTGGAACAACTGCTCGGTCGCCCACCAGTACTCCTCGAGCGTCTCGCCCTTCCAGGCGAAAACCGGAACACCGGCGGGAGCATCGGTCGTGCCGTTCGGTCCGACCGCAACGGCTGCGGCCGCGTGGTCCTGGCTCGAGAATATGTTGCAGGACACCCAGCGCACGTCGGCACCGAGGGTGGTCAGCGTCTCGATGAGCACGGCGGTCTGGACGGTCATGTGGAGCGATCCGGCGATGCGAGCACCGGCGAGCGGCTGCTCGTCGGCGAACTCGGCGCGGAGCGCCATCAGGCCCGGCATCTCGTGTTCGGCGAGGCGGATCTCGTTGCGGCCGAATCCGGCGAGCGTGAGGTCGGCGACTCGGTAGTCGGCTCTGGTGTCGTTCATTCGTGCGGTCACGGGGCCACCTCCAGGGGGCGTGTTCTCGGTCTGGAGGGCTGGGGTCCTCCGACCCAACGCAACCGCATCCCGTCTGGGTCAGCCCGTGCCGGAGCGTACTGGGGGAGCGGCCGTTCGCGGTCGGTCGGACGATCGCGCCGTTCAGGGCAACAGTTCCGCGACCAGTGCGAGCTGGTCCGCGGTGAAGTCACCTGCGAGCGTGCTGTCGTTCGGTGAGTCGACCATCCACGCGGCGACCGCCTCGGCGAAATCGCCGGAGCCGGTGTGGAAGTCCGATGGGCCGCCGTCAGGCCACCACACCGCCGCTGGCGTCCCACGTGCATCCAGCCAGCGCTGCCGGCTGCCCGAGTCGAAGTGGGTCACGTCGAGCGCATGGCCGACCTCGTGGGCGATGATCCCGGCTGTCTCGAAGGCCGACCTGGCCGGGTCGAGGTAGATGATGATCGTGCGGGTCGGGACGTTGGTGTTGCCCCCCAGCCCGACCTTCTTCGGCTGGTAGTCGATCGTCCACCCTCGAAGCTGCTCGCGCCACGGGTACGAGATCAGGGCTTCGGCCTCGGCGCCGAGGGCGACCAGAGCGGGGTCGGCATCGGGCGCGGTCAGGAGCGGGACCGGCTCGGCGACGAGCGGGGCGCCGAGCTCGACTCCGGTGTCGGCCTCGGCCGGGACCGAGAGGGCATTGCCGGTGTCGGCATCGGCCGGGACGGAGAGGGCCTCGCCGATGTCGACGGCCGGTTCGGCGTCGACCACGGCTGCGCCATCGGGCTCGGCGGCGGCTGACTCGTCGGGGACCACATCGGCTTGTTCGACCGCGACCGGCTCGGCGCTGTCGGGCCCGGCCGAGACCTGTGGGACACCGGCGGCGTCGCCGATGTCGGTGCGTGGATCCGAGCCCGCCGGCGCCTCGGTCGCGACGGTTGCGATCAGGTCCCCGGTCCGGATCGCTGCACCGGCTGCGTTCTCTGCGGCCACTGCGAGCGGGGCCGAGGTCGCGGTGGCCGTATCGGTGCCGCTCCCGACCTGGACAAGCACCAGTGCCCCGACGGCGGTCGTTCCGACGAGCAACCCCGCGGCCGGGATGACGAGCTTGCGACGGAGCAGCCGAGACGTCTCCCGCACCGATCCCGAGTCGATGAGCCGGCGCAGTCGTTCCTCGACCGTGGTCGGAGCAAGACCGAGCCCCGAGCTGAGCACGTCGATGTCGGCCGTTCGGAGGGGAAGCGGCCGGCCCGGCTCCCACGATCGGAGCAGCTGCACGAGCGCCAGATAGCGGGCGAGGATCTGGTCGGGGGCCGCATCGGCCGGCAGTGTCTCGCGCCGCTCGCCCACCTCGATGCTCCCGGCGTCGAGATCGATCGTGAGGATGGAACGACTCGGCACGATCGGGCCCGTATCCACGCCATACGCCCCGGCGACCTCCTGCGCCTCGACATCGTCGAGCTCACGCATGCCGCGCTCGATGTCGGCAAGGTCGCTCACGAGGAAGCGACCGCCGGAGCGGCGGGCGATCTCGTCGATCGAGACGCTTTCCTCCTGACGTCGGGTGCGCAGGAGCGTACCCAGTCGTCGCGGCGGCACGAGCGGGAGATCGTCGTCGATGAGATCGGTCATCAGGTCTCCGTCGGCAGAATGGCCGAGAACTTGAACCGGCACGGCAACGTCGCCGGACGGGCCCTGCCCCGGCCGGCGGGTTCACTGCCGCAGTCTGGCCTCGAGCTCGTCGATGGCCGGAGCCGGGCCCGGGTCGACTCCGAGCCGGTGGGCGAGCGACAACGACACCGCATCGCCGACCATCATCAGGTCGAGCATCTGCGCCACCGGACCGTCACCGGCGGCCCTGACCTCGATGGATCCGGCCACAACTCCTTCGATCATGGCGTTCACCACCTCGAAGCCCCTGCCGACCAGCGGGTGCTCGTGTTCGTGCCTGAGCTGCACCGCGGTCAACAGCTCACGGGTGCGGTCTCCCTTCGTGGCCCACCCCTGGATCTCGTTGTGGCCGAGGTTCGGCAGCATCGAGCTGAACGCCGGCATCTTGGCGTTCACGTTGATCTGCGTCTTCCACCGGTCTGCGGCCACACCACCGATTCCCCCGCCTCCCTGGATCAGCGGCGCGGTACCGAGAAGGCGGTCGGCGATGTCATCGACGAACGAATCCTGTCCCGCGATCTCGTTGCGCCGTCGGCGCAACTGCTCGATCGCATGGATCACCCACTGGGTCGCGCCGGGGAACAACCCGAGATCCTCCAGCACGATCAGCATGGTCACCGCGAGCGACGAGAAGGCAGCGCGTGGCGACGGGATCGTGTCGTCGACCAGCACGGTTGCCGCGCCCCAGATGGCGGCGCGATCGGCCAGTACGCCGCCGCTCGTGATGGCGACCACGGGCGCACCGGCCTCGGCAGCGGCAGTCGACGCCTCGAGCGTCTCGGTCGCGTTGCCGGAGTACGAGACCGCGAACACCAGGGTGTTCTCGTTCACATACGACGGTGGCAGGTAGTTCTTCACCACCACCACGGGTACCGGCATGAACGGACCGGCGGTGACGGTGACCAGATCACCTGCGGCACCGGAGTCGCCCACGCCGAGCACGAGAACGTTGTGGATCGAGCCGAGCGGTGGGAGCCCCTCGAGATCCTGGGCGGCGTCGACCGAGCTCACGATGAGCTCGGGGGTACGGACGAGGGCGTCGAACATGCCAAGGGTGTCGAGTCGCGATTCGGTCACCCGTCAATCCTGCCCCATCGCTCGGGCGCTCGGGGATTCCCGGTCGGGCGTGACGAGTCAGCGGGCGACGCCCACCGTCGCCAGGAAGACGGTTCCACGGCCCCCGAGCTGGACCGGCCCGTCGCTCGCCGGAACCCAGACCGCGTGACCGGGCTCGACGCCGAGTGCCTGGTGGCCCGTCCGGATCGTGATCGACCCATCGACAACCAACACGAGCGCCGGTCCGATCCGTCCGACGTCGTCTCGGGTCTCGACCTCGATCCGGGTCAGCTCGAACTCGGGCACGGGGACGGCATAGGTCCACTGCGACTTCGTTCCCGGCGTCTCGATCGACACGGCTCCGGCTCTCGGGTCGACGATCTCGAGCAAGGTCGCGACGTCGACGTGTTTGGAGGTGAGTCCTCCCCGTATGACGTTGTCGGAGTTCGCCATGACCTCCACTGCGACCCCGCCGAGGTAGGTGTGGAGACGACCGGTACCGAGGAAGAGGGCCTGGCCGGGTTCGAGCACGACCAGGTTCAACAACGGCAGGACCGCGACGCCAGGGTCGGCCGGCGCCCGGTCGGCAACCGAGGCGATCCACGCGCACTCCTCGGCGAACGCCTCCGGTGGCTCGGCGACGGCGATCGCGAGCTGCGAGACGAGTCGATGCGTGGCCTCCTCGTCGAGCTCGAGAAGGTACCGGAGCACGCCGCGCAGGCCGTTCGCACCAGGCTCGGCACTGAGCATGCGCACGACCACCTCGAGCTCGGGCACCGCGAGCTGGGTCAACAGCTCGACGGTCTCGGAGACGGGCCTGAAGCCACACATCGCCGAGAACCGCGTGAGCGCGCACAACAGCTCGGGCTTGTGGTTCGCGTCGCGGAAGATGCGTTCCCCGGACTCGACCGGGATGCCCCCGGCCTCCTCGCGCTCGAAGCCGGCGACGGCCTGTTCGAGGGTCGGATGGACCTGCAGCGACAGCGGCGAGTCCGCGGCCAGCACCTTCAACAAGAACGGCAGTTCGTCACCGAACCACGACCTCGTGGTCGATCCGAGCTCGGCCTCGGGCGCATCGGCGATCACCTTGGACAGCTCGACCGGCCCATCGCCGCGGTCGAGCACCGACGGGGCGGCCGGATGGGCGCCGATCCACAGCTCGGCCTCGGGTTCTCCCCCCGATTCCCGGCCCTGGAGCTCGGCGATCGCCGTCGTCGAGCCCCAGTCGTAGTGCTGGATCCGACAGACCAGTCGGTCCATCGGCGCTAGTCCTCGAAGGTCGGCTCGATACCCTCGGCCTCGGCCAGGGCCACGAGCCGCTCGTGTTCGGCATCGTCGACCGTCGTCGCTTCGTCGATCAACATGACCGGGATGCCGTCGTTGACCTCGTATCGACGCTTGAGTCGCGGGTTGTAGAGGATGTTCTCGCCCTCGAACCACAACAGGGGCCCTTTGTCCTCGGGGCAGGCGAGGATCTCGAGGAGGCGGGGATCAAGGGTCATGTCAGGTCCTCTCGACCATCAGTGCTTCGACTTCGGCGACACGTGACCGACCCGACGCCTCGTCGGCCGCTTCCAGATTCAGACGGAGCAGCGGTTCGGTGTTCGACGGCCGGAGGTTGAACCACCAGTCGTCGAAGGTGACGGTCAACCCGTCGAGCCGGTCGACGTCGCCCGAGTCGAACGTCGCCGCGACCCGCTCGATGACGGCGGCGGCATCGTCGACGCGACTGTTGCGCTCACCCGACGCCCAGTACCGCTCGTAGGGGATCCGGAGCTCGCTGAGCGCCTGGCCCGAGGTCGAGACGAGCTCGAGGACCACCATCGCCGCGATCAGGCCCGAGTCGGCTCGGAAATTGTCACGGAAGTAGTAGTGGCCGGAGTGCTCGCCGGCGAAGAGTGCACCGCTCTCGGCCATCATGGCCTTTATGTAGGAGTGACCCACGCGGCTCCGCAGCGCGGTGCCACCGGCTTCGGTGACGACCTCACCGACCGTCTTGCTGCAGATGAGATTGTGGATGATCGTCGCCCCCGGAGCGTCGCGCAACATGCGGTCGGCGACCATGGCGGTGATGGTCGAGCCGGAGAGCGGCTCGGCCCGCTCGTCGACGACGAACACCCGGTCGGCATCGCCGTCGAACGCGAGCCCGACATCGGCACCGACCTCGAGTACCCGTTCCTGGAGATCGCGCTGATTCTCGGGTTGGATCGGATCGGCAGGATGGTTCGGGAACGTGCCGTCGAGCTCGGCGTACATGACCTCGAGATCGATGGGCAGACCGTGGAAGGCCGCCGGCACGACCAGGCCACCCATGCCGTTGGCGGTATCGGCGACGACCTTCAGCGGCGCGAGCGCCGTGATGTCGACGAATGTTCGGACGTGTTGCACGAACTCGTCGAGCAGATCGAGCGAACGGGCCCCACCGAGCGTGTCGGCCGGGGCCGGCGGATCGTGCACCATCGCCTCGATGTCGGCCAGTCCGGTGTCGACTCCGATCGGTCGAGCCGATGAGAGGCATGCCTTGATGCCGTTGTAGCCGGCCGGATTGTGCGACGCGGTGAATATCACTCCCGGCAGGTCGAGATGGCCGGATGCGAAGTAGACGAGGTCGGTGGACGCGAGCCCGATGGTGACCACGGAGAGGCCCTGTGATTGCACGCCCTCGACGAATGCCGCCGAGAGCTCGACGCCGCTCGGGCGCATGTCGCGACCGATGATGACCTCACCCGTCTCGGGCTCGGCGCGGCGCACAAACGCTGCGAACGCCGCGCCGATGGCCCGGCACAAGTCGCTGTCGAGCTGATCGGGGACGGTCCCCCTGATGTCGTAGGCCTTGAAGACGGCGGTCGTGTCGAGCACGGCTCAACACTAATGGTGCCCCGGCGCGATGGCATGTGACGGGCGCAGGATCCAGGCGTGGACCGGCGGTCGGCCGAGGTGGTCAGCTCTCGAGGCAGGTGGGGCGGTCGAGGGGCGTGAGCTCGATGGGCCGTCGGCGCAAGAGAACGAGCGCAGCGAGGCCCACGGCGGTCGTGATGCGCGCCGCGATGTCGATCGGTCGGTCGACGAATCGCAGCTCGACCCGCTCGCTGGTCGGGATCACGACCATCAGATTGGGCGCGACGCGGTACGGACCGTCTGCGCCCCGCGCCTGCCACGACGGGAACCAGGAGACCTTGACCAACACCGGGACGCCCAGACGGTCGACGTCGAAGCTGAGACTGTCGGTGCCCATGTCGATGTCGCTGACAACCACGGACTCGGTGGCGATCGCCCCGACGCCGACCTCGACGGCGTCCTTGCCGACCCTCGTCCATTCATCGGGCCCGTCGGCTGCAATGAGCGCACGGTGATCGGTGACCCCGAGATACGGGAGCAGGGCGAGGTCGCGCCATTCCTCACCATCGCCGACGCCCTCGACCACCACGGGCTGGTAGCCGACTCCCTCGACGAGTGTCGAGCCGTCGACCTCGAACACCACCCACGGCTCCGCGGTCTCGACCTCGACGAGGCCGGGTTCCGCCCGGGCCGCGGTGACCGCCGTCGGGGACTGCGCGAGGTAGTAGTCCACGCCGAACAGCCGCAGATGATCCAGGCCCGACGAGATGTCGAATCCCCCGTACTCGATGCCGCGCAACGCCGGAGCCGGCGACTCGGACAGCTCCACCTGGTTGACGAAGTGGAACGGCGTCGTCGCCGACGACTCGAAGTACAACCCTTCCATCGACGCGATGCAGCCGTTGGTCCAGTACGGCAACAGCGCCAAGGCCATCGGCGATCCGTACCGGTCGAGGTCGTTGTCGGCCTCCCACATGGCGCGACCGCACCCACGCTCGGCACCGACCGCCGTCATCGTCTCGATGATACCCCGGTACTCGTCCCAGCCCCCGCCGGTCTCGTCGCCGATCTTGGCTTCATACCCCTCGTTGTTCCAGGCGGCCCAGGTCGCGACGAAACTGTGGTCGGTCGTGGAGAACGGCCCCCAGTGATACGTGCCGTCGTCGTCGAGCGAGCCGAACGGCAGTGAGCGGAGCGGCATCGCAACCGAGATCAGAACCGCGGCGACGATCAGCCCGCTCGCGCCGATCATGGCGAGCTGACTGCCCTGCCTCGGGCCCCCGAGGACGGCAGCCTCCGATCCGATGAG
>Ga0224508_10004252_pt1 | contig 11725 bp, 12 predicted proteins | sample SF_Jan12_sed_USG_4_FD_170157 | JGI IMG/M metagenome (GOLD analysis project Ga0224508, IMG submission 170157) | Sediment microbial communities from San Francisco Bay, California, United States - SF_Jan12_sed_USGS_21 | ecosystem: Environmental > Aquatic > Marine > Sediment | place: USA...
CCACCAGCACGGCTTGGAAACCGGCCCGGAACAGCTCATCCGCGTCGGCCGGTCCCTGCACCCCCGATTCGGCCACCCGCAGCACCGATGGCGGAATGGCCGGCGCGAGGCGCACCGCCCGTTCGGTGTCGACCTCGAACGTCGCGAGGTCGCGCTGGTTGACGCCGATCACGGTGGCGCCTCCGCCCACAGCCCGCTCGAGCTCGGCTTCGTCGTGCACTTCGACGAGCACGTCGAGGCCGAGCTCTGCGGCCAAGGTGGCGAAGTCGGCCAGCTCGACATCGTCGAGCGCCGCCACGATCAACAACACGGCGTCGGCCCCCATGAGGCGGGCGTCGACCACGTCGTTGGGCGCAACAGTGAAGTCCTTGCGGAGCACCGGCAAACCGACGGCGGCGCGTGCGAGCGCCAGGTCGTCGGTGCTCCCGCCGAAGTGGGGTCCATCGGTGAGCACCGAGAGGCAGGTGGCCCCACCGTCGGCATAGGCCGAAGCCACCGTGGCCGGATCGAGCTCGATGGCCAGGTCGCCCTTGGAGGGCGAGCGTCGTTTGATCTCGGCGATCACGCCGAGGCCCTCGACCGAGGCGAGTGCGTCGCGAAAACCGCGGCACGGCGGTAACCCGCGAGCCTGCTCGATCAGGGTGTCGGTGGGCCGCTGATCCTCGGCCGCCTCGGCCCGATGAGCATCGACGATGGGCTGGAGGTAGGCCGACACCATGGTGCGACTCTATCGGGACGGGTTTTGCTGGCCCTCGGCTTTCGGTACCTGCCCGATCGATCGATCAGATGGGATCGCCTCGCTGCGACCGGGTGAGGGCCACGAGCGGCACGATGATGAAGAGGAGCACGCTTGCCACCAGGCAGCCGAAACCCAGCGCCAACAGCGGTGCCAGTGCGGTCATGGCACCGACGATGAGCGAGGCTAGCGCCACCCCCAGGAGCAGCACCGGCGCCATGCTCAAGCCCCGTGAGTGGGTGCGGCGCCCGGCGTCATCGGTCTCGGGCATCGGTGGATCGTCGTCGAGATCGAATGGAACGAACCGCCAGGGATCCCCCGTGCCGGTTCGTGCGCCGGCACCGGACGTGGTGCGGGGCTTCGGTCGGCGATCGTCGTAGGCCCGCCTGCGTTCGGCGTCGCCCAGCACCGCCCACGCTGCGGTCACCCGCTGCATCCGCTGCTCGTTGCGGCGCCGGGTGGCGTCATCGGCGTCGGGATGGCTGTCGGGGTGGAACCGCCTGGCCAGCCGAAGGTACGCGGCTCGAACGTCGGCCGCTGAGGCAGTGGGGTCCAGCTCGAGCGCGTCGTAGTGTTCCACGGACGGCCCATGGTAGGGCCCCGCTTCGTCGTGCTCGCACCGTTCACGAAGTCCTCACACGTCTCTGGTATCCAGGAACGAGCCCACCCCACCCAGGAGCCATGAACACCGACGAACCGGTCATCGTCGTCGTCGAGGACGACCCCAACATCGCCGATCTCGTCGACCTGTACCTGCGGCGAGCGGGATTTCGTGTGTTCCAGGCCGTCGACGGCGACCGTGCTCTCACTGTGATCGACCAGCGCAAGCCCTGCCTGATCGTGCTCGACATCGGCCTGCCGGGCGAGCTCGACGGTTTCGACGTGTGCCGCCGCATCCGAGCCGAGCGCGACACGCCCGTGCTGATGCTCACCGCCCGCGAGGACGAGATCGACCGTGTGCTCGGACTCGAGCTGGGAGCCGACGACTACGTGGTCAAGCCGTTCTCACCCCGCGAGCTGGTGGCCCGGGTCAAGGCCATCCTGCGGCGAACCGAGGGCCCGTCGCGCGACATGCCACCGGTGCACGAAGCCGGGCCTGTTCGCGTCGACACCGGTCGACGCGAGGTGACCGTCGACGGCACGCCGGTGGGGCTGGCCGCCCGCGAGTTCGACCTCTTGCGCTTCTTGTTCGAGAACCGAGGCCTGGCGCTCACCCGCCGGCAACTGCTCGACGGCGTGTGGGGCGATGACTGGGTCGGCGACGACCGCACGGTCGACGTGCACGTTCGCCAGCTGCGCAAGAAGATCGGCGATTCCCTGCCGCTCGACACCGTGTGGGGTGTCGGGTACCGGCTGGACTGATCGATGTCGATGCGCCTCAAGCTGATGGTCACCATCGCCCTGACGGCAGCCGTCGCGCTGCTGGTCGCAGGCGTCGGAACGGTCTTGCTGTCGCGCACCCAGGAACGACAACGCACCGAGGACGAACTGCTCCAGCAGGCCGAGGGCCTGGTCGAGGCCGTTGCGTTGGTCCCCAGCGAACGCCAGATCAGCCGTGAGCGCCTCACCCGCATCCAGGAGGCGCTCCAGGTACGAGGGGTCGGTCTGGTCGTGCTGTCCGGTACCGACAACGTGCTGTCGGTCGACCTGCCCGGCCAGCTCGAGCTCGATGATCTCGACCTGTCCGAGCTGCGGGCCGGGCGGCCCGATACGGGCACCAAGGGCGAGGAGGTGTTCGTGGCCACGGTTCGGTCGATCACCGATTCGGCCCAGATCGTGATCGTGCTCACCCGCGTGCCCGAGTCGACGGCCCGGCCGCTCATCGGGTGGTTCATGGTGGCGGCCGCGGCCGCTCTGTTGTTGGCGTTCTTCGCGTCGGTGTGGCTCAGCCGCGCCCTCGCCGCTCCCCTGGTCGAGGCCAGCGATGTCACCCGTCGGGTCGCCGACGGTGACCTCGGAGCCCGCATGGCGCCACCCCGGTCGGGCGCAACCGACGAGGCAGCCGAGCTGGCCCGCTCGGTGAATGAGATGGGCGCCGCCCTCGAGCGAGCCCGTGGGCTCGAGCGCCAGTTCCTGCTGTCGGTCAGCCACGACCTGCGTACACCGATGACCTCGATCCAGGGGTACGCCGAGGCGCTCACCGACGGAGCCATCGCCGATCCCCAGCAGGCGGGCCGGGTGATCCTGAGCGAGTCGCGGCGCCTCGATCGCCTCGTCCGCGATCTGCTCGAGCTGGCCCGACTCGACAGTCGCCAGTTCTCGCTCGATCGCCGTCGCGCCGACCTCCGCGAGCTGGTCGACGATGTGGTCAGGGGTCAGGCGCCGTCGGCTCGCAGTGAGGGCATCGAGCTCGTCTCGCTGGTTCCCGACGACGAGTGCTGGGCCCGCGTCGACATCGACCGCCTGGCCCAGGCACTCGCCAACCTCATCGAGAACGCGCTGCGCTACGCCCGATCGGTGGTGCGGGTCGGCCTGGAACAACAGTCCGGCGAGTGGATGCTGGCCGTGGCCGACGACGGACCGGGGATCCCCGACGAGGACCTGCCCCACGTGTTCGAGCGCCTGTATCGGGCCCACCGCGATCCCCGCGACCGCGAGAGCGGTTCGGGACTGGGGCTGGCCATCGTCCGTGAGCTGGTGCGGGCCATGGACGGGTCGGTCGCCGCAGCCCGATCGGAGCTGGGCGGCGCCGAGCTGGTGATTCGACTACCGGTCGACGGCTGACACGCGGGCGTCACCGACGCTGACGGTGGCCGGAAGCTCGACCGATCGATGCAGGTAGGCCAGCGCCACCGGCGGGCCAGCGGCGCTGGCCGCGACCGCCGACGTGACGGTGCCGACATCGGCTCCGTCGAGAGTGACCGTCGCGCCGTCGGCCAGCACACTGTCGTTGTCGGACTCGAGCCGCACCAGCCGCCGTGGCGTGTTGTTGCCGCGACTGTCGATGCGAGCGACCAGCTCCTGGCCGGTGAAGCAGCCCTTGGTGAAGCTCACCGTGAACTCGACGATGCCGGCCTCGGCCGGGATGGTTCGTTCGGTGAGCTCGCGGCCCATGGCCGGCCACCCGGCGGCCACCCTGGTGTACTCGAGATCGGCGACCGATCGCTCGTCGGCGTCGTCGGGGATGGTCACGGCGGGGCCCAGCACGTCGTAGCCCTCGAACCCGGGCCAGGTGACCTCGGCCACCACCCCACCACGCGGTGTCGGCGGCGGCGCCTCCGGGCCACCGCGCACAGCCGCGTACTGCCAGTCGAGCGGCTCGAGGGTGACGTCGACTCGAAGGCGGAACCGCTCGAGCCGTTCGGTGAGGCGTGCCCCGGCTCCTGGGTCGCAGTCGGCCACGAAGCGATCGCCGTCGAGCGCGTGCAGCCGGAAGAAGGCCTCGACCTTGCCTTGAGGGGCGAGCACCAACGACCAAGCCGACTGCCCGACAGCGAGGGCCGAGACGTCCTGGCTGATCTGGCCTTGGAGGTAGCTGCTCGCGTCCGACCCACCGATGGCGATCACGTCGCGCGGGGCGCGGCACCACCACGGGCCGGTCACGAATTCGCCTCGCCGTTTCGACGGGCCGCCGTCATTCGGCGGGCCGCCTCGACCGCGCTCAGCAGGGCCCGGGCCTTGTTGTGGCACTCGAGGTGCTCGTGGGCGGGCACGCTGTCGGCCACGATGCCGGCGCCGGCCTGCACCGAGGCGCGACCTTCGTGCACCACCAGCGTGCGGATGGCGATCGCGGTGTCGATGTTGCCCGAGAAGTCGAGGTAGCCGACGATGCCGGCGTAGGGGCCTCGTTTCGTGGGTTCGAGGTCGTCGATGATCTCCATGGCCCTGACCTTGGGCGCCCCCGACACGGTGCCGGCCGGCAGGGTGGCCCGCAGCACATCGATCGGCGTGCGGCCCGCAGCCAGCTCGCCCGACACCTGCGAGGTCAGGTGCATGACGTGGCTGTAGTGCTCGAGGGTCATCATCTCGTCGACCTGCTCGGTGCCGAACTCGACGACGCGGCCCACGTCGTTGCGAGCCAGGTCGACGAGCATCACGTGCTCGGCCAGCTCCTTGGGATGCTCGCGCAGCTCGGCCCCCAGGCGACGGTCCTCCTCGTCGGATCGACCACGGCGACGGGTTCCGGCGATGGGGCGGCTGATGACCTTGCCGTCGAGCAGCTGCACCATGGGCTCGGGCGACGAGCCCACCACGGTGACCTCGGGCGACCGCACCAGGTACATGTAGGGGCTGGGGTTCACCTGGCGGAGCACCCGATAGAAGTCGAAGGGTTCGGCGTCGAGTTCGAAATCGAAGCGCTGGGCCAGCACAACCTGGAAGATGTCACCGGCCAGGATGTGCTCACGGGCCTCTTCGACGGCCGCACAGTACGACTGCTCGCCCATCGTCGAGGTGACCGCAGGCAATGGGTCGTCGTCGCGGGGCGGTTCGACGAGGGGTTCGTCGAGCGGTCGGGCACCATCGGCGGCGATGGCATCGAGGCGGACGATGGCGTCGTCGAAGGCCTTGTCGATGGCTTCGTCGTCGGCGCCATCGGGCACGAAGACGTTGGCCAGCAGGACCACTCGCTGCCGCCAGTGGTCGAGCGCCGCCAGCTCGCCGATGACCGACAGAACCGCGTCGGGGTACTGCTGATCGTCGGTCGGCGTGTCGGGCAGGTGCTCGACCTCGCGCACCACGTCGTAGCCGAGGTAGCCGACGACACCGCCGTGCAGTGGGGGCAGATCAGGTAGTGCCGGCGACTCGAGCTCGGCCAGCAGGGCCTCGAGGGCGGCCAGGATGCCGGCATCGAGCGGCACCGTCACCGGCAGGTCGCCCTGCACCTCGACGGCGCGACCCCGCGCCGTCAGGGTGGCGACGGGATTGCGGCCGACGAACGACCAGCGGCTCCACCGCTCACCGTGCTCGACGGACTCGAACAAGAAGCCGGGTTCTCCGTCAGGGACCAAACGGGCGAACACCGCGACCGGCGTGACCAAGTCGGCCAACAGCTCCCGCCACACCGGCACGACCCGGTGCTTCTTGGCCAGCTCGCGGAACTCGTCGCGCCCTGGTCGGACGACGGCCTCGGTCATGGGTGGGAGTGTACGGCCCTCCAGCCGACCGTCGGCCGCGATCGGCGGTGAGGCGAACCGGCGACTCAGAGGTACAGGCCGGTGCTGCTGGCGTCGAGTCGGGGTGCGGCGAGGGCATGGATGTCGCGCTCGCGGAGGATGATGTAGTCCTCGCCTCCGACCTCGACCTCGTAGCGGTCCTCGGGGTTGAACAGCACCTGATCGCCCGCTTCCATGTTGCGGACGTTGGGTCCGACTGCGACCACTTCGGCCCAGGCGAGGCGCTTGCCCACTTGGGCGGTCGCCGGGATGAGGATGCCACCCGACGACCGGCGTTCACCGTCGGCGGTGGCCACGTGCACAAGGATCCGGTCGTTGAGCATCTTGATCGGGAGCCGGGCTCCCTCATCGTCCCGTGGCGGGCCGGGCTGCCGCTTGGAGGTCTCGGTCACGACCGATCACGCTATCGGGCGGCGGGTTCGGGCCCGCCCCCCGGTTGGAATGCCGCGATCTTCGGCTCGAGGCGCACTACCGTCGTCGGCGATGCAGGTCGAGCGGCACGACATTCGCACCCGCGACGGACACCGACTCGACGCCGAACTGGCGACCCCCGCCGAACCGACGTGGGGGCTGGTGCTGGCCCACCCCCATCCCCAGTACGGCGGCTCGATGCACAACCACGTGATCGAGACCCTGTTTCGAGCCATGCCCGACCACGGGGCTGTCGCCATGCGGCTCAACTTCAGAGGAGTCGGAACCAGTCAGGGTTCGTTCGATGACGGCAACGCCGAGCGACTCGACCTGTTGGCTGCCGTCGAGACCGTCAGCGAGCTGCTCGGGCGCGACGCCCACGGAGTGATCCTCGCCGGATACTCCTTCGGTGCCGACATCGCGCTCGCCATCGATCACCTCAGCATCTCGGGCTGGTGGGCAGTGGCCCCTCCCCTGTCGGTGCACCCCGCCGATGCCTATCTGGCCGCCACCGACCCGCGACCCAAGCGGGTGCTCGTCCCCGAGCTCGACGAGTTCAACCCGCCGGCGCAGGCCCAGCCCAAACTGGCCGACTGGGTCAATGTCGATCCGGCCACGCTGCCCGGCACCGGCCACATGCTCGAGAACCAGGGCCCAGTCCTTGTCACCGACCTCGCCGCCTTCGCCGATCTGGTCGCGTCCCAGGTCTGATCAGTCGCGCTCGACCGGTCGCACGACGATGCCGGCGGCTGCCATGGTGGCCTTGGCCTCGGCCACCGTGTGCTCGCCGAAGTGGAAGATCGACGCGGCCAACACCGCGTCGGCCCGCCCCGACTGCACCCCGTCGACGAGGTGATCCAGGGTGCCCACCCCGCCTGAGGCGATCACGGGCACGCCGACGGCCTCGGCGACGGCTCGAGTGAGATCGATCTCGAAGCCATCACGCGTGCCATCGCGATCCATTGACGTCAACAGCACCTCACCGGCACCGCGTCGGTCGACCTCGACCGCCCACTCCACCGCGTCGATCCCTGTCGCCGTTCGGCCCCCGTGGGTGTAGACCTCGTAACCACTGGGTGTCGAACCCGATGCCCGGGCATCGATGGCCACCACACAGCACTGCGCACCGAACTCAGCGCTGATCTCGTCGACGAGTTGAGGGCGCTCGACGGCGGCAGTGTTGACCGACACCTTGTCGGCACCGGCCCGAAGCAGGCGCCGGGCGTCGTCGACTGATCGGATGCCGCCGCCGATCGTGAACGGGATGAACACCTGCTCGGCGACGGCTCGGGCCATGGCCACCGTCGTGTCTCGCCGGTCCGACGACGCGGTGATGTCGAGGAACACCAGCTCGTCGGCACCCTGCTCGTCGTAGCGGGCGGCCAGCTCGACGGGGTCACCCGCATCACGGATGTCGACGAAGTTGATGCCTTTCACCACACGACCTTCGTCGACGTCGAGGCAGGGGATGACGCGGGCGGTTCGCACCGTCAGACGTCCGATCCGAGTCGGGCGACAGCTTCGGCCACGTCGACCGCGCCTTCGTAGATGGCACGACCCACAATGGCGCCGGCCAGTCGCTTGCCGTCGACAACGACAGCGGCGAGCGCGTCGAGGTCGGCCAGCCGACCCACACCGCCCGATGCCACCACGTCGACGTCGGTGATGGCCAGCACGGCCTCGAGGCCGGAGACGTCGGGGCCCTCGAGGGTGCCGTCGCGGCTGATCTCGGTGACGACGAAGGCATCGACATCGGCGTCCTCGAACGAACGGGCCACCTCCTCCACCGTTCGATCCGATGCCTCGAGCCAACCGTGCGTGGCCACCATGCCGGCTCGGGCGTCGAGACCGACCGCCACCCGGTGCGTGCGGGCCAGGGTCCGCACGAGCGCAGGATCCTCGAGGGCGGCGGTGCCGATCACCACCCGTTCGACGCCGGCGGCGAACAACCGCTCGGCGGCAGCGACCGAGCGCACGCCTCCGCCAGCCTGTACCGGCACGCCGACCGCCGCGGCGACCGCCGCCACCGCGTCGGCGTTGTGCGCCTCGCCCGATCGGGCTGCGTCGAGGTCGACCACGTGGATCCAGCCGGCGCCAGCCTGCTCGAAGGCGCGGGCCTGCGCCGCCGGGTCGTCGCCGTAGACGGTCTCGCGCGCGTAGTCGCCGCGCAGCAGCCGCACGCAGCGGCCGCCACGGATGTCGATGGCCGGAAACAGCTTCACTGGCACCGCCCCGTGGCGCACCAGTCGACGAAGTTGCCCAGGATGCGAAGGCCGTTGCGCCCTGACTTCTCGGGATGGAACTGAGCGGTCCACACGTTGTCGCGTGCCGACGCCGCGACGACGGGACCGCCGTAGTCGCAGGTGGCGATCACGTCGTCGGCGTCGGTGACCGCCAGGCTGTGCACGAAGTACACCCATGCCTCGGCCGGCAGGCCGGCGAACATCGGGTGGTCGACGCGGCGGTCGAGCACGTTCCACTGCATCTGGGGTCGCTTCACCTCTGTGGACAACCACCGCACCGGCCGATCGAACACCCCGAGCCCAGGGGTGTCGGGCGCCTCCTCGGACGACGCGAACAGCACCTGCATACCGACGCAGATGCCCATGAACGGGCGGCCGTCGGCGATCACCTGGTGCACCAGTTCGGCCAGGCCGGTGGACCGCAGCGCCTCGACGGTGGGCCCGAAGGCCCCCACACCGGGCAACACAATGCCCTCGGCCGAGTCGATGAGGCGCCAGTCGTCGGTGAGACGGGCATCGGCGCCGGCGTGCTCGAATCCCTTCTGGGCCGAGTGGAGGTTGCCGATGCCGTAGTCGAGAATGGCGATGGCCGGACGATCGGGCACGTCAGAGCGTGCCCTTGGTCGACGGCACGCCGCTGCTCTCGACCCGGACCGCATCGCGCACGGCTCGGGCCACGGCCTTGAAGCAGGCTTCCACGATGTGGTGGGTGTTGCGGCCTCGACGGGCGACCAGGTGCAGCGTGATGCCCGACGCCATGACGAGCGCCCGCCAGAACTCCTCGGTGAGCTGGGGATCGAACGGCGGATCGCCCAGGATCTTCTCGCCCGGGAAGTCGACCTCGTAGTGCAGGTAGGGGCGGCCGGACAGGTCGAGGGCCACCTCGATGAGGGCCTCGTCGAGGGGCACAGCGACCGAGGCGAAGCGCCGCACACCGACCTTGTCGCCCCAGGCATCGCGGAGGGCTTCGCCCAACAAGATGCCCACGTCCTCGACGGTGTGGTGGGCATCGATCTCGAGGTCACCCTCGGCGCTGACCTCGAGATCGAGCCCGCCGTGGCGGCCGAGCTGGTCGAGCATGTGGTCGAAGAACGGCAGGCCGGTGGCGCACTGGGTGCGCCCCTGCCCGTCGAGGTCGACCGTGATCTCGATGCGCGTCTCGTTGGTGATCCGCTCGCGGCTGGCCCGGCGTTGGCTCATGAGTGTGACGTCTCCTGTTGCAGGGCCTGATCGAGGGCAGCGACGAAACGATCGTTCTCGTCGGGGCGGCCGATTGTGACGCGCAAGCACCCGCCGAGGCGAGGCCACGACGAGCAGTCGCGCACCAGCACCGAACGATCGACCAACCGCTGCCACACGGTGGCGCCGTCGACCGCTCGCGGCCTGAACAAGATGAAGTTCGCCTGCGACGGCCACTGGTCGACATCGCGGTCGGCCAGCAACGCCGCCACGCGCTGGCGCTCGGCGACCAGGGCGGCGACCCGATCGGCCATCTCGGTATCGAACGACAGCGCCATCCGCCCCGCCGCCTGGGTGAAGGCATCGAGGTGGTACGGCAGCGCCACCTTGTGCAACTCGGCCACGAGCGCCACCGGACCGATCACGTAGCCGAGGCGTAGCGCCGCCATGGCCCAGGTCTTGGAGAACGTGCGGGTGACCAACAGGTTGCGTTCGGGTCCGATCAGATCGAGAGCGGTGTGATCGGCGAACTGCCCATAGGCCTCGTCGACCACGAGGAGCCCGCCGTAGCCCTCGACGACACCGAGCAACCGGCCGACCAGATCGGGGGGATCGGCCACCCCGGAGGGATTGTTCGGCGAACACAGGAACACCAGCTCGGGCCGCCGCTCGACGAGCAGCCGGCTGGCCTCGTCACCGTTGATGGCGAAGTCGGCGTCCCGCTCGATCTCGAGGACCTCGGTGCCCGACAGGCGGGCCAGGTGGGCGTGCAGGGCATAGGTGGGTTCGAAGGTCAACGCCCGCCGGTCGGCGCCCCCGAACGCATGCAGGATCGTGTACAGCACCTCGTTCGAGCCGTTGGCGGCGAACACCTGGTCGACGTCGACGTCGTGACGGGCCGCGATGGCGGTGCGCAGCGCCACCGCCTCGCGATCCGGGTACCGGTGCCACTCGATGTCTCGCAGCACGTCAGCGAGCGCCTCGGTGAGAGCCGGCGGGGGTGGCTCGGGCGACTCGTTGGTGTTGAGCCGGATGTCGACATCGACCTGGGCCGAGTGGTACCCGCTCATCAGGGCCACGTCGTCGCGCACGCGCGGTTCCAGGCGGGTCACGAGCGTTCGCTTCGCAGTTCGGCCGAACGCGCGTGGGCATCGAGGCCTTCGGCCCTGGCCAGCATGGCCACATGGGGGGCCAGCCGGGCGCTCGCCCCTGGATCGACGGTGACCACGTGCACGTCCTTGAGGAAGTCGAACACCGTGAGCGACTGGCTGAACCGAGCGGTGCCGTTGGTGGGCAGCACGTGGCTGGGACCGGCGATGTAGTCGCCGTAGCTGGCCGGCGACCACGGGCCGCAGAACACGGCCCCGGCGTGACGGACTCGACCGAGCAACTGCTCGTTGTCGGCGCACATGAGTTGGAGGTGCTCTGGCGCGATCAGGTTCGCCACGTCGATGGCCGCGGCGGCATCGTCGACCAGGGCCACGATGCCGGCGGCCTCGAGGGTTGCCTCGATGTCGGCTCGGCGGGGACTGGCGGCCGCGGCCGCCTCGATGGCCTCGGTCACGGCATCGGCCACGTCGGGCTCCCACGTGACGAGCCACGCCAGCCCGTGGGGTCCGTGCTCGGCCTGCACGACCACGTCGATGGCAGCCAGCTCGGTGGGCGCAGTGGCGTCGGCCACCACCACGACCTCGCTCGGGCCGGCGAAGGCCGAGGGCACGCCGACTGCGCCGGCGACCTCCCGCTTGGCGATGGCGACGTACACGTTGCCCGGGCCCACGATGACGTCGACCGGGGCGATGGTGTCGGTGCCGTAGGCCATGGCGGCCACGGCTTGCGCACCGCCGACTGCGTGGATCTCGTCGACATCGGCCACTGCTGCGGCGGCAAGGGTGACGTCGGGGATGTGACCGTCGAGGCCAGGTGGGACACACAGCACGACCTGGTCGACGCCGGCAGCTCGGGCCGGCAGGGCAGTCATCAATACGGTGGACGGGTACCGGGCCCGACCGCCCGGCACGTAGCACCCGGCTCGCTCGACT
>Ga0224508_10004253_pt1 | contig 11725 bp, 9 predicted proteins | sample SF_Jan12_sed_USG_4_FD_170157 | JGI IMG/M metagenome (GOLD analysis project Ga0224508, IMG submission 170157) | Sediment microbial communities from San Francisco Bay, California, United States - SF_Jan12_sed_USGS_21 | ecosystem: Environmental > Aquatic > Marine > Sediment | place: USA: California...
CGCGCCTCGCTGTACACCGGCCGTTACATGGCCGGTCACGGCGTCACCGAGAACTCGACCGCACCAGGGAATCCCGAGCTCGACCCCGCCATCCCCACGCTCGGCCACCGCCTGCGCCAGCAGGGCTACCGCACCGCCTACAAGGGCAAGTGGCACCTCCAGGTCAGCGCCCATCCCGACATGGCGGCCTACGGCTACGGCGACTGGACCGGCAATGACATGTCGTTCTGGGGACTACAGGGCAGCGGCGTCGAGTACGACGAACCGATCGCCCGGGATGCGGCCCAGTGGTTGCGCACAGAAGCGCCGGCCGACCAGCCGTGGTTCCTCACCGTCGGGCTGGTGAACCCCCACGACATCATGTGGTTCCCGGCCGACCAGCAGTGGTTCCCCGACCACGACCCCCGCACCCGCGAGCGAATGGTCGAGTTCTGGGCCAAGGCCGACTGGGGTCGCGCTGACAACTGCCCGCTGTTCACCGCCGAGGTGCCCGAGCGCTTCACCACACTGCCCGAGAACTTCGCCGACGACCTCACCACCAAGCCCGAGGTGCACCGGCGTTGGATGACCGAGATGGAACGGCAACAGGGGGCGGGCGTGATGCCGGTCGAAGAGACCTGGATGTGGCGGCGCCAGCTCGACTACTACGCCGTGCTCCACGAGCTGAGCGACATCAGCCTGGGTCACATCCTGGGCGCCCTCGACGACACCGACGCCTGGCGCAACACGATCGTGGTGTTCACGTCCGACCACGGTGACCAGTGCGGGTCACATCAGCTGCGATCGAAGGGCCCCTGGAACTACGAAGAAACGATGCGGATCCCGCTCTACGTGGTGGGCCCCGGTGTGCCGGCCGGGGTGTCGTGCCACTCGCTGACCAGCCACGTCGACGTGGCCGCCACCATCGCCGCCTCGGCCGACGTCGACGTCGACGCCCAGCCCGACCTCGCCGGGTCCAGCCTCGCGCCCCTGTTGGCCGACCCGGCCGGCTCGGTGCGCGACCATGTGCTGTTCGCCCAGGACTGGCCCTGGTACGCCGGGGTCGAGCAGACCCGCTACGCCAGCACCGGCATGTTCGACGGCCGGTTCAAGTACTGCCGCTACTACGGCATCGGCGGAGGCCACTCGGTGGCCGGTGTCGAGCTCCCCGGCCCGAAGCGGTTCGGCCCCGACGCGGCATTCGAGGACCACGAGCACGAGCTGTATGACCTGGTCGATGATCCCCACGAGATGGTCAACCTGGCCGCCGACCAGGGCCGGCGCACCGATGTGCGCGATCGCTTCGCCACGTTGCTCGAGCTCGAGCGCGTCGCCGGCGCCTGAGTCACGCGAACTTGGTCTTGGGCCGTTCGAGGCGCACGCCGTCGATGTCGATGTCGACCCGCTCGTCGTAGAAGCTGACCAAGCCGGCCACACCCGCGCTCTCGGGCAGCGGGGTGCGATAGCTCCACGCGATGTCGGCGTGCTCGACCCCGTCGACGGTGACCGACCAGTATTCGGCCCACCCCTTGTACGGGCAACCGGTGCTGGTGTCGGTGGGGGTGAGCAGATCCATGCGCACGTCGCTCTTGGACAAGTAGTAGCGGGGCGGCAGCCCGGTCTCGCAGAGCACGGTGGGGTGGGTCGAGTCGGCCACCACGGTGCCATCGATCGAGACCGTGACGTGGCGGGAGGACGGCAGCGTGTCGATGCGGGTCTCGGGGCTGCGAGGGTGCACGAACACCTCGAGGTCCTCCTCGAACCATGCGTCGAGGGCATCCCACTCGATCCGCACGAGGTCGCGCAGCGGCTCGACGGGCGAGTCGACGTGCCGGTAGGCCCCGTCGCTCACTCGGGTGCCGTCGACCACCAGGTCGTAGCGAGTGCCCTCACCCCGACTGGGCGAACGCAGCGTCTGGCCATTGGCGACGAGCTCGGCGGCCACGTCGTCGAGCGGGAAGTACCACGCCGGGTAGTAGGGGATCTCCCACACGAAGAGCGACGACCGCGAGTCGACCACGGTGTGGCCGTCGAGTGTGCCCCGGATCCACTTGGGGTTGGGTTGGGTTCGGACTCGCTCGCGTTCGGCCATGGCCTGTGCAACCGGCGCGGCCAGCCCACGATTCCGCCATGATGAGCCCGTGACAGCCACGGTCGAGCAGATCCACCTCGCCACGGTGCAGCTACCGGACTGGCATCCCCGGATCGACGACGGCGTGGCCGAGGTGTTCGGTTTCGCCGTGCGCCATCCCGAGGGGGTGATCCTGGTCGACACCGGTGTCGGCACCGGCAACGACTTCATCGACGACGTGTACCAGCCGACGGTGTCGCCGCTGGTGGACGCGCTCAACGGCGTCGGAGTCGACGAACGCGACGTGCAGGCCATCGTCAACACCCACCTGCACTTCGACCACTGCGGCCAGAACGACGTCTTGTCGCGTGCGCCGATCTGGGTCACCGACGCCGAGGTGGCGGTCTCGACGCAGGACTTCTACACGGTGCCCGAGTGGGCTGCCATCACCCCCAGTCGCCGCCGCACTGCCCGCGACGGCGAGGAGCTCGCGGCCGGCGTCCGGCTGCTCGAGACACCCGGACACACCCCCGGTCACCTGTCGGTGGCCGTCGACACCGCCGACGGGCTGGAGGTGATCGTCGGTCAGAGCTGTTACTGCCAAGCCGAGTTCGACGGCACCGCACCGCCGCCGGTCGTCGATCTGCACGACCGAGCCATGGCCGACGTGGCCCACGAGTCGTTGAACCGGCTGCGCGCCCTACACCCCGTCGACGCCTGGTTCAGCCACGAGGCGAGCCGCCCGGTCGCGTAGCTCGCCCTTGGCCACCTTGCCGCCCGACGACCGGGGCAGCTCGTCGAGCACCCACAGGTGCTCGGGCCACCACTCGCGACTCACGCCCCGCCCGCCGAGGTGCTCGCGCAGCTCGGCCAGCCCCAGCACCGTCGGATCGGCGGCCAGCTCGACGAACACACCCACCCGTTCGCCCAGCCGGGGATCGGGCACGGCCACCGCAGCCGCGAGGGCCACCGCCTCGTGGCTGGCGACCTCGTCCTCGACGCGTGCGGCCGAGATGTTCTTGCCGCCCCGGATGATGATGTCCGAGGTGCGGCCCACCACGCGCAGCCACCCGTCGGGGTCGATCGTGACCACGTCACCCATCCGCATCCAGCCGTCGGAGTCGACCAGCTCGGCGTTGGCCTCGTCGTCGTCCCAGTAGCCGAGCGCAGTCGCGGGGCCACAACAGGCAGGCACGCCCCGACCAACGTCGCCGACCAGGCGCGCGCCGGTGTCGGCGTCGAACAAGCGCACCTGCATCTCGGGCACCACCCGGCCACCGGTGGTGAGGCGCCGTTCGACCGGATCGTCGACCCTGGTGCCCGACAACAAGCCGGTCTCGTTGGACCCGTAGAAGTTGAGCACCGTGCAACCGCACCGCTGTTCGAAGGCACGAGCCCGGGCGCTCGAGATGGCTTCTCCCCCGGTGAACAACACCCGCAACGAGCTGAGATCGCGGTCGCCGGCGGCGTCGAGCAGCATGGCGAACTGCGACGACACCGAACACAGCACCGTCACTCGCCACCGCTCGATGGCCTCGGCGACCGCAGCGGCATCGAACCGGGGCATGACCACGCACGGCAGACCCAACAGCGTGGGAGTGACGTGGGCCGTCCACAGCCCGAATCCGAACGGTGCTGGCACCACACTCATCCACGAGTCGGCCGGGTCGAGCTCACCGAACTCGACCGCCTTGTGATGGAAGTAGCGCCACCGGTTCTGGGTCTGCATCACACACTTCGGCAAGCCGGTGGTGCCCGATGTCGAGTTGAGCAGCCACAGCTCGTCGACACCGATGGGCTCGATCGTGGGACCGACGGGAGGCGCACCGGCCGCCCACCCGTCGGCGTCGTCGAGATCGTCGAGCACCACCCGGGCCACCGGCAGATCGAGCTCATCCGGGGCGCCCAGCGGCGTCGCGAGAGCCGCCACTGCGGCCGACGCGCCCGATCGCTCGAGCAGATGATGGAGCTCCTGGCGACCGGCCCGCCACCCCACGCCGACAGCCACCACGCCGGCCCGCTCGCACGCGAGGAACGCAGCGTGCACCGCACCCCCGTCAGGTAGGAACACCAACACTCGGGCCCCACGCAGCAATCCAAGGTCGGCCAGCGCGCCGGCGATCCGGTCAGCAGCCGCGTCGTAGCCGGACCAACTGAGCTGGCACCAACCCTCGTCGCCCGGCCAGCGATAGGCGGGCTCGACCGCCCGCTCGGACGCCCAGGCGCGCACCCGCTCCGACACCGTCTCGGGCGACCACCATCCCGCCGCCGTGTACCGGGCAACCAGGTCGGGCCGATGAGCCGGCAGGTCCATGGGCGAGACGCTACCGGCCTGTCCTAACCTCACGATGTGGGGGACCGAATCGAGCCCGTCAGCCGGTCAGGGGGCCTGGACGCGTGGGCGCCCAGCCACGTGCCCGAGCGGGGAGTCGAGCTGTCGCCGCACCAGGAGCTGGCCTGCGCGCTGCGGCACCTCGACGACGCCGGGTTCTGCGAGAACATGAGCGGACACATCACCTGGCAGCTGCCGGGCGAACGCACACTGCTCGCCAACCCGTGGGGGTACTGGTGGGCCGAGGTCACCGCCGGCGACATCCTGCGCCTCGACGCCGACGGTGAGGTGACCGACGGCCGCTGGGACGTCACCCCGGCGATCCACATCCACACCGAGCTGCATCGCGTCCGGCCCGACGCCCGGGTGGTGGTGCACAGCCACCCACCGCACGCGGCCGTGCAGGCCGCGATCGGCGAGCTGCCCGACATCGTCCACCAGAACTCGTCGATCCTGGCCGACGAGATGGTGCTGGTCGACGACTACGACGGCGAGGTCGACTCGCCGGTCTTGGGCGAGGAGCTGGCCCATCGCATCGGTGCGGCCACCGTCGCCCTGCTGGTCAGCCACGGTGTGGTCGTCACCGCACCCACCATGGCCGAGGCCGTCTACAAGAGCGTGCTGTTCGAGCGCACGTGCTGGATCCACCACCAGGTGCGACTGCGGGGCGAGAAGGCCCTCGAGATCGCCCCGGTGTTCCAGCGCCAGCTCAAGGCATCGCTGATCGAGCGGGCCGCCCCGGTGTACTGGGATGGCGCCCTTCGTCAGCTCGTGGCCGCCGAACCCGAGGTGCTGGCCTGATGGGACTGTCGATCGACGACCTAGCCAACCGCGAGGGATTCACCACCGCCCAGAAGGGCAAGGTCAGCTGGCTACCCGAACCCGAACGAGCGGCCCGGCACTTCACGGTGATCTCGGTCGACGACCACATCGTCGAACCACCCCACACCTTCGAGGATCGCCTGCCCGCGGCGCTCGCGGCGCGGGCTCCGCGAGTGGTGGAGATGGCCGACGGCACGCAGACATGGGTCTACGAGGACCAAGCGCTGCCGAACGTCGGCTTCAACGCGGTGGTCGGACGACCAGTGGACGAGTACAGCTTCGAGCCCACCCGCTTCGACCAGATGCGACGGGGGACCTGGGACATCGAGGCGCGCCTCGCCGACATGGACCTCAACGGCGTGTACGCCTCGCTGTGCTTCCCCTCGTTCCTTCCCGGCTTCGCCGGCCAACGCCTGCAGCAGCTGACCACCGATCCCGAGCTGGCCCTGGCGTGCGTGCGGGCATGGAACGACTGGTGCATCGAGGAGTGGTGTGGCTCCGAGCCCGCACGCATGATCCCGCTCCAGCTTCCCTACCTGCTGGACCCCGAGGTCGCCGCAGCCGAGGTTCGCCGCAACGCCGATCGAGGCTTCAGAGCCATGACATTCTCCGAGGCACCGCACCTGCTGGGCCTGCCCTCGCTCCACAGCGGCCACTGGGACCCGTTGATGCAGGCCTGCGCCGAGACCGGCACCGTGGTGTGCCTGCACGTGGGATCGTCGGGCACCTCACCGGCCACCGCACCCGACGCGCCCAGCGACACCATCGGGGTGCTGTTCTTCGGCTACGCCATGTTCGCGGCGGTCGACTGGCTCTACTCGCTGTTGCCGGTGCGCTTCCCTGACCTGCAGATCTGCCTGTCCGAGGGTGGCATCGGTTGGGTGGCCGGATTGCTCGACCGCCTCGACCACGTGCGCAAGTACGACTCGATGTACGGCACATGGAACGACATCAGCGATCTCACGCCGGCCGAGGTGTTCCGGCGCAACTTCTGGGTCTGCGCCATCGACGACCCGTCGGCGTTCCTGCAGCTCGAGGTCATCGGAGCCGAGAACGTGCTGGTCGAGTCGGACTATCCCCACGCCGACTCGACGTGGCCGCACACCCAAACCAGCCTTCACCGCCAGCTACGTGGGCTCGACGCCGATACCCAGGCTGCGATCACCTGGCGCAACGCCAGTGTGCTGTTCGAGCACCCAGTGCCTGACGCGGTGCAGCGAGACCCCGACGCGTACTGATGGACGGTCCTGTTGCCACGACATCGACGGGCCTGCTCGGCGGACGACGCTGCACCGTGGGTGGTGGCGACGTGTTGGGCTTTGGCGGCGTGCCCTACGCGGCCGCCCCGGTCGGCCCGGCCCGATTCGCGTCGCCCCAGCCGCCGGCGCCGTGGAGCGATATCCGCGACGCGACCCGACCTGGAGCTGCCCCTCCCCAGCCTGCGGGTGACGAGCTGCTGCCCGGCCTGGCGCCCGAGCGCACCAGCGAGGACTGCCTGACGCTCGAGATCTGGACACCGGCCCTCGACGGCGAACGGCCGGTGCTCGTGTGGATCCCGGGCGGCGGGTTCCAGACCGGTGGGGCGGGACTCGCCACCTACGACGGATCTCGCCTGGCGGCCGAACACGACCTGGTGGTGGTGGGCGTCAACTACCGCCTCGGTGCCCTCGGTTTCGCAGCCCTCGACGGCGCACCGACCAACCAGGGGCTGCGCGACCTGGCGACGGCGCTCGAGTGGATCAGCACCGAGATCGCCGCCTTCGGCGGCAATGCGTCGAGGGTGACGCTGATGGGCGAATCCGCCGGGGCCGGCGCCATCGCCCACCTGCTGACCGCACCTGCCGTCCGCGGCCTGGTACACGGCGCCGTCATGCAGAGCGGCGCCCCCGCAGCCACGCTCGACCACGATCGGGCCGCCACGGTGGCCGAGGCGTTCTGTGCCGCGGCGGGCACCGACGACCTCGAGCACCTGCGGGTCCTGCCCATCGATGCGATCGTCGCGGCCCAGGACGAGGCCGCACGCGAGCTGCTTGTGCCAGTGGGCAAGATGCCGTTCCACCCCTGGATCGACGACGACGTGGTGCCCACCACGCCGCTCGACGCGGCCCGCGTCGGCTCGCTGGCACCGGTGCCGCTGGTGGTCGGCACGAACGCCCACGAGATGGCGCTCTTCGCCGACCAGGTACCGGAGCTGCCGGCCGAGGTGGCGACGCGCCTGCTACGACCCAAGCTCGACGCCGTGTTCGGCGTTGCCTCCGACCCCTCGGCGCCTGAGCGAGGCCTGGACGCGTGCGGCGATCTGCTGCGCGCCATCGCCGACGTCGACCTCCACCTCCCTGCCTTGGTCCTGGCCGACGCGCACGCTGGCGCCGATCATCGCGTGCACCGATACCGCTTCGACTGGGACGGCACCGGCACGGGGGCAGCCCACGCCCACGACCTGCCGTTCACGTTCGGCACACTCGACGTGTCGACCTGGCGCCACGCTGTGGGTGCCCCGGCCGACGGACCGGCCGACGAGCTGAGCGCCCGGATGCGGACCGCCTGGGCATCGTTCGCCCGCAGCGGCGTTCCGAGCTGCGATCCCGTCGGCGAGTGGCCCGACCACGATCCCGAACATTGGGAGACCGTGGTGCTCGATGCCGAACTGCGCATCGTCGCTGAGCTCGACCGCCCACGACTCGACACGTGGCGGACTCCATCGAGTCGACACGAGAGCCGGTGACCTCACTCGACGCGCAGGTGGCCATCGTCACCGGGGCCAGCCGTGGCATCGGCAAGGGCTGCGCCCTCGAGCTGGCCGCCGCCGGTGCCACCGTCTATCTGACCGGCCGGTCGAGGCACGAGACCGACCATCCGCTGCCAGGCACCGTCGGTGCCACCGCGGCCGAGATCGAGGCCGCCGGCGGGTCGGCAGAGGCTGTGGCCCTCGATCATCGCGACGACGGCGCCGTGCAGGCCCTGTTCGAACGGGTGGCCGACGAGCGAGGCCGCCTCGATGTGCTGGTCAACAACGCGTTCATCGTCTGCGACGAGCTCACCAGCCGCCGACCGTTCTGGGAGGTCCCGCTGTCGAACTGGGACGACATGATCGACGTCGGCACCCGGTCGGCCTACGTCGCCAGCGTGTTCGCCGCCCGCGCCATGGTGCCGGCCCAGCGGGGCCTGATCATCAACATCTCGTCGTCGGGTGCCCAGGAGTACGCCTGGCACGTGGCCTACGGGGTCGGCAAGTGCGCTCTCGATCGGCTGACGACCGACACCGCCCACGAGCTGGCGGCCCATGGTGTGTCGGTGGTGTCGCTGTGGCCGGGGTTCGTGCGCACCGAGCGCATCGACCAGGCGTTGGCCCACGGCGCCCTGCCGTCGTCACTCGACGTGTCGACCGCCGAGTCGCCCCGATTCACGGGCCGGGCCGTGGCCCACCTGGCCGCGGACAACCGGCGCGACCAATTCAGCGGTCAGGCCGTGGCGTCACGAACCCTCGCCGACCACTACGGATTCACCGACATCGACGGCACGCTGCCGGCCGGTCCCCTGCACGGCCGCTGATCAGGCGAACTCGGCGGCCTCGTACTCGAGCAGCCGAGCGTGCAGCTCACGCAGTTCGCCCCGACGGCTGCGGTCATGGGCCAAGTTGGTCAACTCGTGGGGATCTTCGGTGAGGTCGTACCACTCGTGATCGTGGTCGTCGAAGTCGGCGTCGGTGTCGAACAGCTTGGGGTGCTCGGCCGGTTGCCCCGTGCGGTCGATGCCCCCACCGATACCGTAGTAGCGGGCGTACTTGGTCGTGCCGTCGAAGAAGCCCCGCACCGCGTACCGGCTGTGGCGGATGAGCTCTGACTGAGCACTGTCCTGGCTGAACAGCACGTGGTCGCGCACCGACATGGACGGATCGTCGAACGTGGGCGACAGATCTCGACCCTTCAGCGTGGGTAGCGAGGCCGGATCGACACCGCCCTGGGCCACCATCGTGGCGGCCAGGTCGACGTGGGTGGCCAGGGCCTGGGTGTGCTCTCCGGCATGGCGGCGGCCGGGCAGCTTGGCCATGAGGGGCACGCCCATCACCTCCTCGTACACACACGGCAGCTTGGCCCGCAGGCCGTGCGATCCGCATGCGTCGCCGTGGTCGCTCGTGTACAGCACGAGGGTGTCGTCGTAGGCACCGACCTCGTCGAGCGTGTCGAGGATGCGACCGAGATTCTGGTCGAGCGGCTCGTGCAGGTAGGCGTAGTAGTCGAGCTGGCGCAACCAGCTGTCGGTGTCGGCCAGATCCATCGACCCGACCATGTGCTCGGTGTTGCGCACCTGCCGCCACGCCCGCTGCACCTCGGGCTTGGTGTGGAGGTCGTCGTCGAAGTTGGCTGGCAGCTCGGTGAACCGACGGGGGTAGTTCTCGTCGACCGGTTCGGGATGCAGGTCGCCCAGGATCAGATCGCGCATGAACTCGAATATTCGGGCGCCCTCGGGATTGGCCGCCTGGTACGACGGCTGGTCGATCGGGAACCACATGATGTCGTGCGGGTTGACCAGCGCGACGGTCATGCACCACGGTTCGGTGGCGGCCCCGGCGTTGGCCCGCAGCCAGGCGATGGCCTGGTCGGCGATGATGGGATCGAAGTGCCGGCCCGTCCATGCCGTTCCGGTGTAGTGGCTGTCGATGCCCTCCCATCCGGCATAGCCGTGGGCCATCATCTCGGGCGTCTTGGAGTGACTCAGGTGCCACTTGCCGAAGTAGGTCGACTCGTAGCCGGCTTCTCGCAGGATGCTGCCGATGGTGGGCACCGCCGGATCGAGGGCCACGTGCGCTGGGAAGCTCACATTGTCGACCACGCCGTGCTGGGCCAGGTAGCTGCCCGTGAACAGGCTGGCCCTCGACGGCGAGCAGGGAGACGAGTGGGTGTAGTACCGGTCGAACGTGATGCCGTCGGCCTGTAGCCGCTGGTGGGCGGGCAGGTCGACGAACCCGTCCAGCCAGTCGTTGCGTCGTTCCTCGTCCGAAACGACGAGCAGGATGTTGGGACGGTCTGCGGGCATTGGGCTCCTGCGGTCAGGCGGGCATGAACGAGTTGCTGGCGGCGTCGTAGACGACGATCGACGGCGCCACGTCGCTGGCATCGGGCTTGTCGGGCGCCAGCGACGCGGCCTCCATTCCCGTCAGCGAGAAGTCTCCGAGGGCGTTGGTGGCGGCCACGAACGATTCGTAGTTGAGGGCCGGTCCCGCCTCGGCGGCCAGCAAGGCGAACAGCTCGGTGGCCTGGCACGACCGCACGGTGGTGACGAGGTTGGCTGTTTCACCCGCCTCAGGCTCGATGTTCACCATCTCGCCGCTGGCCTCCTCGAAGCGGCTGACGCAGTCGACCACACCGGCCCGATCCTGTTGGTAGAGCTCGGCGAAGGTCGGTGGGGCCACGCCGATGGCACCCTCGAGGGCGCTGATGTCGGCTCCGAACTCGGTGAACAGGTCCGGGTCGTTGTCGGGTTGGGTCATGGCCAGGGTGACGTCGGCATTGTTCTGGTCGATCCCCAGCGCCGCGGTCAGATGTCCCCCGTCGCCCACCGTGACCACCACGCCGACGTCCTCGGAGGCCCATCGCTGGGCGATGACGGCCATCTCCTCCTCGGTCGCCGTCCGGTCGTCGCGCGAGCTCGACATCACGGTGTCGACGACCACGTCGGCCCCAACCGAATCGAGCGCGACGAGCGCCAGCTCGACGTCGGCCGCGCCCTCCGAGCTGGAGTGGACGGCCACCCTCGTGTCGTCGAATGCGCCGGTGGCGGCCATGGTCTCGATGCCCTGGGCGACGGTGCGCTCGGGCGATGCGGGGAGGCTGAGCAGCGGTGCGGTCGAGCGATCGAGCTGTTCGCGGCTGACGGGTCGGGTCGAGATCACCGCAGTGTCGTTGCGCTCGGTGTAGCACAGGGCCTGATCGAAGATCTGGGGGCCGAGGACGACGAACACCTCCTCGTCACCTGTGAGGACCAAGCACATCTCTTCGGCCTCGGTGTCGCTGGTGGGGTTGTAGCTACCCGTCACCATCTCGAGCTGCCGGCCGTTCACTCCGCCTGCTTCGTTGACGGCATCGATCGCCACCCGCCACTTGGCCTCGACGTCGCCGTTGTCACGGCCGATCGAGGTGAGATCGAGGATGCTGACACCCACCTTGATGGTGTCGTCGTTGACACCTTGGCCGAGCTCGGTCGGCACCGGCGCACCGTTGCCGGGGGTCGTGCTCTCCGGAGCCGATGTGGCGTCGGTGGCCGGAGCCGGCGCGTCCTCGCCGGTCGACGCACTGGTGGCCGTCTGGGCGCTGTCGTCATCGCTGGTGCTGGTGCAGCCGGCGGCGATGAGTGCCAGCCCACACCAGATCAGGATTCGGCGCACCGCAGCCCCTCGCGAGTCGTCGGCCCCGTGAGAGTAGCGAGTGTTGTGCTACGACATCGTCGGGCCCGACGGCCCAGCATCGAGGAGGGCGCCCCATGACCACTGTTGATGAGACCCGGACCGAGCGGTTGCACAG
>Ga0224508_10004254_pt1 | contig 11724 bp, 10 predicted proteins | sample SF_Jan12_sed_USG_4_FD_170157 | JGI IMG/M metagenome (GOLD analysis project Ga0224508, IMG submission 170157) | Sediment microbial communities from San Francisco Bay, California, United States - SF_Jan12_sed_USGS_21 | ecosystem: Environmental > Aquatic > Marine > Sediment | place: USA...
GTTCGCTAGACGCATCCAGTAAAGATCGACATTCAAGGATGCGGCAGGACCTTGCCTTTATGCCCAGCTTTTTGCAGCCTGGCCGCCATTGCTTCGGCCGCTTCGCGATCCTTTTGTGGTCCAATTCGCACACGATGCAGCTGCCCCGACCCTGTGGATAGCTGGCTCAAGAATGCTGCAAAACCCTGTTTGCGCAAGTCAGCCGCAAGCCGTTCCGCGTTTGCCTGATTCGAAAAGCTACCAAGCTGTACCGCCCACATCCCGGTCGCCGACGTCGTAATCGGCACTGGCGGGCTCGATTTCGGTGTGGATTGTGTTGTCGCCGATGACGGATTGTTTGCCTCGGGTTCCTTGGTCGGACTTGCGGGCTCGCTGACCTTCTGTTCGGCGACCTGCTGGATTGTCGGCTCTTGGTCCTGAGCTTCTGCCGCGGGCTCGGGGCTAGTTTGCGTCGGGACGGGGTCTTTACGATCGCGATCAAGCACCACCGTTTGAGTTTGCTGATCACTTTGTCCAGGCAACGGCACGCGTTCGCTGAACATTTCGCCATTATCCGGCGGCCCATCGAGAAAAACCGGTACTACGAGGACGACCAGGGCGACAATAACAATCGCGCCAATAATGCGTTCTTTCAAAGCTCTTTCCATCATGATGCGCCGTTAACGTGGCGAGTATAGCCCAAGCGCTTCGAGCGCGGGCCCGACAATGTAAAACGACCCGGTGATCAACACGCGATCGTTTTCCGTCGACACCTGCCGCGCGTGCTCGATCGCTTGTGCAACAGATTGCGCTTCAAAACATGCCTTGTTGCTCGCATTTGCGACTCGGCGTGCCAGCTCGTCGACAGCGATAGCCCGTGGGCTATTTGCCCGGACAGCAATCCACTTGTCGACAATGTCTACGAGCGGCAAGACAAGGCCTGCGACGTCCTTATCGTCGAGCATGCCGACGATCGCGATTGTGCGACCGCCGAAATCAGTGTCGTCCAAGCTTGTGGCGAGCGCTTCGGCCGCCGCTGGATTGTGCGCGACGTCGAGTAAACATTGACAGCCCCCAATCTGAACGGATTGCATCCGCCCGGGCAGGCTCACGCTACTGAACGCACGATCTACGGTAGCAGCCTCGAGCAACTCGTCGAAGCCGGCTGCTTCGATCAGCGCCAATACACCGGCAGCGTTTTCCAGCCGCATCGCCCCTGCCAGCGAAGGCAGCGCGAGTCCGTCGAGCTGATGCGTCCGTCCCTGCCAACACCATTCCTTGTCAGACGATTCCCATTGATAGTCGCGCCCAGCAAGCACAAGATCGGCGCCAATTTCGCCTGCACGCCGTTCGATGGCCGCCGGAACTTGCAGCGACGCATACACGGTCGGTTTGCCCGACCGCATGATGCCGGCTTTCTCGACGGCTATTGCCTCAACATCATTACCCAGCCAGTCACAATGATCGAGTGACACATTCGTAATCAATCCGGCCATCGGCTCCACCGCATTCACTGCATCGAGGCGGCCACCCATGCCGACTTCCAACACTGCGATGTCGACGTGATGCGCCGCGAATGTGACCAGTGCCGCGATCGTGCCAAATTCAAAATACGTTAGTTGTGTATCGCCTCGAACGTTATCAATGCGTGCAAACGCATCAATGATGGACTGATCGGATGCTTCTTCGCCGGCCAAACGAATACGCTCGTTAAAGCGCAGGATGTGCGGGGACGTATACGTGCCGACCTTCGCACCCGATGTCGCCAACAAGGATTGTAGCAACGCTACAGAGGAGCCTTTGCCATTGGTGCCAGCGACATGCAGAACCCGCGCCGGCAACTGTAACTTAAGTCTTTCAAGAACCGTCAGGACACGCTCGAGACCGAGGTCGATCTCGTGCGGCGAAAAACCTTCGAGGCGGGTCAGCCAGTCCGCAAGGCTAGACTGAGACATGGGCGTGGCTACTGTTCGATCGGACTCGGCCGATGCTCGAACTTCGCGAGTAGGTCGGCGATCTGATCTCGTAATTGGCGCCGGTCGACGATCATATCTATGGCGCCATGATCCAGCAAAAATTCGCTGCGCTGAAAGCCCTCCGGCAGTTTTTGACGCACCGTCTGTTCGATAACGCGTGGCCCGGCGAATCCGATCAATGCGTTAGGTTCCGCGATATTGACGTCACCAAGCATGGCGAGGCTGGCCGACACACCACCGGTCGTCGGGTCCGTAAGCACCGAAACGTAAGGGACATTTTGCCGGCCGAGATACGCGAGGGCCGCCGAAGTCTTCGCCATTTGTAACAACGAGAACAACGCCTCCTGCATGCGTGCTCCGCCGCTTGCCGAGAACGAGATCAACGGCATCCGGTTGTCGGCCGCGTGCCGTGCCGCTCGCGAAAAACGTTCGCCGACGACGGAACCCATCGAACCACCCATGAACGAAAACTCGAACGCACAGACAACAACCGGGCGACCAAGCAACGATCCCGTTACCGACACCAGCGCGTCTTTTTCGCCGGTCTTTTTTTGCGCAGCGGAAATCCTGTCGCGATATCTCTTGCTGTCACGAAACTTGAGCGGATCTTCAGGCTCGAGGCCACCTGAGATTTCTTGCTGCGATTCCGGGTCGAGGAAATAATCGAGTCGCTCGCGCGCGCCTACGCGCATGTGGTGGGTACATTTTGGGCACACCAGAAGATTGCGCTCGAGCTCGTTGCGATATAACTGAGCGTCGCACTTTGGGCATTTTATCCAGACGCCTTCGGGCACCGAGCGCGTACGTGTCTCGGTGCTTATGCGCGACGGCATCAATTTTTCAAACCAGCTCATTCGCGTATGTTAAGTAGATTATTTGGGTATGTCACTCGGACCAAAGTTAATCCATGCGGTGGCGCGGCCATCGCGCCCAGTTTGTGATCGCCGCTCGCCAGAAGATCAGCGGCCCAAGTACCCGGCTTATCGCCGCTGCCGATTGTCACCAGCGTGCCAGCGATATTTCGCACCATGTGTTGCAGGAACGCGTTCGCCGTCACGTCCAGGCTAAGCCAGTCGCCGTCCCGAGTTACGGATATCGCCATGATTTCGCGTCGTGGCGTTGACGCCTGGCAGCCTGCGGCTCGAAATGCTGAAAAGTCATGTTTCCCTAGCAACACTTGCGCAGCATCGTGCATTGCCTTTGCGTCGAGTGGCTGATGCACCCACCAGGCTCGATGTCGATGCAGCGCCGTACGGATCGGGCGATTTAGAATGACGTATCGATAGCTGCGCGAGGTCGCGGAGAAGCGGGCGTGAAAATCGTCATTGACTCGCTGCACCCAGCAAACGTTGATGTCATCGGGCAGATTGCTGTTTGCGCCGAGCAGCCAGCCTCGATCGCTGCGTTCGACGCACGTATCGAAGTGCGCAACCTGGCCGGATGCATGCACACCGGCATCTGTGCGACCCGCGCAGTTGATTTCTACGGTTTCGTCGGCAACGGCGGACATAGCTTGCTCGACCCGCTCCTGCACCCCGTCGCCGTTGTGCTGTCGCTGCCAGCCGTTATACGCCGTGCCGTCGTACTCGATGCCAATTGCGATGCGCAAGACACGCGCCGCTCAGTTGTGTCGAAAGGAAATTAGGACGGCAGCGAATCCAGCAGTTGTTGCGCTTGTTGCCGTTGGCTGTCGTCGCCTTCATCGAGAACTTCTTCCAGAATACTGCGAGCACCGGCCGGATCGCCCATGTCGACATACGCGCGCGCGAGATCGAGCTTGGTACCGACCTCAGTCATCGTGCGCGCCTCGTGCAGATCGTCCGACATGTCATCGGCCGACAATTCTTGCGTCGCCGCCACATCTTCGCCCGCCAATGAAGGACTTGGGTATTCGACGGTCTCATCGTCGCGCATTTGTTCGAGCGTATCGCTGCTGATATCACTAACTTTGAGTGCTGCAGTAAGATCGTCGAGATCTAGGTCAACGTCGGTGCCGCCTATCGCAGGCAGCTCGCCGGTTGCGTCCGGATCTAGATTGCCGGCGTATGTCTCCGGCGGTAGCGCTTCTGTCTTCGCAAAATCGAAATCTTCGTCGTCGTCAAGTCCTGACGCCAGCAGCGTCGCCTCGTCGTCGCCAAGCTCTTCGTCAGCAGGCGTGATTGTATCGACGGCCATCTCTTCGCTGAGAACCTGTGTGCGACCGGTTGCATCAAGTAAGCTTTGATCAACGCCGGTATCGGAGGCATCCAGCGCATCCATCAGCGGGTTTTGACCAGTCTCATCTGGCGCCAAACGCATCTCTGACGTCTCAGTCAGCTCGCCTTCTAGATCCAGCGCTTCGGAAAAGCCTGTCGATCCTGTATCGAGCGCGTGCTGCACGCCGGTAGCATCCGGATCGATTTGCGGGTTCTTGCCGGTCGCGGCCGTCTCATCGGTGAGCGCTTCGTTACTGCCGGTTGCGTCGAGATCATCGAGCGATGCCAGTTCGGTCGCATCATCGTCGTCGAACGCAGCAACTTCGGTGTCCTCAAGACCATCAAGGTCAAGGCCTAAGTCATCGAGATTGATCTCGGCAGTGGCATCCGACGCCAGGCCATGGGAGTCGATCGCCACGTCCAACGCATCGGGGATCGATGGCAGGTCGGACGTCGGATCGAAACCCGAAAACTGTTCTTCAATCGTTGGTGTCTCAACCGTGGAATCAGGTGACGGCATTTCAACGGTTGGTTCAACACCCGGTTGCTCGACAGTCGGCATCTCGCTTGTCGCATTGAAGTCGACCGTTTCTTCAAAGGTACCGGTGGCCCCTTCGCTTTCGCCTGCGCCTGTGTCGAATAAGAAGTCTACCCCCTCATCGTCACCACCCTCGCCGGCGCCCATATCGATGACATCATCACCGCCCGACTCGGCGCCGAATTCCATGTCGAGTGCACCGGCATCTTCGGTTTCGGATTCAAATGACAAATCGACAACTTTCGTGGCACCCGCGATGCCGGCGCCGGCAAACAATGCGTGTTCGGGCGCGATTTGCTGACCCATGATGACGATCTTGTCCCAATCGGCGCTATCTGCACCGCTAACGCGCTGCAAGCGCTCGGACGCATCAACAAATGAGTCGCGGTTACCCCAGACGAAATAGATTTCACAAAGTTTGGTTAGCAGGTCCTGGCGTTCAGGTTCCACCTCCAATGCGCCATTGATCAAGTCGGCCGCTTGATCGTAGAGGCCATAGGCCATGTGAAAATCGGCTTCGGCAATCGGGTCCGACTGATCGAGATTAATCGCGGTATCGCTGCTAAACGTATCCTCAAGCGAGCCAAAATCACTGGCGGCCGGCGCCTGTTCGGCCGGCGGTGCTGCGACTTCCATCGTGTCCTCTATCGGACTGATGTCCGAGTCCTGTTCGACAACGACAAACGACTCATCGTCCCGCGCCGGTGCGCGCATTGATTCGGTGGCAGTTAGCGTATCGGCGCCCCCACGAATGTCATCGGCATCTAAAGGTGCGCCCCAGGCTTCTGGCTCGTCGTCGCCGCCGCGACGCATGAACCAAAACAACACACCCACCACAATTACCAATGCACCGCCGACTAATACCCAGACGTTTGTTGCCCACTCCATGATCTTGTCGACGAGCGACGGTTCTGGGCGTCGCCGTGTCGATATCGGCGCATCTACCTGCGCGGCATCGTCTACGGCGTCATCTTGAGCGTCGACGACCGCGTCTTCATCTGCGGCGTCGTCAGCCATGATCTCGTCGTAGTCCGGGAACAGCTCGCCGTCCGCCAACTCGTCATCGGCAGCATCCTCGACGAACGGATCATCCGCATCGGCGGCGTCATCAACCGGCTCATAAATTTCGCCACGAATATTCGCGAGTTCCTGGCGCAAGGCCGCAAGCTCATTGTTGCGAATTTCGATCAGCGACTGTTGGATTGGAACATCGGCCGCTTCAAGCTCGACGATTCGATCGAGAATCTCCTGCTCACGCGTCATCGGCTCGCCGAAGGTATCGGTATCGATTCCGGTATCGACACCGGTATCGACGCCGACCGGCTCCTCATCCGGCGGAACCAGCGTCAAACTCGGGCGGCTATCGGCATCGGCTGTCGTTGTAGTTGTCGTCGTGGCGGCAGCCGTGCCGCTCCAACTCGAATTCTGTCGCTGTACTTCAGTGAGAGCGTCGCGGCGATCGATGCGATAAATCTCATCGGCACTTGGCATCCTGACGCGCGCACCTTCGAGCAACAAGTTGATGTTACCGCCAAATGCCTGCGGGTTTGCTTCGTAAATCGCGAGCATTGTCTGGTTCATCGACAAGCGGCTATCCGGACGCATCGCGCTGGCAATACCCCACAATGTTTCGCCGCGACGAACTACATAGTCACCACCAGTGGCGGTATCGTAAGGCGTATCGTCTGTAATCGGTTGCGGTTTCGGATCACTGCGGCCCGCGCTTGGTACAGGACGCGTCTGCGCAGGCGCAGACGCAGGTTGTCGCTCGATGCGACCGCTGTCGGCTGGCGCACTACGCTGCGGCGCGCTTACCTGAGGCGCTGGCTGCGACGCGGATGGCGGCGCAAACGTCGGTGGATCAAGTAGCACGGTATATTCGCGAAGAAGTCGGCCACGCGACCAGCTGGCTTCTACGAGGAATGTTAAAAACGGTTCGGACATCGGTGAGGTGGAACGCGCGCGGATGACGTTTCCATCAGCGCGACCGGTGCGCACGAGTTCGAAGCTAATGTCCTGCAGATAAAACGGGCGATCGAGACCGTAACGCTCAAACGTTTCCGCCGATGCCAAAGCAACCTTGAGATTCGCCAGTTCTTCTGGCGTCGTGGACAACAATTCGATTTCAGCGCGGAACGGTTCGTTTAACGCGGACTCAAGACGAATGTCACCTAGTCCAAGTGCCCACAGCTCGCTTGATAGCAGCAACAAGATTGCAAGCGAGATACGAGTGAGACTTCGCGGCATAGTGTTTCTCCAACTCCCCAAGGACACCGAAATTCAGTCTGCACGACCCCTATCCGTAGCGGTCAGACAGCCGGTGCGGTTGCTTGCGAACTATAGCTCAAAGATAGTTTTTTGCCAATATTTCAGCAATTTGGACGCTATTTAGAGCCGCGCCCTTACGAATGTTGTCCGCCACGACCCAAAGGTCGATGCCGCGTGGATGAGAGATGTCCTCGCGCACCCGTCCGACAAAAACTGAATCACTACCCGAGGCATTGCTTACTGCCGTAGGGTACTGCCCTATTTCGACACCATCCAAGAGCTCGACACCAGCGGCGTTTCGCATTAATTCGCAGACTTCCGCTGCGGATATTTTCGACTTTGTTTCAATGTGCAAGGCTTCCGAATGCCCATAGAATGCCGGAATTCGGACGGCTGTCGGATTGATGAGGATAGTGTCGTCGGCAAAGATTTTGCGCGTCTCCCATACTATTTTCATCTCTTCTTTGGTGTAGCGATTACCCTGAAACACGTCGATCTGCGGTACGGCATTGAATGCAATCTGTTTTTCGTCGCCGTCAAGCTCCAACGGCCGCCCGTTCAACAGCGTCGTTGTCTGGCGGACAAGCTTCTCAACCGCGCTGCGGCCAGCGCCAGACACCGCCTGATACGTCGCTACGTTGATTCGCTCGATGCCAACGGCGTCGTGGATCGGCTTTAGCGCTACAAGCATCTGAATTGTCGAACAATTCGGGTTGGCGATGATGCCGCGGCTGCGATATTCGGCAATAGCGTCTGGATTCACTTCAGGCACGACCAACGGAATATCGTCGTCATAGCGGAAATGCGAAGTGTTGTCGATGACGATACAGCCGGCGTTGGCTGCTTTGGGCCCGTACTCCGCCGATACCGTGCCGCCGGCCGAAAACAGGCCTATCGACACCTTAGAAAAGTCGAAGTCAGCCAAATTCTCGACAGTCAGCGATCGATTGCCAAAGTCGACGCTTTTGCCGACGGATCTTTCGCTGGCAAGTGCCCATACAGTCCCAACAGGAAATTTTCGCTCCGCGAGGATCTCGAGCATCGATTCGCCGACGACACCAGTGGCGCCGACAACAGCAATGTCAAAAGAATCTGGCATGGATCTTACTTTCCTAGAGTATTTGTTACGCCGTTTGTGCGGCTTGTGCAGGAACGGCGTTAGCTATAATTCGGCCTAGAGTACTTCACTCGTCAGTAGCCGTGTTACACCTTTGGCGTCTCGGATTGTACGTCGGCGTTCTGTGCACGATTGCGCATATAGTGATCGATCAGCACCAGTGCAACCATCGCTTCGGCGATCGGCGTCGCGCGCAGACCAACGCACGGATCATGGCGACCCTTCGTTACGATTTCGGTCTGCTGACCCGACTTATCGATCGTTTTCCCCGGTACCGAAACGCTTGACGTTGGCTTCAGCGCAATACTCGCGAGCACATCTTGCCCCGAGGAAATTCCACCGAGCGTGCCGCCAGCATCGTTCTTGCTAAAGCCTTCGGCGGATATTTCATCGCGGTGTTCACTGCCGCGCTGACGAATGGCTGCGAATCCGGCGCCAATTTCGACACCTTTGACCGCGTTGATGCTCATCAGACCTTTCGCGAGATCCGCTTCGAGTTTATCGAACACCGGTTCCCCAAGACCGTACGGTACATTCGTTGCGCACACGCTGATCTTCGCCCCGATCGAATCACCGTCTGCGCGCAGCTCGTCCATATATTTCTCGAGTTCGTCTATACGATCGGGATCGGCGCAAAAAAACGCATTGTCATTAACGATTGACAGGTCTGTTGCGGCAAGCTCGATGGGACCAAGCTGCGACAAGTAGCCGTGAATTTCCAGGCCAAGTTGCGTCTGCAGGTATTTTCGCGCTATCGCACCCGCGGCAACCCGCATTGTCGTCTCGCGTGCTGACGAACGCCCACCGCCACGGTAGTCACGAATGCCATACTTTTGTTGATACGTGTAATCGGCGTGGCCGGGCCGAAACTTGTCTTTAATATCACCGTAGTCTTTCGAGCGCTGATCGGTGTTTTCTATCAGCAGACCAATAGGCGTTCCGGTGGTCGTGTTCTCAAAAACGCCGGACAGTATCTGCACCTGATCCGGTTCGTTGCGCTGGGTCGTGTGACGCGATCGCCCTGGGCGACGGCGATCGAGATCCGCCTGGATATCGGCTTCGTCCAGCGGCAGTCCGGGTGGGCAGCCGTCAACAACGCAGCCGAGCGCCGGACCATGGCTCTCGCCAAAGGTCGTTACGACAAATGCCTTACCAAAACTGTTACCTGACACCGAACCTTAACCTTTCTCAATATCCGCCAAATCGGCTTTGCTCAACATAAACACGCCCTGCCCGCCATGCTCAAACTCTAGCCAGACAAATGCAACACCCGGGTATCGATTCTCGAGCGCTGCCCGACTGTTGCCGACTTCGCAGACGAGTATTCCATTGTCGGTCAGGAAACGCGATGCATCATGCAGGATGACGTTAACTGAATCCAGACCATCCGCTCCTGCGCTTAAGCCCATTTCGGGCTCATGCCGAAACTCCGCTGATCGGGCCTTCATTTCCCGGCTGTCGACGTAGGGTGGATTACTGACGACTAGGTCGTAAGCGACGTCATTAAGCTCCGCGAAAAAGTTCGATCGCAGCAGCCGAACGCGCGCACGGAGTTTATGACGTTCAACGTTGATCGCGGCAACCTCCAGCGCATCGGCAGATATGTCAATGGCATCGACCTGTGCTCCAGGAAAAGCATGCGCGAGTGCAATCGCGATGCAGCCGCTGCCGGTTCCAAGGTCCGCGATGTGGCGGACGACACCGGGTGTCAACCATGGCACAAATTGCTCGTGGATAAGTTCGGCAATTGGCGAGCGCGGGACTAGCACTCGCTCGTCGACATAAAACTCATGGCCAGCGAACCAGGCCTGATTGACAAGATAAGCGACCGGCACACGCTCATCAATACGCCGCGCAGCGAGCTGCTCGAGATCCGCAACGTCGGCGTCGGTGACGAGCTTCGAATATGCCGTCGACGCGTCCGAATGCGCCAGGCCGAGACGCGCGAATACCAGCCATGCGGCCTCGTCCAGCGCATTGTCCGTGCCATGGCCGTAGCTCAAATCCGCAGCGACGAATCGGTCCGCGATCCGCCGAATCAGATCCGCCACTGTTGTCGTTGTCTCTGCGTGCATATACAAGGTCCAGGTGTCGACGCGAATCGAACACAGCGCTTAATTATCCTTTAGAATTGCGCGCCCCGACACACAAAGATGTCCGCATGAACCCTAAAAACCTCGTTATTGGCATTGTCCTCGGCATCGCGTTGACGGCTGGCATCCTGGTCGCAATGAAAACGATCAATGTCGCGCCAACTGAGCCGGGGACGGCGACAATTCTGCCATTGAAAACCGCGGTACCGGCATTTTCTGCTTTCGATCAGAACGGCGATGCGATTAACCAAGAAATATTCAAGGGACAGTGGGACCTTGTGTTCTTTGGGTTTACGAACTGCCCGGACATCTGTCCGCTGACGCTGCAGGTGCTAAGTGCGGCAAGGACACAACTACGGGAATCTGGGCACACCCCACTACCGCGCATCGTCCTCGTCAGCGTCGACCCCGAACGTGATACGCCGGCAAAAATATCGACCTATATTGATAATTTTGGTGACGAAAACCTCGGCATTACCGGCGACCTCGAGGAAATCAAATCGCTGGCCAGTGGACTGTTCATATTTTTCGAAAAACAGGCTGGCGATGGTGACTATTATGCTGTCGATCATGCGGCAAATGTGCTGGTCATCGATCCCGACGGCCGCTTGCATGCAATTTTCAGCACACCACACAAAATCGAGAATTTTGTCAACGACCTGCCACTCGTAACGCGGTCGTGAAAATACTCGAACCTATCAGGCACGCACGAAGTCTATTGCTATTCGCTGCATGCGCTACGGCATGCACCGCGGATACATCGGCGCCATTAGTCGCGACCGATCTCGTCGTTACGCAAGCATTGCCGGGCGTGATGATGAGTGCTGGCTACGTGACGCTGACGAACAACAGCGCCGAGATTATTTCACTGACATCGGTTTCAAGCCCGCAGTTCGCCAGTGTCGAAATACACGAAACGATAATTGCCAACGATATTGCGCGCATGCGCCCCGTCGAGAAATTAGTCATCGCGCCAGGCCAGACCGTCAAATTGGAGCCCGGCGCCAAACATTTAATGCTGATGCAGGCGCAAGAATCGACGGATAAGAAAGCGGTCGACTTGATAACCTTAAATTTTTACGCCGACAATCTGCTTGTGCTGTCTGTTAGCACGACGCTTGGCAGCTGATATGTTCGCCCGCGCATTTGTCGCTTTGCAGTACCTGCTACCACGCCAATGGCTGACGGCTGTGATTTACCGCGTTGCCCGCATTAAGGTAACGGCAATCAAGGACATGTTTATTCGTGCTTTTATTCGACTGTACGACGTCGACATTGCCGAGATTGACCAGGAAATTCCACGAGACTTTCGAAACTTCAATGAATTTTTCACACGCCAGCTTGCAAGCGGCGCACGCCCGATCGATGCTAATGAAAACGCAATCATATCGCCCGTCGACGGAATAATCAGCGTCGCGTCGCAGCTCGAGTCCCAAAGTATGTTGCAGGCCAAGGGCATTGAATATTCGCTCGATGAATTATTCGCGATTGACCTCGACAGAACGCAAGCATTCACGGCCGGCACTTTCGCTACGATTTATCTTGCCCCATACAACTA
>Ga0224508_10004255_pt1 | contig 11723 bp, 12 predicted proteins | sample SF_Jan12_sed_USG_4_FD_170157 | JGI IMG/M metagenome (GOLD analysis project Ga0224508, IMG submission 170157) | Sediment microbial communities from San Francisco Bay, California, United States - SF_Jan12_sed_USGS_21 | ecosystem: Environmental > Aquatic > Marine > Sediment | place: USA...
TGAGCTACGGGCGCTTGTCTGATGCCGGGCGGGGTCTTGGCCGCGCCGACGGGGTCCGACCATACATGATGAGCGGCCGGGCGGCGGTGTCATATCAGAACCGCTTGCCCCGGGCAAGAGATGTCGGACCTTCCACGTGTCGGACGATCTCGGTTGCCGCCTTTTGCCCCATCCGGTACGGTTCGCGCGGCCTTGAACGCGAACGGCAGGTGGCGCCGTGCACGGGTCATTCGAGGGAAACTTCCATGCGGACGAGACACGCGTCATCGGTCCGGCAGGTGTTGGTGCTGCTCGGTCTCGGTCTCGCTGCCGGCTGTTCCTTCTCCGAGGGGCCGGACTGGCCGCCGCTGAGCACCCCGGCCAAGGTGCGGGCGTCGGGCAACGGGACGGAGGTGGCAAGGACCGAGGCCGCGGCAAGCACGAGCCTGGCCACGCTCGTGTCCGGCACGCCTAACCCGCCGCCCGCCGGCGGCGCCGCCGCATTGGTCGGCCGGGTGCAGCCGCTGGTGGTGATTCGCTTCGGCGCCGGGCCCGTGGACTACGAAGCCGCCCTCTACGGAGCTCTGCGTGGCGCGCTGGAACGCCGGCCCACCACGGCCTTCGACCTGGTTGCCGTGATGCCGGAGGTGAGCCGTTCGGGCCAGACGGCCTTCGCCGGCCACCTCGCGCGGGTGTTCGACGCGCTCACCGGCATGGGCCTGCCGGCCGAGCGCCTGTCGCTGTCCGCCCTGACCCTGTCCGGCCTCCAGGCCACCGAGGTGCACGTTTACGTGCGCTAGGCGGTGCCCTGCGGGTGCCCGCGGGACCCGTGTGTGCTCAGCCGTTGCCCGGGCGCGGCGCTTCGGCTTTAATCCGGGCCCGACGATCGGAGAGCACGCCGCCATGTCCCAGACAACGCCCCATCAGAAGACCTTCCCGGTATCCTGGGAGGAGCTGCATCGTCATTCCAAGGCGTTGGCCTGGCGCCTCATGGACAGCGGACCGTGGCAGGGCCTCGTCGCGGTCACACGCGGCGGTCTGGTGCCTGCGGCCATCGTCGCCCGCGAGCTGGAGATCCGCTTGATCGATACGATCTGCATCGCCAGCTACGACGACCGCGCGCAGGGCGCGCTCACGGTCCTGAAGGACGTGCCGGGCGACGGCCAGGGTTGGCTGATCGTCGACGACCTGGTCGACACCGGCAAGACCGCTCAGGTGGTGCGCGACGTCCTGCCCAAGGCGCACTTCGCCACGGTCTATGCCAAGCCGGCGGGACGCCCCCTGGTCGAGACCTTCATCACCGAGGTCAGCCAGGACACCTGGATCCTGTTCCCCTGGGACACCGAGCCCCAGTCGGTGCCGCCGATCATCCGCAGCCGCGCCGATTAGCTGCCCGGGTCGACCGACAGGTTGTCGATCAACCGCACCTGACCCAACCAGACGGCAGCGAAGACGCGGGCCGGGCGGTCGACGCGGGCGAGCGCCTCGAGGGTCGTGGCCGAGCGCAGCTCCAGATAATCGATCGGGTCGAAACCGGCGCGGACCAGGTCCTCTCGGCCCGAGGCCAGCGGCGGACCCGCCGCCGCCCCGCTCTCGAGCTGTTCGGCAAGGGCGTGGAGAACGCGGTAAAGCTCCGGCGCCCGGGCCCGCTGCTCGGCCGTCAGCAGCACGTTGCGGGAGGAGAGCGCCAGGCCGTCGGTCTCGCGCACCGTGGCTACGCCGACGATGGCGACCGGAATGTCCAGGTCGCGGGCTATTTGCCGCACGACCAGCAGTTGCTGATAGTCCTTCTCGCCGAAATATGCCTTGTCCGGCAGCGACTGCCACAACAGCTTGGTGACCACCGTGGCCACGCCGTCCATGTGACCGGGTCGAGTGGCGCCGCACAAGCAGTGAGCCAGCGCCGCGACAGAAACGTTGGTGGCGAAGCCCTCTGGATAGATCTCCTCGACCGGCGGGGCGAACAGGAGGTCGACGCCCAGAGCGTGGAGCTTGCCCGCGTCGTCGGCCTCCTCGCGCGGATAGCCGGTCAGGTCGTCCGCCTGGTTGAACTGTTTGGGATTCACGAAGATCGTCGCGATCACCCGGTCGCACTCGTCGCGCGCCCGGCGCATAAGCGCGAGGTGCCCGGCGTGCAGCGCACCCATGGTGGGCACGATGCCGACGCTCTGGCCAGCGCGGCGCCAGCGGGCGACCGTCTGGCGCAACTCGGCGATGCCGCGCAGAACGGTCAGCGGCGCTTTGCCTCTCCGCCGGGCAGCCGGTCTCATCGCGCCCTCCGGGCAGGGCCCACCGCCATCGTCATCGGCCATGATGGACCCGGATCGTCCGCCAACCGCCATCCCCACGTTGCGACGGCCTCGTGTAGCGTTGGTTCCACGGCTCGTTATGTTGCGAGGCAAAATAGTATTACCGCCCCGCACGCGCGGCGACGCGCTCTCAGGTGCCCTCGGCCAACTCGTGCAGTGCCTCGAGGTCGGCGATCTCGACCTTGCCGCCCGACAGGAGCATGATCGTGCCGTTGCTCTTCAGCTGTGTGAATGTGCGGCTGACGGTTTCCGTGGTCAGACCGAGGTAATCGCCGATGTCGGTGCGACTCATCAACACCGAGACCGGGTTGCCTTTTTGGCCGCGCCGTCTGGCCCGCGTGGAGAGCAACAACAGGAAGGAGGCGATCTTCTCGCGCGCCGTCTTGCGGCCGAGCAGCAGCATCTGCTCCTGCGCTGCGGCAAGCTCGTGGCTGGCCAAGCCGAGCAGACGCCGTTCCATCTTGGGAAAGCGCTCCAGCATGGCCTCCAGCTTGCGGCGCGGGAAGCGGCACAGCGTGGCCGGGCTGACTGCCTCGGCGCTGTACGCATAGGTCTCGTCGTTAGCCAAGCCAAGGAAATCGCCCGGGAACAGGAAGCCGGTCACCTGGCGCCGGCCGTCGGGCAGAAGCTTGTAGACCTTCATCGTGCCGGCGGTCACGTTGAACACGTGGTCCGCCTTCTCTTCTTCGTCGAACAGCGGGTCGCCGGGCCCGAGCTCCACGCTGGTGACGATCGACGACAGCTCGTGGAGCTCGTCCGATGCCAAGTCCGCACAGATCGTCAATTGGCGCACCGAACAGGCGCTGCATGGGGTCGCATCGACCGACTCTGTGCGGCCCAGGGGTTCAGCAAGCTCCTGAATTCGTTTGACTTCGAATGGTGACATCATGCGGTTCACGCTGTCTACCTATAATGGCGATCGGTTCTCCGCTCAAATCATAGCGCTTGGGACGGTGTGGTTCAAACATCGCGTTGTCGGCTTGGTACAGGGCATACTGCAAACGCTGGGTCCCGTAAAGTCCTTGGCCGGGTTCAACGGCCGGACTGGACCAGCGGCAAGGTCAGGCGGAAGCGCGTTCCCGCTCCGGTCGAGCTCTCCAGATAGATGTCCCCGCCATGCGCGCGGATCAGGTCGCGCGCAATGGCCAGTCCGAGGCCGGTCCCACCCGGCCGTGCCGAGCCCGAGAAGGGCTGAAACAACTTTTCGCGCGCCCGGGGCGGCAGGCCGGGGCCGTTGTCCGAGATGTGCACGATCAGCTGTTCGCCGTCGCTTCCGGCCGAAACGTCGACCTCGGTCGCACCGGCCTCGATGGCGTTCTGGCCGAGGTTGGAGAAGACACGGAACAGCTGCTGCCGGTCCGCCTCGACCTCGATGCCCGGGTCCAGCCGGTTCTGCCAGACGGCCTTGCCGTTGACCGGTCCGGGCAGCGATGCGCCCACATCGTTCACGAGATCGCCCAGCTCGAAGCGGTCGAGTTCGAGCGAGGCCGGGCCTTCGCGAGTGAAGCTGAGGGTCTGGGCGCACAGATCTACCGCCCGGTCGATCGCACCCATCAGGGTCGGAGTGACGCGCCGCACCTCGGGGTCCTCGCTGCCCGCCAGGCGGTCGGAGACCAGGCGGGCCGTGGCCAGAATGTTCTTCAGGTCGTGATTGATTTTGGTCACCGCGATGCCGAGTGCCGCCAGGCGCGTCTTCTGCTGCAAGGCGCCGCGCAGGCCCTGTTGCATGCTCGCCAGTTCGCGCTGGGCGACCCCGATCTCGTCGCTTCGATCCGAGGGTGCGATGCCGCGCGTGGCGTCCTCCGGGTCCTCGCGGAACGCCACCATGGATTCGGTTATGCGCCGCATCGGGCGCACCATCAGGCGGTGCAGGCTGTAGTAGACCAGCATCGCGGTGAACAACGAGATGACCAGCGAGAGCAACAGGATCCGCCCCGAGAAATCGATCATCGCAGTCTTGAGCGGCGTTTCGTCGAGGACGACTTCCACCAGAAGGTCCTGATCCTTGGGCGATGGCCCGAGCACGCGAAGCACCCGGCCGTCGGGTGCCTGCAGCGTCACGAAAGCTTCGCCGATCAGGCCGAAGAAACCGGCCTGGCGCAGGTCGAACGTGGCGTCGATCTTGTCGGGCGGCTCGGCCAGCAGCATGAGCTTGCCCGCGCCGGGCTTCTTGAGCGCGACCATCTTGGCGCCGACGTGGCTCAGCAGCTCGAGTTCGAGCTCTTCACCGACCATCTGGTTCGGCGTTGCCTCCAGGGCGAGGATCGCCAAGTGCGCGTCGGCCAGGCGTTCTTCCAGATAAACCTTGCGGAACCGGCCGATCGACGGTGCGTAGATCAGCACTTCGGCCAGCATGACGAAGGCAATAGTCAACAACAGAAGCCGCGCCGAGAGGCTGGCCGCAGCGGGCGGAAGGCTCAAATGCTTGCCCATCATGGCACCTGCTTATAGCACGTGCCGTGAGCGATTGCCTCAGTTTTACACCTGGGCCGTCAGGTCCAGGACACCGCAATCAATCAAAAAGAAAGGAGAAGAATGAAAAAGAGGCGTGCCGCACCCCAAGGGGGAGAGGAGAGGCCCACTGGGGTGCGGTCGCGCCATCCACCTGGCAAAACCAAAAAGCGAAGTCCAGCTCAATTGGCTTTGCAGGGGTTGCACTTGGCCGCCGCGCAGGGATTGCATGGGTTGCACGGATTGACCTTGGCCGCCGCACAAGGGTTGCACGGATTGCACTTGGCCGCCGCGCAGGGATTGCACGGGTTGCACTTCTTCGCCGCACAGGGATTGCAGGGATTGCACCCGGCAACGATCTGCACCGACATGTCCGCGGCCTTTACGGCAGCGCTCGGCAGCGCAACGGCGGAGCTTGCAAGGGTCGCCACGCTAAGGGCCACCACGGTTTTCTTAATCATAATTTTCTCCCGACTTGAGATACCGGCGTCGCCGGCGGTCACTCACCGCATTCCCCGCGCGACCGCGCAGGCGCCTGACTGCAGCGAACTGTTGGTCTAATCTTGCACCTTCCAGGGCCAATTGCGATTCACGTATTGTCCCGCGGGTTTCAATTAATCGTGAGAACGACCCGGGCGCCGGGCGTTAACCAAGGCGGGAAAGCAGGCGCACGATCCTTTTGCTGCCCTCGCCGAACAGCTTGGGGATATAGAAGCTGCCGGCCGCCCGCTTGCCAAGTTCGCCCCGGGTGGGGTAGGGCGCTATCATCTGGGCCATGGCGCCGACCTTGAGCTTCTGCGAGATCGCCAGGATCCAGGGCTGGATCAGGTCCCCGGCCTGCGGTCCGACAATCGCGACGCCCAGGATCCGGCCGTTCGGCCGCGCGACCACCTTGATCAAGCCGTCGGTCGTCCGCTCGGCCTGGGCCCGGTCGCTTTCCGCAAAGGGCGCGCGCAAGATCCGAATACCGCCCGGCGCCTTGCGCGCCTGGGCCTCAGTCAGGCCGACGTTGGCCAGTTCCGGCTCGGTATAGGTGACCCAGGGCACGGCGTCGTGCTTGACCTTGGCCGGCAGGCGGAACAGGGCGTTGCGAATCACGATTCCGGCATGGTAGCCGGCCACGTGCGTAAATTGATAGCCGCCGGCCACGTCGCCGGCGGCGTAGACCTTGCGGTTGCTGGTGCGCAGCCGGGCATCCGTCCGAATTCCCTTGTTGTCGTAGTCGATGCCCGCCGCTTCCAGGTTCAGGCCGTCCAACGACGGCCGGCGCCCCGCCGCCAGCAGAAGCGTGCTGCCCTCGATCTGACGCGTGGCGCCGTCACGCTCCACTGTCACCACGACGCCTTCCTTGGCCTCGGCGACGCCCACCACCTTGGTCTGCTCATGCAGTTCGATGCCGCTGGCCCGCAGTCTGCCGCGCACGATCTCGACCAGCTCGGGATCGTCCTTAGGCATGATATCGAACATCTCAATCACGCTGACCCTGGCACCCAGATGTCGGAAGGCCTGGCCCAGTTCGCAGCCGATCGGTCCTCCGCCGATCACGATCAGATGCTCGGGCAGCTCGGTCCGGTCGAAGATTGTCTCGTTGGTCAGGAAGGGTACCTTGTCCAGGCCCGGAATCGGGGGGACCAGGGGCTTGGAGCCGGTGGCGACGACGACCCGCCGGGCCTTGACGCGCCGGTCGCCGGCCTCGACTTCCCGGGGGCCGGTGAAGCGCGCCGCCGCTTGTATCACGGTGACCCCCAGGCCCTCGAAGCGTTCGGCCGAGTCCATCGGCTCGATGGCCGCGATGACCCCCTGGACGTGCCCCTGCACGCGCCGGAAATCGACCTCGGGTGCGGGAAATCGGACGCCCAGCCGGTCCGCGAGGTGATGGCCCTGCGCCGCCTTGCCAGCGGCGATCAGCGCCTTCGAGGGAACGCAGCCGTAGTTGAGGCAGTCGCCGCCCATCTTCCCCTTTTCGATCAGCACGGTGCGGGCGCCCAGCTGTGATGCGCCGGCCGCCACCGACAGGCCGGCCGAGCCGGCGCCGATGACACAGATGTCGGCCTCGATCGTTTCAGGCATTCCTTCCCCCTAGCGGTGCGCCCGGCCCCGGGTGGTGCCGGACCGGACGGCGCGCCCTCATTGCCGTGCCGGCCGCCCGGGCCGGCGGTGACGGTATCGACGAAGAGGGCCTCGAAGCGGCACCAGGACATGGGGCTCTGGGCCCTCACGCCCCTTTTTGGTCGGTTGCTGTCCGCGTCGTTGACAGATCCAAGGGCCACGCTTATACAGCCCCGGCAAAACAAATCCAGCCATTCTATGGAGTTGCCGCAGTGAAGCGCACTTTCCAACCCAGTGTGCTCGTCCGCAAGCGCCGCCACGGGTTCCGCGCCCGCATGGCCACCGTGGGCGGCCGCAAGATTCTCGCCCGGCGCCGCGCCAAGGGTCGCAAGCGCCTGTCCGCCTAGAGGCGATGACGCCGAGCCTCCGGCGCCTGCGCAAACGGCCCGAGTTTCTGCGCGTCGCGCGCGCTCGCCGCAGATGGGTGACCCCGGGGCTGATCCTGCAGGCCCGGCGGCGCCAGGCGGACGAGACGGCGCGCGCCGCGCCGGACGACGAGCCGGAGGCCATCGGGGTCGGGTTTACCGCCAGCCGCAAGGTCGGCAAGGCGGTCGAGCGGAACCGGGCAAAGCGACGCCTGCGCGCCGTGGCCCGGGAGGTGCTGCCGGCGGCCGGTGCGCCGGGGCACGACTATGTGCTGATCGCACGTGCCGGCACGCTCGGCCGTCCCTATATAGAACTGTCGAAGGACCTCAAGATCGCACTCGCCCGCGTGAGTGCCGAGCCAAGGGAGCCGGAGCGCCGGCAAAAGGGGAAAACAGGGCGCGCATGAAGCTAGTCGGTCTCATCCTGGTCGGCCTCATAAGGGTCTACCAGTTGCTGTTGTCACCCTATCTGCCGGCCAGTTGCCGGTACCATCCGGGGTGCTCGACCTACGCCGCCCAGGCGATCGTGGTGCACGGGCCCCTGCGCGGCCTCTGGCTGGCCGTCAGGCGGATCGTCCGCTGTCATCCCTGGGGTGGCATGGGCTACGACCCGGTGCCGCCCAAGGCCGGCGGGGAGGTCCGTCAAGATATCGTCTCGGAGCGGCGGGTTCGCCCGCTCGCCACTCGGCCGGACCGGGTCATCTGGGAGCATTCGGAGTGATCGACAATCGCAACCTGATCCTGGCGGTCGTCCTTTCGCTCGCCATTCTCATCGGCTTCCAGTACCTGGTCGTGGATCCGCAGCAGCAGCAGCTCGCCGAACAACAGGCGGCGCAGCAGACCCCCCCCACCGCCGAGCAAGGGGAGATCCCGCTGCCCGGCGCGACCACCGAGCCCTTGCCGCCCGGCGCGGAGACCGGCGCCGCTCCCGATGTCTCGGCCGCCATGAGCCGCGAGGCGGCGCTCGAGGAAAGTCCACGGGTGTGGATCGAGACGCCGGTCCTGAGTGGTTCCATCGCGCTGCGCGGCGCTCAGCTGGACGATTTGATCCTGACCCGCTACCACGAGACCATCGCCGAGGACAGTCCGAAGATCGACCTTCTGTCACCGGTGAACACGGCGAAGCCGTATTACGCCTACTTTCGGTGGTCGTCCGGCGACCGGACGCTGGAGCTGCCGGACAGCGCGACACTCTGGCATGCCGACAGCCAGACCTTGACGCCCGACAGGCCGGTCACCCTGACCTGGACCAACAGCCAGGGGGTTCGCTTCGAGCAGGTCATTTCGCTGGACGAGGGTTACATGTTCACGGTCACCCAGCGCGTCTTCAACGAGGGGAGCGCTACCGTCGCCTTGTCTCCCTTCGGCTTGATCGCGCGCACCGGCCATCCGGATGTCTTGGGATTCTACATCCTGCATGAGGGCCTGATCGGCGTGTTCGACGAGACGCTCGAGGAAAAGGACTACGACGAGCTCGAAGACAGCGGCACCATCCAGCACAGCACGACCGGCGGCTGGCTCGGCATCACGGACAAGTACTGGCTGGTCGCCCTGATCCCGGACCAGGAGAAATCTGTCCACGCCCGCTTCGTGCACAGTGCCGGTACCAACCCAGGCAAGTACCAGAGCGACTTTCTTTATGACGGCGTCAGCCTGCCGCCGGGCAAGAGTCTGGAGAACACCAGCCGGCTCTTCGCCGGCGCGAAGGAGGTTTTGCGGCTGGACGGCTATCAGGAAGAACTCGGCATCGTCCGCTTCGACCGGGCCGTCGATTTCGGCTGGTTCTATTTCCTGACCAAGCCGTTCTTCTACATGCTGCACTATTTCGCGGGGAAGCTCGGCAATTTCGGCCTGTCGATCCTGCTGGTCACCGTGATCATCAAACTGCTGTTCTTCCCGCTGGCCAACAAGTCCTACCGGGCCATGGCAAAGATGAAGAAGCTGCAGCCGGAAATGGTGCGTCTCAAGGAGCGTTTCGGTGAGGACAAACAGCGCCTGAACCAGGAGATGATGACGCTGTACAAGAAGGAAGGCGCCAATCCCATGTCCGGCTGCCTGCCTATCGTGATCCAGATCCCCGTGTTCTTCGCGCTTTACAAGGTGCTGTTCGTCACCATCGAAATGCGCCACACGCCGTTCTACGGCTGGATCCACGACCTCTCGGCGCCGGACCCGACCTCGGTGCTGAACGGCTTCGGCCTGCTGCCTTGGGAAATCGGCGACATCGGCCTGCTGGCCATCCTCAACATCGGGGTCTGGCCGATCGCGATGGGTCTGACCATGGTGCTGCAGCACCGCCTCAACCCGCAGCCGACGGACCCGGTACAGGCCAAGGTCTTTCTGATGATGCCGATCGTCTTCACCTTCCTACTGGCCAAGTTTCCGGCCGGGCTGGTGATCTATTGGACCTGGAACAACCTGCTGTCGATCATCCAGCAAATGGTGATCATGAAGCGCGCAGGCGTACCGATCGGCCGCGGGGGCGGCAGCCAGGCTGGGCACACGCGCCAGCCCGAGTCCAAGAAGGACGCCAACACGTCCAAGCGCCAGGACCAGCCCGAGGTCGAGACCGACAGCAACGCGCCCCAGGACCAGCCCGAGCCCGAGCCGAGGATGGACAGCGGTGTATCCAAGCGCCAGCGCCGGTCCAAAGCCAAGAAGGACGGTAAGAGGTCCAAGCGTCACCGCCGGTCCGAGGCCGAGACCGACCTCCGTTGACCGGCGCCGATCCCGCCGATGCCGCGCGTGCGCTGGAAGAAGGCCGCCTGCTTTTCGCGCAGCCCTGCCACTTTCTGATTTCCGCGGCCAGGGCCGATCAGCTTCCCGAGGCCGAGCTGCCCGAGATCGCCTTTGCCGGCCGCTCGAACGTCGGCAAGTCGAGCTTGGTCAATGCGCTCACCGGCCGCAGGACGCTGGCCCGCACCTCGAACACGCCGGGGCGGACGCAACTGCTCAACTTTTTCGACCTGGGCGGCCGCCTGGTGCTCGTTGACCTGCCGGGATACGGCTACGCCCGCGCCTCGAAGACCGCCATCCGCCAATGGACCGGCCTGACCCGCCACTACCTTAAAGGGCGGGCCGGACTGCAGCGCGTCTGTCTTCTGGTCGATGCCCGCCACGGACTCAAGTCGGCCGACCTCGAGGTCATGGCCATGCTCGACGTCGCCGCGGTCTCCTACCAGGCGGTCCTGACCAAGGCGGACAAGACCAAGGCGGGCGCCCTGGCCGAGACCGTGAGGGCGACCGAGGCACGGCTCGCCCGCCACCCGGCCGCCCATCCCGAAATCCTGATCACCAGCGCGCTCGCAGGAACCGGAATCGCCGAGCTGCGCGCAGCCATCGCCGCGCTGGCGGCGCCCGCTCCGCCGCGTTAGAGTTTCCGGCATGCCTCCGAGGAACATCAGCGATACGAAGCATTGGCTGCGCACCGCCCGGACGATTACCGAGGCGCTGCCCTACATGCGCCGCTACGCCGGCAAGACCTTCGTGATCAAGTACGGCGGCCACGCCATGGGCGACGAGGAGCTCTCGGAGCTGTTCGCCCGCGACATCGTGCTGCTGAAACAGGTCGGGGTGCACCCGGTCGTGGTGCACGGCGGCGGCCCGCAGATCGGCAAAATGCTCGAGCGGCTGGCCGTCAAGAGCGAGTTCGTCGACGGCCTGCGGGTGACCGACGCGGCCACCGTGGAAGTCGTCGAGATGGTGCTCTCGGGCGCGATCAACAAGCAGATCGTCAGCGCCGTCAACACGGCCGGCGGCACGGCGATCGGTCTCTCGGGCAAGGACGGCAACCTGATCCGGGCGACCAAGCTGCGCCGCACCAAGCGCGACGATCGATCCAACATCGAGAATGTCCTGGACCTGGGTTTCGTCGGCGAGCCGAGCCGGATCAACCCGCAGATCCTCATCTCGCTGGAGCAGGCGGGCATGATCCCGATCATTGCACCGATCGGGGTCGGCCCGGAGGGCGAGACCTACAACATCAACGCGGATACGGTGGCCGGCGCGGTAGCCGGGGCGCTCGGCGCGGCGCGCCTGCTGCTGCTCACCGACGTGATCGGCGTGCTCGACAAGACAGGCGAGCTGGTCACCGACCTCGCGGTCGATCAGGTGCCGGCGCTGGTGGCCGACGGCACCATCTCAGGCGGCATGATCCCGAAGGTAGAAACCTGCGTCCACGCCGTCGAGCAGGGCGTCGATGCGGCGGTGATCCTGGATGGCCGTGTTGCACACACCATGCTTCTGGAGATCTTCACCGAACGCGGCGTCGGCACGCTGATCAAGCGCGCTTAAGCCGGCAGGCTCCCTTGAGGGGGGCGACGACCGGTCAAGCGGACAGGGTCTGAAAGAAACCCAGTTGCCAGTCCATCTCGTCCGGCGTCAGGGGGTAATCCACGCCGCCGCGTGCGTGAAGGACATCGCTCGGAGAAATTCCGCCCATGCGTAGTTGAAGCTGGGTCGCGACACGCATGGCGAGACCCGCTTTCCAGGCTAGCGCCGTCACTCCCTT